>Ga0111538_10001893_pt1 | contig 29302 bp, 24 predicted proteins | sample SoiMethybrSBSTD1_FD_79669 | JGI IMG/M metagenome (GOLD analysis project Ga0111538, IMG submission 79669) | Bulk soil microbial communities from a Populus tree surrounding site in Tennessee, USA - Soil MetaG P. TD hybrid SBSTD1 (version 2)... | ecosystem: Environmental > Terrestrial > Soil >... | reverse complement strand
TGGGCAACCACAACGTCACGGAGAAGGTCCCGCCAGCTCTCGCTCGCGGCGGCGCCGGGCTGCCCCGGGACCGGTGTGGACTCCGGAGCCGGCGATGGTCAAGGGCCGGGGCACGGGGCCGGGGCACCGGCCCGGGCCGCCCCGCCGGGCTATCTCTGTTGCGTTGTGGTTGCTGAGCAACCACAACGTCACGGAGAAGGCCCGCCACCTCACGGCCGTGCCCGCGCCGAGCCCGCCGCCCGTCCGGGCTGGCCGGAGGCGAGCCTGCAACGGGCCGAAGCCGAGTCCGACCGGGTAGGGGCAGGCGGCAGCCTCCCGACGCCATCTCTGTTGCGTTGTGGTTGCCCAGCCACCACAACGTCACGGAGAAGGGCCCGCCACCACACGCCCGTGCCTGTGTCGAGCCCGCGCCAGGCGGGGGTCGAGCCCGACCGCCTCGCGCCGCGGTCTGTCTAGGAGCTGGCTGGGGAGGAGCTCGGCGCGGCGTCCGGCGCCGCGCTCGTGGCCTCGGTCGTCGGAGCGTCGGCTGATGCCTCGCTCCTCGAGCCCTCGGGCGTGGCATCGTTCGCCGAAGCCTCGCTCGCCGCGACCTCGGCCGGCGCCTCGCTGGCCGGAGCCTCGGTCGCCGACGGCTCGGCTGCCTCACTGGGTGGAGCCTCGGCCGCCTCGCTGGCCGGAGCCTCGGCCGTCTCGCTGGCCGGAGCTTCGGTCGACGACGGCTCGGCCGTCTCGCTGGTCGGAGCCTCGGTCGACGACGGCTCGGTCGGTGCTTCGGTGGTCGGAGCCTCGGACGACGGCTCGGCCGGAGCCTCGCTCGCCGTGACTTCGGCCGCAGACGGCTCGGTCGCGTCGCTTACGGCCGGCTCGGCCGCCTCGCTGTCCGGAGCCTCGGTCGCCGCCGCCGGCTCGCCCGGCGTTGTCGTGGCGTCGGCTTTGGTCTCGGGAGCCTCCGGCGCCTCGCTGGCCGGAGCCTCGGTCGCAGTGACTTCAGCCGCAGAGGCCTCGGGCGCGTCGTTTGCGGTCGCCTCGGCCGCCTCGCTGGCCGGAGTCTCCGTGGCCGGAGCCTCGGTCGCCGCCTGCTCGCCCGGCCGTGTCGTGGCGTCGGCCTTGGCCTCGGGAGCCGCCGGAGCCTCGGGAGCCTCCGGGGCACCCGGTGCGTCGGCCCGAGTTGCCGCCTCGTCGTTGCCGCCCTTCTCGCCCTTGCGGGGCTTCGCATCCTTGGGGGCCGAACCACCGCGGGCGCGGGTGCCACCCTTGCCTCCACGCGGCCGGTCGCCGGTGCCGCCCTTGCCGCCGCGTGGGCGCTCGCCGCCGCCGGGGCGACGTCGGGCGCCGCGGGCGGCGCGCTCGGCGGCCGGGTCGGGCTCGATGTCGAAGATGTGGGCGATCTCGGGCAGGCGCGAGGCGAGGCGGGCGATGGTCGTGCGCAGGTCGGGCGACAGCTTCTCGGGCAACGACTGCGGGATGACCCGCCGCCGCACGGGCGAGTAGGCCAGGGCGTCGAGCACGGTGGCCCACCGGTCGGGCCCGGTCTCGGCGGTGAGCGACGCGGCGGTGGCCTCGGCCAGCTGGGTGGCGACGTCGCCGGGGATCGGAGCCCCGGCCTTCGGCGGCCGCGAGCTGAGCCGGAGCGCCCGGACCACGCGGCCGGCGCGCACCGTGTCGCCGAGCTCGGCCAGCCAGGCGGCGTGCTCCTTCTCGACGCGGTTGGCGAGCGCTTCGCGGAGCTGGGCGGCGAGGGCCCTGGCCTCCTCGTCGCGGCCGGCGTCGCCGGCGGCGTTGACGACCGACCGCAGGTCGCGGAGGTCGAGTTCGTCGACGATGGCGGCGGCGGCCTCGGCGCGGTCGCGCCACACGGCGGCGGCGGCCCGGGGCCGGAGGTCTTCGGCCACGCGCAGGAGCGCGTCGGGCTTGACCTCCGACTTGCCCTCGGCCTTCAGCTCGGCGTTCTGCTTCTCGATGGCCTGGCGCACGGCGGGGATGCCACCGGCGAGGAGCTGCTCGGCGATCGGACGCTGCTCGGCCGGCACCGACTCGAGCAGGGTGCTGCGGTGGGCCTTACTCGGGCGCAGCCGCTTCGGCTTGGCCTTCTCGTCGACGGGCGGGGGCGCCGGACGTGACGGCCGGTCGTGCCGACGGTCGCCGCGGTCGGGACCTCTGTCGCCACGCTCGCCCCGCCGCTCGCGGGTGCGGGTGCCGCCGCCGTCGCGGGGGCGCTCGTCACGGCCACGCTCGTTGCGGCGCCGGCCGCGCTCGCCACGCTCGCCGCGCTCGCCCGACCGCCTCGGCGCCAGCGTCGACGTGACGAGCGGCTGCTCGGTGGCGGTGGACCGCAGCTCGAGCCGCTCGGGCTCGGAGCGCGGGGCCTTCGGGGGCAGCACGTTGACGACCTCGATGCCGTCGAGGTGGCCCTCGACCTCGACGCGCAGCACCTGTCCGGTGGACGCGTCGGCGGGCAGGATGCCGCTGTCGATCGTGCCCTTCGGCTCACGCGCCCCGGCGGCTCGCCAGGTCCAGGAACCATCCTCGCGAGCGCTAGTCAGCTCGATGTCGATCCGGCGGGGCATAGATGGGCAACGCTAGCGCGCCGGGGGGCTGCGACTCCCAGCCGGCGGGCGGAAAACCCCTGTGACGGGTGCCACGGTGCGGTCGGCCGCCGGGTCTCCGCCCGTCCGGTGCGGGGAGTCAGCGTCGCACCCACGCCTCGGGGTCGTCGAGCAGGCGCCGGGCCTCGTCGGGCAGCTCGCCGGCGACGACGTCGGCGACCGTCACGGTCTCGAGCACCGTGCGGAGGGCGGCGCGCGTGGCGATCCACACGTCCTGGAGGTGGGCGGCAGGCCCGCGGTAGGAGACCTCCTCGGGTGGGGTCCCGTGCACGTCGGCCAACGGGCCCTCGACGGCGCGGATCACGTCGGCGACCGTGACGTCGGCAGCGGGCCGGGCGAGCCAGTACCCGCCCTCGGCGCCCCGCTGGCTGCGCACCAGACCGGCGCGGCGGAGGTCGGCGAGGATGTTCTCGAGGAACTTGGGCGGGATCCCCTGGCGGTCGGCGAGGGCGTCGCCCTTCACCGGGCCGTCGGCGACCGCGGCCATCTCGGTCATCGCCCGCACCGCGTAGTCGACCTTGGCGGTGATCCGCACAACGACTTCCTACCGCATGTGGGCCCGGGTGCTGGGGTTCCGTCCCGATCGCGGACCCCGTGTCGACACGCATCTGACGGGTCGTTAGTTTTGCAACCCGTTCTAGTTCCGGCCCCGGGAGGGGAACCTCGGCGGCCGGGCTCCCGAGAGCATCGAGGGGGATCCGTGAGGAGACGTCACGCCATCGCCGTGCTGGCCGTCGTGGGCCTGGCCTCCGCCGCCTGCACGCGCGCCGAGGGCGAGACCGAGGTCGGCGGCGGGGCCGCCCCGGCGGTGACCGAGGAGGGCGCACCCGCCGGCAGCGGCACCACGGGCAGCCGGCTCGACCAGGGCGGGTTCGGCGAGCTCGAGAACGTGTGCACCGAGGGCCAGCCCGGTGCGACGACCGACGTGGGGCTCACCGCCGACGAGATCAGGTTGGGAACGGTGACCGACAAGGGCTCGGCCGAGCGCCCCGGCCTCACGCAGGAGATGTACGACTCGGCGGTGGCCTTCGCGGCCTGGTGCAACGAGCACGGGGGGATCGGCGGTCGCACGGTCGTGATCGACGACCTCGACGCCAAGCTGTTCGACTACGGGCAGCGGGTCGGTGAGGCGTGCCAGCAGGACTTCGCCCTCGTCGGCGGGGGAGCGGTCTTCGACTCGCAGGACAACGGCGCCCGGGTCGACTGCGGCCTGATCAACCTGCCCGGGTATGCGGTCACGCCGCAGGCGCGGGTGGCCGACCTGCAGGTGCAGCCGGTCCCGAACCCGGTCTACTCGTTCGCGTCGGCCGGCTACCGGTGGCTGCTGGGCAAGTACCCCGAGGGCACGAAGCTCGGCGTCCTGTGGGTCAACCTCGACGGTCCCTCGACCGTGCGGGCACAGCTCGTCGAGATGGCCGAGCACCTCGACATGGAGGTCGTGTTCGACGAGCAGTACCGGCCGATCGGCGAGACGGGCTGGCGGGGCTACGTGCAGAAGATGCGCGACGCCGGCGTGACGGCGTTCGAGATGATCGGCGAGCCCGAGAACATGGTCGCCCTGCAACAGGCCATGCAGACCGAGGGTTGGTACCCCGAGTTCACGCACCTGCAGCCCAACTTCTTCGACGCCAAGTTCGCCGAGGAGGGCGGCAGCAGCGTCAGCGAGGCCACCTACATGCGCTCGCCGTTCCCCACCTTCGACATGGCCGACGAGGTGCCGGCGATGGCCGACTACCTCGAGCTGATGGAGCGCTACAACCCCGACGGCAAGACCGCCATGCTCGGGATGCAGGGCCTGTCTGCCTTCCTGCTGTTCGCCACGGCGGCCAACGCGTGCGGCGCCGAACTGAGCCGGCAGTGCGTGCTCGACCGGGCCGCGGCGCAGGCGGGGTGGACGGCCGGCGGCCTGCACTCGCCGCAGACCCCGGGGAACCTGGTCGCCACCGAGTGCAGCCTCGCCATCCGGGTCACGCCCGACGGGTTCGAGTACGACGAGGAGCTCACCGACCCGAACGAGGGCGTGTTCAACTGCGACCCGGCCAACGTGGTCGAGCTCACCGACGACTACGGGGTGGCGAAGCCCGCCGCCTGACGGGCCGCACGTCATGGACCAGTTCCTCCAGGCGACGATCACCGGGCTCGCCACCGCCGCCATCCTGGCGGTGGCCGCCAGCGGCCTCGTCCTCACCTACACCACCACCGGCATCTTCAACTTCGCCCACGGCGCGGTCGGGATGCTCGGCGCGTTCGCCTACTGGCAGGTGCGCTTCGGGTGGGGCTGGCCCGCGCCCGTCGCGCTCCTCGTCGTGCTCGGCCTGCTGGCGCCCCTGCTGGGGGTCGTGATCGAGCGGGTGGTCATGCGGGGGCTGTACGACGCCCCCGAGTCGGCCCGCGTGGTGGTCAGCATCGGACTGCTGGCCGCCCTGCTGGGCGTCGGCCTGTGGGTGTGGCCGCCCGACGTGGCGCGGCCGTTCGCCCGCTTCTGGGGCAACGAGAGCGTGCCGGTGCTCGGCGTGAACGTGACATGGCACGACGTGATCGCCTTCGCCACCGCGGTGGCCCTGGCGGTCGCCCTGCGGATCCTGCTGTTCCGGTCGCGGCCCGGCCTGGCGATGCGGGCCGCGGTCGACGACCGGCCGCTGGCGATGCTCAACGGCGCCCGACCCCACCGGTCGGCGATGCTCGCGTGGGCGATCGGGTGCACCACGGCGGCGGTGGCGGGCATCCTCGTGGCCCCCACGGTCGGACTGTCCCACGTGAACCTCACGCTGATGATCGTGAACGCCTACGCGGCGGCGATGATCGGCCGCCTCCGCAGCCTGCCGCTCACGTTCGTGGGCGCCGTGGCGGTCGGGCTGCTCGACGCCTACGCGCTGGCCTACCTGCCCACCGACAGCGTGCTGCTCTCGCAGTTCCGGTTCGCCATCCCGGTCATCCTGCTCTTCGTGGTGCTGCTGGTGCTCCCCCACGGCAAGCTGCGCGGCCACAGCACCCGGACGACCCGCGAGACGGTGCCGCGCCCCCCGTGGCTGGGCTCGCTCGGCACTGCCGCGCTGTTCGTCGCCGCCGGGGTCGTCGCCGCCCAGATCGCGTCCGGTCCCGACGCCGTCGCGCTCCAGAAGATCGTCGCGGTGGCCATCATCGGCCTGTCGCTGGTGCCGCTGGTCGGCTTCGCCGGCCAGCTCTCCCTGTGCCAGATGAGCTTCGCCGGCATCGGCGCCGTGCTGATGGCGCACCACGGCCACGGCGGCAGCCTGACCGGCCTGGCGGTGGCGACCGTGCTGACCGGGGTCGTCGGGGCGATCGTCGCCCTGCCCACCCTGCGGATGGCGGGCATCTACCTGGCGCTGGCCACCGCCGCCTTCGCCATGCTGCTGGACCAGTGGCTGTTCGGGCTCGCCGACTTCGACGTCGGCTCGACGCGCATCAGCATCTTCGGCACCGGCTCGGTCGCCGTCGACCAGCTGGACGTGCCGGGCGTCGACAGCGCGCAGGACATGCTGGTCTTCCTCAGCGTCGTGTTCGCCGTGCTCTACCTCGGTGTCGTCGCGGTGCGCCGCAGCACGTTCGGCCAGCGCCTGCTGGCGCTCAAGGACAGCCCCGCCGCCTCGGCGACGCTCGGCATCAACACCACCCTCGTCCGGCTCTCGGTGTTCACGCTGTCGGCGGCGATGGCCGGGTTCGGTGGCGCCCTCTACGGCGGCACGCTCGGCGCGATCAGCCCGCAGAACTTCGCGTTCGTGCAGAGCCTGCCGCTGCTGCTGCTGGGGGTCGTCGGCGGCATCGGCACCGCGGCGGGGGCCCTCGTGGCGGGCGTGCTCATCGGCGGGCTGCCGTTGCTCGTCGACGTCGCCCCGTGGTTCGAGAACATGTACCGGGTGCTGCCCGGCACGATGGGGATCGCCCTGGGGCGGAACCCCAACGGCATCGCCGCCTCGGTGCGCGAGGGCGTGGCGCCGCTGCGGCGCCGCCCGACGCTGCTCGCCGGCACCGTCGTCGGGGTGGCCGCCGTCGTGGCGCTGCGGCTCGGGGACGTGATCGACGGCGGCGTGTTCGCCCTCGGCCTGGCGGCCGAGCTGGTGGCCGGCGTGCTGGCGGCGCAGTTCCTCGACGCCCGCCGCGGTCCCGTGAGCGACCTGACGGCGCCGGCGGTCGGGGCCGCCGGCCACGACCCCGCGCTGGGCACCGGCGACGGCCTCGCCGACGCCGCGGACGTCCCGCTCGAGTGGGCGGGCGTCGACCGCCCGTTCACCGACGTCGAGGTCGCCACCCTCGACCGGGTGCTCGGCCTCGAGCCGTCCGTGGGGGCCGGCCGGTGAGCGCGCCCGCCCTCGACGTGACCGGGGTGACCGTGCGCTTCGGCGGCCACCTCGCGCTCGACGACGTCCGCCTGTCGGCCCGGTCCGGCGAGGTGACGGGCCTCATCGGGCCCAACGGCGCCGGCAAGACCACCCTGTTCAACGTCATCACCGGGCTGCAGGCTCCCCAGCGGGGGCGGGTGCGGCTCGACGGCGACGACGTCACCGACCTCGCCCCCTACCGCCGGGCACGACGGGGCCTGGCGCGCACCTTCCAGCGGCTCGAGCTCTTCGGCCTGCTGACGGTGCGCGAGAACGTCGAGCTGGCGGCGTCCGTCGGGCGTCGTCGCCGCCGGCACGGGCCCACGCCCGACCAGGCGCTCGAGCTCGTCGGGCTCGCGGACCTGGGGCCGGTGCGGGCCGACGAGCTGCCGACCGGCAAGGCGCGGCTGGTCGAGCTGGCGCGTGCCCTCGCCACCGGCCCGCGGGTGCTGCTGCTCGACGAGCCGGCCTCCGGCCAGGACGACGGCGAGACCGCGGCGTTCCGCGACGTGCTCCTGCGGGTCGCCGACGAGGGGGTGGCCGTGGTGCTCGTGGAACACGACGTGCAGCTCGTGATGAGCACGTGCGATCACGTGCAGGTGCTCGACTTCGGGCAGGTGCTGGCCGCCGGCACCCCCGCCGAGGTGCAGGCCGACCAGGCCGTGCTCGATGCCTACCTGGGCGCCGCTCCCGAGGTGGCCGGATGACCCCGCTCGTCGAGCTCCGCGGGGTCTGCGCCGCCTACGGGCCCATCGAGGTGCTCCACGGTGTCGACCTCGCGCTGATGCCGGGCGAGGTCCTCGCGGTCCTCGGCCCCAACGGCGCCGGGAAGACCACGATGCTCGCCGTCCTCGCGGGTCTCCACCCGCTGACCGGCGGCGACGTCTTCGTCGCCGGCCGTCGCGTGAACGGCGCCGACGCGTCCGATCTGGCCCGGGCCGGCCTCTGCCTGGTGCCCGAGGGCCGCGGCATCTTCCCCAACCTCACCGTGCGCGAGAACCTGCGCATGGCCAGCCACGCCCGCCGCAGCGCGGCGCAGATCGAGGTCGCGGCCTACGAGCGGTTCCCGCGGCTGGCCGATCGGCGACGCCAGGTCGCGGGCACGATGTCGGGCGGCGAGCAGCAGATGCTGGCGCTGGCCCGCGGGCTGGCGACCGACCCCGCGGTGCTGGTGCTCGACGAGCTGTCGATGGGCCTGGCGCCGCTGGTGGTCGAGGAGCTCTACGGCCGCGTCGGCGAGCTGGCCCGCACGGGGGTCTCGGTGCTCGTCGTCGAGCAGTTCGCCCGGGTGGTGCTGGGCGTCGCCGACCGGGCCGCCATCATGCTCCACGGCTGCGTGGTCGACGTGGGGCCCCCGCACGAGATCGAGTCCAAGCTGTCTTCGGCATACCTGGGTGGTTGACCTGCCATGAACGACAACACGCAACGCATCGAGCAGTTCCGGGCCGAGGTGGCCGACATGAGGCTGCGCGACCCGGCCACCGGCCTCGACCGCCTGCTCGTGAAGCTCGGCGTCGTGGGCCTGGTGACCGGACTCGGGTTCGGCGTGGCCGCGTGGTTCATCTCCCACGGCACGCGCAACCCGCTGCAGCAGCGCGACGCCCTGGTCGTGGCGGTGCTGGGCCTCACCATCGCCGTCGTCGGCGGCGCCCTGTTCGTGAAGGGTGCGATGGCCCAGTTCCTGCGGTTCTGGATGGCCCGCCTGTGCTACGAGCAGCAGGCGCAGGCCGACCGGCTCGCCGCCTCGCTGGCGCCGCCGGGCAACGGCCACGACGAGCACCTCGCCCGCCACTAGCCGCCACCCGCCGGCGCGACCCGCCGCTCGGGCGCCGCGCCCCGCCACCTGCCGGCGCGGCCCGTCGGGTCTCGTCCCGACGCCCGCCGCCCCGGCCCCCGTCGGGTCTCAGGCGGCGCCGTGGCCCTCGAGCAGGTCGATCAGCTCGGGCAGGTCGCGGCTTCGCGCCTCGTCGAGGGCCGTGTGCCCGCTGGCCTGGCGGCCGTTCACGTCGGCGCCGCGCTCGAGCAGGAGGCGCAGCTGGTCGACCGGGTGCGGGCCGGCGGCGGCCGCGTTGACCGGGCGGACGCCCATGTCGTTGCGGCTCGGCTCGTCGAGGGGCGCCCCGGCGTCGAGCAGGGCCGCGGTGCAGGCGGGCGTGCCGAAGAAGCAGGCGTAGTGGATGGCGAGGAAGCCGTCGTCCGACCGGGCGCGGGCGGCGTCCGGATCGGTGGTCAGCACCCGGGCGAGGGCGTCGTCGCGACCGAGGGCCGCCGCCTCGAACACCGTCAGGTCGTGGCCGTCGCCGGCGGCCGCCTCGGCGTCGGCCCGCCGACCCGAGTAGAGCGCTCGCATCACGGCGGACACGGCGGCCATCCCAGCACAGGTGCGCACCCGCGGTCACGGGGCTGGCGGATCGGAGCGTGCGAACCCGGCGTCGACGCCGTCGCGAGCGACGACGGCGACCTCGAGCGGCCCACCGGGCAGGACCGTCGGAAACCACCGTTCGGCCGCCGACCGCGGGCGGGGAGCGTGCGGGACGTCACCCGGCTTGCGGGCCGCGCTTCCGGGCCGACGCCCCGGGCGCCGCCTTGCGCGTGGGCGACGCGCCGGCGTTCGTGGGCGTGCGCGTGGCCGCCCGGGCCTTCTTGCCCGACGGCGTCGCGGCCGATGCGGCACCGGACTTCTTGGCCGCCTTCGGGGCCTTCTGCTTCGCCGGGCGACCGGACGTCGACCCGTTGCCAGACGGCCGCGGCCCGGACGAGCCGGTCGCGGCGGACCCGTCGGCCTCCTCGGCGCCGTCGGCGTGACCGTCGCCCGACACCGGGGCGGTCGACGATGCCGGTGCGGGCCCGGACGCAGGGCCGGCCTGCTCGGTCGCCGCCGGCGGGTCGATCTCGTCGGCGGCGGCGAGCAGCTCGTCCATCGCGTCGGAGACGACGTCGGCCATGTCCCACACGTCGGGGACGAGCTCGGCGCCGGCCAGGAACCCGAAGTCGACGTTGTCCATGTAGGACAGCACCGTCACGTTCAACCCGGCGCCCTCCATGATCGGGCCCATGGGGTAGGTGGCGACGAGCTCGGCGCCGTCGAGGTACAGGGGGAAGTCGGGCCCGGGGACGTTCGAGACGACGACGTTGTAGATCGGCGGGTGCCGGTCGGCGATGTTGAGCCGCGAGTAGAGCCGGGTGGCGAGCACGAACGTGCTGGGTGCGGCCTGGTCGGCCCAGTTCTGGATGAACTTGGCGCCGATGGCGTTGTGGTCCTGCTTGGCGCCCTTGGTGGTGCGGGCGATGGCCCGGAGCCGCTTGGTGACGTCGGGGATGTCGGTGCGCAGGTGCACGAACATGGCCGAGACCCGGTTGTCGGGCCGGCCCCGCTCGTCCTCGGTGCGCACCGAGACGGGGCACATGCCGACCAGCGGGGTCTTGGGCAGCGTCGAGCGGTCGACCAGGTAGCGCCGCAGGGCGCCCGACACGAGCGCCAGCACGACGTCGTTGACCTTGACGCCGAACGCCGCCCGCACCCGCTTGATGTCGCTCAGCCGCACGCGGGCGAAGGCGACCGAGCGGTGCGGGGTGATCGCCGCCGACCAGGGCGTGCGGGGGGCCCGCAGCGGCACCGCACCCACGACGGCCTCGGGGTCGCGGTGGCGGCCGACGAGGTGGGTGGCGGTGGTGACGGTGCGGCCCAGCAGCCCGGGGAGGGACATGGCCCGGCGGGCCTGCGACATGAGGGCGTGGCCCACGAGCTCGATGTCGTTGGGGATGCGCTCGGCGGGCGGCGGCGCGGGCTCGGCCGCGACGTCGGCCCCGGTCTCGTCGGGCGGGTGGGGCGTGAGGTCGAACAGGTGGATGAAGAGCTCGGCCCCGGACACGCCGTCGACCGCGGCGTGGTGGATCTTGCCGATGAGGGCGACGTTGCCGTCGAACAGGCCCTCGACGACGTGGATCTCCCACAGCGGACGGGCCCGGTCGAGCGGGACGCCGACGATGGCGCCGGTGAGGTCGGTGAGCTCGCGGGGGCCGCCCGGCGTCGGGAGGACGTGGCGGCGGATGTGGTAGTCGAGGTCGAGGTGGGGGTCCTCGACCCAGATCGGGTGGTTGAGACGGAACGGCACCTCGACGATGCGCCGCCGGAACGTCGGGTCGCGCATGAGCCGGCGGGAGATGAACGCCTTCAGGTCGTCGAAGGAGTACGGCTGGGACATCGTCGACGGATCGAGCACCGCCGCGATGGCGACGTGGAGGTGCATCGACGACGTCTCCAACGAGAGGAACGCCGAATCCAGACCCGACAACCGCTCCATGTCTTCCCGAGGCCTCCCCCCGATCCCGCACGCCGACGCGTACCCGGAACGGAAGGATGCCACTCGCACTGTCACCGCGCTCGCCGAACAGGTGTGACCACGGACCGAGACGTCGAGAAATCGGTCACGCCCGCCGCGCCGGCGTCGCTAACGTCGACGTCCCCCCGCCCGACGACCGTCGGGCGGGCCTCGACGCGCGCAGAGGGAACGCCGTGCCCCACCCCGACCTCGACGCCGAGCAGGCCTACATCGACGGGGCGTACGTCTGCCTCGCCGCCATGCGCGACCGCACCCAGCGGGCGGCCGACATCGCCGACTCGGCCGCGCAGGCCGTCGACTCGGCCATCGCCCAGGCGCACCTGCGCCACCGCCTCGCCAGCCTCGACGCCGACGTGCCCGGCCTCAGCTTCGGGCGCCTCGACGACGAGCACGACGACACGTGGTACATCGGGCGCCGCCACGTCGAGGACGCCCGCGGCGACGCGGTCGTGGTCGACTGGCGGGCCGAGGTGGCGACCCCGTTCTACCGGGCCACCGCCGTCGACCCGCAGGGCCTGGTCCGCCGGCGCCGGTTCATGATGACCGGCCACCGCCTCGACGACCTGTTCGACGAGGTGTTCGACGATCCCGACAGCGTCGACGCCGCGCACCACGGCGGCATCCCCGACCCGCTGCTGGCCGAGCTCGAGCGCGAGCGCACGGGCGAGATGCGCGACATCGTCGCCACGATCGCGGGCGAGCAGGACCTCGTCATCCGGGCCCCGCTCGACACCTGCCTCGTCGTGCAGGGCGGCCCGGGCACCGGGAAGACGGCGGTCGGGCTGCACCGCGCCGCGTTCCTGCTCTACGAGCACCGCACCCGCCTCGACGCCGACGGCGTCCTCGTCATCGGGCCGAACCCGATCTTCCTGCGGTACATCGCCCAGGTGCTGCCGTCGCTCGGCGAGGCGGCCACCCGCCAGACCACGCTCGACCGGCTGCTGGCCGGCACGGCCTACCGGGTGGCGGGCGTCGACGACGACGCCGCGGCACGGATCAAGGGCGACGGGCGCATGGCCGAGGTGATCGCCCGGGCCGTGGCAGGGGCGGTGCGGGTGCCCGACGAGGGCCTGGCCGTCACGACGACCTGGGGCACCGCCCGCGTCGGCCACGACGACGTGCTGGCCGCGGCGGCCGACGTCCACGGCAGGGGAGTGGCGCACAACGTCGGCCGCGCCGCCTTCCGCACGCAGTTGGCGCGCCTCGTGCGCGCCGACCTGGTGCGGCGGCGCAGCGAGGAGGTGGTCACGACCGAGGCCGTCGACGCCGACCTTCGGCGCGACCGGGCGTGGGCCGCGGCGGTCGATCGGCTGTGGCCGGCGCTGAGCGCGCCCACGCTCGTGCGCCGCCTGCTGACGAACCGCACGGCCCTGGCGGCCGCCGCCGACGGGGTGCTGTCGGCCGACGAGCAGGCAGCGATCCGCCGCCGCCCGGTGCGCCGCGCGGCCGACGAGCCGTGGACCGTCGCCGACCTGGCGCTCGTCGACGAGGCCGAAGCCGTGGTGGCGGGCCCGCCCCGGGTGTACGGGCACATCGTGGTCGACGAGGCGCAGGACCTGTCGACGATGGGGCTGCGGGCGCTGGCGCGCCGCAGCCGCGACGCGTCGATGACCGTGCTCGGCGACCTCGCGCAGGCCACGGCGCCGGCGGCGCAGGAATCGTGGGAGGCGGCGATCGCCGCGCTCGGGGCGCCGGCCACGGCCCAGCGCACCGACCTCGACCTGGGCTACCGCGTGCCCGCGTCGATCATGGATGCCGCCAACGGCCTGCTGGCCGTGGCGGCGCCCGACGTCGTGCCGACGCGCTCGGTGCGCATCGGTGGTCGTCCGCCCGTCGTCGTGGCCGCCGGAGCGCGGGCGGTGCCCGAGGCGGCGGCCGCCGCGGCCGCCGAGCTCGCCGACGCCTACGCGACCGTCGGCCTCGTCGTACCGCCGTCACTGCGCGCCGCGGTCGAGGCCGCGCTCGGCGACGGTGCGACCGCGCTCACCGTGCTCGACCCGCCCGATGCCAAGGGACTCGAGTTCGACGCCGTGGTGGTGGTCGAACCGGCCGCCATCGCCGGCGGCTCGGCCCGCGGCCTGCGCCTGCTCTACGTCGCCCTGACCCGTGCGGTGCAGGAGCTGGTGGTGGTCCACTCCGCGCCGCTGCCCGGCGGCCTGTCGTTGGCGCCGGCCGCGGCCTGACCCGCGCGGACGCCCGTCAGGCCGACCGCGGCCCCGTCACGCCGGCGACCGCTCGCCGTCGGGGGTGGGGCGCACGTTCGGGACGTCGTCGCCGGGCAGCGTGATCCCGCGCCGGGCGCAGGCCTCGGCCACGGCCTCGGGGAACACGTTCTGCATGAGGTAGAGGTCGCGCGCCATGTTGTAGGTCGGCGCGAGCTCCTTGGCGTAGCGCTCGAAGTACATGAGCTGCTTGCTCACGAGCACCAGCTCGCGCGCGGCGCGGGCGCCGTACTCGCGCTGCAGCTCGACCTGCTGGCGCAGCAGGTCCGCCAGGCTGACCTCGCCGAGGGTGAGGTCGAACATCGGGTCGAGCACCATCTTCAGGCGGGCCGCCACCTCGTCGACGGGCCCCACGTCGGGGCCGAGGATGCCGATGTCCTGCCACGCCCGGACCACCCGGCTGTAGTCGCCGTCGATCATGACCGTGTACTGGCCCGCGAGCACGGCGTCGCGGTGGGCCGGCGGGAGCTCGCCCATGATGCCGAAGTCGAGGTAGGCCGCCCGGCCGTCGTCGAGCACCCAGATGTTCCCGGCGTGCACGTCGCCGTGGAACGGGCCGTGGACGAGCGCGGCCTCCATCCACACCTTGAGGCCCCGGCGGAGGACGAGCTCGCCGTCGACGCCACGGGCCCGCACCTCGGCGAACCGGTCCATCGGCGTGCCGAACAGGCGCTCCATGCAGATCACGCGCGGCCCGCACAGCTCGCCGTAGACCTCGGGCGCCGTGATCCAGGCGTTGTCGCCGAAGGCCGGGATGTTGTCGCGGAACCGCTGCTGGCGCGACGCCTCGAGCGCGAAGTCGAGCTCCTCGTTGGTGACCTGGTGCAGGTCCTCGACGATGCCGGGGGCGTTCAGGAGGTGGCCGGTCCGCGTGCGGTCGACCAGCCGGGCGATGCGGTACATGATCCGTAGGTCGCGGTTCATGCGGTCGGCGATGGCCGGGCGTTGCACCTTGAGGACGGCCTGGCGGCCGTCGCGCAGGACGCAGGCGTGGACCTGGGCGATCGACGCGGCCGACAGGGGCCGGGCGTCGACCGAGCTGAAGAGGCTGTCGGCCGAGGCCCCCAGGTCGTCCTCGACGATGGCGAGCGCCTCGTCGGCGGGGAAGGGGGGCACGTCGTCGAGCGTGCGGAGGCAGGCGTCGGCCAGCGGTGCCGGGAACATGCCCGGCGACGAGGCGATCATCTGGCCCAGCTTCACGAAGGTGGGGCCGAGGTCCATGAACGCCTCGACGAGGCCGGTGCTGACGGCGTCGGCCAGGGCCCGACGGGCCACCCGATCGTGCCGCAGCCGCAGGAGCGCGCCGCGCTCGCGCCAGGCGTGCGCGGCCGCGCTGCGCCCGACGACCAGCACGAGGACCAGCCAGATCTCCGCGCCGCGCGCCACCTCGCGCCAGCCCATGCGGGTCAGGCTGGGCGGCTCGGCCGGCTGGGCGGGGCGCGGCGGGGTGGTCACCTCCGCAGCATGGCACCCGCGGGGCCGACGGCCGGCACGTCGTCCAGCGCGGCGGCCCTCGCCTGACACCACACTAGAACGCGTTCTAGTGTGGCGACGTGGACTTCGACGACACGCCAGAGGAAGCCGCCTTCCGGGCCGAGGCGCGCGCCTGGCTCGACGCCCACGCGATCGCCAAGGGCCATCCCGACGACTTCTCCCTCGGCCTGTGGACCGGCGCCTACGACGAGCCCACCTACATCGAGCGCTGCCAGGCGTGGCAGCGCACGCTGTTCGACGGGGGCTGGGCGGGCGTGACCTGGCCGAAGGAGTACGGCGGGCGCGGCGGCAGGTCGATCGAGCAGGTGATCTTCAACCAGGAGCAGGCTCGCTACGGCGTGTCGAACGGCGCCTTCATGATCTCGATCGGCATGGCCGGGCCGACGATCCTCGCCCACGGGTCGGACGAGCAGAAGGACCGCTTCCTGCCCCCGATGCTGCGGGGCGACGAGATGTGGTGCCAGCTGTTCAGCGAGCCCGGCGCCGGGTCCGACCTGGCCAACCTGTCGACCCGGGCCGAACGCGACGGCGACGAGTGGGTCGTGACGGGGCAGAAGGTCTGGACCTCGTCGCCCGACCGCGCCCGCTGGGGCATGCTGCTCGCCCGCACCGACGGCGCGGTGCCGAAGCACCGCGGCATCAGCTACTTCCTGCTCGACATGGGCACGCCCGGCATCGACGTCCGGCCGCTGCGCCAGATGACCGGCGAGAGCCACTTCTCCGAGGTGTTCCTCGACGGCGTGCGCATCCCGGCCGGCAACCTCCTCGGCGAGGCCGGCGACGGCTGGCGGATCACCCAGACCACCCTCAACAGCGAGCGCTCGTCGATCGCGGGGGGCATGGGCGCCACTCCGGCCGCGCTGATCGCCTTCCTCTGCGGCTTCGGCGCCACGACCCGGCCGTTGGTGCGCCAGCGGCTGGTCGACGTGCACATCCGCTACGAGCTGCTGCGCTTCCTGCGCTACCGCAGCCAGACCGCCCTCAGCCAGGGACGCCGCCCCGGGGGCGAGGCGTCGGTCATGAAGCTCGCCTTCGCCCGCTACATGAAGGCGCTCACCGAGGCCGCGGTCGACGAGCAGGGCGCGCACGGTCTGCTGGGCGGCGCCGACGTCGTGGACGACGGCATGTGGTCGCGCCGCTTCCTCCACTCGCCCTCGCTGCGCATCGCCGGCGGCAGCGACCAGGTGCAGGCCAACATCATGGGCGAGCGCGTGCTGGGGCTGCCGTCCGAGCCCCGCACCGACAAGGACGTCCCCTTCCGCGACCTGGGCCGTCGCGTTCAGTAGCTTTCGGCACCGATGTCCGACGCCACCTCCGCCCCGGTGCTCACGAAGAGCCAGGCCGCCCGGCGCGAGCGGGTGGTGCGGGCCGCCCTCGAGCTCGGGGCCGACGGGGGCTACGACGCCGTGCAGATGCGCGACGTGGCGGCGCGGGCCGAGGTGGCCCTCGGCACGATCTACCGCTACTTCCCGTCGAAGGACGCCCTGCTGCTCGCCGTGATGGTCCACTGGCTGGGCGATCTCGAGCAGCGGGTGTCGACCCACCCGCCCACCGGCGACACCACCGGCGAGCGCATCATGGACGTGCTGTCGCGGGCGCTGGGGGCGATGGACCGTGACCCGCGCCTCACGACGGCGGTGATCGGGGCGATGACGGCCGGCGATCCGGCCAGCGTCGACGCCATCAACGAGGTCACGCAGGCGATGGCGCGCATCATGCTGTCTGCGTTCCCCGACGACGTCGACCCCGCGCTCGAGGCGTCGACGGCCAAGATGCTGGGGCACGTGTGGTGGTCGGCCACGATCTCGTGGGCGAACGGCATGGGCGACATCGACTGGGTGGCGGCCGAGCTGCGCGAGGCCACCGACCTGCTCGCCGACCGCTTCGACTGACGCGCCGCCGCCCCGGCGGCCGGCGGTCAGGCCGGCAGGTCCACGACCGTGGACGCCACCTCGGCGCCGCCGGCGACGAGGCGCACCGTGGCCGTCTGGCCGGCGCCCACCACGCTGAGCGGCAGCGACAGCGACGTGTCGGAGGCGGCGCCGACCTCGGTCAGGCGGCAGGTGAGCGACCGCAGCAGGTCGACCACGACCCCCACCACCCCGCTGTCGGTGGCGCGGCAGGTGCCGCCGAGCAGGCTGGTGGCGTGCGCGCCGGGGGAGAGGTCGACGACCAGCTCGCCACCGACGAGCGGCGCCAGGCCGGGGTTGAGCACCTCGAGCGCCAGGTTCCCGGTGCCGAGCACGCCGGCGCGCCAGGCCGCCCGGAGGTCGACCCCCTCCGCCAGACCGGCCGCCACCTGGGCGTCGACCTCGACTCCGGGGGCGGGGGCCAGCCCGACGCCGGCCTCGACCGACACGCCGCCGCCGAGGTCGACCCGGGCGTCGACGTCGAGGGCGGGGTCGACGCCGCCGGGCAGGGTCGTGCCGGCGGCTCCCGCCCCGGCGCCGCCCGGCCCGACGGGCGCGGTGGCGGCCCCGGCGGTGGTGGTGGTGGTCGTCGACGCCGCATCGCCGCCTCGGGCGGGCCCGCGGCCGGCGGCGCCCGTGACCTCGACGTCGCGGCCCCCGTCGTGCCCGAGCCGGGGCAGGCCCACCGGCGACACCGCCACGAGGCCGACGACGGCTGCGATCGTGGCCGCGACCTTGGCGACGGTGGCGAGCCCGACGCCCGTCCCCGCCGCGCCCGCGGCCGCCGCGCCGCCCGCCACCGCCGCGCCGCCGGCGGTCGTCGCGCCCTCTCCGGTCGCGGCGCCCCCCATGGCCGCCCCGGCGGCCGCTCCCGTGGTGGCCGCGCCGGTGCCGGCGGCGCCCAGCGTCGCCTCCGCGCCCCCGGCCAGAACGAAGAGCGGGGCGACGGCGCGTGCCAGCAGGCGGTTGACGTCGTCCAGCTCGGCGGCGAGCGCCTGGCAGTCGTTGCAGCCCTCGAGGTGGGCCTCGACCGCGCTGCGGCTGCGGCGGGCCAGCGCCCCGCGCGCGTGGCCCCCGAGCCGCGCCCGCGTGGCGGCGCACGCCGGCGGGCACCCCTCGCCCACGTGGGCCTGCAGGTAGGCCTGCCGCAGCCGCTCGCGGGCGCGGTGGGCGAGCACCGACACCGTGTTCGCCGGCAGGCCCGTCGCCCGGGCCACCTCGCGGGGCCGTCGGCCCTCGATCGCGGTGTGCCAGAGCACGGTCTGCCACCGGTCGGGCAACGAGGCGAACGCCTCGGCGACCAGGCGCCGATCGGTCAGGTCGAGCACCGACGGGTCGTCGGCGGCGGCGATCGCGTCGGGCAGCTCGTCGAGGGGCGCGTCGTCGCCGGCGGCCGCCGCCCGGTCGCCGGCGAGCCGCCGGATCGTCACGAACAGGTACGGCCGGAACGCCTCGTCGGGCCCGTGCCCGCGGCGCAGGGCCGCGAGCACGCGCTCGAACGCGCCGTTGACGAGGTCCTCGGCGTCGAAGGCGTTGCCGTAGGAGCGCGCCAGGCGCAGCGCGGCCGCCCGGTGGCGCAGGTAGAGGTCGCCCAGCGCGCTGTCGTCGCCGTCGCGCACCCGCCCGAGCAGCTCGGCATCAGAACGTTCGGTGACGGCCATCGGTCGTCGGTCTCCCCGTTTGCCCGTCTCCCCGTGTACCCCGTTGTTCACAGTGTGCCGCGTCGGGTGGCGGGCGTCACCCGAGGTCAGCCTGACCGCGCGGTCAACGCCTGTGACCACGACTTCCTGAGACGGTGTCAGAGGGATACGCTGCGCCGAGATCGTCCACGTGATCGTCCGAGAAGCCTGATGAGGGGAACAGCCATGCGCGCAGCCGTGCTCCGCAACACCGGTGACGACAAGCTCGAGATCGTCGACGACCTCGAGCTCGGCCCGGTCGGCCCGGGCGAGGTGAAGGTCAAGATCCACGCCACGGGCGTGTGCCACTCCGACGTGTCGGGCATGAACGGCACCATCCCGCAGCCGGCGCCGTTCGTGCCGGGCCACGAGGGGGCGGGCGTGGTGAGCGAGGTGGGCGAGGGCGTCTCCAACGTGCAACCGGGCGACCACGTCATCATCGCCTGGAGCGCCCCGTGCGGCAGCTGCAAGTTCTGCGTCGACCGCAAGCAGCCCAACCTGTGCGTCAACGTGCAGATGGCCGCGTTCGGCGCCATGCACTTCTCGCAGGCCGGCACCCCGATCTTCGGCTTCGCCGGCTCGGGCACGTGGGCCGAGGAGATGATCATGCCCCAGCAGGGCGTGGTGAAGATCGACCCCGACACCCCCCACGAGATCGCCTCCCTCGTCGGCTGCGGCGTCATGACCGGCGTCGGCGCGGCCCTCAACACCGCCAAGGTCTCGCCCGGGTCGTCGGTCGTGGTGTTCGGCTGCGGCGGCGTCGGCATCTCCGCCATCCAGGGGGCCAGGGTCGCCGGTGCCTCCGAGATCGTCGCCGTCGACCTCGTCGACTCGAAGCTCGAGGACGCGCAGCGCTTCGGGGCCACCCACGCGGTCAAGCCCGACGAGCTCGACGCCGCCAAGGCGTCCATCACCGGGGGCGACGGCTTCGACTACGCGTTCGAGGCCATCGGCCTGCCCCAGACGATGCGGGCGGCCTACGACGTCACGCGCCGGGGCGGCACCACCTGCGTGATCGGCGTGGGCGGCATGGACAAGACGGTGCAGTTCAACGCGTTCGAGCTGTTCTACGACGAGAAGACGTTCACCGGCTCGTACTACGGCTCGGCCGACGTGCGCAGCGACTTCTCCCGGATGCTCAACCTGTGGAAGAACGGCCGGCTCGACCTCGAGGGCATGATCTCGAAGAAGATCCACATCGACGACGTCAACGACGCGGTCGAGGACCTCAAGGCCGGCACGGTCATCCGCTCGGTCATCACGTTCTGAGCCCCGCCGCGGGCACGGTCGGCGGCCGTGATGCCACCGACCGAGACCGCAGGAGAACCGGCGAAGGGCCTGCTCACCGCGGGCCCTTCGCCGCGTCCGGGCGCATCGCCCCAGCTTGTCGGATTTCTTGCGCGAGGATGCCCGATGGCGCAGCCGCTGCGTGTTAGCTTGCCCGCTGGCGTCCGGACGGGGCGCCGGGGCAGGCCTTGATCCACGCGTCGAACTGGTCGCTGCGACCGTGGGGAGCCAGAGCGAAACCGGGCCCACACACGAGTCCCGTGGTGCCGAGCGGCGGCACCGAGAGTCCTGGGGAGAGAGATGATCACAGTGCAACGCCAGCGTGGGCGTCGCCGCGCTGCGGCGACGGTCGCGGCCATCGCCGCCGCCGCAGGTCTGATCGCCGGCATGGCGATGCCTGCCGGCGCCGCCACCGCCCAACTCGTGGGCGCGGCTCCGGGTGAGAGCGGCAGCCCCTACGGCACGGCGGGAGGGACCACCGGGTCGTTCGGCGGCGGCCTCTTCGACATCACGATCGACGGCACGCCGAGCCAGGCCTACTGCATCGACATCTTCACGCCGATCAGCGGCAGCCCGAGCTACGACGAGGTCGACTGGGCCACGTCGGGGGTCGACAACCTGGCGACGGTCGAGGCGATCCTGCGCCACTACTACCCGAACGGCGACGGGCCCGAGGGCTTCACCCTCACCGGCTCGAACGCCGAGAAGGCGATGGGCACGCAGGCCGCCATCTGGCACTTCACCGACGGGTTCGACCTCAACGGCAGCACCACGCACAACTCGGCGAACGTGATCGCCAACTACGAGGCCATCCTCGCGGCAGTCGCCGACGGGCTCGAGGGCTTCGGCGAGCCGAGCGTGACGCTCACGATCACGCCTCCCGCGTCGACGGTCGGCGAGACCGGCGGGGTCGTCGGTCCGTACGTCGTCGAGACCACGGCCACGTCGGTGACGGTGACCCCGTCCGAGGGCGTGTCGCTGGTCGACAGCGAAGGCGAGCCGTTCACCGGCGAGGTCGTCGACGGCACCGAGCTGTGGCTGTCCTCCGACTCCGAGGGCGAGGGCTCGATCTCCGCCGTCGCCACGGCCGAGGCGACCGCCGGCCGGGTGTTCCACGCCGCCAACCAGCAGACGCTGATCCTCGCCGCCCCGGTGACGGTCGAGGCCGAGGCCGACGCCGTGGTGTCGTTCCAGGCCGCTCCGCCCGAGACGACGACCACCAGCACGCCCGAAGAGACGACCACCACGACGGTGCCGATCACGCCGGAGACGTCGGTCGTGACCACGCCGCCGACGACGGTCACGGTGACGCCCGAGGCCGGCACCGGCGGGGGCCTCCCCGTCACGGGTGCCCAGTCGATCGTCCTGGCCGCGGTGGCGCTGCTGCTGGTCGGCCTGGGCGTCGGGTTCCGCATCGTGAGCAAGCGGGCCGAGGGCACCGGCTGACCCTCCGCCACATCCGTTGACCCGACGACGGGGGCCTCCGGGCCCCCGTCGCCGCGTCCGGGCTCGCGTGTGACCTCGGTCATCCTGCGGGGGCCGACCCCATGAACGGACCACCGTGAGTGGTAGCGTGCCACTTGGCGGGTCAGGCGGGACTCGACATGCCATATCCGATGGTGCAAGGCGGGCGAACGCTGGGCACCGGAGCATGGGAGTCCCATTGGAGATCACGCATCAGCAGATGCGCGCCGGGCGGAGCACGCTCGGCACGCTGGTCGGCGCCGTCGCGGCGCTGGCCCTCGTGGCCGGATCGGCGAGCCCCGCCGGGGCCGCCAGCGAGGCCACGTTCGACGACATCGTGCCGGGGGCCTACGCCCAGGTGCAGGGCGACACCGGCACCTTCTACGCCGGCCTGATGGCCATGACGGTCGACGGCTCGCCGGCGACCGGGTACTGCATCGACATCGGCACCGAGATCCAGCCCGGCGAGACGGGGCTGGACGAGGTCGACTGGGCCACCTCGGGTGTGCCCGACCTCGACACGGTGGCGGGCATCCTCGCCGCCTACTTCCCGAACGGCACCGGGCCCGCCGGCTACGAGATCAGCGGTGACGACGCCGAGCGGGCGGCCGCCACGCAGGCCGCCATCTGGCACTTCACCGACGGGTTCGACCTCACCGTCGGCGCCAACGATCCGGTGATCGAGGCCAACTACGCCGCCATCCTCGCCGCCGCGGCCGACGGGGCGCTGCCCTCTGCGGGGCAGCCCGACGTGAGCCTCACGATCATCCCCCCGGCCGACACGTCGGCCGAGGCGGGCCACCCGGTCGGTCCCTACGTCGTCGACACGACCGCCTCGGAGGTGACGCTCACGCCGTCCGCCGGGGTGACGATCACCGACGCCGACGGCAACCCCCTCGTGGGGCCGGTCACCGACGGCACCCAGTTCTTCCTCGCCAACCCCGCCGAGGGCCCCGGCAGCGTCACGGCCGCCGCGCAGGCGACCGTGCACTCGGGCCGGGTGTTCGTGAAGCAGGGGAGCCAACGCCTGATCCTGGCGTCGACCGTCGAGGCGCAGGTCGACGCCGAGGCGCAGGCCACGTGGACGCCGGCCACGACGACCACGACCACGCCGCCCGAGACCACGACGACGACCACGCCGCCCGAGACGACGACCACGACCGCACCGCCGCTCGAGTCGACCACCACGACGGTGAGGATCACTCCCGACGTCGGCTCCGGCCCGTCCGCTCCGGCGGCGCCGGCCGCTCCGGCCGTCCCCGTCGCGCCCGCCCCTCGGGCGACGACGGGGTCGCTGCCCCGGACGGGCCAGGACGCCGCCCCCCTCGTGGCGGTCGGCCTCGCCCTGCTCGTGGGGGGCGTGCTGCTGGGAACCGTGGCCCGACGGAGGCGTCGAGCCTGACGGTGCGCCCGGTGCGGTGACCCCACCGCGCCGGACGACCGCACCGCCCACATGATCGCCGGGGCCGGCCCTTCCGCCGAGGGGCCGGCCCCGACGCGTGGTTTTCCGGGCTCCCGGCAAAGCTGCTAGAACCCAGACAGGTAGAACCTGTTTCACTCGAGGCGGGTCGACGCTCAGTTCATTGGGGGAGGTGGCATGTCAGAGGCCCGGATCCTGTCGGCGCCGCTCGTGCTCGAATACCCGTTCTCCCGGACGGTCGGTGCGGTCCAGGGCGCCTTCCTGACGGGCCTGCGCGAGGGCATGGTGCTCGGGGTGCGCGGGGCAGACGGTCGGGTGATCTGCCCGCCGGTCGAGTACGACCCGGTCACCAGCGACGAGCTCACCGAGCTCGTCGACCTGCCCGCCACCGGCACCGTGACGACGTGGTCGTGGGAGCCCGAGCCGCGACCCGGCCAGCCGCTCGACCGACCGTTCGCCTGGGCGCTGGTGCAGATCGACGGGGCCGACACCGGCCTGCTGCACGCCGTCGACGCCGGCTCGCCCGACGCCATGCGCACCGGCATGCCGGTGCAGGTGCGCTGGAGCGACGAGCGCGAGGGGTCGATCACCGACATCGCCTGCTTCGAGCCGGTCGAGGGGGAGAGCTGATGACCGACATCGTGCTTCCCGACGCCCTCCGGGACGTCGAGCTCGTGCGCAGCATCCGCACCCCGGCCCGCCTCGACTACCGGTTCACCGCCGGCGAGGCCACGTCCCGCTTCCTGCGGGGCATCGCGGAGAAGCGGATCCTGGGCGAGCGCTGCTCGGTCTGCGGCAAGGTCATGCTGCCGCCGCGCGGTTCGTGCCCGACCGACGGCGTGCCCACCACCGAGCAGGTCGAGCTGCCCGACCGGGGCGTGGTCACCACGTTCTGCGTCGTGAACGTCAAGTTCTCGGGCTCGGCCATGGAGCTGCCCTACGTGTGCGCCACGATCGTGCCCGACGGCGGCGACATGGGCCTGTTCGGGCTGGTGCAGGAGATCCCGTTCGACCAGATCCGCATGGGCCTGCGGGTCGAGGCGGTGTGGGTCGACGACGACGAGCTCAAGCCCGACCTGGCCTCCATCAAGTGGTGGAAGCCCACGGGCGAGCCCGATGCCGACTACGAGAGCTACAGGGAGCACGTATGACCCCCCGTGTTGCGTTGTCGATGATCACGGCGAGCCAGGGTCGCTGCTCGCAAGGACGACGAGGAAGGCTGGGCGGGGCCCCGGTCGACGCGGAGGACGCCGCGTGCGGCGGCACCGGCCGGCGTGCGCGCGGCGAACGTGACACGGGGGGTCAGCGATGAGAGATGTCGCCGTCGTCGCTTTCGCCCAGTCGCACCACGTGCGCCGCGAGCAGCAGCGCAACGAGGTCGAGATGGTCATGCCGGTGCTGCACCAGGTCAAGGCCGACGCCGGCCTCGACCAGTCGCAGATCGACTTCACCTGCTCCGGCAGCACCGACTACCTGGCGGGCTCGGCGTTCAGCTTCGTGATGACCCTCGACGGGGTGGGGGCGTCGCCCCCCATCAGCGAGAGCCACGTCGAGATGGACGGGGCGTGGGCGCTGTACGAGGCCTGGGTCAAGATCCAGACGGGGGCCGCCGACACCGCCCTCGTCTACGCGTACGGCAAGTCGTCTCCCGGCGACCTGCGCAGCGTGCTGACGCGCCAGCTCGACCCGTACTTCCAGGCCCCCCTGTGGCCCGACAGCGTGGCCATGGCCGCCCTCCAGGCTCGGGCCTGCATCGAGGCGGGGGTCACGTCGGTCGAGGAGATGGCCGAGGTCGCGGCCCGGAGCCGCCGGTCGGCCGCCGACAACCCCTACGCCTACCTGCAGGGGTCCGACGACCCCGCGGTGCTGCTGAAGGAGCCCGAGATCGCGGCGCCGCTGCGCAAGCACGACTGCGCGCCGATCACCGATGGGGCAGCCGCGATCATCCTGGCGGCCGGCGACCGGGCCCGCGAGATCAGCGACGCCCCGGCCTGGATCCGCGGCATCGACCACCGCATCGACGCCCACGGCATCGGTCTGCGCGACCTGACCGTGGCCGCGTCGGCCCGGCTGGCGGCCGAGAAGGCCGGCGTGGGCGCCGGGCCGGTCGACGTCGCCGAGCTGCATGCGCCGTTCACCCACCAGGAGGTGCTGGTGCGCTCGGCGTTGGGCCTCGGCGACGGCGTGAGCGTCAACCCGTCGGGCGGCCCCCTGGCCGCCAACCCGATGATCGCCGCCGGACTCATCCGCATCGGCGAGGCCGCCGGCCGCATCAGCCGCGGCGAGGCCGGCCGGGCCGTGGCGCACGCGACCAGCGGGCCCTGCCTCCAGCAGAACCTGGTCTGCGTGCTCGAGGGGAGCAACACGTGAGGGAGCGGAGCGAGCGAACCATGAGCACGATCGGCACGTCGCCGCACCGCGGCGTCGCCGTCGACCGGGCCGGGAGGGCAGGCTGATGGGCAAGAACAAGGTCGCCGTCGTCGGCATCGGCCAGACCCGCCACCAGGCCACCCGGGGCGACGTCTCGATGGGCGGGCTCGTCCGCGAGGCGGCGCTCGAGGCGCTGGCCGACGCGGAGATGACCTGGGCCGACATCGACGCCGTGGTCATCGGCAAGGCGCCCGACTTCTTCGAGGGCGTGATGATGCCGGAGCTGTACCTGGCCGACGCCCTCGGCGCGGTCGGCAAGCCGATGCTGCGGGTGCACACCGCCGGCTCGGTGGGCGGCTCGACGGCCCTGGTGGCGGCCAGCCTGGTGCAGGCCGGCATCCACCAGCGGGTGCTGACGGTCGCGTACGAGAAGCAGTCCGAGAGCGAGGCGATGTGGGCGCTCACGCTGCCCATCCCGTTCTCGCCGCCCCTCGTGGCGGGCGCGGGCGGCTACTTCGCCCCGCACATCCGGGCCTACATGCGCCGCTCGGGGGCGCCCGACCACATCGGCGTGCTCGTGGCGCTCAAGGACCGGCAGAACGCCTGGAAGAACCCCAAGGCGCACCTGCACGAGGAGAACCTCAGCTTCGAGTCGGTCAAGGACTCGATGATGCTGTGGGACCCGCTGCGCTACTCCGAGACGTGCCCCTCGTCCGACGGGGCCTGCGCCATGGTCCTCACCGACGAGGCCGGCGGCGACGCCGCCGCCGATCCCGCCTGGATGCTGGGCGGGGCGATGCGGTCCGAGCCCACGATGTTCCCCGGGCGCGACCAGGTGAACCCCCAGGGCGGGCGCGACTGCGCCGCCGACGTCTACCGGCAGGCGGGCATCACCGACCCCCGCCGCGACATCGACGTCGCCGAGGTGTACGTGCCGTTCTCGTGGTACGAGCCGATGTGGCTCGAGAACCTCGGCTTCGCCGAGGAGGGCTCCGGCTGGAAGCTCGTCGAGGAGGGCGCCACCGCCATGGACGGCGACATCCCCTGGAACTGCTCCGGGGGCGTGCTGTCGTCCAACCCGATCGGCGCCTCGGGCATGATCCGCTTCGCCGAGGCGGCGTTGCAGGTGCGGGGACGCGCCGGCGAGCACCAGATCGACGGCGCCCGCGTGGCCCTCGGCCACGCCTACGGCGGCGGCTCCCAGTTCTTCGCCATGTGGGCGGTCGGCTCCGAGAAGCCCACGTCCTGATGGCGGGGCGGCTCGACGGCAAGGTCGCCGTCATCACCGGGGCGGCCCGCGGCCAGGGAGAGGCAGAGGCCCGGCTGTTCGCGGTCGAGGGCGCCCGGGTGCTGCTGGCCGACGTGCTCGACGACGAGGGAGAGAAGGTGGCCGCCGACATCGGCGACGCCGCCGCGTTCACCCACCTGGACGTCACCGACGAGGGCCAGTGGGACGCGGCGGTGGCCACCGCCGAGCAGCGCTTCGGCCCGGTGTCGGTGCTGGTCAACAACGCCGGCGTCCTGCACTTCCAGGCGCTGCACAAGACCGAGGCCGACGACTTCGACCGCGTGATGCGCGTCAACGTGCGCGGGGTGTTCCTGGGCATGAAGGCGGTCACGCCGTCGATGACCCGAGCCGGCGGTGGCTCGATCGTGAACATCTCGTCGACCGCCGGGCTGCAGGGCCTGCCGTACCTGGGCGCGTACGTGGCCAGCAAGTGGGCGGTGCGGGGCCTGTCGAAGACGGCCGCCATCGACCTCGGACCCAAGGGCATCCGCGTGAACTCGGTGCACCCCGGCGGCATCGACACGCCGATGATCGCGGGCACCGACAGCGAGGCGCCGTTCTACAAGCGCCTGCCGGTGTCGCGGATGGGCACGCCGTCCGAGGCGGCGGCGGCCGTGCTGTTCCTGGCGTCCGACGAGGCCAGCTACGTCGCCGGCGCCGAGCTGGCGGTCGACGGCGGGGCCACGTGCGGCGACCTCGGCCTCATGAGCTGAGAGGCGCCGGGCGTGGCGACGATCTGCATCACCGGCGCGGCGGGGGGCATCGGCCTCGCCACCCGCCGCCTGCTCGAGGCGCGGGGCGACTCCGTGATCGGGGTCGACCTCCGGGGCGCCGAGGTCGACGCCGACCTGGCCACCGCCGACGGCCGGGCCGCCATGGTGGCCGGGGTGACCGAGCGGGCCGGAGGCGTGCTCGACGGCCTGGTCGTCGGCGCCGGCGTCCAGGGAGCGCCGCCGCCGCTCGTGGTGTCGGTGAACCACTTCGGCGCGGTCGCCACGCTCGACGGCCTCCGCCCGCTGCTCGCCGCCGGCAGCAACCCCTCGGTCGTCGCCATCAGCTCGAACTCGGCCACCGCGATGCAGGGCGTCGTCCCCGCCATCGTGGACGCCTGCCTGGCCGGCGACGAGGAGGCGGCCCGGGCGGCCGCCGACGCCGCGGGGCCGTACGTCGACTACCCGTCGACGAAGCTGGCCCTCGCCCGGTGGGTGCGACGCGCGGCGCCGACCGCCGACTGGATCGGCGCCGGCATCCGGCTCAACGCCGTCGCCCCGGGCCCGACGGCCACCGCCATGACCGATGCGCTGGAGCTGCCCGTGCTCGAGCTGGGCGACGCGTACCCGGTGCCCATCCAGCGGATCGCCACGGCGGACGAGCAGGCGGCGGTCATCGCCTTCCTGCTGTCGCCGGCGGCGTCGTACGTGGTCGGGGCGGTCATCCCGGTCGACGGCGGCGGCGACGCCGCCGCCCGCGCCGACGACTGGCCGTCCCCCCGCCCCTGACCCCTCCCTGAACTGATTTCCCCCGCGAGATCGGGCGCCATGGCGCCCGATCTCGCGGGGGAAATCATGTGGATGGACGGCGGGTCAGGGGAGGATCAGGTGGCTGTCGCCGAACTCGTGCCAGTGGTAGCCCTCGGACACCGCCGCCGCGTACGAGCGCTCGAGCAGGGCGCGGTCGGCCACGGCCTCGAGCATGGCCAGGTGCGACGACTCGGGCTCGTGCCAGCCGGTGAGCAGCCCGTCGACCACGCGCACGCCGCGCTCGGGGGTGATGACCGTCTCGGTCCAGCCCGCCCCCGGGTGCGACCGGCCGCGCTCGTCGGCGGTGGTCTCGAGCGCCCGCACGACCGTGGTGCCGACGGCGATCACCCGGCGGCCGTCGCGCCGGGCGGCATCGACCGCGGCGGCGGTGGTGGGAGGCACCTCGTAGCGCTCGGCGTACGGCGCCTCGCCCGCCTCCTGCGACGACACGCCGGTGTGCAGGGTGATCGGGGCCACGACGACGCCCCGGCTCACGAGGTCGGTCACGATCCGGTCGGTGAACGGTCGGGCGGCGCTCGGCATCTCGGCCGAGCCGGGCACCCGCGAGAAGACCGACTGGTAGGCGGCCAGCGGCCAGGCGCCGCGGACGTGGGCGTAGCGGATGGGCTGGCCGTGGGCGTCGAGGTAGCGCAGGGTGTCGACGCGGAGGTCGAGGCGGGCCAGCCAGAGCCGGCGGGTGCCGGTGCCGGCGGGGTAGGGGGACAGGAGGGACGCCCGCCCGCCGCCGGCCACGACGAGGTCACGGGGCGGATCGGCCTCGTAGCGGACCGTGCCCACGCCCGTGGCCCGGCGGGGTTCGACGACCCAGAACCCGCCGGGTTGCTCCGTCGACAGGTGCAGGCGCAGCTCGCGCCCGTCGCGGCCCATCGCCTCGAGCGCAGCGGCGATGACGGCCGACGTGTTGACGACCAGCACGTCGCCCGGGTCGAGCGCGGCCCCCAGGTCGGCGAAGCGGCCGTGCTCGACGGTGCCGGAGCGGCGGCGGGCCACCATCAGGCGGACGTCGGCCCGGGTCTCGGACCCGATCCGGCCGTCGCCGCGGGTGAGCTCGACCGGGGTGCCCGCCTCGCCACCGTCGGGGATGCGGAACGGCCGGGCCGTGGTGCGGACGGTGGTCCGCCTCCCGCCGATCCGGGCGACGGGTGCCAGGCCGGTGCCGGCCGCCTCGCGGTCGAGCGTGTCGATGGCACGCATCAGGCGACCGCCCGCGCCCCGGCGTGGCCGGACGCCCCCGCCGACGCGGCGTCGGGCTCGGGCGTGATCTCGTCGACCCGGTACCGCCCGCTCGCCGGGCGGCGGGACAGCAGCGCCAACAGCCCCGGGACCTTGGCCTCGGGC
>Ga0111538_10001892_pt1 | contig 29310 bp, 28 predicted proteins | sample SoiMethybrSBSTD1_FD_79669 | JGI IMG/M metagenome (GOLD analysis project Ga0111538, IMG submission 79669) | Bulk soil microbial communities from a Populus tree surrounding site in Tennessee, USA - Soil MetaG P. TD hybrid SBSTD1 (version 2)... | ecosystem: Environmental > Terrestrial > Soil >... | reverse complement strand
TACGTTAGGATTAGCGTCCTTTTCGAGGAGACGTGAAGATGCGACGACTGTCCGGAGTCCTATTGGCTGGCGCGGTTCTCATCCTGCCGGCGTTTTCGCAGTCTGCTTTCGCGCAGGCCGCCCCGCCGCAGAAGACGACTTACACGGGCGATGTAGTGCTGGCCGCGTACGTTGTGAATGCCGACAAGGTGGCCGACTACGAGAAAGTGATGGCTACGCTGAAGGACGCTTTGGCCAAGTCGCCTCGACCCGAGGCCAAGCAGCAGCTGGCTGGCTGGAAGGTCATCAAGAACGCCATGAACCAGCCCGATGGCAGCCCGCTCTACGTCCACATCATCACGCCCGTCGTGAAGGATGCCGATTACTCCATTACCAATCTGGTCTACGAAGTTGTCACCGATCCGACGGAGCGGACGAATTTCTACAACCTGTATCGCGGTGCGCTGAAGCAGGCGCTGTTCGTGATTCAGGGTCCGATGGTGTCGGATTTCTCGAAGTAGACCCGCCGCACACCGCATAAAATCGAAAGCCACGGGCGATGCCGTCCCCGAGACGGCAGTCGCGCCGTGGCTTTTTTGTTGCCTGTCCAGTTTGTTGCCTGGTCCAAAAGGACCGGCCGTACGGAGAACACTGCATGCGAAGTGTGTGTGCCGCGATCGGAGCTGTGCTCGTCCTGATTCCCGCGACAGCGGTTGTCGCTCAACAGCCCGCCCCGCCAGCACCAGGACAGCCCCCATCCCCCACGCAAGCGCCTGCAGCCCCACCGCCCGCCGTGGGTCAGCCGACGCCGGCTCAGCCCGCTGCACCCGCGCAGGCGCCCCAGCCGCGCACTTTCACTGCGCCCGTAGGTCTGCTGTTCAACACCGTTCGCGCCGACCGTGTGGAGGATTTCGAGAGGGCGATGGGGTATTTGCAAGCCGCGCTCGCGGCATCGACCAACGAACGCGTGCGCGAGCAGGCAGCCAGCTGGCGGATCTTCAAAGCGACCGAAGGCGCACCGGGTGGAGCCGTGTTGTATGTGTTCCTGCTCGATCCCACCGTCGTAGGTGCCGACTACAGCCTTGGCCGCATTCTCGCGGACGCCTATCCCGATCAAGGAAAGCTGCAGGAGATCTGGAAGCTCTACTCGACCTCAGTCACCGGCGGCAGCTTGCTCAACCTCACGCCGGTGAAGCCCGCGCCGCCGGCGACGACGAAACCCGGCGCGCCTGCGGCGGACGCGACCGAGAAGCCGTAGCCTAGAAATTGATGTTCAACCCCGCGTAGACGCGGTGCACCGTGTCGTAAAGCGGTTCACCCTTCAGCCGGAACAGACGGTAGTCGACACGCGCGCGAATTGGTCCAGCCAGCGCGATTTTCACGCCGCCGCCCGTGTTCGCGCCGAAGCTCGTTTCCGACAGCGTTCCGAGTGACTCGTGAAAGACGCCCCCGCCGGTTGTGAAATACGGCTGGAAGCCGTGGATGAACACCGGCGTTTGCAGTAGCACGTTGCCCATCCCGGTTCGTAATGATGGTGCGCGGTCGAGCTCGCCCTCCGAGGTGTCCGAGTACTCAAACTCGAAGGCGACGACCAGAAAGCCCGCGCCGAACGAGAACCCCTTCGCGGCGCGATTGGACGGCGTGTTGGTGGTGCCGATGAACACCGTCGCATCTGCGAAGGCCGGTGTAGCGAAGGCGACGAGCAGGGCGGCGGCGATCAGAGATCTGATGAGTCGCATATCGAATGATACGATCTAGTGGTTCGCAGAACCTGCGGGCGTTCGAGTGACAACTAGCCTCCGACCGCGATCTCCCGGCCGCGACAACGGAGCGGCCGGTTGAGATTGTCGAAGGAGTTACCACGACTATGGACGTCCGGCTGACGGACGAGCAGGAGCTATTGCGCCGGAGCATTCGCGAGTTCGCGGAGGCCGAGCTGCGTCCGCACGTCCGCGAATGGGACGAAGCGCAGCAGTTCCCGCCGGTGCTTCTGTCCAAGTTCGCTGAGCTCGGGCTGATGGGGATTCAGTTTCCCGAAAGCTACGGAGGCGCCGAGATGTCTTCCGTGGACTACTGCCTGTGCATCGAGGAGCTGGCCCGCGTCGATCCGTCGGTGTGCCTGTCGGTCGCGGCGCACAACGGGCTCGGCGCCGCGCACATCTTCATGTTCGGGACCGAGGCGCAGAAGCAGCAGTATCTCGTCCCCCTCGCGAAAGGCGAGAAGCTCGCCGCATGGGGGCTCACCGAAGCCTCATCCGGGAGTGATGCGGCGTCGATGCAGACTCGCGCCCTCCGCGACGGCGACAGCTGGGTCATCAACGGCACCAAGCAGTTCATCACCCACGGCAAGACCGGCGACATCATGGTCGTCATGGCCGTGACGACGCGCGCAAAAGGCAGCCGCGGCATCTCCGCGTTCATCGTCGAGCGCGGGACGACCGGGTTTCGCGCCGGCAAGAAGGAAGACAAGCTGGGGATGCGCGCGAGCGAGACGAGCGAAGTGATCTTCGAGAACTGCCGTGTTCCATCCAGTCAGTTGCTCGGCACGGAAGGGCAGGGATTCATCAACGCGTTGCAGGTGCTCGACGCCGGCCGGATCGGGATCGCGGCCCTCGCCGTCGGGCTTGCGCAGGGATCGTACGAAGCGGCCAGGAACTACGCGTTCGAGCGAAAGCAGTTCGGGCAGCCCATCGGCACGTTCCAAAGCATCCGGGCGAAGCTCGTTGACGCCGCGACACGCATCGAAGCGGCGCGTCTGTTGACGTATCGTGCGGCGGCGATGAAAGACGAGGGGCAGCGCACCACGCTCGAAGCGGCAATGGCCAAGCTCTATTCGAGCGAGATCGCGGTGCGTGTCGCCGAGGACGGCGTGCAAATCCACGGGGGCTACGGCTTCGTCAAGGATTACGTCGCCGAGAAGTACTTCCGCGACGTCAAGCTCACGACCATCGGAGAGGGCACAAGCGAGATCCAGCGTCTCGTCATCGCCCGGCAACTGCTGTAAATGGGGTCGGGAATCATTTTTCTGGAACGTCGGGAAAAATGACTCCCGACCCCATTTCCGAGGGCGTACTCGCAGGCGACGCCCGCGCCATCGCCCGCGCGATCTCGTTGGTTGAGGACGATGCCGACGCGGGTCGTGAGCTGATCAGCCAGATCTACCAACACACCGGGCGGGCCTATCTGATCGGCGTGACCGGTGCGCCAGGCGTAGGCAAGAGCACGCTGGTCGATCGTCTCGTCACGGAGGCCCGCCGCGCCGGATCGACCGTTGGCGTGCTGGCCATCGATCCCACCAGCCCGTTTTCAGGCGGTGCGATTCTCGGCGACCGCGTGCGCATGAGCACTCACAGCCACGACGCCGACGTCTTCGTACGCAGCATGGCCACGCGTGGCCATCTCGGCGGGCTCGCCGCGGCCACGAGCGATGCTGCGCTGGTGCTCGACGCTGCCGGCAAGAACATCGTCATGATCGAGACCGTCGGCGTCGGCCAGGACGAAGTGGATATCGTCCGTACCGCCGACGTATCGATCGTTGTCCTGGTGCCCGGCGCTGGAGACGATGTGCAGGCGTTGAAGGCCGGGATCATGGAGATTGCCGACATCTTCGTGGTGAACAAGGCGGATCGCGACGGCGCCGATCAAGTCGTGCAGACGGTCACGGCCAGCCTCTCGCTGCAGACGTTCGCTGAGGGCGAGTGGCGTCCGCCGGTGCTCAAGACCGAGGCCGTGAATGGGGTCGGCGTCGATCGGCTGTGGCAGGAGATCGAGCGATTCCGTCAGCACCACTCACAGCACCAGCAGCAGCGGCGCAAGGCCAGCCACGAGTCTCGACTGCGCGGGATCCTGGCGCAGCGCCTGCTCGAGCACGTAGAGAAGCGCCTGCCGTCGGGCGAGTTCGATCGGCTCGTCGAGGCGATCACGGCCCGGCGGACCGATCCATATTCGGCCGCGGCGCGACTCATGAGTCACGCGCTGGACGTATGAGAGCCGTTCTCGATCACGTCGGAATCGCGGTTCAGGACATTGAGGCGGCGCTGGCGTTCTACCGTGACTCACTCGGTCTCGAGGTGGAGGCGCCGGAGGACGTGCTCACGCAGCGAGTACGCGCGCGCCATATTCCCGTGGGCGGTCCGAAGCTGGAGCTGCTCGAGGCCACCGCGCCGGATTCAGCCATCGCCAAATACATCAACACGCGGGGCCCCGGACTCCATCACATCACGTTGCGCGTCGAGGACATTCGCGCCGTACTGGATCACCTCAAGGCTCGCGGCATTCGTCTCGTTGACGAGGAACCGAGGCCCGGTGCCGAGAACGCCCTGGTCGCATTCATTCACCCCTCCGCGGCTCATGGTGTGCTCGTCGAGTTGAAGCAGCCGTCGGCGCCAGGACCGGTCCTCGAGATCAAGCGGCTGGCGTTCGGCGACCTGCAGTTGACGACGCTGCATGACGGCGGGTTCCGACTCGATGGCGGCGCGATGTTCAGCGTCGTCCCGCGGCCGCTCTGGGAGAAGCTGGCGCCGGCTGATGACCGGCATCGCATTCAGCTCGCTATGCGTCCGTTGCTCGTCGAGGCCGATTGGGGCCGGCTGCTCGTGGACTGCGGGGCGGGCGACAAGATGGCGCCGAAGCAGGCGGACATCTACGCGCTGACTCGGGAGCGTCATCTGGATCATGCGCTCTCCGACGCCGGGCTCACGTCCGCGTCCATCGACATTGCGCTGGCGACGCATCTGCATTTCGATCACTTCGGTGGAGCGACGGTTCTTCAGCAGAACGCACTCGTTCCCAGGTTTCCGAACGCGAGGTACGTCATCCGGTCCGCCGAGTGGGAGGACGCCACGCATCCTCACGAACGCAATCGGGCCAGCTATCTTCAGGACGACTTCGTCCCCCTGAAGGATGCCGGTGTCGTGGACTTCTTTGAGGGCGACCAGACAATCACACCGGGCGTGCGCGTGGTGCGAACCGGCGGACACACGGGCCAGCATCAGATCGTGTACGTCGAATCCGGCGGAAAGACCGCGGTCTACGTGGCCGACATGATTCCCACGACCGCCCATCTCCAGGATCCGTGGGTGATGAGCTACGACCTGTTTCCGATGGAGACGCTGGCGTTCAAGCGGCGTTTCATTCGCGAGGCCATCGACCGCGAGTATCTGATCCTGTTCGAGCACGATCCCCGCGTGTCGGCCGGGTACATCCGCGAGAACGCCAAGGGTCAGCGATTCGTCGAGCAGGTGCTGTAAAATGACGGGTCCACAAACCAGGACCCGCCCTACCTGTCGCAGACAGATAGGCGCCGGGTCTTGCTCTTGAGACCTGGCTTACTCATACATGGAATCAGTGCAAATCGGCATCATCGGCGGCAGTGGTCTGTACGACATGGCGGAGGTCACCGACCGCAGCGAAGTGACGCTTCAGACGCCCTTCGGCGAACCGTCCGGGCCCTACGTCCTTGGCACACTGCGCGGCAAGCGCGTGGCATTTCTGGCCCGTCACGGCGCTGGGCATCGGTTCTCGCCGTCGGAGCTGAACTTCCGCGCCAACATCTTCGGCATGAAGATGCTCGGCGTCGAGTACATCCTGTCTGCGAGCGCGGTCGGTAGTCTCAAAGAAGAGTACGCGCCTCTTCACATCGTCATCCCCGATCAGTTCATCGATCGCACCAAGGGCCGCATCAGCACGTTCTTCGGCCGCGGGCTCGTCGCGCACGTCGGCTTCGCGCATCCGTTCTGCAAGGTCCTCAGCGGCATTGCATTCGACAGTGGAACGCGCGCCAAGGCGACGATTCACAAGGGCGGCACCTACGTGTGCATGGAGGGACCGCAGTTCTCGACGCTCGCCGAGTCGCGGCTCTATCGGTCGTGGGGCGCCGACATCATCGGGATGACGAACCTGCAGGAAGCGAAGCTCGCCCGCGAGGCAGAGATCTGCTACTCGACGATTGCGCTGGTCACCGACTACGACTGCTGGCATCCCGACCACGACTCGGTGACGGTGGACATGATCATTGCCAATCTGATGCAGAACGCGAAGACCGCGCAGCAGATCATCGCGGGCGCCGTCGATGCGCTGCCGTACGAGCGCTCGTGCGAATGCGCGTCGGCGCTGAAGTACGCCCTGATCACTCGGCCTGACGCCGTTCCGGCGCAGACCCGACAGGACCTTGCTCCACTCGTGGGCAAGTACCTCCAAACGACCTAGCCCGAGAGGACACAGAGAGAATGACCACCCGACGGTTCGATGTCACGGCGATCGGCAATGCCATTGTGGACGTGATCGCCCAGGCAGACGACTCGCTGCTCGCCCAGCACAACCTGCCCAAAGGCGCGATGAATCTGATCGACGCCGACACGGCGGAGAAGCTCTACGCGATCATGGGACCTGGCAAGGAAGCGTCGGGCGGATCAGCGGGGAACACGATCGCCGGCATTGCGGCGCTCGGCGGCAAGACCGCCTACATCGGCAAGGTCGCATCAGACCAGCTCGGCGAGGTGTTCACGCACGACATCCGGGCGGTCGGCGTCACCTACGACACCGAGCCGCTCGTCGGCGGGCTGCCGACCGCGCGTAGCCTGATCTTCGTGACGCCGGACGCACAGCGCACGATGCAGACCTTCCTCGGTGCCACGACGCAGCTCGGGCCGGAGGACGTCAACATGGACTACATCACCTCTTCGAAGGTGCTGTATCTCGAGGGCTACCTGTGGGACCAGCCGCGCGCGAAGAAGGCGATGCGCGAAGCGGCAATCAAGGCGCAGCAGGCTGGCGTGAAAGTGTCGCTGACGCTCTCTGACTCATTCTGCGTGGCGCGCTTCCGCGACGAGTTCCTCGAGCTGGCCGAAAAGCACGTCGACATCCTGTTTGCCAACGAGGGCGAAGTCCTCTCGCTGTATCAGACCGACAACTTCGACACGGCATTGCAGCAGGTGCGGAACCACTGCGAGATCGCCGCGTTGACGCGCAGCGAGAAGGGATCGGTCGTCGTGAACGGCAGCGAGGTGCATGTCATCGATGCCGTGAAGGGCGTCAAGGTCGTGGACACGACGGGCGCCGGCGACGCCTACGCAGCCGGCTTCCTCTACGCCTACACGCAGGGACGCGATCTCGCGACGTGCGGCAAGCTGGGTGGAGCGATGGCGGCAAAAGTGATTAGCCACTTCGGCCCGCGGTCCGAGGTCGCCGAGGTCAAGAAGATCGCGGCGTCAGTGCTCTAGGCTCGATATTGGGCAGGAACGCGGTCAACAGGCCGATGGCGGGCAGGAACGAGCAGACCTTGTAGACGAAGTCGATGCTCGTTGCGTCCGCCAGCTGGCCGAGGAGCGCCGCGCCGATTCCGCCGAAGCCAAACGCGAACCCGAAGAACAGGCCTGACACAGCTCCGACCCGTCCGGGGACGAGCTCCTGCGCGAACACGACGATGGCCGAAAAGGCCGAGGCCATCACCAATCCGATGATGACGGTCAGCACGTCGGTCCAGAACAGGCTCGCGTAGGGCAGCAGCAGCGTGAACGGCAGCACCCCGAGGATCGACACCCACATCACATACTTGCGGCCGATGCGATCGCCGACCGGTCCGCCGATGAACGTGCCGGCGGCAGCGGCGCCGAGAAACACGAACAGGTGCAGCTGCGCACTGCGCACCGACAGGCCGAACTTTTGAATCAGGTAGAACGTGTAATAGCTGGTGATGCTGACCAGGTACACGTTCTTCGAGAACACCAGCAGCATCAGGATGAGGAGCGCCATTCGTACGCGCGCCTTGGAAATACCGGTGTGTATCGCGGCCGTCGCCGACTTCGCATGGACGACGATATGTGCTTTGTACCAGGCGCCGACACGGCCCAGGATGATCATCGCGATGAAGGCAATGACACCGAACCAGGCGATGCTGCGCTGACCGTAGGGCAGCACAATGAACGCGGCCAGCAGCGGTCCTGTCGCCGACCCGGCGTTCCCGCCGACCTGAAAGAGCGACTGCGCGAAGCCGTGCCGGCCGCCCGAGGCCAGACGCGCGACACGCGACGATTCCGGGTGGAAAATCGATGACCCGATGCCGACGAACGCGACTGCGACCAGGATGGCAACGTAAGTGGGCGCGCCGGACAGCAAGAGCAGGCCGATCAGCGTGAATCCCATGCCGATTGCCAGCGAATAGGGCTTCGGCCGCTTGTCCGTGATCAGCCCGACGAGCGGCTGCAGCAGTGATGCCGTGACCGTGTTCGTGAAGGTAATGAGACCGATCTGGCCAAAGTCCAGACGGTAGGCGGTCTTCAAAATCGGATAGACCGCGGGGAGGACCGACTGCAACAGGTCGTTCAAACCGTGGCAGAGACTGATTGCGCTCAGGATGCCGAGGGCAGCGTGGGGTGCCGCCGTACTCGGCCGGGCGGCGGGGGCAGGGGAGGCCATTCCCTAGGGTACTCCGGCAGACGATAATCGTCGGCGATAGGCGGAGTTGCCCAAAGCGGGTGGGTGGTGATAACCGCGAGACAATCTCGAATCGTTCGCCGACTATTGATGGCCCTGCTGATCGTTTCAGCCGCCTCTGCGTACGCACAGTTCGGGCGGGACTTCGGCGGGCTGCGCGGCGAGCAGGGTGATCCCGCGGAATTGCCACCGAAGCAGTGGCCGGACCGCAATGTCGCGGGCTGCCACATGTATTACACGAGCGTTCGCCGTGAGGCCAATGGGTCCGGCTGGCGCACCGACTATCCGTGGGGGCAGCGCAATCTCCTGATCCGGCAATCCGAGTTGACCAAGACACGCGTCAGTTGGCTCAAGGCCGGTGTGCCTCACGTGTGGCTCGTCCGGTTGACTGATCCCGCGGTCTTCGAATGTCCCTACCTGATGGCTTCGGACGTCGGCACCATCGGGTTATCGCAGGAAGAGGTGAATGCGCTGAGGCTCTACCTGATGAAGGGCGGCTTCCTGTGGGTGGACGACTTCTGGGGCGAGGAGGCGTGGGAGCAATGGTCGCGTGAGCTTGCGCGCGCGATGCCGCCAGCGGAGTACACGATCGAAGACGTCCCGCTCAGCGATGCCATCTTCCGCTCGATGATTGAAGTGAAGAAGATTCCGCAAGTCCCGGGTATCGGCTTCTGGAGGGCGGTCGGCGGACGGATGACCTCCGAGCGCGGCGAGGAAACTGCCGTGCCTCATTTTCGTGCGATGCGCGACCGGCACGGTCGCATCATCGTCGTGATGACGCACAACACCGACGTGTCGAATTCCTGGGAGCGGGAAGGCGAGGACCCGCAGTACTTCTATCAGTTCTCGATCGATGGTTACGCGCTGGGGATCAACGTTCTTCTCTACGCGATGACGCACTGAGTGCGTCACCCGCACTACCGGTCGAAGGACTCTCGTCGACCGGATTCCGAGAGGCGAATGACGTAGCGAGACGGGTCACGGGCCAGCATCTCCCGGAGTTCCGCCAGGCTGCCGGCGCCGCCATAGCTGATCGCCGAACAGAGATGCTTGAGCATGTCGCGGATGATTGGCCGCACCGATCCGCGCGCCGGCACGCTGATCTCCATGCCTTCGGCACCGAGTGCTTCGACGTCGGCCGTCTCGGCGTCCTCGACGTCGAGCCGATCGACGATTGCCTGCAGCGACGCCATCCCGCGGAACACCTTGAAGGGGACCTTCACCGTCTTGTGCGACTCGGGGATCACCACCGGCTTCTGGACAGTGTCGCCGGGGGTTTCGATCGTGCCGGCGAACGCGCTGCCCAGCATGACCGTGTCGCCGCCGAAGAGCAGCGCCTGCACAACCGCGCCGTCGCGTTTGATGCCGCCGTCGGCGATGAGCGGGACCTTCGGACCGGCGGCAGCGCGGCAGGCGACCAGCGCCTCGACCTGCGGCACGCCGAAGTTGGTGTTGAGCCGGGTCGTGCAGCCACCACCGGGACCGATGCCGACCTTGACACCGTTCACGGCGCGGTCGATGAGGAAGCGCGTGCCTTCGGCGGTCGCGACGTTCCCGGCGATCAGCTCGACCCCGTCGAACTGCTTGCGAAACGCCTCGATCGCGCGTCCCATCACCGCGGAGTGGCCATGGGCGATGTCGATGACGATCACGTCCGCGCCAGCGCGGAGCAACTCGGCGGCGCGCTCCAGGTAATCGCCTTTTGCGCCGATCGCGGCGCCGACGCGCAGGCGGCCGTGATCGTCGCGTGTGGCGAAGGGCAGGCGTTCCTGCTTCAATAAGTCCGCGGCCGTCACGAGACCGATCAGCCGGCTGTCCGTGTCGACCAGCGGCAGCTTCTTGATCTTGTGGACGCGCATCACCTCTTCGGCGGTCGCGGCGTCAGGGACTCCCTCGCGGACGATGAGCCGATCTCGCGGCGTCATGCGCTCGGTCACGGTGCCGGCGGTTTCCACGAAACGAAGATCGCGAGCCGTCAACAGGCCGAGCAGTCGCCGGCTCTCGTCGACGACGACGAGCGTGCCGACGCCGGTGCGGCGCATGACGTCGCGAGCCTCGCTGAGCGTCGCGCCCGGCCGGATCGTGTACGGGTCGGCGATGACGCCGTGCTGCCGCCGCTTCACGCGTTCGACCTCGCGGACCTGCGGCTCGATATCACCTGACCTGAACCCGCGATCGATGATGCCGATGCCGCCTTCCTCGGCGACGGCGATCGCCATCTCGGCACGGGTGATCGTGTCCATGTTGGCGGACACGATCGGGCGCTTCAATGTCAGGTGCTCGGAGAGACGCGACGAGAGATCGAGGGTCGCTGGATCCCGCCGCTCGACGACGCTGTACTGCGGGGTGAACAGGAAGTCGTCGAACGTACAGCCGCGTACTATCTGCAGAAGATCGGTCACGATACGTTCACGGCTTCCCGAACAGCGGCTTGTAGTCCCGGTTGTTCTCGCAGAAGAACTCGTCCACGCGATTGAACTCGGGCAGCATCGGGAACGTGCGCGTGATGAGCCACGGCCCCGCGAATACGTTCGGGTCCTCGATGACCGCCTCGTACTCGAGGGTGCCGAGGTTGGGCCGCCGGAAGCGCTCCACGACGTGGAGATCCTCGGTGGTCTTGTAGCCGTTGATCTCGCTTTCCTTGAAGCCGACGGAATCGACGACGAGGGTGTCGCCTTCCCAGCGGCCGACCGAGTGTCCCATCCAGAACGGATCCGGATCGGGCGGATGCGGTGAGCCGTCGAGCGTGATCGTCCGCGAGAGGTGCAGGTACTCGTGCAGGACGATCAGGTGCTTCGGCGCCTGCACGAACTGCACGTAGTAAGGGACCATGAAGGTCTGCGGCACGCCCGGTGGCGTACAGCTCGAGTAGAGCCCGGTGTCGTCTGGACCGCGAACCACGCGGTACTTCTCCGCGCCAGGTTTCAGGATCGGCGTGCGGGGCAGCGAGCCTGAGGCGGCCGCCGGCGGGGGAGTACCGCGCCCCGGTCCAGCGCCGTATCCGTATACGCCGGTGAGATCGGGCTTGCCATCAGCCGTGCGCGGCGTGGCTTGTTCATTCAGCGGCACTGACGTTGTTGCGGCGACCGCCGTTGTGCCGGCCACATTGACGGTCACCGTTTTGGTCAGCGTGCCGTTCACGCCAGTCACGGTCAGTGTGTAGGTCGTCGTGGCCTTGGGCGTCACCTTCAACACGCCACGCGGCGTCGCGCGCCCGACCGTCGGCTCGATGGTGGTTGTGCGAGGGTTCTCGACGGCCCACGTCAATGTGGTGGATTCACCGGGCCTGATGGAGACCGGGTCCGCCTTGAACTCCATGATGCGCGCCGGCAGCTGGCCGGCTTCCTGATACGGCGAGCGCCCGCGGCCCTGCTGCGGGGCCGCAGGCGGGGCCTGCTGTGCCGCCGACAACGTCAGGCTCGCCGAGACGACGAGGATGAACACTTTGGCGGTCATGAGCGGATCTTTCTCCCGTCGGGGAGCTCGATGACGGCGCTGATCATGGATGGTGCGCCGCTGCGTGCCGCACCGCCGGTGGCGCTGATGACGTCGCCCGGCTTGACCGTCGTACGAATCCAGCCGTAGGAGCGCAGGTGATTGAGGCTCATGAGCTCGATCTCCCACTCGACCGACGCGCCCTTGTCATCCTTCACGTCGAGAAAGATGAATGCGTGCGGATTCGTCCATTCGAAGCGCTTGACTGAGCCCTTCACGGTGACGGGATTGGCCATGTCGTACATCGCGGTCGAGTGATGGGCCATCGCGCGCGTGGTCGCGAACGCCAGCCCGAGACCGGTCGTCAGCAGTGCTCGCCGAGTCAGCATTCTTCCTCCGTAGAGGCAGGTCTTCAGACCCGCCTTGTTTCATTGAGTGCAGCAGTGTACCGCATGTCCGCGCGGCCTAAACCACCTCCGCTCGCGAAGCGAGCTACGGCGAGTCTCGCCATCGCCTTGGCGAAGGCGGAGCCCGCGCTCTAGGCGGTGCGCAGCGTACCGGCCGCTGTCGCGTAGACGCACGCGGCGGCGATGAGCGTCGTCGAGAATCCCCAGTTCATCGCGATGAAGACGGCCAGCGTTGCGCCGACAACCGAGAACGCGCCGTTCAAACCCCAGCCCCACGGAATGATCTCAGGGCGTCGTGTCGCCAGCAGCCGCATACCGCCAGGCAGCGGCATACCGAGGAGCACACCAAGCGGAAGCAGTACGGCCACAGCCAGCGCGATTCGCAGCGACAGCGGCCACGGAATCGCGATGTCGATCAGTCGCGGAACGATGAAAGGTGCGGCCAGCGCCACGAGCGCGATGCCGCCCAGCGCCCGCGACGTGACCGTCTTGACGCGAGCAGGATTGATGCGGCGGCTGATCAGACTGCCGATGCCGGTGCCGAGCAACAGCGAGAACAAGGTGACCGTCAGCGAATACACCGGATGTCCGAGCAGCAGCACAAAATTCTGCAGCAGGGCCACCTCCAGCAGCATGAAGCCCGCACCGAGCGCGCCGAAGTAGGCGAGCCATCTCGGCCAGCCCGCGCCTGGACGACCGGCGCCAATGAGCAGTGGCCCGACGACGAAGATGAGGACGAGTGCAGCGGAGATGCCGAAGAGGGTCAGCAGTGCGCTGAGCCCGTTGCCGAACAGCATCGTCTTCCCGAATGCAGTGTGAAACTGATTGGCGAGCCGGGTCGTGTGGAAGAAGAACGGCCGGTCGTCGGTGGTGGGACGAATATCGAGCGGGTAAGCGGCGAGAAACTTCTCGCGGTCGCCTGCCAGGATCAATCGCCTGTAGTCGCCGGCGCTGGTTCCGGTTCGAGCCATCTCCGCCGGCTCTGCGGAAATCGGATCTGGCTCGATGCCTGGCGCGTAGAGGATCGTGAACTCGAGATCCTGCGCGACCTGCCGCAACTTCGCGACCTCGGCCTCGGTGAACGGCGTCTTCTTCAGAAGGAAAGTGGCGACGCGATCGTAGCGGACGATGGCCAGATGCTTCGAGGCGTCAAGCCCGCGCGCGTCGCAGGCCGCTTGCGCGAGCGATACGAGGCGGAGGCCGTCGAAGACCCAGCGCGTGATCGTGAGCAGACCGCGATCGGTGAGATGGTCGATGTACTCGCCGAATGCTTCGGTGGTGTAGAGCGAGTTCTCCGTCAGTGTATACGCGCCAGCGGCTGTGGCAGCCCACGTGTCGACCAGTGACGCTTGAATCACGTCGTAACGCCTCGGGCTGCGCCGTACAAAGCTCCGGCCATCGTCCACGTGAATGGCCACACGTGGATCCTGATAGATGCCGCCCGAGTAGGCCCGGAAGCGGTCCTGCATGACGTCGCCGGCGATGATCGGATTGATTTCGACGCCGTCCACACGATTCGCGCCGAAGACCAGCGCCGAGAGCAGGTCGCGGCCGCCGCCAGGGCCGATGACCAGCGCCGAGAAGCCACCGGGCTGTTCGACGAGGTGATAGCCGAGCGCGGTCAATTCGTACCGAAGGTACCGCGCCTCGGATGGTTGACCCGTACCCTTCACAATGGGTGTGGACGCCGCCGAGTCGATGTCCATGAACAACGATTCGATATGCGGTCCGTTGAAACTCGGACTCAAGGACCAGTCGCCATGCGGGCGGTCGTACACCGCGACTCGCGAGAACGAGTTCCACTTGCTGAACAGCACACGGTCGCCGAGGTGACCTTTCGTGTCGACCACCGCAAACGGCGCCCGGCCGGTGAGCTGAGCCGCAGTCGGTATGGCGAGAATGATGAGTGACGCGAACAAGACACGCCACCGTGTCTCTGGCGTTGCGAAGCAGAGCGCGGCAATCATCGACAGCGTCGCGGCCGTCATCACCACGCCCGGCGCACCAAGACGATTCAACAGCGGAATCAGCAGCAGGCAGCCGAGCGCCGCGCCGATCAGGTCTGACGCGTAGAGCACGTTGATGCGATCGGCCAGTCGGGCAAATGCCAGCGATATGACGGTGCCGCCCGTGAAGAAGGGGAGAGACGCCAGTACATAAATCGCGATCATCAGGGACAAGTTCTGGGGCGAGTAGTCGAGTCCGACGCGAATACGCACGAGGTACGCGAGCGAGACCAGCGTCGCCGCGCTATGGAGCAAGGCTCCGGCGGACAGGAGGTGGAGCGTCTGCCGCCGTGCGAGACGGTGTCGCAGCACGTAGACCAGTACCCCGCTCGCACTGAGACCGAACAGCGCGATCGAAATCGCAAGAAAAGCGAAGTGGTAATACATCGTGACCGAGAAGATGCGCGTCAGCGCGAGCTCGGTCATGAGCAGTGCGGCCGACACCGCGCTGATGCCCGCCAGTACTCCTCGACTCACGCTCTTCATACCGACAACAGAGTCAGGAGGTGACAGCCGATTGACACCAACGGTGGCGGGACCGACGTGTTTTGTCATCGCTCGAAGTCTACATGCAGGGCCAACATGAATCGTCCGCGCGGAGTGACGAATGAATTCCGCAGTAATTCCACACGTTCGACGTATCTGCCCACGTCTGCTCAGATCGGGCACACGCTTTGCACAACTGTAACAGCGTGTCCTGTTGATGGACGGTAGGAGGATGTGGTGAACCGTTCGATTCTGCTTCTTGCGAGTGTCCTCGTTGCAGGAAATGCAGGTGCGCAAGCGCTGCAGACCGCGACGGAGACAGCCCACACCGCCACGACCGCGACGAGCACGGCCAGTGCACCCACGACCACGGCACCGGCACCCACGACATCACCACAGGCCACGTTCCGCAGCAACGTCGATCTCGTCGCCCTCAACGTCGTGGTGACCGACAGCGATCAGAAATATGTCTCGGGCTTGCGCCCGTCGGATTTCGCGGTCTTCGAGGATGGCGTCCAGCAGGACGTCTCCTTCTTCGGCGCGTCCGGTGTGCCGCTCGATCTGGCGATTCTTCTCGACACCTCGGCCAGCATGACCGGCAAGATGCAAATGGTCCAGCAGGCGGCCATCGGCTTCCTCAATACGCTGCGCGCCGATGATCGGGCGATCATCGTCGATATCAAGGATGCCACGAAGATCATGTACCCGCTCGGTGGTGATCTGGAGGCGGCGAAACAAGCGATCTTATCGACGTCCCCGCGCGGTGGCACGGCGCTCTACAACGGCGCCTATCTGACCTTGAAAGAGATGGTGAAGGAGCGCCGCGGCAACAATGAGGTTCGCCGTCAAGCGCTCGTGGTCCTTTCAGACGGCGACGACACGGCCAGCCTCGTATCGTACGACGATCTGATGGACCTGGCCAAGCAGTCGGGCATCGCGATCTACACGATCACCATGCGCTCGAAGTATCTGGTGTCACAGGCGGCATCGCGCGGGCACTCGTACTTCTCGCAGTCCGAGTTCGGGATGAAAGCCCTGGCGCAGGAGACCGGGGCGCGCTCGTTCTTCCCGACGGAGCTCGTCGAGCTCTCGGGCGTCTATGCGGCGATCGCTGAGGAGCTTGCGACGCAGTACGCGATTGGGTACGCGTCGAAGAACCCGAGGATGGACGGCTCGTATCGGCGCGTGATCGTGCAAATTGCCGATAAGCCTGGAGTCCGCACCCGGACCCGTGCGGGCTATACCGCGCCGCGCGCACAGCGCACGGCGTCGGTCGTCCCAGCGACCCATTGAGAATGGCGGATCTCACGATCCGCCTCTACTAGAATGGGCGGGTGATCGCGCCCGCCCTCGCGCTGACCGCTCTCACCTGGCTGGCGCTGCTCATCGTCACTCCGCTTGCGCCCTCGTCGATCGCGACGCTGATGTACGCGGCCGGCGGCGTCATCTGTCATCAACTTCCTGAACGCTCATTTCATTTGGCCGGCTTTCAGTTACCCGTCTGCGCACGTTGTCTCGGTATCTATGCCGGCGCTGCCGCGGCGGCCTCGATTCATGTGCTCGGCGTCTTCGTCGCGCACTCGGCGCGGTGGCGATTGCTCAGTCCCGCGGCTGCACGTCGAGTGTTCCTGGTGAGCGCTGTGCCGACGGTCGTCACCGTCGCCCTCGAATGGGCGGGCGCGTGGTCTGGTACGAACGTCGTCCGAGCGATTGCGGGTGTCGCGCTTGGTGTCGGTGGCGCGCTCGTGGTGATGAGCGCGGTGGCTACGCTACACTACAGCGAATGCCTGCGACGACGGCCGATCGAGCACAGCCAGATACCACCGCATATCTGATCTGCGCCGCAGCGTGGCTCGTTCCCGGTGTGGGACACCTCTGGCTGGGACGACGTCAGAAGGGCATTGTCTTTCTCGTCGCGCTGACGCTCATGTTCGTCTTCGGGCTGTGGCTCGAGGGCGCGCTCTTTCCGTTTCAGCTCGCCGAACCGCTCGTCGCGCTGGGGGCGCTGGCCGATCTGGGTGTCGGCCTGCCCTACATCCTCGCGCGTGCGACCGGCGCCGGCGCGGGCCGTGTCGTGGCCATTACCTATGAGTACGGCAACACGTTCGTGATCGTCGCGGGACTCCTCAACATGCTCGTCGTTCTCGACGCATTCGACATCGCCAAGGGCCGCAAGTGACCAGCCACTTCGGACTGATGGTGATCTTCTCGCTGTTCGTGTCGGTCGTGTTCGCGACGCTCATGCGTGACGAACCGCGTGAGCAGCTGAAGTTCGGCGGCCGGCTCCTCGCCGGCTTCATCGGCGCAGGTGTCGTCATCGGGTGGCTGCTGTATCCGCTGCCGCTGTGACGAGCGACATCATGGAACTGCAGGGCTCGACCATGGCCGCCGGCTATCGCTTCGCCATCATCGTTTCGAGGTTCAACGCTGAGATCACCGAAGGATTGCTTACCGGTGCGCAGGCGGCGCTTAAATCGGCACAGGTGCGCGGCGACGACATCACACTCGTTCGCGTGCCAGGAGCGTTTGAGATTCCTGTCGCGGCTCGCCGCCTCGCCGAGACCGGACGCTTCGATGCCATCATCTGCCTCGGCTGCGTGATCAAAGGCGAGACGATGCACTTTGAATACATCGCCGCAGCGGTCTCGCAGGGGATCATGGATGTGGGCACGGCGACCGGTATCCCTGTCGCGTTCGGCGTGCTGACGACGCTGACCGACGAGCAGGCGGCGGTGCGCGCCGCCGAGGGAACGGAGAACAAGGGGCGGGAGGCGGCACTCGCCGCGGTGGAGATGGCGACGCTGTGTCGGCATATCGGCGAGGCTGGACGGCATGAACACTGAGCCGCGATCTTCATCGGCGCAGACCTCGCCCGAGTCGCGGCATCGCGCCCGCGAGGCGGCCGTCCAGATGCTGTATCAGTGGGAGGTCGGCCGCATCTCCATGCACGACGTGTTGCAGACGTTTTGGAGCCACCCGCCCGAAGGCTCGCCGTTGACAGACGACCTCCGCACGTTTGCGACGTCACTGGCGACGGGCACCGCGGCGCACGTCGCTGAGATCGATCCGCTGATCGTGGACGCTGCGGAGCACTGGCGGATCGAGCGGATGAACGTGCTCGATCGGCTGATTCTGAGGCTGGCGGTCTACGAGTTTCTGCACGAGGCGGAGACACCCGGCAAGGTCATCATCAACGAAGCACTGGAGCTGGCGCGGTCGTTCAGCGCCGACGACTCGGTGCGCTTCATCAACGGCATTCTCGACGCGATCCGCCGCACGCTGTCACGCGAATGAGCACAGACGAGTCCGATCAGGTTGTTCAACGCCGCGCCAATCTCGAGGAGCTCAAGCAGCTCGGTGTCGATCCCTATCCGCGGCGGTTCGAACACGGCGTTCCGATTGGTGCGATCGTCGCCGAACACGGCGCCAGGACCGCTGAGGAGCTCGAGAGCCCGCGCATCACAGTTCGAGCCGCAGGTCGGATTCTGGCCATTCGCGGCTTCGGCAAGGCGGGGTTTCTCCAGCTCTCCGACGGCATGGTGCGCGTCCAGGTTTACGTACGTCAGGACTCGGTCAGTGCGGATGACTATTCAGTGTTCAAGCTGCTCGACCTCGGCGACTTTGTTGGCGTCGAGGGCTATCTCTTTCGGACGAGAACGAACGAGTTCAGCATCCACGTCACCTCGCTGACGTTCCTCTCGAAGTGTCTGCTGCCGCTGCCGGAGAAGTGGCATGGACTACAGGATATCGAGACCCGCTACCGGCAGCGGTATCTCGATCTGATCGTGAACCCGGACTCGCGGCGTGTGTTCGAGCTACGCAGCCGTGCGGTGACTGCGTTTCGTGAGTTCCTGATCGGGCGTGGGTTCGTCGAAGTCGAGACGCCGATGATGCAGCCGATCGCCGGCGGCGCCCTGGCGCGGCCCTTCGTGACGCATCACAACACGCTCGACATGCGCCTGTACATGCGCATCGCTCCGGAGCTGTATCTCAAGCGCCTGACGGTCGGTGGCATCGAGCGGGTCTTCGAGATCAACCGCAACTTCCGCAACGAAGGGATCTCGACGCAGCACAATCCCGAGTTCACGATGCTCGAGTTCTATTGGACCTACGCCGACTACAACGACCTGATGGCGTTCACCGAGGAACTGCTGCAGCACGTGGCGTTGAAGTCCGTCGGCACCGATCAGCTCACCTTCGGCGAGCACGCGATCTCGTTGGCCCCCCCATACCGGCGGTTGTCGCTGCGCGACGGGGCCAGCGCCGCCGCATCGAAGCGTCTGGAGGTGACGGTCACGGAGGCCGAGTTGCGGTCCGCGGAAACGGCTGCGGCGGTGGCCGGGAGGCTGGGGATCGCGGTGCATCCGGGGAGCGGTCCAGGGAAGGTCGCAGCAGACATCTTCGAAGCGCTATGCGAGGACGACCTCGTACGCCCGACCTTCGTCTACGACTTTCCGACCGAGGTGTCGCCACTGTCAAAACAGAAGCCGGACGATCCCGATACCGTGGAGCGTTTCGAGCTGTACATCGGCGGGTTCGAGGTGGCGAATGCCTTCAGCGAGCTCAACGATCCTGTCGAGCAGCGGCGGCGGTTCGAAGAGCAACTCCGTCAACGCGCGGGCGGCAACGAAGAGGCCCACGCGATGGACGAGGACTACATCCGTGCGTTGGAGTACGGCCTCCCGCCGACCGGCGGGGAAGGGATCGGCATCGATCGGCTGGTGATGTTGCTCACCAACAGCCCGTCGATACGCGATGTGATTTTGTTCCCGCTGATGCGGTCACGATAAAGGTCCGGCTAAAGCCGGACACGACATGCGCCTTATCGCAGTTGAATCGTGACGACTTTCTCCGAAGGCACTGGGCGGCCGTTGAGCGTCGCCGGCGTGTAGAGCCACTCGCGCGCTGCCTGCAGCACCAGCCGGTCATACAACGGATGCGCTGACTTCTGCATCGACGCATTGACCACATGTCCATCCGTGCCTATTTCCACTTTCACTGATGCCGTTGGGCTTCCCTGTCCCGAGATGCTGGATGGAATAGCTGGAATCGTCTGACGAACCGCGACCGGCTGGCTCACGTCTTGGGGAGCCGTGGCTGAGGGTGCGGGTGCTGTGGCCCTCGCCGGCGCCCGTGCCGCAGCCGGCTTCGATACGGGTGGGGCAGCAGGTGTCGCTTCCGCAACCTTGGGCGGTTCGGGTGCCGGCGCGGGCGTCGTCGGTACAGGACGTACCGGCGCGCTGGCCCGCGCCAGCTCGATGAAGCCGGAGGCGAGCGTCCGCAGGTCGTCGGCGTCGGATGTGTCCTTGAAGGCGCCCGTCGACGCGAGCGTCACGACGAGATCGAACTTCTTCACGGCCTCTGCCCGATCGCCGCTCTTGAACTGCTCGCGAGCCTCAGCGAAGGTCTTGCGCGCAATGCTCGGGAGCAGTCGCTTCTTGGATTCCGAGACGAGCGAGACGAACCGCGGCGGCACGTCCTCGGCGGACGGCTCGAATGTCGGCGCGGACGCGATCAGCGAGTCCACTTCACCGCTGGCATCTTGCGCCCGACCGAGAGCCAGCATGCAGAGCGCTCTGTACTGTCGCGCCTCGGGCTCGTGCACGGGCGCAAGCACCGTCAGCGCTTCCTCGTAGTGGGCGGCATCGTAGAGGGCCTTGGCCTTCGTAAGCGGCTCCTGGGCAGAGACCGTGGCGACAGCACAGAGCGATACGACGACCGCACACAACACCCGAAGCGGTGTGACCTGCGCTCGTCCTGCCAGTCGCTGAGAACGCGGAACGTTCATCGCTGCCTCATGTCGATGGAGACTCGGGCCGTCTCTTTCAGCGTCACTACTGCGTTCACGCGGCGTTCGCCGAGCTGCGGATGACGGAACACGATTTCATGTGGGCCCAACGTCTGCGGCAGATTGCCCAGTGGCGTCTCGCCGACGCGGGTGCCGTCGATGAAGACCTCGGCCCACGGGATTGCGTTGATGCTCAGTGGTGCTCGGGGCAAATCAACGGCGAGTGCGACGGTCTGGCCGGCCGTCACACGGACGGTCCGCGTCGCCCGATATCCGACGCTGTCCGCGGCCAATTCGAGAGCATGTTCACCGACCGGCAATAAGATGCGGTCCATGTCGCTCGTCCCGATCAATCGCTGGTCTTCGAACACCTGCACCGGCACCGGCGAGGCAATCGCGATCGATCCAGGCACCCCCGCCGCCTGGCTGCCGCCGAAGAACAACGACGCTGTCGTGCCGACCTCGATCTGCACCGTGCGGGTGTAGCTGCTGCCGCCCGCGCGCACCGCGACTCGATGCTGGCCCACCGGCAGATCGCGCAGCGTCAGCGGCGCGGCGCCGCGCGGCTGGCCGTCTACCATGACGTCGCCGCCAGGAGGATCGGTGGCGACCGAGAGACTTCCAGTTTCCGCAGGAGCAAGGGCCGGCGTGTCTGCCCAGGTAATGTGGTGAACGGTGGTTGCGCCGTTCGTGACTGAGACCGGCAATTCCTTGATATTCGAGCCGTTCCGGACGCTGAGCGAGTAGCTCCCTGCCGGTACGGACAGCGAGAGCGGAGTCTTACCTTTGGCGGCGCCGTTCAATCGGACCTCGGCGCCGGCGGGATCCGACTCGATGCGAAGGCTGCCTCCCGCCGCGGCGGCGGGCACCTGCCATCGATCTTTCCAGTACACTCCAGCTGTGGTGAGGGCGATCGCGACAACGCCGAGTGCGATTCCCGCGACGAAGCGGCGATCGAACCTGGGGGCGGCGTTGGAATCCTCGAGGGTCAGCCCCGAGCTGGACTCCTTGACGGTCAGCTCCGACGCGAACTCCAAGGTGGCGTCTCGCGTCCCCTTATCAGGTTTAGGGGGAACATCAACTTTAGGGGAAACCCAAACCCGTTTCCCGAACGCAGCAACTATCTTCGTCTTCGGCGCCTGAGTCACGACGAGAACTGTTAGCGGGGTACGTGCCAAAGCGTGATTTTATGCAGAGGGGCAAAATCTCTTGTGATTGCGTTGACAAGTTCGCCTATAGGCTGACTCTTGTCAGGCAAGGTCTGGACTCTGAGCACAGTCTGACTCGTTGAGGAGCTGGTATAAGTGGGTGGTCATCGTGTCGTTTGAGCTGTTCGTCGCCCTCCGTTACCTCCTCGCGCGCCGCCAGCACGCATCGATCTCCCGCGTGTCGCTGTTCTCAACGATCGGCGTGGCCGTGGGCGTTTTGGCGCTGGTTGTGGCGCTGGCCCTAATGACGGGACTTCAAGGGGAGCTTCGCAACCGGATCCTCGGTTCAACGGCGCATATCTACGTGTGGAAGATCGGCGGGATTGACGACTATCACGCCGAAGTCCAACGGCTGAGTCAGCTCCCTGGCGTGGCCGGAGCCGGCCCAGCCATATTCGGCAAGGCCATTGTCTCGAGTGGAAGCGAGACGGCGTTCATCACGCTCAAAGGTATCGACCCCGTCCTCGAAGGTCACGTCACGGACATCGAGCGGACCATGCAACAGGGCAAGCTTCTCGCCCTCGAAGGCGCCGAAGACGAACGTCCTGGAATCCTCGTCGGCCGGGATCTCGCCAAGCAGATCGGCGTCAAGGTCGGTGACCTTGTCGAAGTCACGACCCCGACGGCGACGCTGACCCCAGGTGGCATGATGACGCGCGGCCGCACGCTGCGCGTCGCGGGGATCTTTGCCCTCGGTCTCTTCGAGTTCGACTCTGCGTATGGTTTCGTGTCGCTCGATCTGGCCAAGCGACTCCTCGCCAAGGATCACCCCGACCTGATTCAACTGCGCGTGAACGATATCTACAGCGCGAACGGCATCGCCAGGAACATTGAAACCGAACTGGGCGACAAGTATTCCGCTGACGACTGGTCCCGGATGAACCAGTCGCTCTTCTCGGCCCTCTGGCTGGAGAAGATGGCGATCTCGATCACCATCGGTCTCATCGTCATGGTCGGTGCGTTGAACATCATCTCGTCGCTCATCCTGCTGGTCAGGCAGAAGAGCCGCGACATCGCCATCCTCAAGACCATGGGTACCTCGTCGAAGCGGGTGATGGGTATCTTCATGATGCAGGGTCTGGTGATTGGCGTCGTCGGGACGACGGTCGGCGCGTTGAGCGGATTGGCGCTGTGCTGGGTTCTTGATCACTACCAGCTGATTCAGATCCCTATGGACGTGTATCAGGTCTCTCACGTCCCGTTTGTCGTGCTCCCGTGGGATCTGCTCACAGTGGTTGTCGCCTCGATCCTGATTTGCTTCCTCGCCACGATCTATCCTTCGCGTCAGGCCTCGGCGCTCGATCCGGTTCAGGCGCTTCGCGCGGAATAGCGTATGGCGTTTGTCGAGGTCAGCGGACTCAACAAAACCTACGAAGTCGGGCTGCAGCGCCTCCACGTGCTGCGCGACCTCGAACTGAGCGTCGCGCGGGGCGAAATGGTGGCGGTCGTCGGTGCGTCAGGCGTCGGGAAGAGCACCCTGCTGCACCTGCTGGGCGGACTTGATCGTGCGGACTCGGGTCAGATTCGCGTGTCCGATATCGACCTCCGGGCCATGAGCGATGGCGCGCTCGTCGAGTTCCGCAATCGAAACGTCGGGTTCGTCTTTCAGTTCCATCACTTGTTGCCCGAGTTCGACGCTGCAGAGAACGTCGAGATGCCGATGCGCATCGCCCGTCGCCCGTTGAGAGAATCGCGCACGCGCGCGACGGAACTGCTCGGACGTGTGGGATTAGCCGAACGTCTCGAGCATCGCCCGGGCATGTTGTCCGGCGGCGAGCAGCAGCGTGTCGCCGTGGCGCGGGCGCTGGTCATGGGCCCGGCGCTGCTCCTCGCCGACGAGCCGACCGGGGACCTCGACGAGCACACCGCCGACGCGCTCCACGATCTGCTTCGCGAGATGCACAGGGAACGTCAGCTCACCTCCGTCATCGCGACGCATAATCCGCGGCTCGCGGCGGCCTGTGATCGCGTGCTGCGGATGGAGCGCGGACAGCTTCACCCGGCATAATGCATCGTCCGGGCGAGGCGTGCCTCGCCCCTCCGAACGTCAATTTGTCTGTGTGGCGCGGGTGGCGTAATCCCAATGCTTCGTCGCGCGCTGGACGATGTCTTCGACGTCCTGCTCGAGAATAAATCGCTCTTTGACCAGCGCCGTGGCAGCGGTACGAATCCGCTGGAGATAGTCGTCGCGCCCCTTGTATCGCTCTTCGATCGATGGACGCGGATCGCGGCGCGCTTCCCGCTCGGCGCGCGTCCTGGCGAGCGGCACATATGAGCCCAGGAGCGCGACGATGGTCATCGGATTGCCGATGCGCTCGGCGCGGAAGTTCCAGCCAGTCGTCGTCGCCAGCGGCACCGACACTTCGGGCACGCGAATGCCGGCGAGCTCGTTGCCGTCAGCATCCACCTGCGGAACGAGGAAGGGCAGTGCGGTGAACTTCTCGTTGATCATCTGTCCCGGGCCTTCAATCATGCGCGGATCGCCGAGACCGGGAATCGTCGGGAAACGAACGGACGCGACCGGCACGAGTGTCTCGCCTCGGAGCCGCGGATGCCGGCTGTCGGGCGGACGCACACCCGACGCGACCCACTGATGTGCCGCGCGCAGCAGCGCGCGCATGACGTTTGCCTGTGGCGTCGGATTGCCCATGGCTTGTCCGGCGCCGAACGACGGTGGAAACGCGGACTCACCATGCTGCGCGCCGGAGAGCAGATAGATGCGCACGTTGTCAGGGACAGTCGCGTCGGACTTTCCGTCGATCGTCGTGTGCGTCAGCGCGGCGGCGCGTCCCTGACCCCAGTACTCAACCGACGTGTTGGTGTAGAACACTTTCGGCATCTGCTCCGGCTTGTACGCTGCGAGGATGCCGTCGCGCGTGCCCTGTGCGTTGCGCTGCTCGAGATCGGTGAATGGGAACCGTGTCGCCGGGAACGACGAGTAGCCGGGCGTCGCGAATCGCTCATTGAATGATCCTTGTCCCGCGCCGGCAATGTGCGGCCACACGAGATCGAAGACGCGTCGATCGCGCTCGTCGACATTGAAGCCGTCGTGGAGGAACTGACGCAGGAAACGGCCGCTCTGCGAAATGCCGAAGACGTACGCGGATCGTCCGCGCACGGGCATGTCAGTGTCGTGGAGAAACGCGGACGCCGCATCGCGGATCGCGGCGAGCCCGACGCCGGCGACGCGCGCACCGGCGGCCGGGTAGTCAACTTCATACACCCGGCCGGGCTCGAAGCCGCCGTCCAGCACGATGCGCGGCCGTCCGGTTCCGTCGGCAAAGCGCCACATCGCACGCGGAACAACCGTCGGCTTGTCCCAATTGCGGTCGCGCACGGTCAGCGTCGCGGCTGGATCGTTCGCCGTCGCCGGAGGATAGTTCGGCAGGTCAGCTGGCGTGATTTCCGTGCGTCTTTCGTCGGGGATGAACGAGAAGCGGGCGCGGCCGGTCACGTTGGCGGCAGGCGCGGTGACCCGCAGCATCGGTGGTTCGACATCGAACTGCCAGCCGACCCATACGACGGTGTAGCCATCTTTCATCAGGAAGCCGTCGCCGAAATCCGCAGCAGCCGTCGGGTCCTGACTGCCTCCGGCGCGATTGAATCGGCCGAGGATGCCTTTGCGCCCGCGGTTGGCGATCTCGAAGAGCAGGGTGCTGTTGCCGCGTGCGGCGTCCACCGGCTGCAGCACGTAGAGATCGGCGGTGAAGTGCACGCGTCCATCGCTGTCGCGTGTCGCCGTGCCGAGATCGGCGATTGGCTTGTTGTGCGGGTTGGCGGGATCGAGGGCGAACTCGATGGTCCCCGTCAGCTTTTCGTACGGGCCGACGGACCCGAACGGCTGCCCGTTCGCGACGACGGCTCGCGAGGCGATTGTCACTTTGATGACTTCCGCCCGCGCCAACGACGGCGCGAGCAGCGCGACGATGAAGAGTCCCAGCACGAGACGAGCGCATGAATGACGCATCGACGTCCTCCCGATCAATCAACCCCTACCCACCAACCAAGAGCCTGACCCTACTTCAGCCCAGCCATGTCGAAGATCGTTTTGGCCATGACCGAGTTGTCTTCATTGCCTCGTCCAGCGGCCATCGTCGCGTGCAGCAACTGCTGGACGACGGCCGTCACGGGTGCCGGTGTTTCGTGCTCGGCCAGCGTCGCGACCACGTTGCGCATGTCCTTCGCAAACAGGTGTGTATAGAAGCCAGGCTTGTACGTGTTCTTGAGGGCTCGCTCCCCGTGCACTTCGAGCACGCGGCTCTGCGCGAACCCGCCCAGTAGCGCTTCACGAACTTTTGCGGCGTCCACGTTGGCCTTGCGCGCCAGCGCGAGCGCCTCGGCGACGACCGCGAGGGTGCCACCGATCACCATCTGGTTGCAGAGTTTGCACAGCTGACCTGAACCCGACTCGCCGATGTAGACGACCTTCTCGGGATTCCCCATCACCTCGAGGATGGGTTTGGCTTTCGCGAATGCATCCGCATCACCACCGACCATGATTGACAGCGTGCCGTTGATGGCGCCGACGTCGCCGCCGCTGACCGGCGCGTCGAGCATCGTCGCGCCCAGTGACTTGGCGCGGTCGGCGAGCCGGCGGGCGACCCCGGGCGCGATGCTGCTCATGTCGATGATGATCGTGCCTGGCTGGAGAGCGGTGAAGACGCCGTTCGAGCCGTCGAGCACCAGTTCGACGTCGGGAGAGTCCGGGACCATGGTGATGATCACGGATGCCTGACGTGCGACATCAGCTGCTGTGAGGGCGCGGGTCGCGCCGGAGGCGACGAGATCGTCCACCGGGCCCTGACTTCGACTGTTGACGACCAGTTTGTAGCCGGCTTTGAGGAGATTCTTCGCCATGGGCCGGCCCATGAGTCCGAGCCCGATGAAGCCAATCGTTTCTGACATGGGCCTAGATGGTAGTCGGTAGCTAGTAGCTCGTAGCAAGAACCTTGAACCTGCTACCGGCTACCAGGTACCAGCTACCAGCTACCAGCTACCATCTGGTCCATGCACATCGTCCTCGTTGTCGTAACCATCCGTCCGGAAATGCGGACGGAGTTCGAACAGGCCTTACTGCATAACGCACGGGAATCCGTAGCGCACGACGAGGGCTGTCGGCGCTTTGACGTCAGTCAAGACGTCTCTGACCCGGACCGTTGGATACTGCACGAGGTATACGACGCCCCAGAGGCGCACGCTAAACATCGGCAGTCCCCACACTTTCTCGCCTACGACGCCATTGCCGAAGGGGCCATCATCGAGAAGACGGTGGTCCGCTGTGTCGGTAGGCACGTTTCGTGAACTATGGAGGAAAGAGTGAGGGCCTACGTGCCGATAGTAAGGCTGTCAAGGGGGACGACGGGACCGGGGAAGGCAACACGCGCGTCGTACGGATCAGAGCAACGGCGCGTAGGCATCTGCCCGAAGGGGACGTCGAAATCCAACGACGCGTGGGACTTAGACGCGAGGGGCCATTGGTATCGCCGAAGCTTTGCCTTATAATGAATCACACGAGGTTCTGAGCTACTCAGTCACCTCAAACCCTAGGCAGGCCGGATGTTCGAACGCTATACGGAACGGGCGCGACGGGTTCTCTTCTTTGCCCGATATGAGGCCAGCCAGCTCGGGAGCATCTCAATTGAGACCGAGCACCTCCTTCTCGGCCTGATTCGCGAAGGAAAAGGGCTGACGAGCCGAATTTTTGCTCGTTCGCACCTGTCCCTCGAGAACATCCGTAAGGAAATCGAAGGTCGGACGGTCTTCCGCGAGAAGGTCTCCACCTCTGTCGAAATTCCGTTCAGCGCCGAAACCAAGCGAGTCCTCCAGTGTGCCGCCGAGGAAGCTGATCGGCTGCTGCATAACTACATTGGCACCGAGCACCTCCTGCTCGGCATCCTGCGCGAAGAGCGCAGCGTGGCCGCCTCCATCCTCATGGAAAAGGGGATGCGGCTCCACACGGTACGCGAGGACATCGTCCAGCTTTTGAACGAAAAGACCACCCTGACCCGAGTCAAGGAGACCCCGCTCCTCGCCGAATTCAGCCGCGACCTCACCGAGGCCGCGATGAAGAACCAGCTCGATCCGCTGGTCGGGCGAGACTACGAGCTCGAGCGCGTGCAGCAGGTACTCTGCCGCCGCACCAAGAACAACGCGGTGCTCATTGGCGAGCCGGGCGTTGGCAAGACGGCCATTGTCGAAGGCCTCGCACAGAAGATCGTCTACGGCGACGTCCCGCATTTCCTCGCCGACAAGCGCATCCTGGCGCTCGACATCTCGTTGATCGTCGCGGGTACCAAGTATCGCGGTCAGTTCGAAGAGCGCCTCAAGGCGATCATGAAGGAGCTGACCGAGAACCCGAACATCATCGTGTTCATCGACGAGCTCCATACGCTCGTGGGTGCGGGTTCGGCGGAAGGCTCGCTCGACGCGGCCAACATCCTCAAGCCGGCACTCTCGCGTGGTGAGATTCGCTGCATCGGGGCGACGACGCCTGCCGAGTACCGGAAGTACATCGAGAAGGACCGGTCGCTCGAACGGCGCTTCCAGGCCATCAAGGTCGATCCGCCCGCCGAGAAGGAAACGATCGAGATCCTGATGGGCGTGAAGGACCGCTACGAGCAGTTCCATCACGTCGAGTACACGACGGAAGCGATCGAGGCGGCGGTCTATCAGTCCAGCCGCTACATCACCGATCGGTTCCTGCCCGACAAGGCCATCGACCTCGTGGACGAGGCCGGTGCGCGCGCGAAGCTGAAGGAAGCGGGCTATAGCGAGGAGTTCGGCGAGATCAACAAGAGCATCCGCGTGGCCGTCGAGCAGATGGAGAACGCGGTCTCGCAGAAGGATTTCGAAAAGGCCCAGTTCTATCGCGAGCAGGAAGTGTCGGCACGCGAGAACCTGCAGTTCGCGCGTGAGCGGTTCGACGTGAAGTCGAGCGCGCGCCGCGTCGTCGTCAGCAAGACCGACATCGACGAGGTCGTGTCCAAGTGGACCGGCGTGCCCATCGCGTCCATCAACCAGGACGAGGGCGACCGGCTGCTGCGGATGGAAGCCGATCTCCACAAGCGCGTGATCAGTCAGGAAAAGGCGATTTCGGCCATCTCGCGCGCGATTCGCCGTTCGCGCGCCGGGCTGAAGAACCCGGCTCGTCCGGTGGGCAGCTTCATCTTCCTGGGACCGACCGGCGTCGGCAAGACCGAGCTGGCGCGGGCGCTCGCCAACTTCCTGTTCGGGAGCGACCACGCGCTGATTCGCTTCGACATGTCCGAGTACATGGAAAAGCACTCGGTGTCGAAGCTGATTGGCTCGCCGCCCGGATACGTCGGCCACGAAGAGGGCGGACAGCTGACGGAGAAGGTGAAGCGGAATCCCTACTCGGTGGTGCTCCTCGACGAAGTCGAGAAGGCGCATCCCGATATCTTCAACATCCTGCTGCAGGTGTTTGAAGACGGCCACCTGACGGATGGTCTTGGAAACCGCGTCAACTTCAAGAACACGATCATCATCATGACCTCGAACATCGGGGCGCGCTTCATCCAGAAGAAGTCGTCGCTCGGGTTCCAGGCCAG
>Ga0111538_10001891_pt1 | contig 29312 bp, 20 predicted proteins | sample SoiMethybrSBSTD1_FD_79669 | JGI IMG/M metagenome (GOLD analysis project Ga0111538, IMG submission 79669) | Bulk soil microbial communities from a Populus tree surrounding site in Tennessee, USA - Soil MetaG P. TD hybrid SBSTD1 (version 2)... | ecosystem: Environmental > Terrestrial > Soil >... | reverse complement strand
CCGCCCGCCACGTGGATGGCGAGCGTCGGCTGGAGACGCGCCGGCGGTCCGTTGCGGCTCGAGGAGCATCCCGCCTCGGCGCCGCGACCTCACCCAACTTGAATCCGCGGATGTTGCGCCGGGCGACAGGGATCCGCGCAGTTGCCTCTCGAAGATGTGACGAATGATGAGAGGTCGCCGCTAGCTCCGGAAGATGTCCCGCAGGGCGCGCACCGTGGTGGCCCGGTCGTAGATCGCGCGCGCCCGCTCCCACGCGGCCAGCCCGATGCGCGCGGCCCGCGGCTCGTCGAGCAGCAGCTCGCAGCAGGCATCGGCCAGCGCCGCGTCGGTCTCGCGAAGAAGGATCTCGCTGCCGTCCGCGAACTCCAGCCCCTCGGCGCCGAGCGCCGTCGACACCACCGGCCGCGCGAACCCGGCCGCCTCGACGATCTTCACGCGCGTGCCGGCGCCCGTGCCGATCGGGCAACAGACCACGCGCGCCCGCGGGTAGACGGTGCGGATGTCGTCGACGAAGCCCGTGAACGTGACCGATTCGTCGCGCGGCGACGCCGAGAACGCCGGCACAGTCTCCGGACCCTTGCCGACGACGACCAGCCGCGCGTCGGGCACGCGCGCGCGCACCAGCGGCCAGATCGACCGAACCAGCCGGTCGGCCGCATCGACGTTGGGCGGGTACTGGAATGTGCCGACGAACAGCACGGTGCGGTCAGGGGATACAGGCAGGGGCGCCTCCGGGATCGCGGTGGCGTTCGGCACCACCCGCACCCCCGCTGCCGCCGCGCCGAACAGCCGGCCGAGATGGTCCTTGTCCTTCTCCGAGCAGACGAAGGTGGCGCGTGCGCGCCGCAGCGCCTGCCGCTCGCCCACCATCATCGCCGGGACGTGCAACAGCTGCAGTCGTTCGCCGGGCCACTGCGGGCTGGTGGCCAGGCGCCTGAAGGTCGACACGTGCTCGACGTCGTCGAGGTCGAAGAACACCTTGGCCGCGCCAGGCGGCAGCCGCAACAGGACGCTCATCGCGTCCAGCCGGTGGGCGAGCACGATCTCCGGCGACGCCGCCAGCGCCGCGCGGACGGCGGCGAGCGCGTCGTCGTTGTAGACCGGGCGCATCTGCGCGGTCCGGCGGAAGTCGTAGGCGCCCGCGAGCAGGCGCTGCCAGGCGCGGCCCTCGCCCTCCTGCTCGATCCGGCGCACCGGCGCCAGCTGCAGCGAGATCGGCGCCGACCAGCGCGCCCGCAGGTAGTCCTCGTAGGCGCGCCGCTCGGGCTCCGACGAGCCGACTTCGGGCCGCACCAGGAACAGCGCCGTCACCTGCGCGCCCGCCGTGGTCAGCGCCTCCATCAACATGTCGAGGCGCCGGTGAACGCCGCCGGCGTAGCTCGCATCGCGCGGGAAATGCGTCGACACCAGGAGCGCGTTCACCGCGTCACCCCTGGGGCCCGGGCGCGCGACCGCGCACGTGCCGGAGCAGCTTGCCCACGACCGTGTGCGGGCGGACGGCGTAGTGCAGGACCGTCGCGGCCACGTCCCGGAGCAGGCGCGCCTTGTCGATATCTTCGCCGACGGTCCTGAGCCCCTCGCGATGGAGCTCCCAGAACGCCGGCTCGCGGCGGGCCAGCCAGGCCTCGGCCAGGAAGCGCCGATAGCGCCGCTCGAACGCCTCGCCGTGTCGCGCCAGCTCGTCGGGCGTGAGGTAACGGCTCCCGTAGGTCTTCAGCGTGATCAGCTGGCACAGCAGATCGGGCCGATAGTCCAGGTTGCGGCCGTAGATCGACTCTTCATCGACGCGCGTGAAGCTCAAGATCTGGTGCACGAACCCGAAGTCGCAGTCGAGCAGGATGTCGTAGAGGGCGTCCGAATCGGCGTAGACGCGCCCTTCCGGGTAGAACGGCTGGCGGCGGCGCACGAGGTCGGCGCGCATCAGCACGGTGGTCTGCGTGCCGAGCAGGTAGAGCCCTTCGGTGATGTAGAGCGCGCCCGCCTCGCGGCCGGACATCACGGTCTTCGTATGGGGCATGACCCGCGGCGGCTCGACGCTGGATCCGTTCATGCGATACGAGCTGACCACACCCACCGTCGGGTGCGCCTCGGCCAGCGCCACCATGTCGGACAGGCAATGCGGGAAGATCGCGTCGTCGGCCTGGACGATCTTGATGTAGCGGCTGTCCGGCGAGGTGTTGCCGAGCGCCTGGTTGTAGTTCTGGATCTGCGTGAGGAAAACCGGGTTTTGCAGGACGCGGATCCGCGGGTCGCGCTGCCGGTAGCTCTCGGCGATCTCCAGCGAGCGATCGGTGCTGCAGTTGTTGACCAGCAGGTACTCGAAGTTGCCGTAGGTCTGCGCCAGCACGCTCTCGATGCACTCCACGAGAGACGCGTCGGAGTTGTAAAACGGGGTCAAGACGCTGACCCGCGGCTCCGTCGTCCCGGCGCTCACGTTGCGCGTTCGTACCACGAACGGGCCGCCCGCGTCAGCCGCCGACCGGCCGCGCTATCTTGGGCGCGCCGCGCGCGAGGAAGTCGATCAGCGCCATGAACCCGCCGCGCACGCGCGCCGGGAGCATGTGCCCCAGCTGGCGCAGCCGGCCGCGATCGGCGTCGTCGAGGAAGCGCAGCCACCGCGTCGCCACGGCGAAGATCGCCACGCCCACGCTGATACCGACCAGCAGCCCCGCGAGCGGCGGGAGCGGCCGCACGGCCAGGCGCACGCCGGCGAACATCGCCGTGCACGCCATCAGGAGCCGGGCCATGCGTCCGACCGGCAACGGCAGCTTGAACCGCCAGACGACGAACACCAGCCCCCCCATGACGGCGATGAAGTGAACGATCCCGCGTGACAGCGCCGCGCCCAAGACGCCGAAATGCGGGATCAAGAGCAAGCAGCAGGCGATGCTGATGACCACCTGCACGCAGCCCCAGAACAGCATGAAGTTCTGCTGGTCGGTCGCAATCAGGAAGGGGCCCAGCGGGTGCTGCAGCGCCTGCGTCAACGCCACCACCGCCAGCAGCGTCAGCACGGGGACGGCGGGCCCGTATCGCGCTCCGTACAGCACCCACACCAGCGGATCGGCCACCGACGCCAGGCCGAACAGCGCCGGCGCCGCGATCAGCATCGTGAACCAGATCGCCGTCGTCGCGATGCGCGCCACCTCGCCCGGCGCGCGCCCCTGATGCACCATCAGCGTCGTCCCCGCCGATCCGGCCAGGCTGGCCGGCAACTGCATCACGTATTGCACCAGCGTGACGCTGATGGAGAAGAAGGCGATGCTGCCCGCCGGACCCAGGTCCTTGAGAAACAGCACCTCCATCCGCTCCCAGAGCAGGATCTGGAAACCGATCTGCGGCAGCTGGCGCAGCGCGAACCAGTAGAGGCGCTTGCGCAGCGCCGGGTCCAGGGCCACCGGGGCGTCCGCCGCGCTCCCCGGCAGCCGGGCATAGACGCGCCGGAACATCACGAAGCGCAGCGCGCAATCGACGAAGCGGGCGCTGACGAACGAGATCATCACCCCCATGAGGCCGAAGTGAAACACCACGGACAGGGTGATCCCCACCAGGTTCACGGTGATGCCGGCAAGCGATCCCACGACGTAGAGGCGGACGTTCTCGGTCGCCTGCAGCACGCCGGTCGGAATGCTGAGCAGCAACGCCGGCAGGACGCTGATGACGGCGAGCACCCCGAACAATCGCCGCTCGTGGCTGGACGACGCCAGCGCGATCACCAACCCGACGATGACCCCCAGCGCGGCCAGCTGCATCTGCACGCGCAGCGAAAACCGGATCAGCGTCCGCAGCATCGCGAAGTCCTGGCGCCCCATCAGCTCGGACGCGAACTTCCGGAACGTCATGGGAATGGCCAGCTCGGTCACCAGGCGCAGCACCGAGGCGAGGACGATGACGTAGTTGTAGTCGCTCATCAGCTCGGGCCCGAGCCCGCGCGCCACCGTGATGGAGCAATAGAAGGCCGCCGCCATGCCGTACAGGCTGTCGAACAGCAGCCAGAAAGAGTTGCGGGCGATGGTCTGGCCGACGCCCCGCCGCTTCGCGGGCGCGTCGGCAGCCGCAGGCGGCGTGGCCGCGCCGTCGCTCATGGTGTCTCTCGCGGCATCGGCAATATTCGCGCGCGTGGATGATAGCCGAACGGCCGGCATCCGTGCGATAAACGTCGGGGCTTTCGGATGCACTGGCGGGTCAAAGGCCTCGTACAGAAGCTCATGAGCTTCGTCCCGGCTCGCGACCGGGCGTATTACCTCCTGCAGCGGCGGCTGGGGACGTTCCGCGACTTCCCCCGCGAGTTCGAGGGCAAGGTCGACGACTGGCGGATCATGGTCGGCCACCTCGCCGCGGCCGGCCAGCCCATCACCGGCGCGCACCTGTTCGAGGTCGGGACCGGCTGGTACCCGACCTTCCCGTTCATGTGTTATCTCGCCGGCGCGGCGCGGGTTGTGACCGTGGACCTCAACCGTCACTTGAAGGTCGAAATGACCCGCGGCTGCGCCAAGCTACTCGGCGACCACCTGCCGGTCATCGCCACCGCCTGCCAGATCCCGATCGACGACGTGCGCGAGCGTCACGCCCGGCTGCTCGCCACCCTGGACGACCGCCTGGACATCGGGCAAGCGACGGGCGGCGTGATCGACTACCGGGCGCCCGCCGACGCGCGCGCCACCGGGCTGGCCGCCGACAGCCTCGACTGCGCCTTCTCGAACAGCGTGCTGGAGCACGTACCGGCCGACGCCATTCCCGGGATCTTCCAGGAATCGAAGCGGATCCTCCGACCCGGTGGGCTCATGTTCCACTCCGTCAACTGCGGCGACCACTACGCCCACTTCGACCGGTCGATCACCCAGCTGCATTACCTGCGCTACTCCGACGCCGCCTGGCGGCTGTGGCAGAACGACTTCCTCTACCAGAACCGGCTGCGCGCCCGGGAGTTCGTGGAAATGGCCCAGGGGGCCGGCTTCAGCATCACGCTCAACGCGACGAACGGGTCCGAGCGGAAGCTGCGGGAGCTGCAGCAGGTCCGGGTGCACCCGCAGTTCACGGCGCGCTTCACGCCCGAGGAGCTCTGCATCAACAGCATCGACTTCATCGCCAAGAAGCCGCCGGTCCATGCCGGCAAGGCGGCGTCCGATCCCCCGGAGCGGTTTCCGCTCGACTTGCGCGGGGCTTGACGGGACAATTCCCCGACGCCGGAGGCTGGGGAAAAGCAATGCAGTCGCGAAAAGTTCTGCTGCTCGAGTTCAACGAGATCACGTCGACGATCATCGACCCGATGATCGCCAAGGGGAAGCTCCCCAACCTGGCGCGCATGAAGCGCGAGGGAACCTGGGGAGAGCCGGTGGCGCTCGAGCGCGCCCCGCACCTCGATCCCTGGGTCACCTGGGTGACGCTTCACACCGGCGTCGATCGCAGCGTGCATGGCGCCACCGTGCTGGAGCAGGACCAGGACACGATCAAGGCCAAGCGAACCTGGGACTACGTCGTGGAGGCCGGCAAGTCGATCGGCGTCTTCGGCAGCATCAGCGCCTTCCCGCCGCGCCCGGTGCCCGGCTTCATGGTGCCCGGCCCGTTCGCGCAGAACGACGACACCTACCCGGCGTACCTGCGGCCGATCCAGGGGCTGAACCGGCTGCACACGCGCGCGCACAACAAGATCGAGGGCGAGATGGGGCCGCTCGGCATCATCAAGCAGGGACTCGATCTCCTGCGCTTCGGGCTGCGCCCCGAGACCTGCGCGCGCATCGCCAAGCAGCTCGTCCACGAGCGCATCGACAAGCACGCGAAGTGGCGGCGGCCGTCGCTGCAGCCGCTGGTGAACTATGACTTCTTTGCCCACGCGTACCGGCGCTACCGGCCCGACTACGCGACGTTCCACACCAACCACGCCGCGCACTACATGCACCACTACTGGCGGTCGTACGACGATTCGAAGTTCCTGACGAAGGCGCCGCCCGACGAGAAGAAGCACTACGGCGGCGCGGTCGAATACGGCTACGAGCTGGCCGACGAGCTGCTGGGACGGTTCCTTGGACTCGTCGACCCGGACACGGTGGTGGTGCTGGCGACCAGCATGGGGCAGCAGCCCTACGTGAAGGACAACTTCCCCAAGGGGCGCTACATCGTGCGCTTCAAGGACGTGCGGCGCGTGCTGGACCTGTGGGGCGCCAAGGGCGTGACCGAGATCGTTCACGTGATGAACCCGCAGGTGAACGTGAAGATCCCCGACGCGACCGAGCGCAAGCGCGTGGCCGAGCTCATCACGCGGGTGAGGCGGCAGACGGGCAACGGCGCGCGCACCGAGACGATCTACGTCGAGGAGGTGGGCGACATCCTGACCATCACGCCCGCCGGCATGGCCGAGGGCGAGACCGAATCGGTGCGCTACTTCTTCGAGGGCGCGCCGGGCGCGCGGCCGGAGGGCCATGCCTTCGACGAGCTGTTCGCGCTCGACGCCCCGTCGCCCAAGCAAGGGATGCACGATCCGCGGGGCCTGGTGATCCTGCACGGCGCGGGCATCCGCCGCGGCGTCGAGCTCAAGGACGCCGGCCCCCTCGACATCGCCCCGACGATCCTCTCGCTGCTGGGCGTGCCGCAGCCTTCGATCATGAAGGGACGCCCGCTCACCGAAGCCTGGCAAGAGCCGGACGCACCGTCGCTGCGCGCAACGGCCTAGTTGTCCTGAGTCGGATCCATTGCCGTTCGGTTAATGGGCCTCGGGCCTCGGGCCTCGGGCCTCCGGTGAGGAAGTCTGAAGTCTGAAGTCTGAAGTCCGAGGTCCGAGGTCCGAGGCCCTTGACCGGCCGACCCTTCGTCAGGCGCCGCGGCGGCGGACCTGGCGGACGAGCGACATGAACTCGCGCGCGCTCGTGGGCGCGATGATCCAGGCGGCGCCCGCGTAGCTGAGGGCGCCCGCGATGAGCTGGGTTACCAGCGACACCACGCCCGGGGCGCCGGCGCGCTCGAGACCGAGCCGCACCGCGGTCACGGCGGCCGCCATCACCAGCGCCGCGGCCAGCGGCGGCAGCTGCGGACGGAAGAACGAAAGCAGGGAGACGCCGTCGAGCTGCTGGAGCAGGACGCCGGTCGCCACCAGCCGCAGAAGGAACGTCACGCCGACCGCGATGCACGCGGCGATCGGGCTGATACGACCCAGCGTCAGCAGGCTGCCGAGCAGCGTCACCAGCGTGAACAGCTCCATCACCAGGAACGCCCGGCGCCGCTGCTTCACCTGCATGTACGCGCCGACCACGCCAGACAGCGGCCGCGGGAACGAGATCACCGACAGCCACATCAGCATCGGTCCGACCTCCGCCCAGCGGCGGTTGAGGAAGAGCTGGGTCAGCGTCGGCGCCAGCGTCCCCAGCCCCACCGCCAGCGGCGTCATGATGAACGCCAGCATCGACAGCGACCGCAGCAGCTGCACCCGGGGATCGGCGGCGCGGTCCTTGGTGAACCCCACCTGCAACGCCTCGGTGACCTGCTCGCCGATCTGCACCGCGGGGATGTCGGCCAGGTTGTAGGCCAGGTTGTAGGCGCCCACGGCGGCCGGTCCGTGCAGCCGCGACACCACCAGGTTGTCCCAGCGGCGGATGGCGAAGTTGATGATCTGACCCAGCGAGACAGGCGCCCCGAAGCGCACCATGCGGGAAAAGATCTCGAGGCGCAGCCGGGACGGGCGCAGCCACTCGCGCCAGCTCACCAGCGCGAACAGGAACGGCAGCCGCCCGGCGGAGCGGGCCACGTTGCCCGCCACGATGGCCATGCCCCCCATCCCCCAGCGGGCGCCGGCCACCGACACCACCGTGTAGAGAATCTCCATGACGGCGCGCTGGACGCTGGAGGCGCGGAAGCGCATTCGGCGCACGAGCAGCCGGTCCGGCACCAGCCCGACCCTCTCGCACATCAGGGCGAACACCAGCCCGGGGAGGTAGCGGCTCATCTCGGGCGCGCCGAACGCCGCGCCCAGCGGGCGGCCAAGCGCCAGCATGGCGGCGAACAGCACGGCGCCGAACGCCACGTGCAGCACCGTCCCGTGAAACAGCTCCTCGGGCGGCGCGTCGGGGTGGGCGATGACGTAGGTGCCCGTGCCGGCGTTGGCCAGCGCCTGGGTCGTGAAGGCCACGACCACGGCGACCGACACCAGGCCATACTCGCCCGGCGCGATGAGGTGCGTGATCAGCACCGTCCCGATCACGCTCGACGCGCGCCCGATCAGCCCCACCGCCACCAGCCACAGGCTCCCCCGCACCACCGCGTGATCGAGGGACGCGCCGGCGTGACCGGTGGCCGGCCCCTCGTCTGCTGCCGCGGCGGTCACCGGTCCGGGCGCGGGGGGAGGTGCGGACGTCACCGGATCTCGCTTATATCGCACCGCGGTTCTTGGCCGATAGGCCGTTGTCCGACCGAAGGCCGTCGGGGTGCTTCTGATATGCTGCCGCGCATGAAGGTCGTCCTGTTCTGCGGCGGTCTCGGCACGCGGTTGCGCGACTACTCCGACCAGATCCCAAAACCGCTGGTCGAGATTGGGTCGCGCCCCATCATCTGGCACCTCATGCGCTACTACGCCCACTTCGGGCACAAGGAGTTCATCCTGTGCCTCGGCTACCGGGGCGCGGCGATCAAGACCTACTTCCGGAACTACGACGAGTGCCTGTCCAACGACTTCGTGTTGACCCAGGGCGGCAAGCAGATCGACCTTCTGCGCAAGGACATCGAAGACTGGAAGATCACCTTCGTCGACACCGGGCTGCGATCGAACATCGGGGAGCGCCTGCGCCAGGTGCGGCAGTATGTCGAGGACGATGAGGTGTTCATGGCGAACTACTCCGACGCCCTCACCGACCTCGATCTCGACAAATACATCGATGACTTCAAGCGGGGCGGCAAGACCGCCTGCTTCGTCAGCGTGCGCGTGCCCCAGACGTTCCACATCGTCCACGCCGACGCCGAGAACCAGGTGCAGCGGCTGGAGTTCGTCGGCGACTCGCCGCTGCGGATCAACGGTGGCTTCTTCGTGCTGCGGCGGGAGATCTTCAACCACATGAACCCCGACGAAGAGCTGATCATCCAGCCCTTCCAGCGCCTCATGGAGAAGAAGAAGGTGGTCGCCGTCCCGTACGACGGCTTCTGGCGCAACATGGACACCTTCCGCGACAAGATCGAGCTCGACGAGCTCGTGTCGCGCGGCCGCGCGCCCTGGCAACTCTGGATGTGAGGCTCCGCTCGCCTAGACCGTTTTCCGCTTGAAGCGAGTTGCGTTCGCCTACCCCAGGGATCGCGGCGCCGTATCCGCACGTCCGCGGGGCGCCATCGCGCGGGCGTGCGCAGTGGTTCGTGCGACAACCTTCGAGCCCGCGCGAAATCTGTGCAGCGTCCGACAGACACAGTTCGCAGAGCGACAACTCCGCTAACGCGCGGAGCGAACGCCACGGCTCGCACCGCCCGGCCTTCCGCTTGTTGGCGCCCCGCGGACGTGCGGATACGGCGCCGCGAGGCGATCGCGTCAAGCCGAAGGCGGCGAGCGGCGGCGTGGACGCGCCGACCTGAGGCGGAGAAGCAGCGCGGCCAGGAACAGCGCGAGCGTGGCGGGGGCCAGGGGCGGTGCGCCCTCCCCCTCTGCGCAGACGCACACGAAGCCCTTTCCGCCGGGGACGATGCCGGTGCCCCCGGTGCCGCCGTTGCCCCCGACCCCACCGGTGCCGGTCGTGGACGGCGGACAGACGAACGCCTCGGGGCCGAGGCTGGGCGCTCCCACGTCGGCCCCCGCGCACAGCGTCCCGAACTTGTCCTGCGCCGCCGGCCCGCCGATCGCCCCGACGTTGTTCCCGGCACCGTCCGCGGGATCGCCCGCGCCGGCCAGCGGGCTGCCCTGACCGGGCGCGAACAGGCCGCGGTAGAAGCGCAGGATCTGGCAGACCGTGGTCTGGCCGGCCTTGATGGCGGCGTCGTCGTAAGGGAAGCGCACCGGGATCTGGGCGCCGCCGGCGAACATGGGATCGACCTGGTCGTCGACGCTGCCGCCCGACGGGACGTCGTGCAGCGCGAACCCCGGATCCAGCCGCTCGCGTTTGCCCGCGACCGCCAGCGCGTAGTTGTCCCGCGCGGCCGCCTGGGGATTGAAAAAGAGGTTGTAGTCGGCGTAGCCGATGCGCACCGGCGGCGGGTCCTTCGGCTCGAACGTCGGCTCGCCCGCGGCTGGGTTCCGCTCGGGTCCCCCGCCCCGCACCATCGCGGTGTCAGCCCCCAGCTGGGTCACGACGCCGACGATGGCGTTGCTGCGCAGGCTGGCCAGGACCGCGCCCGGCTCGACCACCACCGCGGGGCCGCTCTCCAGCCAGCAGGTGCCGCCGCCGTGGAAGGTGTTGTTGTAGATCTCGGTGCCCGGGCCGGCGGTGTCGGGGTGGCGCACCCAGACGCCGTCGACGACGAAGTTGGGATCGTTACGGATGAAGACGTTGTGGTGGATCTTCTGCGAGCCGTCGGTGTCCTCGACCAGCAGCCAGGGCCGGTCGTGGGAGTCGCCGAACAGGTTGTAGCGGATCTCGATGTCGCTGCCGCTGACGTCGACCAGCCAGTTGCCGTCGCGGATCACGTTGTGCTCGATCAACATCGAGTTTCCGGCCACCACCAGCGGCTTCACCTGGTTCCAGCCGTTGAGGTCGCCCGGGGTGCGCACGTAGTTGCCCACGATGCGCATCTGGCTGGCGAGGTTGGTGACGATCGAACCGCGGTCGCCGATGATGATGTTCCCCTCGCCGGGGTTGTCGCCGCCGATCAGCCAGTTCTGCGTGTGATCGAAGGTCACATCCGAGCGGTAGATGCGGTTGCCCTGGAACACCTTCGGCGCCGCGTTCGCGGAGCCGTCGAACAGCATCGCGGGCACGGAGTTGTTGGCCGAGGTCATCATCACGTCGACCACGGACGTCTCGAGCACGGTGTTGCGGAGGATCTGAACGGGGCCGTCGCCCATCATGTTGACGTGGATCAGGCCGGAGGCGTCGAAGGTGTTCCCGTCGAGGACGACGCCAGCGGAGCCGGCCGCGATGATCTCCAGCGCCGCCGCGTCCACCGACCCGAGCGCGTGCACGGTGCAGTTGCGCATGACGAAGCCCGCCTGCCAGCCCGCGGCCGTGGTGATTGTGTGCCCCTGTCCTTCGATGATGCAGGGGTTGTCGGTGGTCCCGCTGGCCATGAAGGTGTCGCCCGGACCGAGCACGATGTCCTGGTCCAGCGTCAGCCGTTCCCCCGGTCCGAGCGTCACCGGGGCCGCCGTCGCCCGGCGCGACGGCGCCGCCAGAGCCAGGATCAGGGCTACCGCCGCCGTCGCCGCCGTCGGTGAAAATCTCGTGAACACGGAACGCTAGGGTAAGGCCGCCCGTCACCTGCGGTCAAACCTGGTCGGACGCGCGCGGATCAATTTCCCGTCGGTCCCCTACAGAGAATAGATTAGCCGCACCGACCCGATGTTCGTGATCCCAGCCCTCGTGGCCATGCTGGCCTTCGTCTACATCCGCCCCCACGAGGTGTACGAGGCCATGCGCGTGGTGACGTTCCCGATGTTTCTCGGGCTCGCGGTGCTCGGCTTCGTGCTCGATCTCCGCACGGGTGTCTCGCGCGTGCCCCGGCTGTCGCTGTTCGCGGTGGTCTGCCTCTGCTTCTTCGCGTGGGCGCTGCTCACCGTCGGCGTCAGCGCCCCTGAGCAGCTGACCGAGAGCGTGAACTATTTCGCCGGCCCGATTGGCGTGCTGTTCTTCATCTCGCAGGGCGTGCAGACCGTTCGCGGTTTCCGGGTGGTGTCGCGCGCCTGCTTGGTCCTGGTGCTGGCGCTCGCGGTGATCGCGATCCATCAGGGGACGACGCCGACCGTCTGCCTGGTCGACAACGGAGGCGACCGCGCGCCCACCGTCGACGAGAACACCCCGGACCTGATCCCCTGCACTTCACGCCAGGAGTGCAAGGAGGCGCTCAACCCGGACCAGGACTACCTCTGCGAGCACGTGGGCCTGATGGGCACGACCTCGGTCGAAGGCCGCGTCCGCTACCGCGGTGTGTTCCAGGACCCCAACGAGCTCGCCTTCGTGATGAGCCTTTGCCTGCCGTACGTTTTCGGGTGGGGCAGCGAGCGCCGCGGCACGAAGTCCGCATGGGTCGGCCCGGTGGTCGTCGGGTTGGTCCTGGTGATCACCGTCGTCTGCAACGTCATGACCCGCTCCCGATCCGGGCAGATCTCGCTGATCGCGACCCTCGGCGCCTATTTCTTGCGTCGCTTCGGACGGCGCGGCGCCGTGCTCGCCGGCTTGTTCGCGGTTCCGGTGATGCTGTTTGGCGGCCGGTCCGCCGAGTCGTCGACGACCGAGCGTCTGGAATGCTGGGCGGAGGCGCTGTCGCTGTGGCACGAGCACCCGATCTTCGGTGTGGGCGCGCGCCAGTTCACGGAGCACTACTACCGGACCGCCCACAACACGGCGCTGCTGGCGCTGGCGGACATGGGGCCGATCGGGCTGATCCTGTTCACGACCGTGATCTTCATGGCGTTCAAGATCACCCTCCAGGTGCAGCGCGATTTCGCAAATCGCCCCGAGGCCGAGCCGGTTCGCGCCGCGGCGTTCGCCACCCTGGCGGGGCTGGTCGGCACGGTGGCGTCTGCGATGTTCCTGTCCCTGGCGTATCACGTGGCGCTGTGGATCCAGATCGGGCTGGTGGGGGCCGTGCAATCCGCCGTCTGGCGGCACGCGCCCGACTGGCGGCTGCGCTGGCGCTGGCGCGACGTCGGCTACGTGGTCACGATCGACGTCGCCTTGATCGTCTTCATCGCCATCTACCTGCGCGTCAAGGGCTTCTGAGTCGCGGTGCCCACCCGCTGGGCCACCATCTGGTTGACCTGGCGAATGGCGAAGGGCGAAACACCTCCGTCACGGGAATGACGAAACATTTCGTTGATCTATCGTTCATCAGAGAACGAGGAGACATATTCGGGCGGCGTGGAATGACGTAGGATGAGGACTCTTTTGTCGGCTCCACTGATCAGAGAGGCACGCGGGCACGTCTACCGGCTGCACTGGCGGGTGCGGTCGCAGCTCGTGAAGTTCGACCTGCTCGACGGTCTGGCGCTGCTCAAGGAGAGCGAGCGCTGGCCAGCGCAGAAGATGCAGGAGCTGCGGGACAAAAAGCTGCGCGCGCTGGTGGCCCGGATGTGGGAGGTGAGCCCCCACTACCGCCGCCTGATGGACGAAAAAGCGGTTCGCCCTTCCGATATCCGGGGCGTCGCCGACCTTCCCCTGCTGCCGATCATGGACAAGGCCACCCTGCGCGAGCACGCGCAGACGCTGCGGGCGCGCGACATCCCCGACAGCGCCGTCGAGTGGGGCGTGACCGGAGGGACCACCGGCCTGCCGATGAACATTCCGCGCGATCTGGCGGGCACCCCCTGGATGCGCGGCTCCTACTGGCGCGGGTTCGGCTGGGGCGGGCTCCAGCTCGGAATGCCGTGGGTGCAGCTATTCGGCGGCTCGCTCGGACACGGCGGACGCCGATTCAACCGCGTGAAGAACTGGTTCGCGGGCAAGGTGTTCCTGCCTGCCTTCGAGCTGTCCGGCGACAACGTCGGCCGCTACGTCGACGCCATCCAGCAAGCGGGGGCGCGCTTCCTCGTCGGCTACGCGTCGGCCTGCCACCAGCTGGCCGTGTTCGCCGAGCAGGCGGGGCTGTCGCTGCGCCTGGACGCGGTATTCCCCACGGCCGAGCTGATGCCCGAGCAGTGGGGCGAACGCATCGCGCGCGTGTTCGGCGCCAAGGTCCTCCCCTACTACGGCTGCGGCGAGATCCAGTCGCTTGGCTACAGCTGCCCGGAGGCGCCCGGCGTCTATCACACCTGTGACGAGCACGCCGTCATCGAGGTGGAGGCGCCAGACGGCCGCACCGCCCTGGAGGGAGAGGGCCCGTTCCTCATCACCGACCTCGACAATTCGGCGTTCCCGATGATCCGATACCGCAACGGCGACGCCGGCAAGATCGCTGCGCCGGGCTGCCCCTGCGGGCGCACGCTGGGGCGCATCGTTCGCGTCGACGGGCGGATCAACGACGTGCTCGTCACCACGACGGGCGCCGCCATCTCCGGCGTCATCGGCACGCACGCGTTCCGGCTGGTGCGAGGCGTGGACGCTTTCCAGATCGTCCAGAGCCGGCCTGGTCAGGTGGTGATCAAGATCGTGCGCGCGCCCGGCGGCTACGATCCGGCCGTGGAGGAGCCCAAGCTGCGCAAGATCTTCGGCAAGCACCTGGGCGAGGGCGCGGACGTCGCGATCGAATATCCGACGTCGCTGCCCAAGACGGCGGCTGGCAAGTCGCGCTTCATGATCAACGAGTACCTCGCCGGTCAGCCGTCCAAGGCCTGACCAGCGGTTAAGGGGCCTCGGGCTTCGGGCCTCGGACCTCCGGCGAGGCTGGAGCACGGCAAGGTGTTTCCCCCGAGGTCTGAGGCCCGAGGCCCGAGGCCCTTAACCGAAGGGCATTGGCGTTAGGCGGGGGGCCGCTTCAAGGCAGGCCGAACTTGTCGTTCGCGTTGGCCGTGCCGGCCCCCACCGCGCCGATGTCGTTGCCGGCGCCGCCGGCCGGATCGCCCGCATCGATGAGGGGGCTGCCGGACTGCGGCGTGTAGCGCGTCCGGTACTGCCCGAGGACGCCCGACACCTTGGTCCCGCCCGTCCAGATCAGGAACTCGTCCAGGCCGGGCCTCACGCCGGGCATCGTCAGCTTCTGATCGCCGATCTTGTCGTGGGTGGGCAGCCGCCCGTCGGAGTAGTTGCCGGTCTGCGCGTTGTCGAACGCGTTGTAGTCCGCCGCGGTCAGCGTCCCGCCCGCGATGTTGATCGCCGGCCCGTTCGGGACCTTGACGAACGCGTTCGACGTCACCGCCATCGAGCCCATGTCCAGCTCGACAGCGGCCTTCCAGCCCTCGAACCCGTCGATCGTGTTGTTGAAGAACTTCACGCCGCTGTAGTCGTATCGCAGCCAGATTCCGCCCACGTCGTTGTCGCCGCCGACGAACAGGTTGTGGTGGATCGAACCGTTCGGCTCCGGCCACAGCCATTCGTGGCCGGCGAGGAGCACCAGGTTGTAGCGGAACTCGCAGCCGACGCCGCGGACCGGCCAGGAGCTTCCGTAGACGACGTTGTGTTCGACCGTCATCATCGGCGAGCCAAAGAGCTCGAAGTTGGCGCCCTGGCTCCAACCACCGTAATAGAGGTGGTGGCTGTAGTTGCGCCGGACCTGCATGCCGCTCGCACTGGCGAACGCGAAGCCGACGCGCGGGCCAATCAGGATGTTGCTGTCGGCGTCGGTGTCGCCGCCGACGAGCCAGTTCTGGGCCTTGTCGAAGTTGACCCACCCGGCGCCGACCCGGTTCCCCGCGAACACCTTCGCCCCCGACGACGACCCCGCGATCGCGACGACCGGATACGAGTCGGGCGCGTAGGGCTGCTGCCCCAGCGGCTGGCGCATGTTCGAACGGAACGTGTTGCGCCGGATCGACGCCGTCGCCGAGCCGCCCAGCGACAGCGCGACCGGATTGCTGCTGTCGAAGTTGCAGTCCTCGATCGTGACGTTGCCGGTCGTGGTGACGTCGATGCCGTTGGTCGCGGGGGCGCTCGCGCTGCCGAGGTCGAAGACGTCGACGAACTGCATCGTCACGGCGCCGCTGGTGCCGCTCCCGACGATCTTGTACCCGTTGCCGTTCAGCCGCACGCGGCCGCCTGACGTTCCGGTCAGCGAATAGCCCGAGCTGCCGACCGTGACGTCGGCGGTCAGGTCGACGGTGTTCGCGTAACCGGGCGGCTCCGACACATTGATGATCATCGGCAGACTGTCGAGCTGCTCGCTCGGATTGACGAAGATGGCGCGACACCAGACCCGGTGCTGGCCCGCGCCGATGCCGCTGGCGAAGCCCTTGAACACCCAGAACTCCGCGTTCGCGCCGTCGACGCTGAGCACCATCGCGTCGTCGACGAAGAACTCGACGCGGGCGGCGTTCCCCCCTTTTCCGTTGACGGGGGTGTTGTTGAAGACCAGCGGATCGTGGCCGGCGCCCATCAGCCGCAGCGACGCCGGCGCGACGAACTGCTCGCCCCCGACCGGCGCGATCATGGACGCGTAACGCCCGCTGGATCCCTTGGGCGGGTTCATCCCGACACCGATTGCGGTGACCGCGGAGACGCTGCCGTGGCCGTTGGTGGCGGTGAGCGTGTAGATCGTGCTCTGCGTGACGTTGACGCCCGTCGACGTGCCGCTCACCTGCCCGATCCCCTGGTCGATCGACACGCTGTCCGCGTTCATGACCGCCCACATCAACGTCGACGACCCGCCACCCGCCGGCAGCACGGCCGGATCGGCCGCGAACGACATGATGATCGGAGCGTCGGAGGGCACACCGCCCGTTCCACCCGCTCCGCCCGTGCCCATCGGGCCGCCCCCGCCCCCGCCGCCGCTGCAAGCCAGACCGACAGCCACGAGCATCGATACGAACAGGCGCGCGTACATGATCCGCGTTCTGCCTGTCTGAACGTTCGTCACCGTCGCGTCTTCCCCATCAGCACCTCCCGTTACAGCACGCCGCCGAACATCGGCGGCGTGCCGGGGCCCCAGGCGAACTCACCGCGCAGGGTCAGGAACACCACCTGGCGCGCCAGATCGGGAACCGCGGTGCCGGGCGTCGCGCTGCCACGCTGCGACAACACCAGGTAGCTGAGCGCCACGACCAGCGGCATCTTGGGGATCCGGCCGGTGAGCGACAGCCCGCCGAAGATCTGGTCGTAGACGCGCACCGTATCCTGCTGGGCACTCGCGATGCGCGCGTACACGTAGCCACCGTAACCGCCGACGAACAAGCGCTCGCTGCGGGTCAGCGGCAGCGCCAGCCGCGCGATCACCTGGTCGCTGATCGTCGCCTGGCCAAGGAACAGGTTCGGCGCCGGTGATTGCAGCGCGGTCAGCGACGCGTACCAGGGGAGGCGCTTGTAGTCGATCGACCCGACGAACGCGGGGGCCAACACGCCGGAGCCGTCCAGCCGGAAGAGCACTGACGGGCCGACCTGCAGCGACGTCGTCCACACCGGCGAGAGCTCCCGCCGCCAGCCCGCCAGCAACCGGCCGAGAAACGTGTGCCCGTCCACGTTCGGGTTGCTGGCCTGGCCCGCATTGCTCTCGCGGATCGAATCGCCGACGTTGAGCTCCAGCGAGAACCGGTTCAGGCCCATCTCCCGAAAGCCGATCAGCCCGAGGCCGACGAATGTCGTCGTCGGAAGGTCCACGGCGACGCCGTTGCGGACCGACTCGAGGTAGCGGAGCTGGGTCACCGACAGCGTCTCGAGGTAACCCTCGCGGGGCGTGGGCTCGTACGCGAGATCCTGGCTCACGCCCGTCCCGAGGTACAGCGTCGACCCGGCCACCGCCGCCTGCGGTGTCACGACCGTGGGGTCCAGGGGATTGAGCCCCGACGCGCGCGTCAGCGTCCCGTTCGCGCCGAAACCGAGCTTCCAGAGCGCGCTCAGGTCGAACGCGGACCTCAACCCCAGATTGTTGGTGAACGTGCTGAAGGCGCCCTCGCGGAGGTATTGCGTGTAGGCGCCCTGGTACGCGGCGGTCAGGGTCATGCGCGCATGCTTGTAGATGAGGCGCATGTTGCCGCCGACGAAGGTGTAGCTGTCGCTCACCCGCTCCTGGCCGGTCGTCGTGATGCGCGCGTTGTCGGTCGCGCCCGCGCCGACCATCGGCTCCAGGTGGTAGGTGGAGTCGGCCCGGGCGCCCGCTGCGGCGAGCATCGTCCCCGCGACCGCGGGCAACCAGACGAGGCGGGTCACCCTCACCCGGCCAGGCTAACACGGCGAGGCACGACGCCTGCGGGCATCGCGGCGGTCATGCGCGCCTGTCCGCGTACCAGGCGATCGTTCGCCGCAACCCTTCCTTGAAGTCGACCGCGCCCCGGTATCCGAGCCCCTGCCGCGCGGCCGCGATGTCGGCCAGGGAGTGCTTGACGTCGCCGACGCGCGAGGGCGCGTAGCTGACCGGGATCGTCTTGCCGAGAGCCTCGCTGATCAGCCGGACGACGTCGTTCAGCGTGGTGGCGACGCCACACGCCACATTGAACACCCGCCCGGACGCGGACGCGGCGGGAGCCGACGCCGCCGCCAGGTTCGCCTCGACGGTGTTGTCGATGTAGCAGAAGTCGCGCGACTGGGTGCCGTCGCCGAAGATGGTCACCCCTTCGCCCGCCAGGCCGGCCGTGACGAACCGGGGGATGACCGCCGCGTATTCGGACTTCGGATCCTGGCGCGCGCCGAACACGTTGAAGTAGCGCAGGCTGACCGTCTCCAGGCCGTACGCGCCCGCGTACACGGCACAGTAGTGTTCGCCGGTGAGCTTCGACACCGCGTAGGGCGACAGCGGCGCGGGACGCATCGTTTCGATCTTGGGCAGGGTCGGGGTGTCGCCGTAGGCCGACGACGACGCGGCGTAGACCACGCGCCGCACCCCCGCACGCTTGGCCTCATGCAGCAGGTTCAGCGTGCCGGTGACGTTCGCGTCGTTGCTGCCGAGCGGATCCGCGAGCGAGCGCGGAACCGACGGGATGGCCGCCTCGTGGAACACCACCTCGACGCCGGCGCAGGCGCGCGCCACGGCCGCCGCGTCCCGCACGTCGCCCTCGATGAGCTCGATGTCGCCCGCCACATCCGCCAGGTTCTCGCGCCGGCCCGAAAAGAAGTTGTCCAGCACCCGGACCCGGTCCCCCCGCGACAGCAGGGCGCGACCGATGGAAGAGCCGATGAACCCGGCACCGCCGGTGACGAGGTAAGAGCTTGGCATGTGGGCAACCTATCCGAACGGCGCCCCAGCGAACAAGTTCCCTGGAGAATCTTTGGTAGTATCCCGCGGCCCCGTGGACTGGAAGTCGACCCTCAACCTGCCCAAGACCGAGTTTTCGATGCGCGCCGATCTGGCGCGCCGCGAGCCGGAATGGCTCGCGCGCTGGGCGAAGGAACGTCAATACGAGCGGATCCTCGAGGCGCGCCTGCAGGACGAGGCCCCCGAATATGTCCTGCACGATGGGCCCCCTTACGCGACCGGCGCGATCCACTACGGCACGGCCCTCAACAAGGTCCTGAAGGACATCGTCGTCCGATCGCAGCTGATCATGGGCCGCCGCGCCGTGTACCGCCCCGGCTGGGACTGCCACGGCCTGCCGATCGAGCACCAGGTCGAGAAGAGCCTGGGCAAGGATGCCCGGACGCTGGACGCGGTCGCGTTCCGCGAACGGTGCCACGAGCACGCCATGAAGTTCGTGGACGTGATGCGCACGGAGTTCAAGCGCCTCGGCTGCGTCGGCAACTGGGACGACCCTTACCTGACGCTGTCCAAGGACTACGAGGCGACGATCGCGCGCCAGATGGCGGGCTTCGTCGACAAGGGGCTGGTCTACCGCGACAAGAAGCCGGTGCACTGGTGTTTCGTCCATCGGACCGCGCTGGCCGAGGCGGAGGTCGAATACGAGGAACGCAGGTCGCCGTCGATCTACGTCCGGTTCCCGATCGCCGGCGACCTGGGCAAGGCCGATCCCCGCCTGCGCGACAAGCGCGCAGCGTTCGTCATCTGGACGACGACGCCATGGACCTTGCCCGCCAACCTGGCCGTGGTCGCCAACCCCGAGCTCGACTACGTCGCGATCCCGCGTGACGGCGAATACCTGATGGTCGCGGCCGGGCTGGCCGACGCATTCCTGGCGGCGACCGGGATCGAGGCCCCGAAGGACTCCTGGATCCCGATCTCGCGCGACGGGCTGCGCGCCCTGGAGGGGACGACCTACACGCCGCCGTTCCCGCGGCCGACCACGGACGCGAAGCGCGATTACCGCCTCTGGTTCGCCCGCCACGCCACGCTCGAGGCCGGGACGGGACTGGTCCACACCGCCCCGGGGCACGGCGCCGAGGACTACGTGGTCGGGCGCGAGCACGGTCTCGAGATCTTCGCGCCCGTCGACGAACACGGTCGATTCACACAGGATGTCGGCGAGTCCGTCCTGAATCTGCCGGGCCGGAAGGTGCTCGCCGACCCGAACACGAACAAAGACATCGTCGACTTCTTGAGCGGCAAGGGATTTCTGCTGAACAAGCCGGGCGAGGTGGTGCCGCACCAGTACCCGCACTGCTGGCGCTGCCACAACCCGATCATCTTCCGGGCCACCGAGCAGTGGTTCGCGCGCCTCGGCGACGCGGCGGACGAGAAGTCGTTGCGTCATGGGGCGCTCGCTGAGATCGAGCGCACCCAGTGGATCCCGGCCTGGGGCCGCAACCGCATCCACGGCATGATCGACGCGCGCCCGGACTGGTGCCTGTCGCGCCAGCGCGTGTGGGGCGTCCCGATCCCGGCGTTCCGCTGCACGGCGTGCGGGAAGGATCTGCTCGACAGCAAGGTTATGGAGCACGTGGCCGACATCTTCGCGCGCGAGGGCTCGAACGCCTGGTTCTCGCGCCCCGCGGCCGAGCTGCTGCCCGCGCCCGTACCCACGTGCGCGTGCGGCGGCCGGCAGTTCGACAAGCAGAACGACATCGTCGACGTCTGGTTCGAATCGGGGGTGTCGTGGGCCGCCGTCGCGGAGGGCAAGCTGGTTCCGGCGGGTGAGAAGGTCGACCTTTACCTGGAGGGGGCGGACCAGCATCGCGGCTGGTTCCACTCGTCGCTGCTGACGTCGACAGCGACGCGCGGCCAGGCGCCCTACAAGGCGGTTCTGACGCACGGCTGGGTGCTCGACGAGCGCGGCAAGCCGTATTCCAAGTCGGACATCGCGAAGGCGCGCGCGGCGGGCGCGAAGGTGACCTACGTCGATCCCGCGGTCTGGATGGAGAAGAACGGCGCCGAGCTGCTGCGGCTCTGGACGGCGGCCTCCGACTACCAGGGCGACGTCGTCTTCTCCGAAACGATCCTGGCCCAGCTCGGCGAGTCGTACCGGAAGATCCGCAACACCTGCCGTTACCTGCTCTCGAACCTCTACGACTTCGTGCCATCGCGCGACCGGCTGGAGGACCACGAGCTGCGCGAGCTGGACCTGCTGGCGCTGGGCGTGCTGCGCGAGCGCGACCACCAGATCTTCGACGGCTACAAGCGCTACGCGTTCCACGAGGTCGTGCGGTTGCTGAACGACTACTGCATCACCGTGTCGGCCGAGTACCTCGACCCGATCAAGGACGCGCTCTACTGCGAGGGGCCGACGTCGCGCGTGCGCCGCAGCGTTCAGACCGCCGTGTACGAGATGATCCGGACCGTCGCCGTCTGGATGGCCCCCGTCCTCTGCTTCACGGCGCAGGACGTCGCGGACGAGCTCGGGCGCACGACCGGCGAGGCGTTCGACGTGCACGGCGCCGTGCGCATCGTCGATGACGGCGAAAAGCTGGGCAACCCCAACAAGCGCTGGACCGACGAGATCCGGCCGCGGCGCGCGGCGATCCTGCAGAAGCTGGAGGCGTTCCGCGCCGCCGGCCACAAGTCGCTGGAAGCGCGCGTGCGGGTCACCCCGGCGGCGGAAGAGCGGCCCCACTGGCAGTGGAGCCTCGCCCACCTCGCCGAGCTGTGCGTCGTGTCGCGCGTCGAGCTGGACGCGGCCGACGCGCCCGCCGGCGCCGAGACGGTCATCACCGTCGACGAGGCGCCCGGACCGACCTGCCCGCGCTGCTGGCGCCGCACCGGCGCATCCGCCGGCGCCGGGGCCGCCGATCCGGATCTGTGCTTGCGCTGCGCCGGCGTGATTGGCGACAGCGTCGCAATGAAAGGGAAAGCATCATCGTGAACACCGAATCCGCCCCCACCGTTCGACGCAAATACCTGCTGTTCACGATCTTCACGGTCATCAGCTTCGCCCTCGATCAGTGGACCAAGATCCTCGCGCGCCACCACCTGCGCCCGCTCGGCTCGCGTAACGCCAAGGTGGTGGTCGAGGGCTGGTTCGATCTCCGCTACGCGGAGAACCCCGGCGTCGCGTTCAGCATGTTGCAGGACATTCCCGGCGGGCGGGTGTTGCTGACGCTGCTCGCGGTCGGCGCCTTCCTGCTGGTCCTCTACTATCTGCGGAAGACGCCGATCGACAACACGCGGCTGCACATCGCGCTGGGCCTCGTGGGCGGCGGCGCGATCGGCAACCTCGTCGATCGCGTCATCTACGGAAAGGTGACAGACTTCATCGTCTGGAAGGTCGTCCTGACCAAACCGCGGCTGGGCTTCGATGTCGGCGTACACGAATGGCCGGCGTTCAACATCGCCGATGCGGCGCTGTGCATCGGCGTCGGGCTGATGCTGCTGGACATGGTCATCGCCTGGTGGGGCGCCCGGAAGCTGCCGGCGCGGACGCCCGCAAAGGAGTAGCCCGGTGTTCCCCACCCTGGTCACGCTGCGGCTGAGCGGACGGGAGATCGCCCTCCACAGCTACGGCGTGCTGATCGCCGTCGGCCTCGCGGCCGGGATCGCCCTCGCCTACCGCCAGGGGCGCCGCCAGGGCCTCGACGGCGGGCGCGTGCTGGACGCGGCGTTCTGGATGATCGTCGCCGGCCTGGTCGGCTCGCGCGTCGTCTACGGCATCGTCAACGCCGGCGAGTTCGCCCGCGTCTGCTTCCACGGCGGCGGCGCGCCGCGCTCGGCCGGCGGCGTGCTGTCCGACTGCGCCCGCATCTTCGCGATCTGGCAGGGCGGTCTGGTGTTCTACGGTGGCATCGCGGGCGCGGCGCTGGTCGGCTACCGTTTCGCGCGGCGCGAGGGCTGGTCGTTCGGCGTGTTCGGAGATCTGTTCGCGCCGGCGCTGGCGCTCGGCCATGCCTTCGGCCGGCTCGGCTGCTTCGCCGCCGGCTGCTGCTTCGGCAAGGCCGGGGTCGGGTCGTGGGCGGTCGCGTTCCCGCGCGGCTCGGTCGCGTTCGACGAGCTGGCCGCCATGGGCGCCGTGCCGCCCGGCTGGCAGACGACGCCGGCCCTGCATCCGGTGCAGCTCTACGAGGCCGTGGGCGAGCTGATCATCTTCGCCGCCCTGCTCGTGCTCCGCCCGCGCGTCCGCAAGCACCCGGGCGCCCTGCTGCTCACCTACCTCGGCTGCTATGCCCTGCTCCGCTTCATCGTCGAGATCTTCCGCGGCGACGTCGTCCGCGGCCTGGTCTTCGCGCTCGACACGCCCCGCCTCGCGGGCTGGTTGCACCTGCCCCCGCACGAGCCGATCTTCCTGTCGGTCGGCCAGCTCGCCAGCCTGATCGTGCTCGCGCTGTGCGCGGTCGCGTGGGGCCGGCTGCGCCGGAAGACGACGCGCGTCCGTTGACGCCAGGTTCAGGCACCCGATAACCGCCCTCAGCCAGGAGGGAGTTCGTACCTGGAAAAACGGTTGGCGATAATATGTACATGTTGTGGATGTAGGTCATTTACTGAAACTCAGCAGTCGCATCACCCCCGGGTCGTTGCGGCTGGGCCTGAAGGAGCCACGCCAAAGGACATTTCTGGTCGGAGCCGAGCGGGTCGAACGGCGCCTCGTCCTGCGCTTCGACCCAGTTCCTGGATGTTCGCCCGCCGGGCGTGCCGTTTTCGATTTTTCGGAGAGCGGGCGCCAGTTCTGGGTGGCGGGGCCGCTGACGCCCGCATCGGGGACCGGTGCGGAGATGGTGCTCGATTCCGGCCCGAGCGAAAGGCCCCCGCGCGACGCACGGCTGATTCCGGCGTCGGATGTCGCGTTCGCGCTGTTCGTATCCCCCGCGGGGCGGCAATGCCTGCCCGCGCTCGATGTCGGGGCACGCGGGCTCCGCGTGGAAGCCGGCGCGCCTCTCGCGCTCGGCGCCGTGCTGACGGAGCTGATCGTTCTCTACCGGCAGCAGGTGGTGCGCACCGGGGAGGGCATCATCACGAGCTGTTCTCCGACGTTCTACCCCGACGGCAGGCTCGTCTACGAATGCGGCGTCCGATTTCGCAGCGCGACGCCGCGCGCGGACCAGAATCCGCACGAGCGCATCGAGATCGACGACGGTTCACGCGTACGGGCCATCCTCTGGGGCCTGTGCGACCTCGAGTACGAGGTCACACTGTCCGGGCCGACAGGCGTGGTGCGGGGACGGATTCAGCAGATCAGAGGCGTCGCCGACCGCTCGCGCGCGCCCGAGCTTCGTTGCCAGGTTGCTGATGCCGATCGGATTCCCATTCGCTCGGGGACCGTCACGGTCGAATGCTCCCTGTTCGGCAGCGGGTATTGCTTCTTCGCCCGGGTGATCGACCGGCGTGGCGACGTGTTGACGCTGTCGCCGGCGCCCAAGCTGCGCGAGTGGCATCGGCGCGGCGAGGAGCGCACCGGTTTCTCACCGGATGGCACGGCGACGGTCACCTTCCGTCACCCCCTTGCCCGCGCGCAGCGAACGCGACCGCTCGCCGATCTCAGCCCGCACGGATTTTCGTTCGAGCCCAGGCGTGACGACGACGCTCTGTGGCCGGGCCTCCCGCTGGGAGACGTACGGATCAGGCTGGGAAAGCACCCGTTCAAGGCATACCAGGCCGCCATTCGCTCGGTATCAGACCGACGCGTGAGCGTCGAGATGCGCGAGCTCCCGGAGGGTGACGCAGATGTCCTGCGCGAGCAGCTCGCGGAACGTGGACCGGAGCCGGTCACGTTTCATGACGGGCGATCGCTGGAGACCATCGTCGCCTTCCACCGATCCATGGCCCTGTTCGAGCCCGACATGGATCAGAACCTGACCGCTGCGTTCGACGAAGCCCGGCGCACGTGGCGGCTCGCCCACGACCCGCGTGCGCGGCTCATGCGAACCGCAGTCGTCCCCTGGCGCGGCGGAATCGGCGCGGCGCTCACCTCCGTGCGCGCCTACGAGAGGACGTGGATCCTCCAGCACAGCACCGTCGCGTCCGCGGCGGTCCCGGCGGGAGCGGGCCAGTTGCACGGCATCTTGATGCGTCTCGCCGCCCACCGCGGGGACGGCGAATACGTGGCGGGCTACATCGACACCAGCGCGAAGGCCCTGCACGGGATGGTGGACGCTTTCTTCACCGAGTCGGCGCCCGCCCACCGAGGCGCGACGCGGTTCACGTTGTATTCGGCCGACGTGATGGCGAAGCGCAAGGACGGCGGCACGATGATCCGGCCTCTTCGTGGGCGGGGCGAGCTGCTGGTCGAACATGTCGGCCAGCGCGCGCTCGATCCGGTGTGCGCGAGGGCGCTCGGCCTGCGCGCGGGCGAGATCGAGCTGCCGCGTACGCGGGCGGCGTACCGCAAGATCGGCGTCGAGCGTGACAGGCGCGCCTTCGGTGCATTCGCCGGCGCGTCGCCCGTCGCGATCCTGGTCAGCGAGACGGCCTCCCCGGGGCTGTCCTTGAGTGGCTTGCTGTCCGCGTCGATGTTCCTGCCCGTGCTTCCGGCGCTGGATCCGGACGGATCGAAACGCCGGGCGCTCGCCGAGCTCGCGCGCGCGGTCGACGTACCGGGCTCGCCGCCCAACCGGTTTCTCTTCCTGCCTGCCGGGGCGGACGACGCGCCCGTGGTGGCGGCCGGCTTCAAGGCCATCGGCGAATGCACGTTCTTCGCGCTCCACCGGCTCGGCATCGTCGAATACCAGCGCTACGTCGCGAACAAGTACGGTCTGTTGCAGGCGCGGCTGCGCGGACGGGCCGCCCGGATACCCCACGCCGCATGACCACGCGGGCCGGCAGCTACGACGCCGGCGCGGCGCCGGGATCGGAAGCGGAACGTTTGCGCGCGCAAGCGGCGGTCATCTGGACCCGCGAGCGCGATGCCCTGACGCGGGCGGGCCTGGTCGGCGGCGCGCGCCTGCTCGACGTCGGCTGTGGCCCCGGCGGCGTCCTCGAGCGTCTGGCCGGCGATCTCGACCGTATGCCGTTCGGCGTCGACGTCGCTCCAGACTTCCTGCAGCGCGCGCGCGCCGTGGCCCACGTGGCGCGCGCTGACGGCGCCGCGCTTCCGTTCGGTGACGGCGCGTTCGATTTCGTCCTGCTTCGTCTGGTTCTGCGCCATTCGCCGGCAAGGGATCGGCTGCTCGCGGAGGCCGCGCGTGTCGTGCGTGAAGGCGGGACGGTAGCCGCCATCGACGTCGACGAAGGCGCGACAGCCTTCGATCCCGAGCCGCCTTCATGGCCCGCGCTCAAGGCCGCCCTCGCGGCGTCCGCCATCCGGCGCGGCGGCGATCCCACCATCGGACGCCGGCTGCGCCGGTTGCTTGCCGAAAACGGCCTCTCCGATCCGCTCACGATCCTCTTGCCGGTGACGACCGACGACCTGTCACCGGCGGCCTTCGTGCCGACGATGCTCGCGCCGGCGGCGCGCGTCGTCGATCCCGATCTGCTGCCTGCTTCGCAGCTGGCGGGCGCGTGGCAGGAGCTCTCCGAATGGGCGACGGCCGGGACCGGATTCGGTTACGCTCTCGGGATCTTGTCTGCCGCTAGAAAGCCGCATGGTTGGCGCGCCCGCGCTCTCGCTTGAGCTGAGTTGCCGCTACGTCACGCCGCTGCTCGACATCGCGGACGCCGAAGGTCTGACCGACGGCGTCCGCGAGCTGATCGCGCCCTGGCAGGTGACGCTGCCCGAGCTGCGTGACGAGTCGAACTGGGTGTCACTGCGCTTCTGCGAAGCGCTGGTCGATTGGCTGGGCGCCCGTGTCGGAGCGGACACGCTGGCGGCGCGCGTCGCCCAGGCCGCCTATTCCCCGCGCGCGCTCGGCGTCCTTTATCCCGTGTTGCGCGCGATCGGATCGCCCCGCATCGGCTACGGCGCGCTTCCCCAGCTCGTGCCGCGGTTGAACAAGATCAGCTCGGTCGCCGTGAGTGCGGTGCGCCGCGGGTCCGCCCAGATCGAGTATCGGCCGGCCGACCCGGCCCACAAGGAGGAATCGCCGCTGATCTGCCTGCTCCGCAGAGCGCAGATCACCGCCGGGCCGACGCTTTGGGGCCTGCCGCCGGCGCGTATCGACGAGAGCCAGTGTCAGGCGCGGGGCGCCGAAAGCTGCCGCTATCAGGTTCGATGGCTGGAGCGGGCCACCTGGACCGGTGTGGCCCTGGGATTGGCCGGGGGCGGTGCGCTCGCGTTCGCGCTACCGCACGCCTGGCCGGTGGCCCTGGTCGCCCTCGCCGCCGGGGGGGCGCTGGGACGGATCTGGGACATGCGCGCGCACGCGCGCGAGCTGCGCGCTTTCGTCGACGAACACGACCGGGTGCTCACGCAGGCGCTCGACACGACCGAACGCCGTTTCAACGAGCTACAGCAGGCCAAGGCCGAGGTCGACGCACGCGTCGAACAGCGCACCGCCGAGTTGAAGGTTGCGACCGAGCGGCGTGTCCACACCGAAAAGCTGGCTGTGCTGGGAACGCTCGCCGCGGGTCTCGCGCACGAGGTGCGCAATCCGGCGAACGCGATCATCAACGGGCTCGGACCGGTCCGGCGCCACCTCACCGAGGTGGGCACGGATCCGGACTACGTGACGGCGGTCCAGATCGCGATCGAGGCGGGGGAACAGATCTCCAACCTGGTGGGGGATCTTCTCGACGTCGGACGAACCGATCGGGGCTTCGAGCCCTGGGATCCTCATCAGGGGATCGAAGCGGCGATCCGCCTCCTCAGCACCCGGGGCCAGGTGCTGGAGTTCGAGCGTGACCTTCGATTTCGGGGCCAGATCGTCGGCCGTCCACCCGCCCTCAACCAGATCTTCTTGAATTTAATCGACAATGCCGTGCGCGCCGCCGGCAAGGGCGGCCGTGTCCGGGTGACGTCACGGCCGGAGCGCGGCGGCGTCGAGATCATCGTCGCCGACAGCGGGCCGGGGGTGCCGCCTGAGCTCGTGCAGCGGATTTTTGACCCGTTCGTCACCACCCGAGAGCTCGGAGACGGCACCGGCCTGGGCCTTCATTTTAGTCGGCAGGTCGCGTACGATCACGGCGGTTCGCTCGATCTCGTCGCCGTACCAGGCTGGGGGGCCTGCTTTCGGCTGTGGTTGCCAGGGCGGCCGGGGGAAAACAACGCCACGTGAACCTTCCGCACTCCGCAGTCCTGTACGTCGACGACGACCCGCGAAACCTGCACGCCTTCCGGCTCGGGTTCAAGGGACGCTTCCGGGTGATCACCGCATCGTCGGCGCGAGAGGCGCTCGAGATTCTGTCGCGCGAGCCCATCGCGGTGCTGCTCGCGGACCAGCGCATGCCGGAGATGTCGGGAGCTGAGCTGTGCGCCCAGGCGAAGAAGCTCTTTCCGGACATCATCCGGATGATCGTCACCGCCTACTCCGACATCGGGTCGGTCGTGGAGGCGATCAACGGCGGCGAGGTGAGCCGGTATTTCATCAAGCCCTGGCGCGAAGAGGAGCTCGCCGACGCGATCCGCGCCGGCATCGATGCCTTTCAGCTCGTGGCCGTCACGCGCGATCTGCAGGTTCGCCTGCTGCAGCAGGAACAGCAGTCCACGACGACTTACCTGCTCGGGCGGATGTTGCACGAGGTCGTGTCACCGGCGGTCGGCATTCGCGACAACCTCGGCTTCGTCGTCGACGGCGTGAGCCAGCTCTCCCAGATGGCCGTCAAGGGCGATCCCGATGTCCCGCGGGTGGCGAATGACCTGCTGCCGGCGCTCATCGATGCCCATGACTCGGCGATCGATCTGGTCGGACGCATCGAGCGGTTTCGGCAGGGGGACGCCGCTGTCGCCGCCCCCGGCGCCGGGACCGGCCTGGACCGCGCGATTCAGACCGCGGCCGGCATCGTGCGCGCGCGCCTCCAGGACCGCGCGCGGCTCATCGTCGACACAAACCACAAGGCCATGGTGAAGGCCGAGCCGACCCAGCTCACGCAGATCATCGTCAACCTGCTGCTGAACGCCTATGAGGCGATCGAGCCGGGGGCACCGGACAAGAACGAGATCACCGTCACCACCGTCTGCAAGGGTGATCGCTGCGGTTTCGTCGTGGAGGACACCGGGCCCGGCATTCCGGAGGAGATCGTGGGCCGGATCTTCGAACCATTCTTCTCGACCAAGGCGAAGGGCGGGAATCCGAACTCGGGGCTGGGCCTGCCGATCGTCCACGAAATCGTCACCGGCCTCGGCGGGACGATCGAGGTGGATCGCGCCAGCCGGGGCACCCGCTTCTACGTCGAGCTCCCCCGCGCCGACTGAGCGCTCTGCTCCGCTCCGCTCCGCTCGGCTCCACTTTGGGGGCGGCGGGGGACGGGGAGCCCCTCGGCCTCCGCAGCAGGGCTTGGAATTTCGGCGGCCGCAACGATCCAAGCGGCCGCCAAGCTCCGGCCGAGGG
>Ga0111538_10001888_pt1 | contig 29373 bp, 19 predicted proteins | sample SoiMethybrSBSTD1_FD_79669 | JGI IMG/M metagenome (GOLD analysis project Ga0111538, IMG submission 79669) | Bulk soil microbial communities from a Populus tree surrounding site in Tennessee, USA - Soil MetaG P. TD hybrid SBSTD1 (version 2)... | ecosystem: Environmental > Terrestrial > Soil >... | reverse complement strand
CGCCGGCCGCTACACCGTCAGCGGCATGTGGTCGGTCACCGCCGGCGGCGGCCGCGGCTTCGGTAACGGCATCGGGGCGCCCGATCTGCGGCTGTTCGCCATGGCCGCGTTCGCCCCCGATTTCCGCGACCGCGACAAGGACGGCGTGTTCGACGTCAACGACAAGTGCCCGGATGAACCGGAAGACCGGGACGGGTTCCAGGACCAGGATGGTTGCCCCGAACCGGACAACGACTTCGACAAGGTTCTCGACGACAAGGACAAGTGCCCGAACGAGGCCGAGGACGCCGATCAGTTCGACGACGATGACGGCTGCCCGGAGGGCGACAACGACAAGGACGGCATCACCGACCTCAACGACGCGTGCCCCAACGCCGCCGAGGACGGCCAGGGCAAGCGGCCCAAGGATGGCTGCCCGTCGACGACCGAAGACACCGACGGCGACGGCGTCAACGACACCGTCGATAAGTGCGTCGATGAGCCGGAGGACCGCGACAACTTCCAGGACGACGATGGTTGTCTGGATCCGGACAACGACGCGGACGGCATCCCCGACAACTTCGACAACTGCCCGAATGACGCCGAGGACGCGGATGGATTCGAGGACGAGGATGGTTGCCCCGATCCGGACAACGACAAGGACGGCTTCCTCGACGCGACGGACCGCTGCCCGCTGCAGGCCGAGACGCTGAACGGCAACAAGGACGACGACGGCTGCCCGGATCCGGGCGGCGAGGTCGCGCGGCTCGCTCAGGACCGCATCGACCTCGACGAGCGCATCGGCTTCGTCAGCCGCGGCGGCAAGCTGCTGGTCAAGGACAGCTCGGCGAAGTTCGTCAATCTGGTCGCCCTGATCATGAAGGGGCATCCGGAAATCGCGAAAGTCCGCATCGAGGTCCACGCCGAGGGCGTGGGCCAGGCCGAGACGCAGAAACGTGCGGAGACGGTGCGCGACTTCCTGGTGTCCAAGGGCGTGGATGCGGGCCGCCTGGTGCCCGTCGGCGCCGGCGCCGGACCGTCGCGCGTCGACTTCCTGATCGACACGACGCCCGCCAAGCCGGCCGCCCCGGCCGGGGGTGCCCCGGGCGCCCCCCCCACCCCTCCCCCCGCGGGCTCCGCGCCGGCCGCCCCACCCGCTCCACCGGCCGCCCCACCGCCGTCCGGCGCGCCGCCGCCGGCGGGCGTAAGATAGTCAGCGGAGGGCCGCGCAGATAGATGCGAGTCATCGGCTGGGGCGCAACCGACGTCGGTCGTAAGCGGAGCCACAACGAGGACAGCTTTCTGTGCAACAACGACATCACCCTCTACGCCGTCGCCGACGGCATGGGCGGCCACCTCGGCGGTGAACGCGCCAGCCGGATGGCGGTCGAGATCCTCGAACGCGAGATCGCCGAGCTGCGCAAGGCCGGGCAGTTCGACCTGCGCCCGGCGGATGCCGCCCCGGGCGCGCCTCACCCGGTCGCGGCGATCCTGCGCAAGGCCGTCGTCGAGGCCGATCGCCACATCTACGAGACGGCGCTGTCCAACCCGGAGCTCGCGGGCATGGGGACGACGCTGATCACGCTGCTGTTCCACGGCGGTTACGTCCACATGGGGCACGTCGGAGATTCGCGCGCCTACCTGTACCGCGACGGTCGCGCCCGCCAGCTCAGCGAGGATCACTCGTGGATACAGGAGCAGGTGCGCGCCGGCCTGATCTCGCCCGAGGAGGCAAAGGAGTCCCGCTTCCGCAACATCATCACGCGCTCGGTCGGCTTCGAACCCAGCGTCGAGCCGGACCTGCAGGGGCTGTCCGTCCAGGCGGGTGACTGTTTCGTGCTCTGTTCCGACGGCCTGTCGAACTACCTGACGGTCGAGGAGCTGGCGCAGGTGCTGACCGGCCACTGCTACCGTGACGCGCCGACCGTGTTCATCGACCTCGCCAACGAGCGCGGCGGCGACGACAACGTCACCTGCCTGGCAATCTACGCGGGCAACGAAAAGGGATAGCCGTGTCCGGGTCGCTCATCGTGGTGCATGTCCACGCCCGCGTGAAGCCTGACGCGATCGAGGCGTTTCGCGCGGCGTCGATCGACAACGCGCAGAACAGCCTCCGTGAGCCGGGCGTCGCGCGCTTCGACGTCGTGCAGTCGACCGAAGACCCGACGCGCTTCGTCCTGGTCGAGGTCTACCGCACGGCCGACGCGCCGGCCGCGCACAAGGCCACCGCCCACTACGCGCGCTGGCGCGACGCTGTCGCCGATCTGATGGCGGAGCCGCGCACCAGCGCGCGCTACGTCAACGTCGCCCCCGACGATCAAGAATGGTGACCCTCAAAGGGTCCCCGTGAGCGCCGGCGAGGCGATCGAGCTCGAGGCTCCGCCCCGGATCGAGTTGCGGCCCGGTGCGATCAACGTGCTCGGCGGCATCGCGAGCGGCCTTGGCGGGCACGCCTTGCTGGTGACCGGACGTTCGAACCGACATGCGCGGGTCACCGACCTGCTGGCGGCGGCCGGCGTTCGCTGGACGCGCTTCTCCGTCGAGGGGGAGCCGACGGTCGACACCGCGCGCGCGGGGACCGCCGCGGCGCGCGAGGCCGGCTGCGATCTCGTGATCGGCTTCGGGGGCGGTAGCGCCCTCGACGCCGCCAAGGCGATCGCGGCGCTGGTCGCCAACGGTGGTGATCCGCTCGACTACCTGGAGGTCGTCGGCCGTGGGCAACCGCTGCTGCGTCCCTCGTTACCGTTCATCGCCATCCCGACCACCGCGGGGACGGGCTCGGAGGTGACGAAGAACGCCGTGCTCGCATCGCCCGAACACGGCGTGAAGGCGAGCCTGCGCAGCCCGCTGATGCTGGCGCACGCGGCGATCGTCGATCCCGATCTGCTCGCCGGCCTGCCGCCCGCGGTGCTCGCTTCGAACGGCGTCGATGCGCTGTCGCAGGTGATCGAGCCGTTCCTGTCGATCCGCGCCAACCCAGCCACCGACCCGCTCGCGCGCGAAGGGATCCGGCAGTCGGCGGCGGCGCTGCCGCGCGCGCACGCCGCCACCCGCGCCGGTAAGCCGATCGACCCCGATGATCGTCAGGCCCTGGCGCTCGCCAGTCTCAATGGCGGGCTGTGCCTGGCGAACGCCGGCCTCGGCGCCGTTCACGGATTTGCCGCGCCGCTGGGAGGAATGTTCGCGGCCCCGCACGGAGCCGTCTGCGCGGCCCTGTTGCCCGCCGTGCTGCGCGTGAACGCGCGCGCGGTGGGTGCACGCGCACCTGAAAGCGCCGCACACGCTCGCTTCCGGGAGCTGGCGACGATGCTGACCGGACGAGATGGAGCGTCGATCGACGACGGCATCGACTGGGTCTCGGCCCTGTGCCGAACGCTGCAGGTGCCCGGGCTTTCGCGCTACGGCATGACCGCCGACAGGATCCCGGAGCTGGTGGCGAAGGCGCGCGCCGCCAGCAGCATGAAGGGCAACCCGCTGCCGCTCACCGACGACGAGTTGGCCGAGATCGCCGCGGAATCTCTATAGAAAATAGAGAGTGATCGCTGCCACGGCGGTCGGCTGCCGACCTTGTGGCGCCCTCGCGAACGCGATAGAGCGATCGCATGACGATATGGCGTCGGTTCGTGGTGTGTTCGTGTTTCTTGTTGGCGGTGGCTGCGGGTTGCAGCAAGAAGCAGGCGGCGCCTCCCGCGCATGACAGCGGCGCAGCCGCAGCCGTGAAGGTGGACGCCGGGCCACCGCCGGTGGTCGGCATGGATGATCCGTTCACCCGCCTGAACGCCGATGCGGCCAGGTCGCTGAAGGCCGGCTACAAGGCGATGCAGGGCAAGAAGTACGACGAGGCGCGCGCCGCTTTCGCCGCGGTGGTCAGCGCGGCGCCGGACAACTCGCCCGCGCGGATGCAGGAGATCAAGGCCGCGACGCTCGGCGGGCACGTGGCTGACGTGCCCGCGCTCTGGAAGGAGCTGCTCGCGCGTGACTTCGTTGCCTTCGCGGGACGGCTCGACAAGCCCAAGGAGCTCGCCCCGTTGCGCGCCGGTCCGGAGTGGGCCCGGATCAAGGCGCTGGAAGCCAGCATCAAGCCCGCCTACGCGGCCGACCTCGGCAAGGGCCTCTTCTTCATCGCCCGCGGCCGGGACCTGGCCGTGAAGCCGGCCAGCGACGGGACCGTGAAGATCGAGCTCAATCAGGAGCTGTTCCAGGTGGACCTGGGATCGAAGCGCTATCGCCGGCTCAGCGAGACGGAGGGTCGAGTGTTCGCTTATTCGCTCGCGCCGGAGCGCAAGGCGATCTCGTTCCTGGTCGTCGCGAGCTTCGCCGACGCGTCGGGGCCGGCGCCGCAGTTCTTCGAGCCGAGTGTGGGTGCGATCGATCTCGTGACGCTCGAGACCACCGGCCCGGTCCGCCTCGGTCCGCCCGGGACCCGGGCGGCCGAAGTCGTCATGGGGTGGTCGGGCCAGGGCGATCCCATCTGGATCGTACGTGGCCCCGGGGGCGGGCCGGCGGGCGCAGAGACGAGCTACGCGCTCGACGCCACCCGGACGGCCGCCGTCGCCGTCAGCGTGTCCGGCATCCTCCCGACTCATCGGACCACGGCGACACCATCGTCGGTATCGACGTCCAGCCTGCCGGCCGAGCAGATCGCGCTCAGCGAAGACCGAAAGAGTCTGCAGATCGCGGACGAGGATCGGACATTGCGCGCAACACGGGCGCTCGATCCGGAGACGGTGCGCTTCGCGCCCGCCGGCCGCCGCCTGGTCTACGCGGGGGCGTTCGACGAGTGCAAGCCCGCGGCGCGCGGCAAGCCCGACAAGAACGAGCTCTACCTGTGGGAACGGGGAAAGAAGGCGGCAGCGCGGATCGCCACCGCCCCATCGGCGTTTCGTCTCGACTGGAGCGACGATGATCGGCTGGTCTATCAGGCCGGCGCGGGAAAGCAGTCGCGCATCCACGTGCTGGAGGTCGCGACGAAGGCGGACACCGTGCTGAAGCCGCGCGCCGCGGCGCTGATCGGCTTCGACGCCGTCGTCTGCCCGGGCGCATCTCCCGAGGGCGAGCGCGAGGAAGACTTCGGCGACGAGGACTCGGACGCCGATTGACCGCTGAGGCGGGCTGGCCTCAGACCCTGTTCTTCACGTGCTCGCGGATGATGGCTTCGGCGAGCTCGGGGACGACTTCCCACACAACCTGCTCGATGATCTCGCGGGACAGCTTCGCGATCGCTTCGTATTCGGGCCCCTTGGCCGAGATCGCCGCCAGCTTCTGCTCGACCGACGCGCTGATGGTGGCCTGCGCGGCCGGGCTGTTGATGCGCTGCCGCGGCGCCGGCGCCGGCGGCGGCGTGGGGATGCGATGGCGCGGGGGTGGCGTCGGGATGCGCGAGCGCGCGTCGAGCGGCATCGCGGGGCCGGTCGGCTGCCGGGGTGGCGGCGCGGCCGGTGGAACCGCGTGCGGCGGCGATGGCATGCTGGGCATGCTCGGCAAGTTCGGAATGCTGGGGCGCATGACGCCGGGTATAGGAATGTTCGCGGCCGGCACGCCCATCAGCGTGCGGCCGACCGGCTGCGCCGAGGGCCGCGGCGGGGCGGTCGCGGGGAGCGGCGCGGCCCCTGTCGGCCGGACGGGCGCGGTGCCCGGACGAGCCGGCGGCATCGCCCCGGGCCGCATCCCCGGAATCAGCGACGGACGCATCCCGGGCGACGTGCTGGAAGCTGGGGGCGGTGGCGACGGGTGGTGGGCTGCCGGCGCCGCATGCGTCGGCACGGCCGGCATGGATGGGCTGCTGATTCGGCCCCCGGACGAGGCGGGCGGCGGAGCCGCCGGCGCGCGCGGAATGGTCGGGATGCTGTCGCGGCTCGTCTCGATGCTGATCTCGCCGTATTCGTCGTCGTCGATGGCGGCGGTCGGCAACGACGCCGCGGACCGGTGCCCGGGCGCCGCAGGCGGGGCTGCCGGCACGCCCGGGGCGTGCGAAGCGCTGGCGGGGGCTCCAGCGCCTCGGCCCAACAGGTCGCGAACCCTGTCCATCATCGCGTTGGTTTCCCACGGCTTGGTCAGCTGGCCGTCCGCGCCAGCTTTCTGACCGCGGGCGTCGTCGTAGGGCTGCTGGCTGGACGCCAGGATGAGCACCGGAACTGCGCGCAGCGCCGGGTCGGCCTTGATGGAGGCGCACAGGTCGTAGCCCGAGCGGCCCGGCATCACGCCATCCGCGATCACCAGGTCGGGGTGCGTGCGCTGCGCCAGAGCCAGGCCCTCGTCGGCGGAACGCGCCCCCGACACGGTCACGTCATCCGCGCCCGCGAACGTCATGGCGAAGGCTTTCTGGATCGTCACGCTGTCGTCGGCGATCAGGATGCGCTTGGCCATCGAACGTCAGAATTATCATCATCGGTGTGGAGGGTCAATTGAGCCCCACTCGGCAAATTCCCCTGGGCGAATTCTGGGGCATGATGCGAGCGCGTTGAATACAGCCTCCGACATCCGTCTGGTCGTGAACGCCGATGACTTCGGCTTGTCGTCGGCGATCTCGCGCGGCATCCTGCGCGCGCATCGCGACGGCATCGTCACCAGCACGTCTCTGCTCGGCAACTGCACCGACCTCGACGGCGCGCGCGCGCTGCTGGCCGAGGTGCCGAACCTGGGCGTGGGCGTGCACCTGGCGCTGGTCGAGGGCGGCCCGGTGGCGGACCCGGCGCGCGTGCCCTCGCTGCTGGCGCCGAGCGGACGGTTCAGGTCGCGCGGCGCCGAGTTCATCGCCGCCTGGACGAAGCGGCAGATCGACGCTGGCGACGTCGAACGCGAGTTCGAGGCCCAGGTCGCGCGCGTGCGCGAGGCGGGGATCCGGGTCGACCACCTGGACACGCATCACCACCTCGGGTTCCTTCCCGTGGTGGGCCGCTCGGTCGAGGCCGTCGCCCGGCGGCACGGCATCGGCGCGATCCGGAGCGAGATCGAGACGCCGACGCTGTCGTGGGTGACCGACCCGCGGCGCGGGCTCAAGGCGGGCGTGCTGACGGGCCTCAACTGGCTCACGCGCCGGCAGCTGGGGGCGCGCCGCCACAGCGCGCAGAGCTGGGGCTACGTGGAATCGGGGCGTCTCGACGAGATACGCGTGCTGGAGATCATCGGACGGCTGGGCCCGGGGACGCACGAGCTCATCTGCCATCCCGGCGAGGAGCAGTCGCCCGGATACGACCACACCGGCGAGCTGGCGACGCTGACGTCGGCGAAGGTGCGGCGCGCGCTGGGCCAGCGCGCCGTGTCGCTGTGCCGCTGGGGGGACCTGTTTTGAGCGGCGCCCCGGACAGCAATTCGGCCGCGCCGCCGGCGCCGCCGCCCGAGCCGTACGTCTCGCCGCAGGAAAGCCCCGCCGAGCTGACGATCAAGGCGGTCGCGATCGGCATCGGATTCGGCGTCATGTTTGGCGCCGCAACCGTCTACCTCGCGCTCAAGGCCGGCCTGACGGTGTCTGCTTCGATCCCGATCGCGGTGCTGGCGATCTCGCTGCTCAAGCGCCTCGGCAAGTCCACCATCCTCGAGAACAACATCGTCCAGACCATCGGCTCGGCGGGCGAATCGATCGCGGCGGGCGTCGTGTTCACCCTCCCCGGCTTCCTGTTTCTCGGGAGCGGCGCCGGCGGTCACAGCGTCGGCGATACGTACTTCTCGTACTGGACAATCCTGACGCTGGCGATGGTGGGCGGCGTGCTGGGCGTGCTGATGATGATCCCCCTGCGTCGGTCGCTGATCGTCCAGGAGCACGCGAACCTCCCCTACCCCGAAGGCACGGCCTGCGCGTCGGTGCTGATCGCCGGCGAGAAAGGCGGCAACCTCGCGCGCACCGCGTACATCGGGCTCGGTGTCGCGGGCGTCTACGCGATCCTGCAGCGGGTGCTCCGGATCGTCGTCGAGACGCCGTCGTTCGCGTTCAAGCAGACGAACCGCTACCTGCCGGCAGCCGTCGTCAGCGGCGACATCACGCCCGAATACCTCGGTGTCGGCTACATCATCGGACCGCGGATTGCGGGTGTGCTGGTCGCGGGCGGCGTGCTCGCCTGGCTGGGCCTGATCCCGCTCATCACGGTGCTGACGCCGCCTGACCGGATCGCAGCCCAGCTGGTCAAGCTTGGCTACCTCGCCAGCCTCGGCACGCCGGGCGGCCCGGGCGGCTGGGATCCCGTCACGCACACGTTCGCGAGCGCCGCCAGCGCCGTCTACCGCGCCTACGTGCGCCAGATCGGCGCCGGCGCGGTGGCGGCCGGTGGCTTCATCACCCTGCTCAAGACGCTGCCGACCATCGTGTCGTCGTTCAGGCAGAGCGTCGCATCATTGCGCCGCCGTGAAGCGGGCGCCCCCCAGGTGATACGCACCGAGCGCGACCTGCCGATCACGGTCGTGCTGGTCGGCTCGCTGGTGCTGGTGCTGGTGATCGCCGTGCTGCCGTTCGTACCCGGCGCCGGCATCGCCAGCAAGCTGCTGATCGGCATCCTCGTGGTGGTGTTCGGGTTCTTCTTCGTCACGGTCGCGAGCCGCGTCGTGGGCGTGATCGGGTCCTCGTCGAACCCGATCTCCGGCATGACGATCGCGACACTGATGGCGACCTGCTTGGTCTTCGTCGGCCTCGGCTGGACCGGCGATGTCTACCAGCCCATGGCGCTGTGCGTGGGCGCGATCGTTTGCATCGCCGCCGCCAACGCGGGCGCGACCTCGCAAGACCTCAAGACGGGGTTCCTGGTGGGCGCCACGCCGCGCTCGCAGCAGATCGGGCTGGTCATCGGCGTGTTGACGTCGACGATTGTCGTCGGGCTGACCATCCGCCTGCTCGACAGCTCCGGCGGCCCGGGCGTGCACATGATCGGCAGCGATCACTATCCAGCGCCACAGGCGACGCTGATGGCGACGCTGATCAAGGGTCTGCTGGCCCACAACCTCGACTGGCAGTTCGTGATGGTCGGCGTGGCGCTGGCCGCGACCGTCGAGCTGTGCGGCGTCGGCGCGCTGTCCTTCGCGGTGGGCGCCTACCTGCCGCTGTCGACAACCGCTCCGATCTTCGTCGGCGGCGTGGTGCGCGCGTTCGCGGAACGGGCGCGCCGCAAGACGGGCGGCCCGCAGTCACACGCCGACGCGGAGCTGGGCCCCGGTAACCTGTTCGCGACCGGCCTGGTCGCGGGTGGCGCGGTCGCGGGGGTCCTGATCGCGGTGCTCAGCGCCTTCGACGCTCCGGCGAAGGTCCTGAAGAAGATCGCGCTCGAGCACGCGCTCGTCAGCGGCATCGGCGCGGGCGCCTACCAGATCCTGGGCCTGGCGTTCTTCGCGACGATGACCGGCATCCTGTGGCGCGTGGCGCGGCGCCCGCAGGCCTGACGCCACCGCCGTTCGCCCGGCGGGTCAGACGTGGACCACGAGCACTACCGTGCCGACGTACGTCGTATTGGACGCCGGCATGTGGCCCGACGCGGTCGCGGTGATCGTCGCGCCCGCCTCGACGTACGGCAAGAGATTGACCGAGCCGGTCGGGGGTATGACGATCGTCGCCGTGCCGGGAACCGGCTCGAGCCGGCCAATCTCCACCTCGGGCAAGCTCGTGTCCACGCTCGACGAGACCCGGATCGCGATCGAATCGACGAACTCGAAGGTCGCCCCTGAAGGGGACGTGATCGTCAACGTCACCGACTTCAGCGTCACCGAACTGGCCGGGCCGGTCCCACGCGCGCCGGTCTCGGACTGGATGTCGACGTTCATCGGGATCGCAAACAGCGACGCGGGCAGCAGCGCCCCCAGCGGGCTCCCGGGGACGGTCTGCTCGGGGATGTCCTGGCTGACGTCGAACGACACGAGGCCACATCCCAGCAAGCCCACGGAGAGAACAGCGGCGAGAAACAACCGAGCGACGGCAGTCGGAGGCATACGCCCGATCATCGGTGCCGGAGGCGGGAGCCCTGAGACCCACCTCCACGCCGATGTATGCGCGGCTGGCAAGATTCGAACTTGCTACCCCCGGCTTCGTAGGCGAGGAAGCGCGTTGTCTGGCGATTCGGGCTGAAACGAAGTGCCGAGATCTCGCGGGTTTCGTGCTTTGGGCGCGGCGGCGCGTTTCGGTTTGGATGTACTAGAAACGCAAATTCGTAGACCCACAGTAGATCGATTTTCGAATCGCTCTTGCGTCGATCGAACACCGGCATGCTTAGCCGGAGGTCCCTCCTCGCGCGTTCGCTCTGCTACGGACAGTATCCTCGTCGTGGCCTTTGCAGTAGGTGCGAAACACCCACCGAGCGGGCAGTCATCTATTCAAATCGGGGGCGTGATTTGAACAGAACACGCGACCTTCGGGTTATGAGGGCGACTCGTGCGACCAAATCTCTGGACTCTCGTGGCCTTTGCACCCGCTGGAATGTCACGAAATGCCAGGAACGGCCGCAGGCGGACACCCTGCTTTCCTCATTTGTTCCTCATTCCAGCATGACGGAATCGCACGCCTGAACGGCCCCGCGCGACGGCCACGATCACGGGGGACGGGAACGGGACGTTCTCCGGCTCGCAGGGAGTGGTCCGGGTATAATTTGCATGCGTGTTTGAATTGGACGCGGGTGAGGGAGGGTCTTCGTGAGCTTGTTCGAGTTGCCCGAGAAGCGCCTTCAGCGAAAGCCGGAGGTCCGTTCGCCGCCGCCGGCTGCTCGCAAGCCGGCCGCACAACGAAGCCGCACGGGCGGATCACCCGGCCAGGGTCGGTTGCAGATCAGCCGGCCGTCGGACCGGTCTGAGCGCGAGGCCGACCGGATTGCCGAGCGTGTGCTGCGAATGTCCTCCCTGGAAAACGACGGCTCCATGTCGAGCGGGTCCTCCGAGCTCGACGCTGCGGCGGCTCCCCGCGAGCACGAACCGGCGTTCGCGTCGGCGGCGGTGTCGGCGGAGTTAGCCGCGCTCCGTGGCGGCGGCGCTCCCATCGAACCGGGGCTCCGGACCTTCTTCGAAGCGCGCTTCGGGCAAGACTTCAGTGGCGTGCGCCTGCACACGGCGCCCAGGGACGCCGCGCTCGCGCAGTCGCTCTCCGCGCAGGCCTTCACCGTCGGCCGCGACATCGTCTTCGGGGACGCGCAGCTCGCCCCCGGAACGCCGCGCGGGACCGGGCTGCTCGCGCACGAGCTGGCCCACGTCGCCCAGGGCGCGCAGGGCCCCGCAATGATTCAAAGGCGACCGGCGGCGCGGACCGCGCCGGCCAGGAAAGACGCACGCGACTTCGCGCCGGGCCAGGTCGTCGTCACCAACCGCCGCGTCGACCTGATGTCGGAGATCGGCGGAGAGCGCGGCAGGAAACTGGTGGCGGTGCTTCCGAAGGCGACCGTGCTCCAGCTGGATCGGCTGCATCCGCGCGGCTCCGGCCGCGTCTTCTTCGCGACGGTGATCGGCGGCGGCGAAGCGGCGGCCGCTGGCCACTCGGGCATCGTGGCCGCGGAGTGGATCGAGCACGCGCCCGATCAGGCTCCCCGTGTCGACCTCCCCTCGGCCAGCGAGCAGAGTTCGGAACGGCTACCGTCGGGTGAGCAGGTGCTCTCCTTCGAGGTTCAGGGAGAGGACCTCATATTCGATGTCCGCTCGCGATCGGAGTACATCGACCAGCAGGTGGAGGCGGTGGGGGTCGGGCTCCTGCTCGGTGGCTACGTGCTCTACCTTCGCGGCGTGAACGAGCCGGTCTTCGTCTCGAACGACATGATCAGGACGGGCCTCCACCAGGCGTCCCCCGCCAATGAAACGGTCCACCCGGACCGCGACGCGGCCACCGCCGAGGCGAGTCGACGCGGCGCGCCCTTCGCGTACTACCGCACCATCAACGGAATCATCGCGCCGACCGTCTTCTCCCCGGCTTCGACTCCGCGGATCATGGCGCTCGCCGCCCAGGGGTTCCGCGAAATCGGCCAGATGGGGGAGCAGATCTTCAAGCAGATGGCGATCGCGATGATCGGCGGCAAGGTCATCGGCCTGACGATCGGGCGGATCGTCCGCATGTCGGCCGGCTCGAGCTCGGGTCCGCCTCGTGGCGGCGGCACGACCGGCGGCGGATCGCAGGGCTCGACGGGCACGCCGCCGAGCCAAAACCGGGTCTCCGAGCCGGAGGCAACGGCGCCGGTACCGACATCCGCGCGCCCGCCTGCGCCCCGCGCCGCCGAGCCGGCAAAGGCGCCCAAGCCCGCCCAGGCGCCCGCGTCCGAGCAGGCCAAGACGCCAGCAGGCGCGGACGAAGCGAGCGTGACCGCTCAGCTGCGACAGCTCCGTGGAAAAGCCAACCAGGCCCGGTGGGTACGATCGCGACAAGGTGAGGAGGGTCCGGGGCTGCGCGACCATTTCGAGGCGCACGGGCCAGAGGTCGGCGCACGCACCGCGCGCGAATATGATCTCAGCGCCCGCCTGACCATCCAGAACGGTCGGCGATTTCGCTACCGGGATCGAGCGACCGGGGAGCCTCGTGTCGGGTATTGGAATCCACAGACCGGGTTGTTCACGGCGACCAGCGAGACGCGCAGCGTACCGGCTATCCTGACGCATTTCCCGGAGACCTTCGCGAATCTGAGAAAGTTGCCAGGTTTCACGCTGGACTAGACATGGATGACGCCGACAGCCTGATTCGCGATACGAAGGAGATGCTGGCGCGCCCTGTAGAGCGACCGCATCAAGCGAGCGCGATCGCCATGAACGTGTTTTTGTTGTCGGTCGTGCACGGGCTGGCCCAGGACCCGCGCGTGGCCGCCCTGCGTGCCAGCTTTGAGCAGGCCTTGCGGCGCGCGGGCATGGAGGATCTCCCGGTCCATCAGCTCGAATATGCTTCTCGCCTGGCGACCGCGCCACGCTCGCTGCTGTACGAGGAGATGCACAAGCTGCTCTCGCTTTGCGACGAAACCTACGCGCTGCGCTCGCTCGGTCTGGATGTAGACGAGGCGCTCCTGCGGCGTTTCGAGCAGGACGTGCGCGGGCGCTTCAGCGCCGAGCGCAAGCAGGCGCGTTTGGCCGCAGAGGACAAGGTAGAGCCCTGGAGCCGCAATCTCTGGTGGTACGCCGAAAACCTTGTCTAGCCCCGTCGGGCCTGGATGAGGCGTTCGAGCGTCGGAAAGATCTGGAGCTGATCGAGGATCTTCGCCTTCTCGCGGCGGATGAGATCGATACGCCGCTCCCACTCGCCCGCCTCGATGGTCCGCTCGACGATCGCCAGCGCCTGCTCCGGCTCGCGGAGGTCTAGCCGGACGAAGCAGGCGGGGTCGATCCATCGCTCGACATCCGGACACCCCCAGTAGAACGCCAAGCACTCCGACAACACGTTGTCGACGAGCTTCTCCGTGAAGTAGCCGGGCTCGAAGCAGTTCTCCGCGGCGAACGTGTATTTGTAGGGGAACAGGCCGTCCTCCTTGTTCGCGACCTGGCCGCGAAACGACGCGTGCGCGTGATCGCCGCGACCGAAGTGATCGAAGTACGGCAGCTTGTCGAGGTGGTCGCGCACGAAATCGAGCCGGAGCCTGTGGCCGTCCATCCAGTAGCAGCTGGAGACGACCGCCGACAGCGTGCGCGACTTTTCCGGGTGGCAGCTGGAAAGGGTCCGATAGTCGAGAGACAGGTGCCACTCGAGCGAATTCCGTTCGTCGAACACGATGTGGGCCGCCGAGCCGTCGGGCTCCGACCAGCGCCCCCAGCCGCGCCGGACGCACTCGGGCTCCATGCGCAGGTGGATGACGCGCGCGGGGTCCAACCCCAGATCGCTGCGCGGGTGATTCACCACCACCGTGTAGTCCTCGTCCTCCGCCACCATCTCGAGACCGTTCCAGGCGAAGTCCCCCTTGGTCAACTTGGCCAGGTAGCGGGTGAAGTCGGCGTCGCCGGTCCAGTTGGTGGTGAACTTCAGTCGTATCCGACGATCGACGCGGCGGCTGCGCGGCGGCCGCCGCGCCAGGCGCGCGATCTCGTCGCGGGGCAGCGCTCCGGTGAAGATGCTGTAGGCGACCAGGCTGCGCGTGTCGGTCACCTGCCTCGGGAAGCCGAGGCTCTCGGAAAGCGATCCGGCCGGCTGCCCGTCGACGAACAGCGAGACCGTTCTCGGGCGGGCCACGAGCGCGAGGTGCGTCAGCTCGTCGGTCCTGGGGCGAAAATCGAACACGTGATCGCGATTGTGGTACCGGGTGACGCCGAACTTCGCGAGGTCGCGGAACTGGGACAACCTGATCGAGTGCTGCTCGGAGTCGAACAGCGCGACCGGCTCGGGCAGCGGGGCGGGCCGCTTGCACACCCACATCGACAGCGACCAGGGGGCCGGCAGATCTCGATCGAAGAGGCGCTCGAGCACGGGTGCGTCCACGTCCCGGATCGGGACCGCGGGCGAATCCCTCGTGACCAGCGAGCGGAGAAAAGCACGCGCGATGAGCGCGTAGTCGTGCGCGAGGCCGGGCACCAGTCGAATGAGACCGGTCCGGATCCTGCCCGCGCGGATCCCCTCCTGCACGCTGAGCGCGACGCCGTGGTACCCGCCTCCGTCCTTGGTGCCCGCCCCGTAGGCGCTGAGGTGGTACTGGCCGTGGCCCCATCTATAAAGGAAGGTGATGTCGCGATCCTCGATGCAGGGGAAATTCGCTCTTACGTCCGGCAGGCGCAGCATCCGCGCGCTCAGCTCCATGTCTTCTCCGTACGACTCTTTCCCGTAGCCGCCGGCACGGTCGTAGAGCTCGCGGGTGAAGACCACCTGTGCCATCGCGCCGCCCCCGAGCCGCTCGATGGTGCGCGCGCCACCCCAGGACAGAGACTTGTCTGGCTTCGCGTAGTCGTGACCGTCGAGCATGCGCACGCATTGGGCGATGTGGGCCGGCAAATACCCGTCGTCGTCGTCCCAGGTGACGAGGACCTCTCCGGTCGAGCGCGCGATGGCGAAGTCGCGCTTGTCGCCCAGGCAAGAGAACCGTTCCGGGAGATTGAAGATCCGGATCTCAGGGTGATCGAGGATCAACTCCTGCGCGGCGAGATCGTTGACGACGATCAGCTCCTTGTCGCCCCGGTAGTCCTGGCCCAGAAAAAACGCGATCGCCTCCTGCAAGCGCTCGGTCCGCCCGTACGTCAGGCAGATGCACGACACTCGCGGAAGCCAGTCGCCCATCCCACAAGCTCGCGCGTCACAGCAGGTTGCGCATCGCCTCCTCTATCAGGGTCTGCGTCGAGTCACGCCGATCCGGCGGAAGTTCGTCCAGGAGGTGATCCAACCATATCTCGTCGGGCTGAGCGGGGAGCTTGGCTTTGAGCGCGGTGAGACGCGCCGTCAGATCCTTCGCGTCCGGGTCGTCCCGCTCCGCGAGCAACTCGAGCGCGGCGTCGATGGTCTCAATCGCGATGGCCGCGGGGTCGGTGCCGCTCACGGTGGTCTCGTCGTAGGTCGCCTGCCTCCAGTCCGTGCCCGGGTTCACCAGTTTGCCTTGCTTGTCGAAGTTGTCCTGGTTGTAGAGGTTGATCAGCCTGGCGCCACGCAGGTCGGTGGTCTTGTCGAGCCGCACGCCGAGCCAGACCGCCTCCTCGAGGTTCGCTCCGCGGAAGTCACACCCGACCAGGTTCGCACGTATGAACACGCTGCCCTTGCAATCGGCGCCACGAAAGCAGGCCCCCTCGAGGTCGGCGTCATCAAAATAGCAGGCGATGACCTTCGCGTCCTCGAACGAGACGCGCTGGGCGGCGTCGCCCTGCAGGATGCAATTCCGAAGGCGCGCCTTCTTGAAGCTCGCGCCCGTCAGCATCTTGCCGATCGTCACCTTGCCCTGCATCTCGTCGAACCGGGCACCGCTGGCGTCGCAGTTGATGAGATCGATTTCGCTGGAATAAGAGAAGTCGAATCCAGCGACGTTCACCTCCCGCCAGAAGGCTCCTGGCAGGCCCCGCAGGTCGCGCCCCCCCGGCACCTCATCGCGGAACGGCAGCCCGTCGAGCAGCGGCAGGATCTCATCGATGGTGTGGCCGTGACCGATCTCCCGGAACAGGCTGCTGTGGGCCTTTTCGAGAAAGGCCCGGCCCACACCGTTCTGCCAGCGCTCTCGGAGCTGCTTCTTCGTGGCTGCCATCGTTCGATTCGCCTCGTTCAATACAGGAACTCTATGACGTAGCGCACCCACGGACGAGTGTACTTCGTACGAACGTGCCCCGCCTGGCCTCTCGTTGTGACGTCGAAGACCGCCTCCTCGCCGCCGCCAAGCCCCACGCGAATGTCTGGTCGTTTCCCGCTAAACGCATGCGTGAGTCCCAACTTGGGATGCGCGACCCCCTTGTCCGTGACGGTCGCTGAGGGAAGCGCACCGCTGCTGACGGCATTTTGGATCAAGGCGAACGCCCGTTCGTGAATGGCATTCCCACGTGCCGCCGCGTGCGTCTGGCTTCCCACCGGGACGCTGGCCAGCCGCGCCGAGTGCGGCCCGCTCACGACGCCCGCGTCGACATCCTGCACCGCTTGCGCCGCGATGCGCATCAACGTGGCCTCGACAGCGGCGACATGGGGCCGTTGGGCTGCAGTCAAAGAGTCGTGAATCGGGTTCGCCCTGATGGTGACCGGGGGCGCCGCCGCAGGTGCGGGGGTCGGAGCGGCGGCCTTCTTCCGCGCTTCCGCCTCGGCCTGGCGGCGCGGCTCTTCAGCCCGATCTCTCTCCGATTGTCGTTTGCGTACTTCGCTGAGCTCCTCCTCGCGGGCCGCGGCTCTTTCCGCGGCCTGCCTCTTCATCTCCGCCAGCCGCTCCTCCTTGCTCCGCTTGGGCGGACCGGCCGCCCCCGCTCCCTCCTCTTGTTTCGCCACCTCGCCCTCGGGCGTCCGGCGCGTGCTCGGGCCGGCTTCGGCCGGTGGCGCCTTCGGCGGGGCGGCTGTTTTCTCCGGCGTCAGTGGTGGCCCGAGCGGCTCACCAGGCTCCGGTGGCTGCTGCCCACCGGGTGAAGGCTGACCGCCGCCCGCGGCCCGGGCGCGTCCTTTGATTTGTCCGATGCGGTCCTTGGCTTTGGCGATCCCGCGGCTGATCAGGCCGCCGATGACGAATTCGGCCAGCTTGCGCGCGATGGCCTGGGATGCGATGTCGACTTCGTCTTCGCTGCGGGCGCGTGCGGCGATGTTGCCGACGGTTCCCAGCCACTCGGCGCCCTTGAGCACGCTGACCCCCAAGCCGAGCGCGCTGATGGCCGGGACACGCGAGGCAATCGCGCCTACGCCTTCGTCGAACGCCATGCCGGCCAGCGTGTCCGCTGGGTTGTCGACCATGTCCAGGATTGCGCGGCCAACCTCGAAGAAGAGATATTTCTTCGCCCCATTGACGGCGCGTGCGATCCGCTTGAAGTCGGCGGCGGTGGGGTCTTCGCCCTCGCGCACCTGGAAGCGCGACGACACGATCACCGCCACGCCCAGGTTGCGGGCGATCGTTTCGGTGATCAGTTCATCGAGAGGGATGAAACCCTCGTTCGCGAACTTCGGGAACACCTCGCCGCTGATGAGCTGCGCGGCGCCCGCGCCCACCTGGAACAGTGCCCGCGCCGCCAGCGCGTCCGCTTGGTTGCGCGCGCCCAGGACCAGGCGGGCCAGAAAGAAAGTGCCCCCTCTTCCCAGTGACGGTGTGACCCCGCCGAGATCGAACGTGAAGTTCTTGAGATCGCCGGGGATGATGTGTCCGTCCCGATCCAGCACGTAGATCCGGTTCGCGATGAAGAGAACCAGGCCGGTCGAGTTGAACAGCGACGAGCCGGCGTTCTTTGGCAATACGGCCTTGGCCTTGGCCAGCCCCGGCTCGTCCCTCGGGGCGGCAAGCGCCTGGACGGCCTGACCGATCGTGACGCTCCGCAGGTTCTGGATCCCCTTGCGGATCTCCGCCCCGCCACCAGGCGTCCGCGCCTCCAGATCCGCCTCCTCCAACGTCGAGCCCACCAGGATCGAGGGTTCGTCCACCTTGAGCGGCGTCTCGGGCTGCTGGCCAGGGGGAACCGTGCCTTCGCTGGAAGGCGGACGTCGTCGAGCGCGATGGCCCCCGCCGGCCGGCGTCGCGGCAGGCGGCTCGGGCAAGACGACCAGGCTCAAGGCCTGGATGCTCCGAGGACTGAAGAGAGGGATTTCTTCCACCCGCTTGGGGCGACTCTCCGTCCAGGGCCCCAGGGGCTGGCCGAAATCGCTGGTTCGCAGAAGCTCGCCGGCAGGACCTCGGGGCGCGCTCTGCTCCCGCTCTTTCAGGATGTCGAAGATTGTCAACAACGCCCGGGCCGCCTCGATACGCGTGTGGGGCTGCGTCTCGTCTTGGAACTGCAGCGCGAGCTTCTGGGACTGAATCAGCAGATCTCGGACGTCGCCGAGGGCCAGGAACGATCGGCCCTGCAAGATTGAGATCATCTGGGCACTGAGCGCGTCCGCCTGCCGCTGCCCGGCGTCGCCAGCCACGGGCGCGCGCTGCACCATCGGGGGCGCCAACCCCTGCCCCTGTTGGACCACGTGCGCGAGCTCGTGCGCCAGGAGGCGGCGGCCGCCCGAGGTCGCGGGGGCGTATTCGCCCCGGCCGAAGAAGATGTCCGGGCCGAGCGTGAACGCGCGCGCCGAAAGACCCGTGGCCGCGGCGGTCGCGGCGGCGTCGGTGTGAATGCGTACCGCGCCGAAGTCGAGCCCGAAACGGGGCTCGAAGTCGCGACGGACCGTCGCACCGAGCGGCCTGCCGGCGCTGCGCGGAACAAATTCGGGGGCCCGGGCAAATGCCGGTGCCAGGCCCGCCGCCGGGCCAGCGATCGCCGCACGCTGGACCATGCCGCGGCACGATGCGCAAGGACCGAGCTTCGAGCATTCCTTGCACGCCGGGCGCGACGGCGGTGTCGGGGGCGAATCCGGGGGCGCCGCACCGACGGGCGGCCTGGCCGAGCGTGGCTGCTTTTCCTGGGTGACCTCCTCGGCAACCCGGTCCGCCTCCTTCTCGAGCCGATCACCCGGAGAGCTGACACGGGCGGCAGTTCCAGCGGGAGGCGGCGCCGGGCTGATCGCCTTGCGCATCGCCACCCAGAGCAACGGGACCGCGGGCGTCCGCGAAGATGGGGCAGGCCGCACCGGAACCGCACCCTTTGGCGCCGGTCCCCGCTGCGCGTTGACGTGCCCTTTCATCTCGGCGTCGCCCTACTAGAGGAGGTTGCGCATCGCGTCCTCGAGCAGCACCTGGGCCTGGTCGCGCTGGTCCTCCGGCAGGTCGTCGACCAGGTGTTCCCACCACCGCTCGTCGGGCTGCCCGGGGAGCTTGGCCTTGAGCGCGGTCAGTCTCGCCGCCAGATCCTTTGCGGCCGGATCGCTCCGTTCCGCGAGCAGCTCGAGGGCCGCGTCGATGTGCTCGATGGCCTGGGCGACGGTGTCCGCACCGGCCTGGGTCGTCTCGTCGTAAGTCGCCAGCCTCCAATCCGTCCCCGGGTTCACCAGATTGCCCCGGTTGTCGAGGTGATCCTCATTGTAGATGTTGACCAACCGCGCGCCGCGCAGGTCGGTCGTCTTGTCCAGGCGCACCGCCAGCCAGACCGCTTCCTCGAAGTTGGCGCCCCGAAGATCACAGCCGACCAGATTCGCCCGCAGAAAGACGCTGCGTTTGCAGTCGGCGCCGCGAAAGGAGGCTCCCTGAAGGTCGGCGTCATCCAGATTGCAGCTCAGCACCTTCGCTTCGTCGAACCTGGCGTTCCGAGCCTCGGCGCCGTTCAGGCGGCAACTCTTCAGGCGGGCCTTCTTGAAGCTGGCATCCGTGAGCTTCTTTCCGAGCAACCCGTGGAGGTCTGCTTCATCGAAGCGCGCGCCGCTGGCATCGCAGCCGATCAACTCGACACCACTCGAATACGAGAAGTCGAATCCGGCGACGTTCACCTCCCGCCAGAAGCAGCCCGGCATGCCTCGCAAGTCACCGCCGCCCGGAACCTCGGCGCGAAACGGAACGCCCTCGAGCAATGGAAGAAGCTGCTCCATCTTTTGGCCGTGACCAACCTCGCCGAACATGTTCTGCGCTTTATCGAGAAAGGCCCGCCCGGGACCGCTCTGCCAGCGATCGCGAAGCTGCTTCTTGGTCGCCGCCATTGGCTCTCCTTCGGTCAGTACAGTAACTCCGTGACGTAGCGGACCCACGGCTGAAAGTAAGACGCAGGGACGTGGTTGATGCTGGCTTGCGCGGTGATGTCCCAGATCGCTTCCTCACCGCCGCCGAGCCCCACGCGGATGTCAGGACGGCGGCCGGTGAAAGCATGGGTGAACCCGAGTGCGGTCTCTGCCCTGCCCCGGTCGGTCAGGACTGCTCTCGGTAGCCCACCGCTGCCCCTCGCCGCTTGGATCAGCTGGAATGCTCGCTCATGGATCGCGCTGCCGCGGACCGCCGAATACCGCGGGCTTGTTCTGGGGATGCGGGCGAGAAGTCGCGCAAATGCACCGGTGCCCAGACCGGCGTCCACGTCCTGCACCGCTTGCGCAGCAATGCGGCTCAACCTGGCTTGGACGGCCGCGACCTGCGCCACCTGGGCTGGGATCAAGGAGTTGTGGATCACGTTCGCCGTGATCGTAACGGGGGGTGCTGGTCCCATTCCGGCAACGGGGGCCCGGGGGGCGGGGATCTGGCGGGCGGGGGTGAGAGGCGCGGCGACGGGGGTCGGCGACGGCAGCCCCTGCTGGATAGCCGCCTGCGTCGCCAGGTCCTGTGCCGTCGCACCTGCGGTCTCGGCCACCGCGACGACTCCGGCGGTGCCGGCCACCTGGGGAGCGACCGACGGGGCCAAGCGGGTCGCCGCCTGCGTGGTTCCCTCGGCCACCGTCTCCCCGACACCGCGTGCCGACACTTCGCTGACCGCCTCGGTCACCGCCCGTGTGCCAGCGCGCGCGGTCACCTGCGCGGCCGCCTGTTCCGCGGCGATCGCGCCGGGCGCGCCAGCCAAGGTTCCCGGCAGCAACGGCTCCGTCGCCCGCACCGTCGCCGCCAGCGTCGGCACCAGTAGGCGGCGCCCGGCCTCGTTGACGAGCCTGGAGGTGACCCTCCCGAGCGCCGCGCCCACCCCCGGAGCGAACGGCAAGGCCTCGAGCGCCGTCACACCGATGTTGATCAGCGTCGCCGTGTTGGAGACGGAGCCCAGCTCCAGCATGTCCGCGCCGGTGACGCAGATCTCGTTCTGCTCCTCGTTCTCCGGATCGAGCAGGTTCTTTCCCGAATAGATGCGGACTCGGACGAGCTGGTTCGGCTCCAGCAAAGCGCCCCCGGTGAATACGCCGTGCTTGATCAACGTGCGCGTCTGTCTATGGAAAAGATCGTTGGTGAACACGTGGTTCGGCTGCTTGACGAGAATCTTGTCGCCATGCCGGCTTGCCTGGATCGGGGCCGCGTTGAGGCGCGTCAGCCGCATCGGGAAGACCATGATCCCGGGAAGGTCGCCCGCCTCGCAGCGACGCTGCGCCTCCTCTGGTGTCAGGCTGACGACCTCGGGACCGGCCTGTTCGGGAGCGGGAGGCGTCGGCTCGAGCTCCGGCGCCGGCTTGTCGGTGATCTCGATCTCGACGGTGTTTTGCCCGGCCAGCAGCGTGGCCGGGTTGGGCTGACCCTGGCGAATCCTCCACTGGAACTTGCCGGCGCCGGCGGCCTCCTTCGGTAGCGTCAGGTGGACCTCGCTCCTGCCCTTGGTCTGGACCGTCGCGGTGAACGTCCCTTGAAGCAGGTCTTGGTCGCTGACCAGCCCATAGCGGTGCCGGCTGCCGTCGCTGTTGAGAAAGTCGATGGTTCCGGACGTGAGCGAGACGCGGATGAGCAGGACCTTGACCCCACCCCCTTCGTCGTCCGCCTGAAGGGCAACGGCGGCCGGCGCACCACCGGTCGGCCGGGCGGTATCGCCGCGCGCCACCGCATCCGCGGCACGATCCGCTTCGCGTTCCTGGGGCGCGTCGCGCGCGCCAATTTCCAAGCCGTCGCGGGCCGGGCCGGCCGCGCCGTCCTGCTGGACGACGTGCGCCAGCTCGTGCGCCAGCGTGCGCAGCCCCGACGGCGTGCCCGGAGCAAACCGCCCACGCGCAAATCCGATGTGGTCGCCGACCGTGAAGGCGTGGGCACGAAGCGAACGGGCTGCCTCGGCTGCCGGGCTGTCCGCGTGGATCCGAACGCCACCGAAGTCGTGGCCGAACCGGTCGCTCAGCTCCTCACGCAGCGCCGGCTCCAGGGGGCGGCCGGGCGACGACAGGACCGGCGCAACGGCCGACGGCACTGCGGGGCCCCGCAGGATCGCGCCCTGTCCGGTCGACGTCGATGACTCCGCTGTCGGGGCACGTGCTCCGCAGCTCGCACACGCAGAGCGGCCACACGCGCAAGGCTCCGCGCGCTGCAGCCGGATCTGCGCCGGCGCTCCGCCCACCGGCGCCGGGCTTGTCGCCCCGCGCATCGCCGCTGTCCAGAGCAACGGCACCGCCGGCGGGCGCGAAGTTGGAGGAGGCCGCACCGGCGCCGGGTCCTTGGGGGCGGACCCGCGCTTTGCCCTCTCATGATCTTTCACCGCCTACCTCCCGGCCGTTTCCGCCGATCTACCGGCGCCCGGATCTCCAGCTTCGCGCTGTGCGGGGCGGCCGTCGGCGCCCCGTCCGACAGCGTCCCGTGGAAGTAAAACTTCTGCCAGGCCTGCTTCAGCGTCGCCGGGTCGCCGGCCCGATAGGCGGCCATGAACTCGTCGCGCTTGCCGCGCCAGGCGGCGTATTGGGCGGCCAGCTCCGGATCGTCGTCGAGGTCGAGGATCTCGGGCTCGATCGTCTCCAGCACGCCGGCCTGCACCGGAAGTACGCGGCAGAACGGCTCTCCCCGCGCGAACCGCGTGATCCCCGGACGCGTGAGCTGCCAGTTCATCGTGAACGGGTACGGGAGCCAATCCGTCTCGATGACGCCGGTGAGCGGCGCGATCCCGTCCTTGCCCGCGTTGGCCGGTCCGGTCGCGAGCAGATGCCATCCCGGCTCGGTCCGAAACAGGTACCCGGTGTGAAAGGTGACGATGCCGCGCGTGAAGTTGGCGTTCACCAGGTGCTCGAGGTAGTGCGCCACGCCGTCGGCCTTGAAGGTCACGTCGGTCGCCGCCGGACCGCCATTCCATTCGATCGTGAACGCGTGCGGCGACAGCACCTCCCACCCGTAGCCATTCGCGATGGCGAGCGGCAGGCAGCGATAGGCGTGCCGTCCAGGAAAAGCGTCCATCCAGGGCCGGGAGCGCGCAGCCGGCACGATCGGGGGCGGGTTGGCGTTGAGGGCGTAGATCCTGAGCCTCCTTCGGGCCGGCGAAATCGCTGCGTCGTCGCTCGTCTGTCGTGTCATGATCGGCTCAGGCGGCGCGGAGGCTGCGATGCGAAGCGGGCGTCATGATGAGATGGTGGTGGTTTCGTGATCCTGCTGGTCACGACCTGCAGGCGGACCGGCGGGCAATACCTCGAGGATCTCATTCGTGTCGTCGACGAGAGTGGATGGCAGGGGCCACGTTTCTTGATATCGGACGGCGAGCCACCCCTCGCGGCATCGTGGCCAACCATCACCACCAACGAGCCGACCGGGCAGATGCGCACCTACTGGAGGGCGCTGGCCGTCGGCGTCGACCAGGCCCGCCTGCAGGGCGATTCCAAGATCCTCATCCTCGAAGATGACGTCGAGCTGTGCCGGAACGCTCTTCAATACATGGAACGGGCGGCGCTCCCGCCCAACATTGGGTTCGTCACCTTGTTCGACGGCCACGTGGTCCCGCGCGGATCCCGCCACGGGCTTTATCGGATCCCGGCGCGCCACTTCTTCTGCCTGCAGGGGGTGATCTGGACGCTCGCGGCAGCCGAGAAGCTGCTGAGCGCGCCTGACGCCGCGGTCTGGTCGGAGCCACACCGCGGCGACAACCTCATCGCGCAGATCCTGGCCAGGGACTACTACGGCGTTCATGTCCCGAACCTGGTCCAGCACCGCGGAGCGGTGTCGATCTGCAATCCCGGCCAGCAGCTCGATGGGGTGCGCACGGCCAACAACTATCCCGGCCCGGAGTTCGACGCGCTGACGTTGATCGACCGCAGCTGAGGGCGGCGCGCGGTCGCCACCAACTCTTCGACGATCGGCACCCACCAGGACGCCACCCGCGTCCAATCGAGGCCGGCGGCGAAGTCTCGCGCGGCATCGATCATCCTCTGTCGTTCGCCGGGCGTCTGCCTGGCGGCCTGGACCAGCGCGGCCACGATGTCATCGGTATTACCGACGGGCCTGAAACCGGAGTTGTCGACCCAGATCCGGTCACGGCACTCGTAGAGAATGGCCCGGCCGTCGCCGGCGATCTCCCGCAGGGAGGTGTGGCAGGGGGCGACCACCGGGAGGCCCGAGGCCATCGCCTCGGTGACAGGCAGGCCCCAGCCCTCGCCGAGCGTGGTCGTCAAATAGATATCGCAGGCGTTGTACATCTCGTTCATCGCCTGATCGCTCACGCCGCGAATCGGGTGGTAGTCGCGGGGAAACACGACATCCCGACCGATGATCAAACCGCAGGCGGCCGCGGCCTGGGTCAGATCATGCCCGGTCTCCGTCGCCGGAATGGTGTGCAGGTAAAGGACGACCGGCGAACCCATGGCGTCGCGAAACCGGGCGAACGCCGCGATGGTCCGGGGCAGATCCTTCCGCGGGTTGTTGGCGTCCACCGAGCAAACCATCATGTCCGTCTCGGGAATGCCGTGAGCGCGTCGAAAACTGATGCGACTCCTCAAGCGATCGGCAAGGGGACGAAAGACGCGTGCATCCACCCCGTGAGGGATCACGGCGGGCGAGCGAAGGCCCGGCACCTTGCCGGTCTCGGACCGGCCGAAGGCCGTGCAGGTGACGATCTCGTTCGCCAGTCGCAGCATCCCGGTCAGGTCCGGGCGGACACGACAGTCGACCGGGTAGTAGTAGAGGATCGGGGGCAGCGCCACGCCGCGGTCGCGCAGCGACTCCAGGTACCCGGCCGCGGCGTGAGCCACGTGGAGATCGTTCTGAACGAACAGCAGATCGTAGGGACGCTCGGTGAGAATGCGGAGCAGCGCGCGGTACCCGAACGGGTCCTGCGGCGCTCCGGCGGGAACGATCGCGTAGGGCGCCACGTCTCGGTCGGGGAAATCGGCGACGGCGTTGATCGCCAGGCAGTCGATCCGGTGCCCGGCGGCGCCGAGCGCGTTCAGCACGTGACGTGCGACGACGCCGAAACCGGTGCCGATGGTGGGCGAATCGCCCCAGTAGAGCACCCGCGCCGCCATGGCAGCCTTTCTTAGGCCCCTCCCTGAATCAGTGTGGGCGTCTCCAGCCGGACCAGCCCGAGCGAGCCGAGAGAGTGCAGCCTGAACATCTGCACCAGCACGCCTATCCGTACCTGTGGCGCATCGGTTGGCGCGATCGTGGTGACCGCGCCGGGCCAGAGCGGGTCGCTGCTCAGGAAGACGGGCGTCGGCAGCCCGCTGCCGACTCCTATCGCGAGCTGGACCACGCTGTAGCCGTTCACGACGTGCATCGCGACCGCCTCGGTGTTGCCCGGGAGCGCCTGCTGCGCCACCCCCGCGATCCTGGTCGTGACGTCTGGCGCGGTCGGGACCGCCGTCACGACCTTCTGCCTGGCGGGCGATCCCACCTGGTCGAACATCGTGACCCGGTACGCGGGAACCGCCTGGCTGGCGCTGAGCGCCAGCGCCTTCTGGACGAATGAGCCACCGGGACCCTGGATGTGGTTGTTGCGCCTGTCGACCACGTCGGTGGCGTTGAGCTCGATCGGCTGGTCGCCGCCCTCGATTCCAATGATTCCGTCTCCAGGCAGGCGAATCGCTCCCGATATCTCGATCAGCGGGAGGGTGTCGCTGTTCGGCGCGAAGCCATCGAGGATGATCTCCGATCCGTTGGCGCTGGTCAGATCGAGGAAGGTGTCCATCGGGGTCTTCATGACCGTGTCTATGATCGAGAGGGCCTGCCCGTTGCCTGCGAAGTTGATGAATCTGCCCCCCAGCCTGTTGTTGGTGTCCAGGCGGACGCTGATGATCTGGCCGTTCGAATCGAAGATCCCCAGCCCGCCGTTACCCAACAGACCGTCGAGACGCGTGAGCCGCGTCACCGGGGAGCTCGGCGGGCTGTCGAGTCCGATGGAGAACCTCGAGCACCTGGAGATGAAGCTGTTGCGGATGTGTGAGGTCGCGATAGTCAATTGCAAGACGTCCTGCACGTCGATGACGTCCGTGGAGATGAAACTGTCACCGATCCGCAGGCTCTCTCCGTTGGAGGCGCTCAGGGTCTCGGTGCGGAAACCGAAACCGACCGACGCTCCTGCCTCCTGCGTTTCGTCGGGATAGCTGCGACCGAATTGCAGGTGCCCGAACTCGGCTGCCTGGATCGTCGGAGCCGTGCAGAAGCCGACGATGCCACGTCCCTTGAAGTCCGTGTTGATGTTCTCGGCCGCCAGCCCGACCAGCGTCGTACCAAGACGTCCATCGGTGTCGAATTCGAGGTCGACATCTGCGACCTTGACGCCTGGCTCTTCGAGGAAGACGACGTCGCCGGCGCGTGTGTTGCTTGCCCCGAGGGTGGTGAGCTCGAGGAAGCCGTTGGTTTCCGAATTGGAGGCGCCCAGCACCATGAAGCTCTGGTCTCCGAGCCCGCCCGTGACACCCGGGGAGAAGTGCGCGCGCCAGCCGACCAGCGTGGCTTCCGCCGGCAATGGCGCGGTCGTCCTGACGACGTTCGGCGCCTCGAAGCCCTCACGATTCGCCAGCGTGATCCCATCCGGGAACGCAGCCAGCCGGACGGCGCCTGCGGAGCGCTTGTCCTGAATGCTGTTGGTCAGATCGCTGCCACGGATGAGAACGTTGCGATAGCCGTGGACGCCGCGGAGGTGGAAGTTGTCATACGTGCCGCCATTGGCGAGAGCCTTGATCAGGATGACGGCGATCGAGTCGAATCCGTCGCGCGGAAATATGTTGGTGACGGCCGTGATGTTCGGAAACGGCCGCGCGGCCGCGTGTGCCAGCACCGGATCGTCGTTGATGCCCACCACGCCCGTGGGCGTTGGCGTGATGTTGCCGTCGACCAGGTAGTAGCGGTACTGCCCCGGCCTGGGCAGATCGGTGGGCGTGCCCCCGGGCAGGTCCGTGAGCGGCGGGAACTTCTTGCGGCAGTCGCGATAGTTCGTGAAGCCGGGCAGGAAGAAGCTGGCCAGGCAGGTGAAGTGGTGGCGGATGCCGGCCGGCCTCTGCGCGAGCGGGATGATGGTGCCGCCGCTCTGCTGCCGCGGCCACAAGATGTCCCCGGTGATGGTCCGGGCGGGAATCAGCCAGAAGTCGCCGACGTGGTAGGTCGCGACGTCGGGTGTGGCCGCGTCGGGATCCAGCTCGAAGCGAACCTCCACGCCGTCCTCGAGCTCGATGTAGCCGCCGTCAGGGTCGGCCACGGGCGCCGGCACGAAGATGGCGCCGTCCGTCATGTCCCAACGCCGCACCTTCGGATTGATCGCCGCCGTGAAGAACGCCTCGATATTGCCGCTCGCGGTGACCGGGTTGAAGGTCAAGAGATCCCCGTCCACATCGAGCAGCTTGACGAGGATTCCCGGCTCGCCGTGCAGGTCGCTGCGCTCGTCGCTGAGCTCGATCCACTGACCGGGACTGAAGCCGCGCGTCTCGTCGCGGGTTGGCAGCTCCACCCGGATCTTGTCTTCGGCGACGATCAGCTCCAACCAGCGCGCCACGACCGAGCCGTTGTCCCGGCTCCACTTGAAGGTGGGCGGGTCCCCCGTCGCGCCCGGTCCGATCGAGCCGGGGGTGTGGATCTCCACGCGGTAGAGCTGATTCTCCAACCGCCGAAACCCGGCCTCCGGCGGCACGACGCAGGGGGTGTCGGCCGGGCTGGGCTCCTGGGCGCGCGCGTTCAGCTTGCCCGTGCTGCGAGCGACCAGCGCCTGCCACTCGGGCGTCGCCTCGTGATCGACGTTGGTCGTCGCGCTGGTCTGGAGCAGCTTGACCTGCCAGATGGTCTTGGCGCGCGTGGCGGTGTCCGGTCCTCCCAGCGCCACCTCGCGGATGGTGGGGTCTTCGATCGTGCCGATGTGGCGATGCCATACGTCCAGATAGGCGACGATGAGAACGCCCTCCGCCAGGTCCGAGATCGGAGGTGGGCTGGGAAAGTCCGGCTGCGTGGTGTATCCCGTCGTGGCTTCCAGCTCGCACAGGATGCCGTCGACGTAGATGCGGCCGTGCCGGATCTGGAGGTCGGTAGCGCTGCCCGAGGGAGGATCGATCTTGAAGCCGTCTTCGTTGGGCGCGGCGTCGAGGCCGATCACCAGGGGGACCCCGGTCGGCCCGATGATGTCGCGATTCGACACCTCGTCGAGGTGCCGCTGGATGTCGACCTGTTCGTTCCAGTCCGCATCCGTCAGCACACGCCCCTGCTGCAGGCGCACGCTGCTGAGGTGTTTTTCGGGAAGGAATGTGTCGCGGCTCTTATCGCTTTTCATCTGATGCGCTCCTCGATTTCCACAAGCAGGTCAGGCCTCCCAGAACTGGAACGGCAGGTGCTCCACGATGACGTTGCCCTGCACGATCACCGACCGGGCCAGGAACGTCGCATGGTGGGTGAAGACGTTCTGCAGCCGGATGGTGGCGTTCGGCGCGCCCACGGTGCCGGTGAAGGCGGCCTCGATGAAGATGTCCGGCGTACCGAAGGAGAAGACGCGGATGTCGCGGAGCAGCCCGGCGGTGGCGCTCTGGGTTCCCCGGAACGTGAACGTGTTGCGGATGTAGATGCGCACCGGCGGCGTGGTGGCGTTCACCGTCATGCGCGATCCCGTATTGAAGATCAGGGAGTCGAAGAAATAGGTCCCCGATCGGATCGCCAGGCCGCCGCCGTTGTTGACGTTGACGTTGCGATACGCGCCCGGCTCGAGCACCAGGTCGGGGCCGCTGCCGACGTTCCGGTCGTCGGTCGTGAACGGGAAGGCCGCCGTGACGACGATCGACCGCGTCCCGATGACCTCGTTCTGCGTGAGCGTCCCGTCGATCACGGCGGTCGGGTCGCGATTGATGGTGACCGGGCTGTGGAGATCTCCGTGGACGCGTGAGTTCGGCGCCAGCCTGGTCGAGACGTTTGCGACGTTGCCGCGGGTCCAGATCGTCCCCGTGTCGGCGCCGGCTTCGATGAGGAGAATCCCGGCCGTGCCCGAGTTGCTGACGATTCCGAAGGCCCCGGCCGGCCTGGTCACCTGGGCGTCCGCCTGCACCGTGAGCGCCCCACCCTGCTGGCTGGAGATCGTCACGTCGATGGTCGGCAGGTTGTCAGCGAGGATGATCGTCCCCGTCAGCGTCTGCGGCGGCGGCGGCGGCGGCGGCGGCGGCGGCGGTGGCGGCGGTGGCGGCGGCGGCGGTGGCGGCGGCGGCGGCGG
>Ga0111538_10001887_pt1 | contig 29378 bp, 29 predicted proteins | sample SoiMethybrSBSTD1_FD_79669 | JGI IMG/M metagenome (GOLD analysis project Ga0111538, IMG submission 79669) | Bulk soil microbial communities from a Populus tree surrounding site in Tennessee, USA - Soil MetaG P. TD hybrid SBSTD1 (version 2)... | ecosystem: Environmental > Terrestrial > Soil >... | reverse complement strand
GGCGGGAAATTTTCACAGCGCCGCGCTGAAGGTCACCGAGCGCTTCACGCCGATGGATGCGAACCACATCAACTACGAGGCGACCATCGAGGACTCAATGGTCTTCACGCGGCCGTGGAAAATCTCGATGATCATCTATCGCCGCCTCGAAAAGAACCTCGAGCTCCTGGACTACGAGTGCGCCGAGCACGTGTACCAGAAGCTGTTCACTGAGAAGGCGCGAAAGCCGTAGTGTTGAATCGCAGCGATGCGGAAGGAGATTCTCCAGTGAGACCGCGACTTTTCGCTTCACTCACGACTGCCGGAACGCTGCTGGCCGTGCTGTGCCTCCCGGGCAGCACCGCCGCTCAGGCTCAAGGGGGGACCGCGGCTCCGCCTCAGGGAGGGACCGCCGCTCCGCCGGCTGGCCGCGGAGCGGCGCCCGCGCCGGCGAACTATCCGCCTTACCAGCGGCCGGTCAGCACGTTCGTGCCGCCGCGGACGCCCGACGGTCAGCCGGATATCACAGGTCTGTATCTCGCCATTCCGCTGCCGCGCAGCGTCGAGACACCGCTCGTGCCGCTCCCGCCGCGGCAGAATCGAGCGAACGGAGAGTTTTCGTACAGCCTCAACGAACGGCCCAAGCTGCCCGAAGGCGCAATCGTGCGGCCCGCAGGCGTCGATCCGGCGGACGGCAAGATTCCGTTGAAGCCGGAGGCACTGCAGAAACGGAAAGAGATCATCGCGAATCAAGAGAAGATCGAGCATCTGGATGGACGTGTGCTCTGTCTGGCGCCGGGCATCCCACGCTCGACGATCCCGGCGCCGGTCGTCGGCTATCAGATCTTCCAGAAGCCGGGCTACGTCGTCATCTATTACGAGCAGAGCCACCTCTATCGGACGATTCCGCTCGACGGCCGGCCCCCTCTCGATCCGAACATCCGCAAAGCGATGGGCGTTTCGCGGGGACGCTGGGAAGGGAACGTCCTGGTCGTGGAGGTGACGAACTTCACCAACAACTTCGAGAACAACTGGGTCATCGGCGCCGTATCGGCAACGCCGGGGATTCCAGCCGAGTCATTGACCACCGGCCATGGCATCCCGCACAGCGATAAGTATAGAGTGACCGAACGATATACGCCGATCGACGCGAACACGATTCACTACGAGGCCAAGATCACCGATGAAGACGTGTTCACGCAACCGTGGACGCTGGCGTGGTACGCGATGGCCAGGGCGCCGAAGGATTACGTGCCGGTTGAATACGCGTGCTTCGAAGGCAACGCCAAGAACCTGATGCTGATGACGAACACCGATATCAGCCCCATTCGCGTCGACGTACCCTGACGGCATGAATGAATCGCGCTGCGGCGCCGATACTTAAGATGGGAGTGGATTCGATGGGAACCAAACGCGTCATTGCCGCCGCCGGCCTTGGAGTCATGCTGGCCGCCGGTTCGGTCACGGCTCATCACGCCTTCTCGGCGGAGTTCGACCCCGATAAGCCGGTCAAGCTCGAAGGGGCGATCACGAAAGCGGAATGGGTCAATCCGCACGCGTGGGTGTACATCGACGTCAAGCAGCCCGACGGCAAAGTCGTGAACTGGGCGATCGAGATGGGACCGCCGAACGCGCTGCTCCGCCGCGGCTGGAAGAAGAGCTCGATGGCGGCCGGCGCAGTCATCAAGGTCGAGGGCTTTGCCGCCAAGAACGGCAAGGAGTTCGCCAACGCCACCGACATCACCCTGCCAGACGGGACCAAGATCTTCGCCGGGACGGACGAAGCAGCCGGTCAGCCGCCGCCGCGGTAGTCCGGCCGGCTAGCGCGGGACGGCGACGGCCAGTTCCGCGCCGAACAGCATCGTTCGATCGTTGTCGCGGGCGGCCCACTTGAGGAGCGTCGTGACGCTCCTCTCGACCTGGCCTTCGAAGGCGGTCCGACCGTTGACGGTGACGCTGACCGGGTGAGCCAGGTCGAATTGATCCGGCGACAGCAGCAGCGTGAACGCTCCGACCCCCCGGCTTTTCACGTCCACTTTGTTTCCCGCCCGAACGAGATCGATTCGTCCCGATTCACGCTGACGCGGAAACATCGCCTCAGCATCGCCGGGTAGCACCGTTGGTGCATACCGGCCAGTGACTTTGACCGACTCACCGCCGCGCGTGACGGTCATCAACAGCGGACGTCCCGGAGGAAAGTTGCGGAGGATTTCCGTCAGGTCCGTCGCTGGATTCGTCGGCTGGTTGTTGATCGCCGCCACGGTATCGCCGCTTCGGAGACCTATCTGCTCGGCGTTGGATCCTTTGACGACACGATTGATGTGAGTGCCGGTGCCGCGGATCCCGAACTCCGGCTCCGCCCGGGTTGACATCTTGTTCAGGTCAGGGAGCGTCGGCTCATCGGGACGGTCCTCGGCCAGGCGATCGATCACCAGCCAGTGGGCGCGAATGGGAATGCCTGGTGGGCCGCTTTCCCAACTCAGCTTGTCGGGCATCGGATGTCGGGGATGACCGGCGACAAACGTCTCGAACGGATCCTTGAGCTCCGGCCACCAGGACGTATCGTGACCCGCGTTCGGCTGTGGCCGGTACACGACTTCGACCCCACCATCCTTCAGCTGTGCGACATACGGATCGACGACGCTCGTCGGATACAGAGGATCCCGTCCGCCGTTCACGATGAACATCGGCTTGTTCGTCAGATTGCCGGGAAAGACATCGGCTTCATCGGCGGCCATCTCGTTCCGGAGAACCATGATGAAGCCGTTCAATGGAAGAAAGCTGGCGTACGGCGTCGTGTCGCGCATCGCCGTGTAATACACGCCGGTCCCGCCGTCGGACACCCCCGATAACACGACCCGGTTCTCGTCCACGTTGTAGGTCCGCTTCACCAGATCGAGAATCGCGTGGAGATTCTCCACCTGGCGGCTGCTCCACCATGGCGCATCTCGCCAGGCGTACGGCATGACGTAGATCTGCTCCGCGCCTGACAAACGGCTCGCTGATGCGGTTTCACGCGGCTTACTGTCCTCGATTCGACCGACCCCCCCGTGGAGTTGAATGCGAACCTGGTAGCGGCGGTTCGGGTCGTAGCTTTCGGGGACGTCGAGCGTGTAGAAGAACTCGTCCGAACCGCTGCGATTGCTTCCCTGAACGACGCCGCGTGCCACGTCGGACGAGTAGGTTCGGCCTTGCTTGAGGCGTTTCAGCGCGTCGTCGAATGCGATGCCGGTGGCCACGATCTGATCTGAAGCGGCAGCGACTTCGCCCGCAGTGCGTGCCGTAAAGAACTTCGCGAACGCGGCGTCTGCGCTCGCAGGAGCTTGGGCCTGTGCGGCCACGACCATGGCCGCCGCGACAGCGGTGGATATGGACGCCAGGGCGGAGCGCATTCGCATTCTGTGCTGCACGGCATTCTTACACTGGCGCTCCCTACTTGCCTTTGACGGGCGGCAGAGCGGGCTCACCAAACTTGGCCTGGTCGATCTGCACGTTCACCTTCACGTCGCTGAACTCGAAGTTGTCCTGGCCGTCGAGCCAGGCGAATGTCCAGTGATAGGGGAATTTGATGCCGCCGACATCGCGATAATCGGAGTAATCGACCTGCGTCGGCACCCGGCCGATCGGCGAACGGCCGTAGCGCACCATTCGGACCAGCAAGCCCGAGGTTTCGTCGAAGTACAGCGAGGCCAGCGTGCCGTTCGGACCGTTCCCCTGAACGACCTGGACGTCCTTGTCGGCGATGGTGGTCGAGGGACCGACGCGCAGATCCGTCAACGCCTGCTTGATTTGCGCCGGAAACACCAGCTGCGCGTCCAGCCGCGCGCCGTCGCGTTCGCTCCCGCCCAGCTCGTACTTCGGCACCACCGCGAGCGGCGTCGCGATCCAGCCGGTCTGGCCGTTGTAGGTCCTGACGCTGACCCCACGATCCGGGTACTCCGGAAAACTGATGTGCGTGGCTCGCTTGTCAGGAGCCTGCGCCGAAACTTCGACGATGCCACCGCCGCCGAACCCGCGGTAGCCGATGCTCTTCCCGGTGGCCACGAAGCTCGTGACGCGTGCGACGTTCTGCGCACCGCCGATCGCCTGCAAGTACTTGTCGAGAATCTGATCGACAGTCGGCCCGCCGCGAGCCGGGGTGAGGACGTCGTCGAACTCGAGAGTGGGTTCGCCGTAGACCGTGTCGAGGCTCGGCGTCATCACAGGGCGGTCGCGGCCTCGGTGACACGTCCAGCAGGTAACCACCTGGCGTCCGCCGAAGTTCTCCTTGTTGATCGCCGCCACCATCTGCACCATGCGCCGCGCGGTCCGCTTCCGCGGCGTGTCGAGCGCCCAGTCGACGTGGTCGGTGCCGGCCGACGGATGACATCCCACACAGTCGGAGCCGACGGCGGCCGACATGATGCCCATCGTCAGCATGAAGTCATCGACGCCGATGCCTTTCAGCGCTTGAACGTTCTTGAAGACGTCGTCGACCAGCGGCGGTTTCGTCGTCGGCGCGGTCTGACCGCCTTGAAGCGCCAGCACCTGCTGACCGACGAGCGCGGCGAGCAGGACGGCACCCACCGCATGAATCACTTGCCTGGCTCCAATCCTCATTTGGATACCCCTTGCGATTTATCGCGGAACTCCTCCATACGGTCTCGGAGCCGGCGATAGAACTCGGCGTCCTCACCTGGATACCAGTAGCTTCGGTGGCAGTTCTCACACGCCACATCGAGATCTTCCCCGGCATTCCAGAGCTCGTTCACATCTTTCCGCTTGACGATATCGAGCACCTCGAGCGCGACGTTCCGGAGGGCCTCGATGCGGGCGTTCCACTCGACCGGGTCTCGTTCGACCTTGGCCGTAATCTGTGCGGGCGACAGCTCCACCGGATTCGGTCCGGTGCTGTTGTTCTCGTCTCCCGGAGGAGCGAAGGGCCGCGGAACTTTGAGCAGATAGGCCCCTTCCGCCAACGTGACCGCGCCGATCCGAATCTTGTCCCAGTCCTCGTCGGTTTTCGGCACGGTGTCGACGACGCCCTTTTCGGTGACGACGGTCGCGACCGCATTGAAGATGTTGTCGGAAATCGGATCGAGCATGTCCCGCATCAGTTCCTTGACGGAGACGACCGGCTTCATCTCGCCCCAGAGTGCTGACGCGGGCGGAGGGGTTGGTTCTGGCTTGGGCGATGAACACGACGCCGTCCAGACGATGACGACACACAGTCCAGCGCAAACGACAAGACGGTTGTGACGGCGAGGCGCGTTCACACCACCTCCAAGGACTCGTAGGCGCGTCGATCGTAGCAGGTCTGACCGTGGAATCACCATTGTTCTCGGCCGGCGCAAGCAGTACCGTGTGTCCGTATGTCTGAACTGAGACTGACGGCTGGCCGCTCATGTCGCACGCCCGTCTTGATCGCCCTGGCCGCCGCGTCCGTCGTCGCCGCGTGTCGCTCGGCGCCGGCCCCGGCGGCCGCGCCCAAACCTGTATCTGCCGACACCTGGGCGGTGGTCGACGGCCGCGCGATCACCCGTGAGGACGTCGATAAGGCGTTTCGGCGATCACACGACACGGCGCAAACGCTGTCCGACGAGGAAACGATGACTCAGAAGTTGAGCCTTCTCAACGAGCTCATCGTTCAGGACCTGCTCCTCGCCAAGGCCAATGCGCTCAAGCTCGAGATCCCGGCCGCCGACCTCGACGCCGCCTATCAGAACGCCAGGCAGAACATCCCGGACGATGTCTTTCAGCAGGAGCTCACGAAGCGCAGCGTGACGCCGGCGGAGATGCGGGAAGGTTTGCGGCGCGAACTGCTGGCCCAGAAAGTCGTCGAGCAGGAACTGGGGCCCAAGATTTCCGTGACTGAGCAGGAAATCTCGGACTACTTCAACGCCAATCGAGCGCAGTTCAACCTGGCCGAGGAGTCGTATCACATCGCGCAGATCATCGTGACGCCGGTGCGCGACGCGCAGATTACCAACGGAACCGGCGACGATGCCGCGACACCCGAAGCGGCCGCGGCGAAGATCCAGATGCTGATGGAGCGTCTCAAAGCCGGCGCGTCGTTTCGCGACCTGGCGATCGGCTACTCGGAAGATCCGGAGTCAGCACCGCGGGGCGGCGATCTCGGCCTCGTTCCACTCTCGCGGCTGAAACAGGCGCCTCCCGCGCTCAGAGACGCCGTTCTGAAGAAGGCGCCGGGGACCGTGAACGTCGTGAATCTGGGCGGCGGCTATACGATGGTCCTGATCGTCGCGCACGAACAGGCCGGACAGCGGGATCTCTCGACGCCAATCGTCCGCGACCGTATCACCGAGACGCTCCGCTCCCGGAGAGAGCAGCTGTTCCGCGCCGCGTATCTCACGGCCGTACGAAGCGACGCCCAAGTCGTGAACTACCTCGCTCGACAGGTGCTCGAGTCGAAGAGCAGCGCGCCGAGTCTCCAGCCGGCGGCTCCAGGCACGAAGTAACCGTCACGAGCGCTGTTTCGTCATCCGGTTGCTGCTCTGATCCCACCTCCAGATCGGCCCGCCAGGCTGGAGGTGAACGCCGCCCAGCCAGCGATCGATGCCGCACGTGGCGACCTTGTCCTGCCGGCCAGCCAGCACGGCCCGTCCGACGTCAGTCAGCGCAATCGTGCCGCGGAGCGTGCCGTTGCCGCGGTCGGCTGGATCGACGGCGAGCATCAATAGCGGCGGCGAGCTGCGCGACAGCTCTTCGGCCAGCGCCGCCAGCGACGCGTCGGTGACGTAGTAGATCGCTTCGCCAACGTGCATCCGCGGGAATGCCGCCGATAGACTGATGCCGCCGCCGGCGGTGAGCTCGAGGAGCCGGCGCTCGGATCGCGAGAGTCCATCAGTCGTCCAGGGATACTCCTCGAGGAACCGCTCGATCGCAGCAGCGAGGAACGGCAGCGCTCGCGTGTCGGCCCGGCGGACTTCGGCGAGAACCTCCGGGGTCGGCTGGCGAAACGCATCCCAGGCGAGATCGGCCAAGGCGAACTGCGATTCGCCGACCGGTTGCCGTGCATTCAGGAGCGGCGCCAACTCCTTCGGCGAGAGCTCGCCCAGGCCTTTGAAATTCGAATGACCGGGGAACGATCCGATGCACACGAGGCTCACCAGCTTGCTCTCGGGAAGACGCCCGTGAATCCAGACGAGAAGCTGAACGAGATTGAGTTGATCGAAGAGGTCGTGCTCGAACCACAACACGAGCTCGTCATACCCGTCGTGCCGGTCGATCGCGGCTCGCCATTCCTGCAGGTCGTTCACCGGGTCGAGCTCTGCGTTCGGACCGGTCCACGCGACAAAGGCCGGCCCGTCGGGCGAACCCGAGAGGTAGCGCGATCGGATCTGAACGAGCTCCGCATCCGTGACATCGCCGGGCACGGGCCCTTCATACAGCGGGTCGGCCCAGATGGACACCGTGCCGGGGATGCCCGCTTCATCGATCAGCCGCGTCGTGCAGGTTCCATTCGCGACGTGGTGGAAGCGCCTCGAAGCGGAGCGTGACACACCTATCACCGGTACGCCGAGCGATCCACCGCGGCGCCGCGCAGGTAGACCGACGAAATCTTCCGCGTGTTCGCGATGTCGTCGAGCGGATTCGCGTCGAGCACGATGAAATCGGCGCTCTTGTTCGCCTCGATCGTTCCGGTGTCGGTCATCTTCAGAAATTGCGCGCCGTTACTGGTCGCCGCCACGAGGACCTGCATCGGCGTCATGCCGGCGGCCACCATGTCGGCCATCTCCAGATGCGGCGCGTACGGCGTGTTCCCATCGGTGCCGACAACGATCCGCGCCCCGGCGGCGCTCATCTTCGCCAGATTGCGGCCCTGGATGCTCCAGAACGCCTGCGCCTCGGAGCGGTTCGTGTTGCCTTTCTGAAGCGTCTCGAACTCCGCCGCGGGCAGGACGCCGCGCAGCCAGTCCAGATTCGTCACCACGCCGCGATCCGGCATGTTCGGCCCGAGCACGAGGTTGGGACGCCCTTGCACGAGCCCGATGAATTCGTCGTCCAGATCCTTGTCGCGAACGCCGTGCGCAAACGCGTCGAGGCCCGCCCGCAGCGTGGCCTTCGCGTCGTCGAGCGTGTAGATGTGGGCGATCACTCGCAGTCCATTCTTGTGGGCTTCGTCGATGGCCGCGGTGTAGAGCTCGGGCGGCAGCTTCTTCACGCTGCCCATGCGATCGTCGACCCAGATTTTGATGATGTCGACTTTCTTGGCGGCGTTCTCGTCGACCGCTTTCCGCGCTTCGGCGACCGTCGTCACCCAGTACGGTGCGGTCGTGCGGCCGGGCTCGGGCGCCGTGATGCCGCGGCCCGCGGTAAAGAACCGGGCCAACCCCGGCATGGTCTGGGCGCGCACCTGGAATGCCGCGTCGTTGGTGTCCTGGCCGAGGCTCATCGCCGCCCCGACGCCGAAGTAGGCGCGGCGGCGCAGGTCGTCGGCCAGCGCCTCGCGGGTCTGACTCAAGTGGGTGTGTGTGTCGATGATCGCCGGCATGACGGTCTTGCCGGCCAGGCTCACGCGGGTCGCGCCCGCCGGCACCTGTACATCAGCGGCGCGGCCGACCTGCACGAAACGGGCGCCGCTCACCACCAGCGACGCGTTCTCGAGCACCGGACGGGCGTCGCCGACGATCACGCGCGCGCCTTCGAAGACGGTGACTCCCCCCGTCGGCGCCTGTCCGAGAGCGGTCACGGACCACGCCGCCATCGCCAGTGCCACAAGACCGTTTCCTCGTTGCATCGGTCTCCTCCGTGAGGCGAACTCTATCAGGATTATTTGGGGGCCAAGACAAACCAAGCGGCCGAGTTGGCTGACCCACCAAAGGCGGTCGACGCGCATCGACATGTGGAGGCCGGGCCAACCACTGCTAGGATTTGGACGCCGGCGCGCCCGCCCAGGCGTCCAGCATCGCTGGACCGGATGTTGCTGGCGACGCGCGGTCGGCACGCTAACGCAAGGAGCGCACTCATGGCCGTCAACCTCCAAACCGCGCGAGCACTCGCCGCGCTCGTGGTCGGGTTGTCCATGTCAATTCCCGGCGTTCTCGCCCAGACCGAGGTGAAACTCCCGAAGAACCGCTACACGCCGAAGCAGGACGTGGAGCTCGGGAAAGAGGCCGCCGCCGAAGTGCGGAAGCAGTATCCGATCATCGACAACCAGCGGATCGCCCGCTATCTGACCGGCCTCGGCGATCGGCTCGTGGCCGCAGCGCCGTCGAATCTGAAGGAACCGGTCTTCGAGTATTCGTTCACGCCGGTGAACCTGAAGGAGATCAACGCGTTTGCGCTACCCGGCGGGCCGATGTTCGTTCACCGCGGCATGTTCGATGCCGCAGCGGCCGAAGGCGAAGTCGTCGGCGTCATGGCGCACGAACTCTCGCACGTGCTGCTCCGGCATGGGACGGCCAATGCATCGAAGGCGCAGAATCCCTGGCTGCAGCTTGGACAGATCGCAGGCGCCCTGGGTGGCGCCGTGGTCGGCGGCGCCGCCGGATCGGCCATCGCCCAGGGAAGTCAGTTCGGGTTGGGCACGATCCTGCTGCGCTACAGCCGTGACTTCGAAAAGCAGGCCGACATTTTGGGTTCGCAAATCATGGCGCGGGCTGGCTACGACCCGCGCGCCCTGGCCCACATGTTCGAGACGATCGAGAAGGAGTCGAAGAGCAGCGGCGGCAGCGGTCCCCAGTGGATGAGCAGCCACCCGAATCCCGGCAATCGCACGCAATACATCACCAAGGAAGCGTCGTATCTGACGATCGCGAAACCGGCGGACGACCATGACTTCGAGCCAATCAAGGCGGTCTTCGCATCGTTGTCGCCGGCCAAGTCGATGGCCGATCTGGCGAAAGCGAAGGCCGGCTCGGAAGGCGAGGGCGAGACCGTCCAGTCGGTCGGGACTCCCGGACAGCCCGTCCCATCTCCCGCTGCCCAGTACCGCAATGTGGCCGGCGGGAAGGTGTTTCAGGCGGCGGTGCCGACCAACTGGACGAGCCTGTCGTCGAAGACCGCCATCAAGGCCGTTCCGGAGAACGGCTACGGTCAGCTCAACGGACAGACCGTCTTCACCCACGGCGTCGAGTTCGGCATCGTCAAGGCGGGCTCGCGCGATTTACACGAAGCCACGAACATGTGGCTGAAGGCCGTCGGCGAGAGCAATCCGGATATGCGTACCGCCGGTTCTCAACAAACGCTGCGAATGTCGCAGCGCACGGCGATCGCGACACCGCTTTCCAACCGATCGCCACTCGGTGGCGAAGAGCGCATCGACGTGTACACGACGTTCCTCGCCGATGGAACGCTCTTCTATTACCTGACGGTTGTTCCGTCGAAGGAAGCTGCAGCTTATCAGGAGACGTTCAGGCGGGTCGGTGAGTCGATCAGAATCACGGACGGACGCTGAAGCACGATCAGATGAAGCTGGACCCGCAAATTTCGCTCGCTTTCGATGGCCGGTGCGAGGCGGCGTTCCGGTTCTACGAACGGTGCCTGAACGGCACCATCGCGTTCATGATGACGTGGCGCGATTCGCCGATCACGGCCGACGCTCCGCCCGCGTCCGAGGGCAAGATCTTTCACGCGACATTGAAGGTCGGCGCCACCGTCATCATGGGCTCGGACGTGCCGCCGGATCGCTACGAAGCGCCGAAGGGCTTTTCGATCGTGCTCCAGATGGACGACGCGGTCACGGCTGAGCGCGTGTTCCACGCGCTGTCAGCCAACGGCACGGTCGCCATGCCACTCCAGGAAACCTTCTGGGCGAGCCGGTTCGCGTCCTTCACCGATCAGTTCGGCGTACCATGGACGATCAACTGCGAGAAGTCCACCCAGCCAGCGTAGATCGATGGCAGGCGCGGCGCCGGCGCTGTGTGCTCACTGACTGAGTGGGGACTCGCGGGTGATGCGATCGGCAACTGATTCGCGAAGGAACAACAGATAGGCGTTACCGGGCTCGACCGCCAGTCCTCTGTCGATCCAACGGCTCATCGACACGGCATCGTTTCGAGTGTCGGCTTCGTGCGCCCGCCAGATGGCCTCGACCGCCTGGCGGCCGCGGGCCAATTGCTCCGGATCGCGACTGCCGATCACTCGTTCCGCCACCGGCTCGCTGCCCCGAATCAACTCGTCGAACGTGATCGGCGCAATAGGAATGCGGCTGTGATACTCGAGCGTCGGGCGATCGTCGGTGACGCCGGCGCCTTCTGTCACGAGGCGAGCCAGCGCTTCATCGGCGGCCACGAACGTTCCGAGGAGGTGTGCCGGACTCGCCAGCCCGACGTGCTCGAGATCCTGCCGGACCGACGCGACATCCATGCGTGCCATGAGCTCGGGCAGATCGATGGTCAGCGGCTGCTCGGACGCGATGGCGATGCCCTCCATGCGGTTGGACACCCACAAGCTGACGTGAGGGAATGAATGCAACAACGCCCTCATCATCTGGCGCCAGGTCTCGCTGCGTCCGATGTCGACCGGAACCCATTGCGCGAGGATTCCTCCAGGGCGCAAGTGCTGCGACACGAGCGCGTAGAAGTCTTCGCTGTAAAGGTTCACGATTCCGGCGTCGTGCGGCGGCGGCGGCTCCAACGTGACCACGTCCCATCGCTCGTCGGTCGTCAGGAGAAAGTGGCGGCCGTCGGCGACGACCTTGCGGACTCTCTCGTTGGCGTAGAAACGATGATTGACGCGCTCGTCGAAATACGGCGCGAATCGAAACACTTCGGGTAGCAGGTCGACGGCGGTAATCCGCTCCACACGCGGCCACGTGGTGAGGGCGCCGACCGTCGTCCCGGTTCCGACGCAGATCACGAGGGCACTGCGGGCGTCGCGATGAAGCAGCAACGGCAGGTGTGCCATCGCGGCCATATAGCGCCGCCCTTCGGGACGATTGTTCGCGTAGCTCTTGCCATTCACCAGGATCTGCTGGTACTTCCCGTGCTCCGGGTACTCGAGAACGGTCAGCGTCGCGTCCCGGGTCTCGGCGAATTCGAGCACGGTGGCGCCGGTAAAGGTCGACAACGCAACACGCAGCCACTGCGGACCCAGCCACGAGTAGCCCACGGCGATGACCCCCGCCGCGAGCGCCACCTTCCTGAACTGCGCGCGATGGCGGCGGAGTGATGATTGGCTCGCGACAGTGGCACCGGCCAGTGCGACGTTGAGCATGGACAGCACGACAAATGACGCGAACGAGCCAAGCCGTGGCAGCAGCACGAAGGCGGTCGCGAGCGACCCGAGAACGCCGCCGAGCGTGTTCGCGGCGTAAAGCCTGCCGAGGCGCGTCGACAGTCCCCGGAGTCCGCGGCTCGTGAGCTCGCCGGCCACCGGGAAGGCGACTCCGAGCACCACAGTCGGAGGCAGCACGACGAGAACGCACAGGAGGAAGAACGACGGCGATTCACCGAGCCACAGCGACCACCCGGCGGGCAGCGGCGTCGTGAGTTCGACCACGTTCCGGCCACGCCCGAGCACCGCGACGCTGAGCATCGCCAGCGTCGCCAGGAGCAGTTGCGAGCCGGCGAACGCCGGCAGCAGCCGCTCCTTGACCGGAGCGATCCAGCGCACGCACACGAGGCTGCCAATCACCAGACCCAGCAGGTAGACGGTGAGCATGCCGGAAAACGCATAGACGCTCTGGCCGCTATAGCTGGAGAGGACGCGGAACCACAGCACCTCGTAGGCGATGGCGGCGAACCCGCTGACGGCGAACACGGCGCCGAGAATGCCCGGGTGATCGACGGAGACCGCCGCTTCGTCGGCCGTTGTCGCAGGAGGCCGGCGCTCGGCGGTCGCCGACCACAAGCTCAGGGCAATCAGGCCGACGGCAACGTCGAGACCGGCGGCCGCCAGAGCGGACCCCGTCACACCGAGCGCGCTGATCCCGAAGTAGCCGACCAGCGCACAGCCGAACGCCGCGCCGAGCGTGTTCACGGCATACAACTGGCCGACTCGCACGGCGATCGCCGTCGACTGCTCGACCATCCAGCGCGCGATGACGGGCAACGTGGCTCCCATCAGCAGCGTTGCTGGAAGCAGCGCCACGAATGACACGGCGACGGAGACCGGACCGGCGGTCGCGCTGCCCGGATCGAGCAGGTGTCCAAAGAACGTCACCCATGAGGCCCAGGAACGGAGAAAGAGCGTGACGCCGACGGCGGTCGCGGCCAGGAGCATCTCCAAGCCGGCGTAGGCGCGCAGGGGATGACCCAGCCGTTCCGCGAGTCGGCCTCCGAGAAGGCTGCCGATTGACAATCCGAAGAAGAAGCTCGCCACCGTGACCGACACGGACACGGTTGAGCTGCCGAGGACGAACTGAAGCTGCTTGAACCACACGACCTGCAGGGTGAGCGCGGCGACACCCGAGCAGAAGTAGACAACCAACAGGGTGGCGAACGTTACGCTCGGAGCAGGCACCTCAGCAGCATACGCAATCTAACCTCATGCGCAGAGACCCTCGCGAAACGTCGGGCGCACTGGTGGGCAATCCTGATCACAATTTCGGGGCTTCCGGCTCCATGCGTCGCAACGACGAGCGTGCCACCCGACGGCATCCAACCCGTGAACCTCCGGCATTGGAGAGCGCCTCCGGCCCGGTGGAGCCTCCACCCGCAGGGCGGGCGCGAGCCGCCGACCGATCCCTCGTATACTGGCCATTTCGTGCACGTCCGCCGGCCTCGAGTCCCGGCACGCGACCTGCTCCACTGCGTTCACTGCCGAGGGTGATTATGAAGAAGCCCGTTCTCTTCATCGGGGCCGCACTGGCCCTGATCGGTCTGACGACCTGCGACGACCGCGTCGTCAACGCCAGCCGGGATTCCCAGTCTGCCGCCGCGTCGGGTCAAGCGCCGCCGGCTGGTGAGCTCGATCGACTGCTCGCGCCCATCGCGCTCTACCCGGATCAGCTGCTGGCGCAGATACTCCAGTGCGCCATGGACCCGGCGGGAGTGACGGCGCTTGACCAGTTCATCAAGCGAAACAAGAACCTGAAGGGTTCGGCGCTGCAGGATGCCGCGCTCAAGGACAAGTTCGAACCGAGCTTTGTCGCCCTCGCCATCTTTCCCGACACTGTCGCGATGATGGCGACCCAGCTCGATTCGACGACTAGAGTCGGTCAGGCATTTGCCGCCGACCGATCGGCGGTCTTCGGCAGCATCCAGCGCTTGAGAGCTCAGGCTCGCGAAGCCGGCAACTTGAAGACGACGCCGCAGCAGGAGGTGGAGACGAAGACGACCTCGAGCGGCGATCAGGTGATCGTGATCGAACCGGCGAACCCGCAGGTCGTGTACGTTCCGCAATACAACCCCACCACCGTCTACGTCCAGCAAGCGGCGCCGACAACGACAACGGTGGTGGTTCAGGACAACAGCAGCACCGATGCGGCCGTCGCCGGGTTGATTGGATTCACGGCCGGCATCGCCATCGGCGCAGCGATCGACAACGACTACTACTACGGCCGCCCCTACGGCTGGTACGGCGGGCCAGCCTACATGTACAACGACGCCTGGGACGACTACTACGACCATCGCGAGGATGCGCGCGAGGATTGGATGGATCACCGGGAGGACCTCTCGGAAGATCGCAACGAGCGGGCGCGCGATGCCCAGGAGCAGCGCACCGACCGGCAGGAGAACCGGGTCGAGAACCGTCCGGAAACGACACAGGCACAGCGCGATCAGGCGCGGACCCAGGCGCAGGAGCGGGCGTCGACGGCGCGTGCCTCAGAAACGACGGCCCAGCCCGGCACTCGCACCGGCACCCAGGCGCAGACGCAGAGTCGGGGGTCGGGGACGACCGGGACAGCGGCAACGCAACGATCCACGAGCACGCGATCGTCCGATGCGTTCTCGGGCTATTCGAGCGGACAGTCTCAACAGCGGGCGAGCTCGCGCGGCCAGAGCAGCCGTGGCAGCGCATCAAAGAGCCGCGGCGGCGGTGGCGGTGGACGGCGGCGTTGAATCGCCAATCGAGTCACGCTCCGGTGATGAAAGGCATGGGCATGGATTCGAGACGTAAGAGCATCGGCTCTGCGGTACGCCAGCTCGTTCCACTTGCGTTGGTCTGGGCGGTGCTGGCGTCACCTCTCCTCGCCAGCGTGTTCGAGCAGGGCGCCGCCCAGCGGACATTCGCTACGCCTGAGGATGCCGTTCGCGCCTTGGCCGAGGCCGTGAAGAAGGGCAGCCTGGACGACTTGCTGGCGCTCCTCGGCGCCGAGGGCCAGGAGATCGTCGACACTTCCGACGCGGCCACGGCTCGCCATAACCGCGAGATCTTCAGCGTGGCCTTCACCGAAGGCTGGCGCCTGCAGGATCAGGGGGCAAACCGCAAGGTGTTGATCGTCGGCAACGAGGCGTGGCCGTTCCCCATACCGATTGTCATGCAGGGCAACAGTTGGCGGTTCGACACGGCAGCAGGCAAGGAAGAACTGTTCGCGCGCCGCATCGGTCGCAACGAGCTCACGGTCATCCAGACCTGCCGCGCGTATGTTACCGCGCAACAGCGTTACGCTCAGAGTGGGCACGACGGCAAGCCGGCCGGATTGTTCGCGCAAACCTTCGCCAGCGATCCTGGCAAGCAGAACGGGCTGTACTGGCCCACTGCGCCACGCGAACCGCGGAGCCCTCTCGGCGACGTCATCGCCGAAGCAGCAGAGGACGGCCGGGCCGCGACGAAGAGCGGCGAGGGTCGACTGCCGTTCCACGGCTACTATTTCAAGATTCTCACCGGCCAGGGCGCCGCGGCGCCTGGCGGCGCCAAGTCGTACGTGGTGAAGGGCGAGATGTCCGGGGGCCATGCGCTCGTTGCCTGGCCCGCTCAGTACGACGCCAGTGGCGTCATGACCTTCATCGTCAATCAGGACGGGATCGTTCAGGAGAAGGATCTCGGACCTCGAACGAATGACGTCGTGGCCAAGATGACCGTCTACAATCCCGACGCCTCCTGGAAGCGCGTCGAGTAACGACGCCGAAGCGTCATGACCCGCCGGCGATCCGGAATCGTCGGGGCCGCGGCGGTGATGGCGTGCCTTGGCAGCGCGCCACAGCTCTCAGCACAAGGCATCGAGGTCGAGCCGTTTGCCGGCTACCGTTTCGGCGGCGATTTCTTCGAGCTGATCGCCGGACAGCCAGTCGACATCGATGGGGCGATGGCGCGGGGCGCCGTGCTGAACGTGCCTGTCTCGAATGGATTGCAGTTCGAGGGAATGTTCACGCACCAGCGTGCCGACATCTGGGTTCCTTCAACGGCCCTTCTTCCTCCAACGCCCTGGCAAGTATCGGTCGACCACTGGCAGGGCGGAGCCCTTCAAGAGCTGGGTGCAGGCCGCGCTCGACCATTCATGACCATCTCGGTCGGTCTGACTCGTTACGCGGTCGAGGCGGACAGCGAGTACCGACTCGCGCTCAGTGGGGGCGGCGGCGCGAAGCTCTTCCCGACAGAGAGTCTCGGCTTTCGCGTCGATGGCCGCGTGTTCGCGACAGTCATTGACACGGCCGGGACTGCCGTCGCCTGTGCGCCGGGTGCGTGTTTCTTCTCGATTCACGCCAACGTCGTCTGGCAGGCGGAGTTCACCGCGGGAATCGTCGTCAGATTCCCGTGACGCCCTACTGGCGAGGCCGCTTCAACAAGACCATCGAAGCACCCTGCGCCGAGGTCTGAAAGCCAACCGCCTCCCATCCTTCGGTTCCCACCGCCGCGAGGGCCGCGTCGGCATTCGCGCCAGATGGGATCGTCAGCATTCGGTGTTCCCACTGCTGGCGCACCCTGGCGACGCCCGGCGCCGTCCCGGACGACGCGGCAAACGCAACCTGAGTCGTCCCGACAACTTCAACTCGCAGGGGCCGCGAATCGACGTTGACGTCCTCCAGGCTCACCGGAACCGCGTCCGCTTTCCCGGTGTTCTCGATGAACACACTGGCCTTCGTCGGCATGCCTGGGCGATCGGTATTCTGAGGCTGTTGGGCGGCCGCCACCGCGAGCGCCGCCAGTGCCAGGACCGTGGTGACTGCTACCGCTGTTCTCATGATCGTTTCTCCACTTGCACCGAGGAATCGAGGCGTCGCCGGATCGTTCGCAAGGAACGGACCACTCATTTGTGACAGGGGGATCGGTTCAGGGGACTTCTCCGGGGGGGCCCGGAATGGTCCGGGTGTGATGGAAGGCATATTCGCCGAGCAGCCGCTCGTCGCCGCCTTCGCCGACGGCAACGAGCCGCGCAATCATCGTTGACGATGGCGACGCCTTGGCCCAGGTGATCGACTGCTGGCAGAGAACATCCGGCGCGTCTGGCTGGATGGGAATGTCCACCATTCGTTGAAGCTCGACACCCTGCGCATCACACCAGCTGAGATCGACACGCGATGCCGTCGTCAAATCCGCCGCCAACTGAGCGATGAGCAGGTCGTCATCGGCTGCTACCGTGCACTGGATGCTTTCCCCGTTGCGGGGAGCGTACTGGCGCACACGCCGGCCGGTATCCGCCGCGTGCTTCACGAGCTGATCGCTGATCACAACCTGCAGCGATCCCGACCGCGCCAGGGCTCGAAGCGCGTCGGACAACGCGATCACCTCGCGCAGCCGGTCACCGCAGGCGTCACAGGTGAACAGGTGCACTTCTACTCTTTCTTCGTCAACGCCCGACAGAGCCGCCAGCCAATAGTCCATGAGGACGGCCGCATCGATGGGGCTCGAGCAATCGGCACGCCTCACCTGATCCGGCGCGCTCATGACGCCGCTCCCATGCAGGCGCGCAGCTGCCGGATGGCGCGATGGCGGATCACGCGAACATTCGCCTCCGAGATTCCGAGAAACCCCGCGGTCTCTGCCGCTGTCTGCTCGTCGTAAAAGGTCATGACGACGACCGAGCGTTCACGCTCGTTGAGCGCCTGAACGCAGCGGGCCAGCTGCTGGTCGCCGAGCCTCGGCGGCGGAAGCGGATCAGGGATCAGATCGCCGCCGAACTCCTCGAGCAATCGTTCCTGCCGGCGTGTGCTGCGGCGGAGATGGAGCACGGTCATCCGGCAGGTGCCCATGACGAACGGCGCGAGCTTGCCGGATTCACGCAGGCGACCGACGCGCAGCGCCTCGATCATCGTGATGAGCACCTGCTGAACCAGGTCGTCGGCGGCAACCGCCGACCGCAGATGGCGAAGACCATACAGCCGGATACGCGGTCCCATCCGGCGGCAGACCTCGGCTTCGGCTGCCTGGTCGCCAGCGGCGATGCGCTGTACCAGGTCGGCGTCGCTCAATTCGACGAGCACGCCTCATTTTAGGCTTGTCAGTTTCCTGGCCTCGGATCCGTCCGGCCCTTCCGGCAACGGGCCGAGAATCTCGACGCCGTACTTCGCGGCCGCGGCGACCAGAGTCGCCATCTCCGGAGGGGCTGGCACGGCATCCACCGGCAGGCTCAGCTCCTGGACGAACTTCTCGAACCCCGCCGGCGCGCACAACAAGAGCATTCGGGCCGCCGTGGTTCCAATCACCTTGAAGCCATGCGGGATGTCGCGAGGACCGAACACGTAGGTTCCCGGTCCGGCCACCAGCCACTGTCCGTCGCAGATGAAGGCGACCTGCCCCTCGAGCACGTAGAACGCCTCGTCCTCGTTGTGGTGAACGTGATACGGCGACGCCATTCCCGCCGCCATCGCCAGGTGCTCCAGCAAGAAGAAGCGGCCTTCCGTCGTCTCGCCGGTCGAGTGCAACACCGTAGGCGATCCGAAGAATTGAAAGGGGGCGGCATGAGCGGTGCTGAGATGAGGCTGCCGATGCTGTGCGATCACTGGAGTCCTCCTGGGTTTAGGTGGCGGACCGCATCACGCGCCGCCGCGTCATCCTCCATGTGTCGCGAGTCGGTTTCTTCGTTACGTCGGCTCGAATGCCCGATCTGCGCCCTGCGCGTCGACCGCACGGCGCCGGTTGCGCCACGAAGCCGGCGTCGTTCCCGCTATCTTTTTGAACGCTCGACAGAATGCGGCTTCTGACTCGTAGCCCACCCCCGCCGCGACCGCGCTGACCGGCGAAGCCCCCGCTGCCAGGCGACTCGCGGCCAGCTGCACCCGCCAGTGAGCCAGATAGAGCATCGGCGGGAGTCCGATGAGTGCGGCGAAACGCTCGGCCAGCACGGAACGGGACGCCCCGACGTCGCGGGCCAGCTCTGACAACGTCCAGGCGCGTGCCGGCTCGGCGTGCAATCGCGCCAGCGCACGGCCGACAACCGGATCGCGCAACCCGCTCAACCAACCCGGCGCGTGGTCGGACGCCGTCGTCAAATGGCTCCGCAAGACCTCGACGAAGACGAGCTCGGCAATCCGCAACAGCACCGAGCGGCTTCCCGGCCGCCCTCGATTCGATTCGGCGACCGCGAACTCGAGCAGCGCATTCAACCGCGGCCACGAGTCACCGTGAAGCCGAACTCGCAACATCGCCGGCAATGTCGTCAGAACCGGGTTGAACGGCAAGGCGTCGCAGCCGAGAAAGCCGCACACGATCTGCAGCCGCTCGGCGCTGTTCCCTCCCTCGGTGACGACAAACGGCAGCCGTCCCTCGGCCATTGCGCCGAACCATCCAAGGGCGTCATCGAGCGTCCACCCGCTGCGAAGCCCGCACGGGTTGGCCAGCTGGTACGCGTCGCCGTGCGGCACGACCAGCACGTCGCCGCGGTCGAGTTGCAACGGCTCATGCCCTGCCGACTCGCACCAGCAGGTTCCCTGAGTGATGACGTGATACGAGACGATGTGCTCCGCGCGAGGAAGGATGGCCGGGAGCAGATGGGGCGAGGCCGGCGCCTCGGCGACCCAGGGTGTGCGTGCCTCAACCAGAAAGAACAGCGCGCCGGTCAGTCGCACGATTTCCAGAACATCCGACAACGTGTCCGCCGGCTCGCAGGGTGAGCCTGTCACGTGGACTCCGGCGTCATCCATGAGGCCATCCTATACCGCGTGAACGGAGGCTCGGACGATCGGGCAAAGAACGCGGACGTCAGGGGCTGGCCGCGATGAGTCGTTCCTCCTAGCTTGAGATAGCTGCCGCCATGACTCGCGGCAGCACACGCCCGCGGGGCAAGGAGGATCGATGGTCACGCCTGCCTTCTACTCGCTTGGACGGGCCGCCGTCGGCTCGCTCCGCCGCAGCCATCTCGCCTTGCTCGCGGTATCGATGGTGCTGTGCGGAGCGCCCACGTACGCGACACAGGCGCTCGACAATCGTTCAATCGATGCGGCGCGGCCGCAGCATGGCGTCGAAGCTGAGAGGCATCGCGCCGATGTCATCGTGTCGTGGAACCGCGTGGCCCACGACCTCGCCTTCGCCGAGGATCAGTTCCTGACGTTCAAAGGCCAGCGGGCGCTCGCGATGATGCATCTGGCGATGCACGACGCGTTGAACGCCATCATCCCGATCTATCAGACATACGTCTACAACGGCGAGCTGCGACTCGGACATCCGATTGCGGCCGCGGTGCAAGCCGCGCACGATGTGCTCATCTCGCAGTATCCGGGCCAGCGAGCGCTGCTGGCCGACGAGCTTGCCAAGTGGTTTGCGCTGATGCCATCGGATAGTCAGCGTGATGGCGGCATCGCCATCGGCCGGGCGGCGGCAGCAGCCATCCTCTCTCGACGAACCGGCGACGGATGGGATTTTGCCGGCACGTACGAGTTCGTCGACCAGCCTGGGCGCTATCAGACGTCCCCGCCGTGGACGGGCTTCGTTGCACAGCCAGGATTCCGGTTCGCCAAACCATTCGTCCTCGAATACCCCGAGCAGTTCAGGCCCTCGCCTCCGCCGCCGCTGAAGACGACGGCCTACGCTCGCGCCTTCAACGAGGTGAAGGAGTCTGGCGCAGCTGACAGTACGCGCCGCACCGACGACCAGACTGCCTACGCCATCTGGTGGATGGAGTTCGCTGAAGGCTCGGTCAATCGGCTGGCGCGACAACTCGTCGCCGATCGCCAAATGCATCTATGGCCGGCGGCCCGCCTGTTCGCTCATATCGGTATCGCCCTTTACGACGTGTACATCGCAACCTGGGATGCGAAATACACCTACGATCATTGGCGCCCGTACACCGCCGTACGCGCAGCAGACGCGGACGACAACCGCCGCACGGCGGCCGACGACGCCTGGACACCGCTTCGCCCGGCGCCGCCGTTCCCCGAGTACACCTCGGCCCACGCGGCCGCCTGCGCCGCGTCGTTCGGCGTCCTGGAACAGGCATTTGGCCAGCGCGTGCCGTTCACCATGGAGACGACGACCGCTCCGCCTGGGATGCCGACGAGAACATTTGCCAGTTTTCGAGCGGCTGCGACTGAGTGCGCCGACTCGCGCGTGCGCCTCGGGTTTCACTTCAGGTACTCGACAGACGCGGGTTCAGTCCTTGGCCAGCAGGTCGCGCGCTACGTCCTGGGTCATTCACTGCGGGCGCGATCTCGATGAGCGGGTCATGAGGCCAGCATCCAGAGCCATATCGTCCCGAACGACAGGGTGGCAATCGTAACGGGAAGGCCGACGCGGAAATATTCGCGAAATCCGATGACGACACCCTCGCTTGCCGCGCGTTCAACAACGATGATGTTGGCGATCGAGCCGGTAATCGTCAGGTTGCCGGCCAGGGTGGACGCCATGGCCAGCGCCACCCAGCCGGCATGAGGATCCGGGAAATTCCCAACGGCCGCTCGCAAGAGCATCACCGCCGGCACGTTGCTGACGAGATTGGAGAGGATCGCCGTCACTGGCACGAAAATCGGCAGCCGATGCAGGTCCCAGCTCGAGACGGGTTCCAACAACGTGGCCGTCAGGCCGGCCCGATGGGCGCCAGCGACGATGATGAACAGGCCGACGAAGAAGACGAGAAGACCCCAGTCGATCTCCTCGTAGACCTTCCGCGGTTCCACTGAACGGGTAATCAACAGCAGCGCGGCGCCGATCGCCGCCATCATCGCGGGCGGCACGCCGACAAGGAAGCCGATGAGGACGATCATCAACACGACAATCGGTTTCTTCCGCATCGGCTGATTCTGAAACTCCGGAGCAGACAACGCTTCGGCGACCGGCACACGATCGCTGACGCCCTTGGCGCCGAACCAGTGAACGACCGCCCAATTCAGGAGGAGCCCCGCGGCGGCAATCGGTCCCAGATGTGCGGCGAAATCGGTGTAGCTGATGCCGGACAACGAGCCGATGAGCATGTTCTGCGGATTACCGGTGATCGTCGCCACGCTGCCGATGTTCGAGGCCGTGGCGACTGCCACCAGATAGTGCACAGGCGGCAATCCCAAGCGCCTGGCCATGTGCAGCACGAAGGGTGTCATCACCAGGCAGACGATGTCATTGACGAGGAACGCCGAGAGGAGACCCGTCGTGAAAATCACGGTGGGCAGCAGGTGATGCGGTCGGAGCCGTTCGACGATCCACTCGGCAATGTGCTCGAAAAACCCCGCCAGCCGCAGGTTGCCGACGATGAGCATCATCGAGAACAGGAGCACGATCGTCGCGAAGTCGATCGACTGCAACGCCTCCTGAGTCCCGACGATGCGGAAGGCCACCATCAGAACCGCGCCGATGATGGCCGCGCCGGGCCGGTCGATCTTCATCCACGGGAACTTGCCAAGCGCGAAGACGAAATAGCCGCCAATGAAGATGGCGTACGCCGCGAAGATCTTTGCGTCGGAGAGAAAAATGGGATCGATGTCAGGCATGGCGTCCAGAATCGGCTCGCGCAGGCTGCGCGCGGTCAACTCTGAACCATTGACGATAGTCTCGTCGCGGCGCCGCTGCGTGGCGCAACCGACTCAGCGAAACGCCTCGGCATCGGTGGCCCGACCCCGCGCTTGGTAAAGAGCCACCAGACGCGCTCTATTGGCGGCGCGCTCGCGATCCTCCGACCCCGCGATTGGTTTGAGCACACCGGCGGCAGCTAGCATAAGGGGTTCGGCTTCGTCGTACCGTCCCTGGGCCATCAATGCGGCGCCGAGAAGACTCTGTGCCTGGGCGATGCGCCAGTCTCCCGACGGATACAATCGCCCTCGCGCGCTCAGGATGCTGCGGAGAGACGGCTCGGTCGACGATGCATCGCCGCGGGCGATACGCACGCGAGCGATGTTGATCTCGTAGCCCAGGAGCCGCGGATGCGCGTCGCCCAGGTGCGGGCGGGCAATGCGGGCGCATTCTTCGAAGAGGGCCTGCGCCTCTTCGAGCCGGTCCTGCACCTCCACGGCGAGGGCGAGGCTGTTCAAAGTCACGGCGACCTCAGGGTGCTCGGCGCCGAACACGCGCCGCTTGACGTCGACCGCCGTCCGCAGAAGCGTTTCCGCGTTGGAGGCGTCACCCTTGGTCATCAGGAGCTGGGCCAGGTTCGACTTCGCCGCCGCCGTGTTCGGATGATCGGCGCTCAGCAGGTGCTCGGTCGTCGCCACGTTCTCGCGAAGCAGCGGCTCGGCGCCGGCGAGGTCGCCTCTCCGCATCAGCAATCGCCCGAGGTCGCTCTTGCTCGTGGCCGTCTCGCGATGCTCTTCGCCGAAAATCTTGCGGCGAATCGTCAGCGCCTCGCGCGAGTATGGCTCGGCCTCCGCCGGGCGGCCCGAATCGTCGAGCGCCCTCGCCAGCTCCACGAGCGTGACGGCGACGGCTTTGTCTTCAGAGCCCAGAAGCCGCCGGCGCAGCGCCAGACTCTCGCGAAGGAGCGGTTCGGCCTGCGCCAGATCACCCCGCTCGCGGTACAGCACGCCGAGGTCGTTGAGACTCTGCGCAATCGTCACGTGTGACGGTCCGAGGGCCGCTCGGCCGATGGTCAGACCCTGCTCGAGCAGGGGAAGGGCCTTTGCGTGAAGGCCCATCCGCTCGTAGGTGCGGCCGATGAGCGTCAGCATCTCGGCCTGCACCTCCGGCTCCTGACCGAGCTCGTTGGCGATGCGCTCGGCGCCGATGTCGAGCAGATTCTGGACCGTCGGCTCTGTCGCGTCCGGAGTCCGGTACGGATCGGCGCCGGTGAGCAGACCGGTCAGCAGCTCGCTGACCTTCGTCGCCTTTGCCGCCTGCAGGCTGGCGCGGTCGCGTTCAGCTGAGAGTCGCAACGTGTGGAAAGTCACGAGGCTGACGATGAAGACGGCAGCCGCGGTTGAACTGGCGAGGACACGGCGGTGTCGTCTGATGAACTTGGCGGTCCGGTATCCGAGCGCGTCCGTGCGCGCGGCGATGGGCTGGTGATCAAGGAACCGGCGGAGGTCGTCGGCGAACTCGTTGACGGTCTTGTAGCGCTCCGCTGGATTGACCTTGAGCGCCTTGGCGAGAATCGTCTCGAGGTCGCCTTTCAGCATCCTCCAGAGCCGTTCCGGCGTCGTCGAGCGCTTGGCGGCGAGCGCCTCAGACGCGGTCGTCTTGACGCCGCGGCCGAAGGCGGCTGAGAGCCGCGTCGGCTCCGTATCGACGACGGCCTTCACGAACTCTGCCGCCGACTCCGCGTTTCCGCCCGTCGGGTGATGACCGCTCAGGAGCTCGAACAGGAGCACGCCGAGCGCATAGACATCTGTCGCCGTCGTGATGGGCCCGCCAGTCACTTGTTCCGGCGCAGCGTATTTTGGCGTCAGCGCCATATCGCCTTCGCGCGTGAGCAGTGTCGGCGCCGGCGCGTCAGCGTCGGTCTCCAGCAGCTTGGCAATACCGAAGTCCAGCAGCTTGACCTGGCCGTCTGGCGTCACCAGCACGTTGGACGGCTTCAGATCGCGATGGACGATGAGGCTCGCGTGGGCGTGGGCGACCGCCGACTGAACGTCGAGGAACAGACGAATCCGATCGTCGACGGCCAGCCGTTCTTCATCGCAGTACCGGTCGATGTGGCGGCCGTCGATGTGCTCGAGCACGAGATACGGCTGACCCGTGTTCGACACGCCGGCGTCGATCAGGCGTGCGATGTGCGGATGCGTGAGACGCGCGAGAATCGTCCCCTCGCGCCGGAACCGCGCTTCGGCGGCACGCCCGACGCGGGCGGCGTGGAGCAGCTTGAGGGCGGCGCGACCCTCGAATCGGCCGTCGCTTCGCGTGGCGAGCCACACACTTCCCATGCCGCCCTGACCGATCGGCGCGATGAGCGTGTACGCGCCCACCGTGACGCCGGTGAGCGGCGGTTCGAGGGCGCGAAGCGAGGCGGGAGTGCCGAGAAATCCCTCGGCGCTCGCCAGCCTGTGCTCGGCGAGAAATGCCTCGACGTCGGCGGCCAGTTCAGGGTCGTCCGCCCACAGTGAGAGGAGCAGCGCGTCGCGCTCCCGCGCCGTCAGATCCAGGGCTCGATCGAGATACGGGCTGGCGCGACGCCAGCGGTTCAGGTCGATAACAGCCATATCGCGCGTCGATCGGGTGGATTCGAAACCGCCGCGGACCGCCGCCGTCAGGCGGCCGACGCCGTCTCGCGAAGCGCGCGGTGGAGGTAGATGCGCGCCTTGTCCCAGTCGCGCTGCACCGTCCGTTCCGACACGCGCATCATCGATGCGATTTCCCCGAACGAAAACCCGCAGAAAAACTTGAAGTCGACAATGCGCGCGAGCCGCGAGTCGGTGGCCTCCAACTCGTCGAGGGCGTCGCTGACTCGCGTCAGCTCGTGGACATTCGTCACCGCCTCCGCGACGTCGGTGGCGATCGCCGTGATCTCGAACTCGCCGCCGCGTTTCTGCGCCTGCCGCCGGCGCGCGTAGTCGATGATGAGCCCGCGCATCACCCGCGATGCGTAAGCCATGAAGCGATGACGATCGGGGAACGCCGCGCGGTCCCGATCCGAAATATCCAAATACGCCTCGTGAAGCAGCGTCGTCGCGCCGAGCGTGACGCCTGCTCCCCGACGTGCGAGCTCCCGCCGTGCCATCCGATGCAGGTCGGCGTACAGCGTGGCGAACAGCGTGTCGGCGGCCGCCTGGTCGCCGTGATCGGCGGCTGCCATGAGCGTCGAGAGCACTGAGGTCACCCCGTAGAACGCGTCATCCGGCAGCAAAACCCGCAACCGCCTCGACGTGTCGTCTTTCGACGGCCGTTTTCGATTTCTCAAGCAGGGACGGAACTCGTTGGCAGAGGCGAGACCGATGCGGCAACCGTCAAAGATATCCGCCTCATCCGTAGAAACCGTGTCACGGGTTCCCTTTTTCGTCGTGAGGAGGAAGGCCATGGAGAGCAGGAATATCGTGAGGTTCCAACGATTTCTGGTCGGCGTGCTCGCGGCCGGCAGCGTGTGGCCCGCGGCGGCTCGCGCACAAAGCCACCACGGCGACGGCCAGAAGCGCCAGCCGAATGCGCTGGTGGAGGTCGTGCGGGAGTCGACCGAGCGCTTCAAGGATCCGGCGCAGGCCCAGGCCGAGGGCTACGGCCTGATGTTCGGCTGCGTGAGCGGACCGGACTCCGGCGCCATGGGACTCCACTTCGTGAACGGCGCGCTCGTCGGCGATGACCAGGTGGATGCCACCCGGCCGGAGATTGTCATCTACGAGCCGCTGCCGAACGGACGCCTTCGCCTGATCGGCGCCGACTAACTGGTGCTCGCGTCGGCCTGGGACGCGACGCATGCCGCCCCACCGGAGCTCATGGGACAGCTCTTTCATCACTTCGAGGCGCCGAATCGCTTCGGGCTGCCGGCTTTCTACACGCTGCACGTCTGGGCCTGGAAGGACAACCCGACCGGGGCATTCGTGAACTGGCACGCCAACGTCTCGTGCGACGCGTTCGACCCACAACAGTTCTGATCACACGACTCTCATCGACAAGGAGCTCATCATGAAGATCGTTGCCGCCCTCATGCTCTCGATGGCCTTATGCAGCCCGGCGTACGCCCAGCGCATCCCCCCGCCGTCGGTTCCAGTCGACATTGAAGTGGAAGCCGCTTTCAAACTGTTCCTCGTCGGCCACGCCGTCGGCACACAGAACTTCATCTGTGCGCCCGCCGCGACGGCCTCGGGTGTCGACTGGTTGTTCATCGGCCCCCAGGCCACGGTGTTCGACGCCGCTGGTGAACAGATCGAGACGCACTTCCAGAGCAGGAATCCGTTCGAACCTGATCCGACCAAGGTGATCCAGGCGACGTGGCAGCATTCGAAGGACACGAGCGCGGTGTGGGCGGTGCGGCTGCGCGGCTCGACCGACGCCAACTACGTCCAGCCCGGCGCCATCGAGTGGTTGCTGCTGGAAATGAAGGGCGCGCAAGTGGGGCCGACCGGGGGCGAGAAGCTCGCCGGAACCAGATTCATTCAGCGCGTGAACACGGTCGGCGGCATGAAACCTCCGTCAGCCGAGTGCACGCCAGGAATCGTCAACACCAGGAGACTGGTCCCCTACGAAGCGGACTATTACTTCTACAAGTGAGCCGTCGCTGCCTCCGCCTGCCTCAGAGGCGTATGCTGCGACGATGAAGATTCTGTCCTGCCTGATCCTGGCCGCGTCCATCGTGCTCGCAGGCTGCGCCGCACCGGCGCAGCCTGCGTCTGCGAACGACCGCTACGTCGACCTGACTCACGATCTCAGCAGCGAATCCATCTTCTGGCCGACCGGGGAGACGTTTCGACTCGACAAGGTGGCCGACGGCATGACCGACAAGGGCTACTACTACGCGTCGAACAACTACTCTGGGAACGAGCACGGAGGCACCCACCTCGACGCGCCAGTGCATTTCGCCCAGGGCCGGTGGACGGTGGACCAGATTCCGCTCGATCGATTGATCGGCGCCGCCGTCGTCGTCGACGCATCAGCGGCGAGCGAAGCGAACGCCGACTATCAGGTGTCGTTGGCGGATTTCACGGCGTGGGAAGCGACGCACGGGCCGATCGAGCCCGGCATGATCGTCCTCATCCGCACAGGCTTCTCAAAGCGCTGGCCCGACGCGAGCGCGTATCTCGGCACCGACGAAAAGGGGGACGCGGCCGTAGCCAAGCTGCACTTTCCGGGTCTGCATCCAGAGGCCGCCCGTTGGCTCGCCGAGGTTCGCCAGGTGAAAGCCGTGGGTCTCGACACGGCCAGCATCGACTACGGGCAGTCCACGCTATTCGAATCGCATCGAGTCCTCTACGAGCGCAATATCCCGGCGTTCGAGAACCTCACCGCCCTCGACCAGCTGCCGCCGCGCGGCGCCACTGTTTATGCGCTGCCGATCAAGATCAAAGGTGGAAGCGGCGGACCGCTGCGCGCCGTCGCCGTGCTGCGCGGCAACTGAAACCGAGCGTTCATGCGCTCGCGAGGCTTGTGAGTGGGGCGGGGTCTGTGATCGGCAGGATGTCGGCCGGCACTGAAGCCGTCAGGCGGGTGCCGCTGCCAGGTTTGGAGGAGATCTCGAGCGAGCCGCCAATCGCCGCGAGGCGTTCGGTCATGCTGACGAGCCCCAGGCCCTGACCCCAGGCGGCATCGACGTCGAACCCTAGGCCATCGTCGGTAATCGTCAAGACGAGTCCATCGGGATCATCAGCCAGATGCACCGAGAGCTGCGTGGCGTTGCTGTATTTGATCGCGTTCTGCAGACCTTCCTGCGCGACCCGGAACAGGCAGAGCGTCAAATCGGGCGAAAGCGTCGATGAAGAGTCCTGGTGTGTGAAACGGATCGCGATTCCGGTACGCGACACTCGGCGCAGAGGCGCTCGAGCGCGGCGACCAGCCCGATGGTGCGCAGTGCGACTGTCAATGCGTTGGCCGCCGTGCGTCCGTGCGTCCGTCGGCATTGGTGCGGACCAGCGATTCGAGCTCTATCGTCAGCAAAAGCACGCGCTGGCAGATATCGTCGTGGAGCTCGCGTGCGATCCGCGAACGTTCTGTGTCCTGGGCCCTCAGCAAACGAGCGCCGAGGTGTCGGATGCGTTCATAGCTCACGCGCAACTTCCGCTGGCTCGCCAGCAACTCCCCTTCCGCCCGTCGCCGCCGCGTCCGTTGAATCAACAAGCCAGCGATGAGCACCGTTTGCGTGATCAACAACGCCAGCGCGCCAACAATGTAGAACTTGTACCGGTCCCAGCCGGTTGGATCGCGAAATCTGACATCGGTGCCGGGCGGAACGCGCGCTTCGTCGATTCCCCAACGCTTGAGCTGCCGCCAGTCCACAACGTCGGCGTGCGTCTCCAGCGAAGTCAGCGGGATCGAATCGGCCGCTTCACCACGGAGCACGCGCACAGCGAGTTCGCCGACGCGCTTGATCACGGTCGCCTGGCTGTAAGGCTGCCACCGACGATGCCGTGACCCAGGGTGGAGTCCACCCAGCTGTAGGTCGGGGCGTTGGCTGCTGCCGCAACCCGGTCGACATCCTCCAGTGGACGAAACGTGCTCCCAGCACCGTCCGCGCTGTCGGGGAGATGGTAGACCGCCGAGTGTTCGGGGAGCTGCGACAGGCGATGTTCGAGCTCCGCGGTCGCAAGCCCCGACAAATAGGTGACGGCCAATTGAGCATCCGACTGCGGAAACTG
>Ga0111538_10001886_pt1 | contig 29389 bp, 28 predicted proteins | sample SoiMethybrSBSTD1_FD_79669 | JGI IMG/M metagenome (GOLD analysis project Ga0111538, IMG submission 79669) | Bulk soil microbial communities from a Populus tree surrounding site in Tennessee, USA - Soil MetaG P. TD hybrid SBSTD1 (version 2)... | ecosystem: Environmental > Terrestrial > Soil >... | reverse complement strand
GGCAGCGCGTTGGCCACCACCGCGAAAATCGCGGCGGCGAAGAGCGCGAACAGACGCCAGGCCTGAGGGCTCAGGCCCGCAGGCACCGGGAAGAACCAGATGCCCAGCACGATCGCCAGCGTTGCCAGACGCGCCACTATCGTCCGGCTCATACCGGACGGCCCTGCCCTGTCATCGCCAGTGGATCGAAGACGTCACGGATCTGCTGTTCGGACAGCACCTTTCGCTCGCGGACGAGCTCGAGGATTCCGCGGCCGGTGCGCATCGCTTCGGCGGCCAGTTCAGTCGCCCGGTCGTAGCCAATCACCGGATTGAGCGCGGTTACCGTGCCGATGCTGAACTCGACGTAATGGCGGCAGACGTCCGGGTTCGCCGTGATGCCCTCGACGCAATGCATCCGCAGGGTGTGCGCGGCATTGATGAACATCGTCTGGGCTTCGAAGATACAGGCAGCGATCACCGGCTCGAACACGTTCAGCTGCAATTGACCGGCCTCGGCCGCCATCGAGACGGTGAGGTCGCTGCCGATCACCCGGAAGCAGACCATGTTGACGACTTCGGGAATCACCGGGTTGACCTTGCCCGGCATGATTGAGGAGCCTGGTTGTCTCGGCGGAAGATTGATCTCCCGCAGACCGCACCGAGGTCCGGATGACAGCAGCCGGAGATCGTTACAGACCTTCGAGAGCTTGATGGCCAGGCTCTTCATGCATGAGGCGTAAAGCACGAAGGCCTGAGTGTCCTGGGTTGCCTCGATCAGATCTGGCGCGAGATGGATGGGAAGTCCGGTGATCCGGGCCAGGTGCTCCGTGCACTTTGCGGCGTACCCCGGAGGCGCATTCAGTCCGGTGCCGATCGCCGTCGCCCCCATGTTGATCTCGCACAGCACGCGCTGGACTGCGTTCAGGGCGCGCACCTCACCGGCAAGCGTCTCGCCAAACGCCGTGAACTCCTGGCCGAGCGTCATCGGCACGGCGTCCTGCAGCTGCGTGCGCCCCATCTTCAGGATGTTCGCGAACTCTGCGCCCTTCGCGCGGAACGCTGCGATCAGTTCCTCGACCGCGGCGACCAGCCGGACGTTGCCGAGCGCCATGCCGACGTGCAGAGCGGTCGGGTAGGCGTCGTTGGTGGATTGGGACGCGTTGACATGATCGTGAGGGCTGCAGAACTCGTACTCGCCCTTCTGGTGTCCCATGACCTCGAGCGCGCGGTTGGCGATCACCTCATTGGCGTTCATGTTCGTGGAAGTGCCGGCGCCACCCTGGAACACGTCGAGCCGGAATTGATCGTGCAGCTTGCCGTCGATCAGTTCCTGGCACGCGCTCTCGATGCCAGCCAGGATCTTCCGGTCGAAAACGTTGCAGTCGGAGTTGGCGCGCGCCGCCGCCATCTTCACCATCGCGAGGCCGCGGATCACGTCGGCGTAGAGCCGCAGCTCCACGCCGGAGATTCGGAAGTTCTCGAGGGCTCGCGCCGTCTGCACGCCGTAGTACGCGTCGGCGGGAATCGCTTTCTCCCCCAGGAGATCGTGTTCGGTGCGAGTGGAGGGTTGAGGCATATCGAAGCTCCTCGAGGGCCATCAAGGGTGATGGGTTCGTGACAGCAGCCGGGTGGCAGCCGGATATCGGGATGACATTCGAGGCATCTTCGATGCCACTCGAGCGTCGGAGCGGAGGCGCAGAGAACCCGCGCTAATGGTGAGATCGACGAGATGCTGGCCTCGCGACTCCCGGAAGATCTCGTGACAGCCTCCGAAATGCCAGAGGCTTCCTCGTGGGTATCGAGTTTTCCTGGAGGGGCGTCAGCTCCAGACTCTCGTCTTTCCCCTGCCGCGGAGCGCCAGTCCCGCACCGAGGCCGACGAGGAACCCCGCCACCTGTGCGCCGATGGTGAGGCCGCCATCGGCGGCGCCGGTTCCCATCGAGGCCAGTGCTGCGAGCAGCTGCAGCCCGAGCCAGACGCCGAGGAAGATGATGGCGGGCACTTCGATCAGGTCCCGATAAAAAACCAGGAAGACCGCGGTGAGTACCTGCGAACGCGGGTAGAGGGCGAAGTAGGCGCCCATGATCGCCGCCACCGCGCCGCTCGCGCCGATGAGCGGTGCGGCCGAGGACGGGTTGAGCGCCGCGTAAGCTGCCGCGGCGACCATCGCGCTGGCGAGATAGAAGCCGACAAACGAAAGGTGTCCCATCGCATCTTCGACGTTGTCGCCGAAGATCCAGAGATAGAGCATGTTCGCGGCGAACTGAATCCAGCCGTCGTGCAGGAACGCGCTGGTGAGGGCGCGGGGCCACTGAAAATTGGCCGGAATCACGCCGAGCGCATGCGCCAGCTCGTAGAGCTGGCCGCGATCCAGCTGAAGCTCGTAGAGGAAAACGAGCGTATTGAGGGCAATGAAGGCGATGGTTGCGACCGGCTTCCTGCGGGACGGGATGACGTCGCTGACGGGGAACATCCGCCGGCAGTATAGCGGCCCGCCCTTGACCGGCCGGGGGGGCCCAGCTACTCTGGGATCGATGAGGTCGTGGAGGATGCGGCGCTGGGCCCGCACGGTAGCGCTCCTGCTGCTGGTGGCATCAGCCCGCCTTCCGCATCTCGGCCAGGACGATCAGGCCTGCGCCGGCTTCGTCTCGGGCGGGTCGTCCCAGGATGCCTCGGCTTTCAGCGCCGGCTCGGACGCCGCCTCGCAACCGGAACACTGCGCCATCTGCCACTGGACGCGGCTGCTGCGATCGCCGCTGACAGTCGTCGGGATCACCACCACCAACGTCGGGCCCGCGACACTGGTCTTACGCGGCGCCCTTCCGCTTCACGTCGACCCGGTCAACGAACACCTTCCCGCACGCGCTCCTCCCGCACTGCTCTAACCGGTCGTTTTTCGCTGTAACGGCTCGTTTTCGCAGCAGTTCGCAGTCGGTTTCCGTTTTTCAGGGAGGACGCATGTCCCATCATTCGCTGGCACGGGGCGTGAGCTCCGTGGCCGCAATTTGCCTTTTGTTCGCGGGATCTGCCCGGGCACAGGCGCCGGCCCAGCCGCCGCAACCGGATCAGGCGGCGCAGCCGCAGGCGCAACTGCGCGAAGAGTTGCAGCGGCTGCGGGCGGAGTTCGAATCGATCCGGGATGCCTACGGCGCCCGCCTCCTGGCGCTCGAGGCCCGGATTGCACAGCAGGCGGCCGAGCCAACGCCGGCTCCGGTTCCAGCGCTGCCGACTGAGGCTCCCCCCGTTCCGACGGCGCCGCCGGCAGCGGCTGCCCAGCCCGCCCAGGTGCCGACACCCGATGCGGCGGTCCCGGCCGGGGCGGCGGGGGCGGGAGGGCCACAGGGGGCGTTGCCCGTCTACGGCAATGCCAACGCGATGTCGAAGATCTTCAACCCCGATGTCGCAGTCATCGGTAACTTCACCGGCGCGGCGGGCAGGAACGAAACCGAGCCACGACCCGCGCTGCAGCTCGATGAGGCTGAAGTCAGTCTCCAGGCCGTCGTCGATCCATATGCCCGTGCCGACTTTTTTCTGGCCGCTTCGCCCGAAGGGCTCGAGATTGAGGAAGGCTTCCTGACATTTCCGACGCTGCCCGGCGGGCTCCTGATGAAAGTGGGGAAGCTCAAGGCGCAGTTCGGCAAGGTCAATACGCTTCACACTCACACCATGTCGTGGGTCGATCAGGCGCTCGTGGTGAAGAACCTGCTCGGCGGCGATGAAGGGCTCAACGACTCGGGCATCTCCATCTCGAAGCTGATTCCCAACTCCCTGCTGTTCCTGGAAGCGACGGGCGAGATTTATCAGGGGCAGAACGAACTTTTCACCAGTCACAAGCGCGGCAACCTGGCTTATGTCGGGCGGCTGCGCGGCTATCGCGACGTGACGGAGGGCACGAACGTCGACGTCGGAACTTCGTTTGCCTATGGTCACAACGCCGTAGGGGAGGACTTCACCACGCGGGTCATCGGGGTAGACGCGACCGTTCGCTACCGGCCGCTTCGGCGCGCGATCTACCGCCGTTTCATCGGCCGGACCGAACTGATGTGGAGCCGCCAGGGCCAGGAGGCCGGCGACATGGACGCCTTCGGCTTGTACGGGAGCGCCGATTACCAGTTCGCCCGGCGATGGTTTGCCGGTGCGCGGTACGACTGGTCGGAGCGCGCCTACGATTCGTCGCTCGTGGACAAGGGGCCGTCGCTGCTGCTGACCTACTGGCCGAGCGAGTTCAGCCAGATCCGCGGGCAGTACCGGCGCACGAAATATGCAGAGGGGCCCACTGCCAACGAGCTGCTGTTCCAGTTCCTGTTCTCGATTGGCGCGCACGGCGCTCATACGTTTTAAGGGGTCATCATCATCATGAAACGCATCTACCTCATCGCCGCGCTGCTGATGGCAGGGCTTTCGATGGCGGCGCCGCGGGCCGACGCCGCCGTCAACATCGTCACGACCACGACCGACCTCGCATCGATCGTCAGCGAGGTGGGCGGGGATAAGGTCAGCGTCGAAGCGCTGGCGCGCGGCTACCAGGATCCGCACTTCGTCGAGGCGAAGCCGAGCTTCGTGCTCAAGTTGAACCGCGCGGACCTGCTGGTAGTAGTGGGCCGGGAGCTCGAGATCGGCTGGCTGCCGGCGCTCATCACCCAGAGCCGAAACGCGAAGATTCAGCCGGGTGCGGACGGCTACTTCGACGCATCGCTGACGGCGAAGATCCTCGAGATTCCGACCGGCCAGATTACGCGCGCGATGGGTGACGTCCATCCGCTCGGCAACCCCCATTACTGGCTGGATCCCGAAAACGGCCGCCGGATCGCGAAAGCGCTGCAGGCCAAGCTGGCCCAGAAGGACCCGGCCAACGCGGCCTACTATGCACAGCGTGCCGCCGACTTCGACAAGCGGCTGGCCGAGGCGCAGCAGCGCTGGAAGACGATGATGGCGCCCTACAAGGGGGTCAAGATCGTCACCTATCACCGCTCCTGGGCGAACTTCGTTGACGCTTTCGGGATCGAGGTGATCGGATACGTCGAGCCGAAGCCGGGAATTCCGCCGACGCCGCAGCACACCCTCGACGTGATTCAGGCGATGCGCGCCCAGCAGGTGAAGTTGATCATCGTCGAGCCGTACTTCGACTTGAAGACGCCGAACTCCATCGCGTCACAGACCGGGGCAAAGGTCCTGGTCCTGCCGCCATCGGTTGGGGGCGTTGCCCAGGCGTCCGACTTCCTCAAGCTGTTCGACACGGATGTCTCGATGCTCGTTGACGCGATCAAGTCGAGTGGAGCGAAGTGATGGAGCTCTCAGTTCTCGAGTTCCTCGCCGCGCCATTCGTCGCCAGCCTCATCCTGACGGGCATTCACGCCTACCTCGGGGTCCATGTCGTCGAGCGTGGGGTCATCTTCGTCGACCTCTCGCTGGCGCAGATTGCGGCGCTCGGCGGCACCATCGCGCTGCTGATGCCGATCTCGGGCGGCGACCCGCACGCGCCGGTCGTTTACTGGATCAGCCTGGCGTTTACTTTCATCGGCGCGGCGATCTTTTCGATGATCCGCGTCAAGCGCGCGCGCATTCCCCAGGAGGCAGTAATCGGCATCTGCTATGCCGTCGCTTCGGCCGCATCCATTCTGGCGATGAGCAAGGCGACCTCCGAGTCCGAGCACCTCAAGGACATGCTGGTCGGGAATATCCTGGCGGTGTCCTGGCACGAAGTGATCAAGACGGCGGTGCTCTACGGCGTGATCGGCACCTTTCATTACGTATTCCGCCGCCAGTTCCTCGCCATCTCGCGAAGTCACGGGGATCCGGAATCCACGGGGCTGAACTATCGCCTGTGGGATTTCCTCTTTTACGCTTCGTTCGGTTTCGTCGTGACGTCGTCGGTGTCAATCGCCGGCGTGCTGCTGGTGTTCTGCTACCTGATCGTCCCCTCTGTCGCCGCGATGCTCTACGCGGACTCGATCGGCCGACGCCTGGCGATCGGCTGGACGATGGGGACCGTGGTGTCGGCGCTGGGGGTCTATCTGTCTCTGGTGCTGGATCTGCCGACCGGCGCAACGATCGTCTGCACCTTCGGCCTGGTGCTAGTGGCCATGGCGGCGCTCCGGCCGCTGATTGCGCCGCACCGGCTGGTCAACGGGATGGCGCAGACGGCGCGATCGGGGGCACCCCGGCGCGCGGAGTACTGAGTGCCTGAGGTTACAATCAGCCGCGCTCTCTTTGTTCGTTTTGAAGGTTTGAATCTACGAGGAATGATGAGAACTTGCGGCCGACACACGAGTGCCGGGCTGGCCTTGCTCGCCTTCACAGCCTTTCTCTGGCCGCCCTGGGCGCTGATCGCGCAGGGACCCGAACCCGCAAAGGCAAGGTACGCGCAGATCACTCAGGCCGACCTGAAAGAGTGGCTCTCCTACCTGTCGTCCGACACGCTGCAGGGCCGGCAGGTCTTCAGTGAAGGCTATGGTCTGGCGGCCGCCTACGTTGCCGAACACCTGCGCTCGTGGGGCGTCAAGCCCGGGGGCGACGAAGGGACCTATTTCGAGAACGTCAGGCTGCGTGGCTACCGGGTCAACCGCAATTCGTCAGTGACCGTCACCGGACCGGGCGGCGAGTCGCGGACTTTCAAGCACGGTGACCACGTGACGTTTCCCGCGAGTTCAGGCGGCAAACAGACGCTTACGTTCGACGGCGCCGAGTTCGTTGGTTATGGACAGCCCGGCGACTATCAGGGACGGGACGTCAGGAACAAGCTGATTGTCTGGGTCCCCAATCCGGCGGCAGGCGGATTCGGGCGCGGTCGGGGCGCCGTCGCCGGCATCAACACGTATGGCGCGAAGGCGGCGATCGGATTTACAGCGGCGCCGGTGCCGACGGCCGCCGAACAGGCACTCACGCAGGCGCAGGAAGCGCTGCAGAAGGCCACCGAAGCCGTCCAGCAGGCGCAGTTGCAGTTGCCCGGCCGTGGCGCGGCCGCGGCCGGACGGGGAGGTTTCGGCGGTCGCGGCCGGGCGGCGCTGCCACCGGCGGATCTGACATCCGTGCAGCGCCCGGACGCTCCCGTGCCGCCGCAGTTCACCGCGGATGAGACGTTCTTCGAGGCACTGTTTGCAGGATCGAACGCGAAATTTGCGGACATAACCGCGAAGGCCGCGAAGGGCCAGCCGCTGGCCCCGCTGACGCTCGCCACGAAAGTCACGATTACCATCGACAACAACTTCGAGGTGGTGTCCGAACAGCTCACCCGGAATGTCGTCGGGGTCGTGGAGGGCTCGGATCCGACACTCAAGAACACTTACGTGCTCTTCGGCGCACACCTCGATCACATCGGCTACAGCCAGACCGGCGGCGGGGGTCAGCCGACGCCTTCCGCGTGCCGGGCACGCAGCGAGGCATCACAGGCGATGGTGGCGCGAGCGGGGAAGACGATCCAGAACCAGGGCCGCCGGGGCGGAGGCGGCGGGCGTGGTGCGTCCACCGCGGCGCCCGCCAAGCCCTTCGACGAACGCGACATCATCAGCAATGGCGCCGACGACGACGGCTCGGGCTCGGTTGCGATGATGGGGATTGCGAAGGCATTTGCCGCCGGGCCGCGGCCGAAGCGATCGGTGGTGTTCATCTGGCACAGCGGCGAGGAAGCCGGCCTCTATGGCTCCCGCTACAGTGCCGACTACCCGGTAGTGCCGCTGGAGTCGATCCAGGCGCAGCTCAACATGGACATGGTCGGACGCGATGACTGCGACAACCTCGAAGCGGACTACAGCAACAGCGTGTTCGTGGTGGGCGCCGATCGGATCAGCACCGATCTGCACAACCTGATCGTGAAGACCAACGCCGGCATGTCAAAGCCACTGACGCTCGACTACGAGTTGAACGATCCGGGTGATCCGGAGAATGTCTACACCCGGAGCGATCACTACAGCTATGCGGCGAAGGGCATTCCGATAGTGTTCTTCACGACGGGTCTTCACCAGGACTACCACCGCGTGACCGACACCGTCGACAAGATCGTGTTCCCCAAGATGGCGCGGATCGCACAGCTGGTTTACGAGTCAGGGTTCTCGATTGCGAACACCGACCGGAAGCTCGAACGCGACAATAAGGGTCCGAGAGCGGGGCTCGGGGCGAAGGCAGAAGTGCTGGCCAAATAGGGCAAGGCAGAAGGCAGAAGGCAGAAGGCAGAGAGCCATTAGGAAGGCCGAGGTTTTGTTTTTGCCTTTTACCTTCTGCCTTTTGCCTTTACAAGGTGCTTCCCTTGGTTTCCGGAATCGCCAGCAGCCCGGCGATCGTCAGCAGCGCGGCGCCGGTCAGGTAGTACCCGACGTACTGCAGTCCATAGGTGCGTGCCAGCCATGTCGCGACGTAGGGCGCAAGTGATGCCCCGAAGATGCCGGCCAGGTTGAACGTCAGGGAGCTGCCCGTGTAGCGCACGGCAGTTGGAAAGAGCTCCGACAGCATGGTGCCGAGCGGGCCGTAGGTCAATCCCATCAACGACAGCCCGATCGCCATCGTCAGGCCGGCGCCCACCGTTCCCGCGGTCAACAGTGGCGCCATGACCAGGCCGAACAAGGCGATGCCGATCGAGACGCCGAGCAGCGTGGCACGGCGCCCACGTTCCGCCAGGACCGCCGACAGCGGGATCGTCAGCGCGAAGCAGACGATTCCCACCAGCTGCAGCAGAAGAAACGTGTCCCGCCGATATCCGAGCGCCGTCGTTCCCCAGGACAAGGCGAATACGGTCATCAGGTAGAACAGCACGAAAGTGGCGAGGGACGCGAAGACGCCGACAACCAGCGTGGAGAGGTGGTTGCGAAACACGGCGAACATCGGCACGGTCACCCGTTCCCGGCGGTGCAGCGCGTCCTGGAAGACCGGCGTTTCGGTGATTGTCAGCCGGACGTAGAGCCCGACCACGACCAGAGCGGCACTGGCGAGAAAGGGAATCCGCCAGCCGGACGCGAAGAACTGTTCATCGCTGAGGGTTCGCGATAACAGGAGAAACACGCTGCCGGAGAAGAAGAACCCGAGAGGCGCCCCGAGCTGCGGAAACATTCCGTACCACGCGCGCTTGCCAGGCGGTGCGTTCTCGATCGCGAGCAGGACCGCCCCGCCCCATTCGCCGCCGAGGCCGAGGCCCTGGCCGAAACGGCACAGGGCCAGTAGCAGAGGTGCCGCCACGCCAATGGCCTCGTAGGTCGGCAGCAGGCCGATCATCACCGTCGATATCCCCATCGTGAGAAGGGCAGCGACCAGCGTCGTCTTGCGTCCGATCCGGTCACCAAAGTGTCCGAAGAGTGCTGATCCGAGCGGACGGGCGAGAAAGGCGATGGCGAATGTCGCGAGCGACGCCAGCGTCGCGGAGACAGGGTCGGATGCCGGGAAGAACAACCGGGGAAACACGAGCACGGCTGCGGTCGCGTAGATGTAGAAATCGAAGAACTCGATGGTGGTCCCGATCAGGCTGGCGAAGAGCACCTGCCCGGGTGTGTTGATCCGTTGCCCGCTTGATTCGACGCGCTGACTCATCCCCGTGTCACCCGCCTTCGCCGGCTTCGCCGGCTTCGGCGAGGCTCCTCGGCGACCATATAATCTCCTGATGCACTGTCGGAATTGCGGGACAGAGATCGCTGACAAAGCGATTGTCTGCTACCGCTGCGGCACTGCGACGACCGATCCGGTCCGCAAACCGGTGGCGGTCGCGCCCACGCGCAGCCCCCTGCTCTCGTTCGTCGTCGCCGTGCTGTTCGTCTTACTGGCACTTTACCTGGGTTATGCCGGTCGAACGTCGCCCACACCGGAGCGGTGGCAGACAGCGGCGGGCATTCTGGCCGGCGCTGCGCTTATGATCGTCGTTCTGCGGCTGCTCCGGCGGCGCCGCTAGCGCGAAACTGGCTCTACAAATCGCCGTTCCGGTCCACTAGACTGTTACCCCATGGCCGACGCCCGCCTTGAAGTGACCGATGCCCTCGGACGGCGCATCGTTCCTATTTCGAAGAGCCCCTTCGAAATCGGTCGCCGTGAGACCAACGATCTGCGGCTGGCGGGCAGCGAAGTCTCGCGCGATCACGCCGAAATCGCGATCGACGGCAATCGCTTCAGGCTGCAGGACCGGAATTCCCGTTACGGGACCTACGTGAACGGCGAACAGGTCACCGAACGCGTCCTCGTGCACGGCGACAAGGTCCGGCTCGGCAGGTCGGGCGGTGCCGAAATGGTGTTCCTGCTCGCCGACTCCCAGCCGCCAGTCGATCGGGCGACGACTACGGCCATCGGCGATCTGCGCCAGATCGCGGCGCTCCTGGAAGGCCTGCGCGCGCTCGGATCGGGCCGCGTGCTCGACGACGTGCTGTCGCTGGTGCTGGATTCGGCGATTGAGGTGAGCGGCGCCGAGCGTGGCTTCATCATGCTCGCTCTCGAGACGGCGGAACTCGAGTTCAAGATGGCGCGCGGCCGCGGCCATAGCACCCTGTCGGGCGGCAGCTTCGCGACCAGCCGGAAGATTCCGGAAGAGGTGTTCCGGACCGGCGAGCCGCGGCTGGTGGCCGATCTGCTCGACGGCGATCTCGCCAACGTCCACATGGGCACGGTCGCGCTCGGCATCCGTAATGTGCTGTGCGTTCCCCTGCGACTGGTCCGCTACGTGGACAAGGCCGAGAACGTCGGCGAGGAACGCCGCATTGGCGTGCTGTACCTGGACAGCAAGGAAAAGGGTTCACTACTCTCGGGCTCGACGCGGGCAGCGCTCGAGACCCTCGCCACCGAGGCCGCCGTCGCCATCGAGAACGCGCGTCTCTATCGCGAGACGATGGAGAAGGCGCGGATGGAGCAGGAGATGCGGATCGCCGCTGAGATCCAGCAGGCGCTGCTCCCGAAGGCGGCGCGCGCCGGGGCGTACTTCCGCGCCGCGGCCGCCTCGCTGCCGTGCCGTTCGATCGGCGGCGACTTCTACGACTACGTCGAAATGGGAAACGGGGCGCTGGGGTTTGCGCTCGGAGACGTGGCGGGCAAGGGGCCCCCCGCGGCGCTCCTGAGCGCGATGATGCAGGGGATCTTCGCCGCGCAGGCCGCCACCAACGACGAGCCATCGGAAACCATCGCCCGGGTGAACCTGGCGCTCTGCCGCCGCGGCATCGAATCGCGATTCGTGACGCTGATGTACGGCGTCCTCGATGCCGACGGCCAGATGGTCTACTGCAATGCCGGCCACAATCCGCCGCTCATCATCGGCAGCGGCGGGGTTCGGCGGCTCGAGCGGGGAGGGCCGATTGTCGGCCTGTTCGAGACGGCGACCTACGAGGAAGAACGACTGCGGCTGACGCCGGGCGACTGGCTGATCATCTTCAGCGACGGGATCTCCGAGGCGATGTCGGCCACTGGTGAGGAGTACGGCGAGTCCCGGATCATCGACTGCATTCAGCGGAACAAGACGCTCGAACCCACGCGGCTCCTCGACGCGCTGTTCAGCGACGTCCGGGAGTTCGCGCGCGGCGCCCCGCAGAGCGACGACATCACCGGGATGGTCCTGCGCTACGGCCCATCATGACCCTCGCCCGCGCCAGGCGATGGGCGATCGGGTTCTGGATCGTCATGACCGTGGTGGTGTGGAACGGTCTTTACGACCTCAGGATTACCCTCGGCGTCCGCGATCATCTCATGAAGCAGGCGCTTCACGATGCCGGCCGCGGTCCTGCCGTCACGATCACGGAAGACATGGACGCAACCGTGAAGGATGCGGTGCTGGTCGCCTCGCTGTGGGCGGGAATCATCCTTGCTGCAGGACTTGCGACCGTAGTCATGCTGAGCCGGGCGACGCGGACGGCGGCGTCCTGAACGACGGTGGGGCTTCCGGCTTGAGCCGGAAGGATGCGTGCGACGGTCGAAGGGTCGGCACATTCAGCGGCAGCCACGTCCTTCCGGCTGAAGCCGTCCCTCGACACAGCTCGGGACGGCCCTGAACTCGTCGAAGGGCCGGAAGCCACAATCAACTCATGCCTCTGATCCACGACTGGAACCAGACTCCTGTCGCGCCCCGCTCGCCGGTCATGCTGGACGATGAGACGCTGCGGGACGGGTTGCAGTCGCCGTCGGTGCGCTGTCCGACCATCGACGAGAAGCTCCGGATTCTTCATCTCATCGACAAGCTGGGGATCGACACCGCGAACATCGGGCTTCCCGGGGCGGGGCCGCACGTGGTGACGGACGTGGAGCGGCTCGCGCGCGAGATCGCCGGGCAGCGGCTTCACGTCAAGGCGAACTGTGCGGCGCGGACGGTAATTGCCGATATCCGTCCGGTCGTCGAGATCGCGCAACGGGCGGGCCTCCCGATCGAGTGCTGCACGTTCATCGGGTCGAGCCCGATCCGTCATTACGCCGAAGGCTGGAGTCTCGACAACCTGCTGCGGCTCACCGAAGAGGCCATCGGATTTGCGGTGCGTGAGGGCTTGCCGGTGATGTACGTGACCGAGGACACGACCCGTGCGAGTCCCGGCACGCTCCGGCAGCTGTACTCGACGGCGATTCGGGCCGGGGCATCGCGTGTCTGTGTCGCCGATACCGTGGGGCACGCGATTCCGTCCGGAGCGGCCGCGGTCGTGCGCTTCATTGCCGAAGTGGTCGAGGAGTGCGGCGGCGGCATCGGGATCGACTGGCACGGCCATCGCGATCGCGACCTCGCCATCGCGAACTCGCTAGCCGCCATCGAGGCTGGCGCCACCAGGATTCATGGCGCGGCGATTGGGATTGGTGAGCGCGTCGGCAATACGCCGATGGATACGCTCCTCGTGAATCTCGTCCTGATGGGTTATATCGAGCGCGACCTCCGTGCGCTCGTCGAGTACTGCGAAACCGTATCGGCCGTTACCGGCGTACCCATTCCCGCCAACTATCCCGTTGTCGGCCGCGACGCTTTCCGCACGGCGACCGGGGTGCACGCGTCGGCGGTGATCAAAGCCTTCAGAAAAGGCGATCTCGACCTGGTCGACGCGGTCTATTCGGGCATCCCCGCGCGGATGGTGGGCCGGCGGCAGGAGATCGAGATCGGGCCGATGTCCGGGAAATCCAACGTGATTTTCTGGCTGGAGCAGCGCGGCCTGCCGGCCCCCGACGAAGTCGTCGATCGGATCCTCGAGACCGCGAAAGCTGCCGCGACCGTATTGACAGAGGACGAGATCAGGGCAGTTATCGCCCGCGCTCGCTGATCCGTCTCTCGATCGCGCGGAGCGACGTGAGCACGACGTCGCCCACCACCTGCAGGCTCGCGCCACTCACCTTGTCGAGCGTGTCGTCCGGCGTGTGCCATGCCGGGAATTCGAAGTCGATCAGGTCGACGGCGGGTACGCCGGCTTCGAGGAAGATCAAGTGGTCGTCCTCGACCGCCATTTCCTCGTTGACGAACTGGGGACGGCCAAGTCCGGCGGCAACTCCCCAGATGACGTCCGTGAGCCATGGGGTTGACTGCGACTCGCGCTTGATGCGCAGGTCGCGGTCGCCAATCATGTCTACCAGGACGAGGGCCTGAATCGTCCCGAGCGTTCCATCCTTGCGGGCCGCGTTGACGTAGAACCGGCTGCCGTAGCGGTTGTCGGGATCCTCCCACTCCGGGCGGACGGCTTCCTCGCCGTCGAGGAACAGCAGCTCGACTGGCGTGGCCAGGGGCGCGCGAGCGAGGGCACGCGCGAGCTCGATCAGGAATGCGCCGCTCGATCCCCCGTCGTTGGCGCCGACGAACTTCACGTTCTTGAACAGCTTGGTGTCGTAGTGGCCCGCGACGATGATCCGTTTCGCGGTATGGGGGCCGCCGACGACTGTCCTGAGATTCACCATCTTAATCAGGCCGGCCGGCGTACTCGCCTCGAAAGCCTGTTCATCGACCGTGAGCCCGAGCGCCGAGAGCTCCTTCGTGATGTAGTCGCGAGTCTTCGCAAGCGCCGGGCTGCCGGCGGGACGCGGGCCGAGCGCGACCATGGCGCGGACGTGGTCGAACGCCTTCTGGCCGTCGAACCGGGTCGTGGACTGCGCCGCGTCGAGACCCGCGCTCAGAACGAGAATGGCGGCCAGCGCTGAAATGGATCTGCCCGATCGGCTCATGGTGGATTGAAACTAACAGAGGGCCATGAGTTCAGGAGATCGTAAGGGCTCTTTCCGAAGTGGCGGCGTTTACCGTCGTTTATCGCGGGACACGTAATCGCGCTGCGGCGACCCGATGTAGACCTGTCGCGGGCGCGCGATCTTCTGTTCGGAGTCGGTGAGCATTTCCTCCCATTGCGCCATCCAGCCCGCGGTCCTCGGGATGGCGAACAGCACGGGAAACATGTCGAGCGGGAAGCCCATCGCCTGATAGATCAGGCCGGAGTAGAAGTCGACGTTCGGGTAGAGGCGCCGCGTGACGAAGTAGTCGTCTTCGAGCGCGATGCGTTCGAGCTCCAGTGCCATCTCGAGCAGCGGGTTCTTGCCGGTGACCTCGAACACCAGGTCGGCCATCCGCTTGATGATCTTGGCGCGCGGGTCGTAGGACTTGTAGACGCGATGGCCGAATCCCATCAGCCGGCCTTCGCCTGCCTTGACCCGCTTGATGAACGCGGGAATGTTCTGCTTCGACCCGATCTCCTCGAGCATGCGCACCACCGCCTCGTTGGCGCCGCCGTGAAGCGGACCGTAGAGCGCGGAAGCGGCGCCGGCCAGCGCCGAGTAGGGATCCACGTGCGAGCTGCCGATGTTGCGCATCGCCGACGTGCTGCAGTTCTGTTCGTGATCGGCGTGCAGGATGAACAGCACGTCGAGCGCCCGTTCCAGGACGGGATGCGGCTTGTAGCGCAACTCCGTCATCCTGAACAGCATGTTGAGGAAGTTGCCGGTGTAACTGAGATCGTTGTCGGGCAGGTTGTAGGGCCGCCCGATGATGTGGCGGTACGCGAATGCCGCAATCCCGGGGACCTTGGCAATCATGCGCACCATCTGCAGCCGACGCATGCCCGTATCGCCGACGTTCTTTGCGTCCGGATAGAACGTCGACAGCGCCCCCATCGCGCTCAGGAACATCCCCATCGGATGCGCGTCGTAGCGGAACCCCTCGATGAACTTCTTGAGGTTCTCGTGCAGCATCGTGTGGTCGTTGATGTCGCGCGTCCAGGCATCGAGCTGCGACTCGGTCGGGAGCTCGCCGAAGAGAAGCAGGTACGAGGTTTCGAGAAAGTCGCTGTGCTCCGCCAGCTGTTCGATCGGATAGCCGCGGTAGAGCAGGATGCCCTTGTCGCCGTCGATGAACGTGATCCGGCTGCGGCACGCCGCCGTGTTCATGAACGCGGGATCGTAGGTCATCAAGCCGAAGTCGTCCGACGCCACCTTGATCTTCCGCAGGTCTGCCGCCCGGATCGTCCCATCCTGGATTGGCACTTCGTACTGCTTGCCGGTGCGGTTGTCGGTGATCGTCAGCGTATCGGCCATGAAATCAGGTCGTCCCGTCTTATTAGATCCGAGGGGCTTGCGCCCCTCGGACTCCCCTACGCCGTCGCTCACGGGGGCCCCGTGCCCCGCTCCGCTCCGGCGGGCGCGCCCGTGGCGCGCCCAGTCCGCATGGCGGATTAATCTTCGTTCTGGTCGCCGGACGGCGGTCCTGCTGGGTCGTCGTCCGGCACGCGGTAGTCCTCGGAGAGCCAACGCCCCAGGTCCGCCATCTTGCAGCGCTCGCTGCAGAATGGCCGCCAGCGCGCGTCCACAGGCTCCCGCCGGCAGTACACACAGACGGGCTCGCGGCGTGCCAAACCTGACTATTGAATCGTGAAGGGAGTCAGCCCGTCAACCGAGGAGCCTGCCGCGCCGTAGCGCGAAGCGCGAAGGCGGGGAAGTGATCAGATCTCGCGGACGTGGTGGCGGACGTCGCGTGCGGAGACCATGAAGATCACATCCTCCGCGACGTTGGTGGCGTGGTCGCCGATTCGCTCGAGGTGGCGCGAGATCAGGATCAGGTCCAGCGACGGCTCGATCGTGCTGGGATCCTGCAGCATGTAGGTGAGCAGCTCGCGGAATACCTGCGTCTTCAGCGCATCCAGGGCGTCGTCTTCGTCGAGCACCGCCTGCGCCAGGGCGACGTCGCGGCGGACATAGGCGTCGAGCGCGTCGCGCAGCATCCGCTGGGCGATGTCGGCCATGCGCGGGATGTCGATCAACTCCTTGACCGGCGAATGCCGCATGTAGCGCTTGACCGCTTCGGCGATGTTGATGGCGAGATCTCCGACGCGCTCGAGGTCGGTGTTGATCTTCACCGCCGACACGATCGCGCGAAGGTCCACTGCCATCGGCTGGTGCAGGGCCAGGAGCTTGAAGCAACGGGAATCGATTTCGATGTGCAGCTGATTGATGGGACCGTCGCCGGCGAGGACGCGGTCCACGACCGGGGCATTGCGTTCGACGAGCGCCTGGACGACCGAGCGCACGCGTTCTTCGGCCAGACCGCCCATTTCGAGCAGGCGAGTCTTGAGCTGCTGGAGCTCCTCCTGGAAGTGAGGGATGGTGTGCATCGTCATCCGAATCGCCCCGTGACGTAATCCTCCGTCAGTTTCTGGCCCGGGTTGGTGAAGATTTGATCCGTCGCACCATATTCAACGAGCTTGCCGAGCCAGAAGAAGGCCGTCCGGTCCGAAACGCGGGCGGCCTGTTGCATATTGTGAGTCACGATCACGATCGTGTAACGCGCCTTCAGCTGGTAAATCAGCTCCTCGATTCGCTGCGTGGCGATGGGATCGAGCGCGGAGGCGGGTTCGTCCATCAGCAGGATCTCGGGCGTGATCGCCAGTGCGCGCGCGATACAAAGACGCTGCTGCTGGCCGCCGGACAGCGCCAAGGCCGAGTCGTGCAGGCGATCTTTCACTTCGTCCCAGATGGCCGCGGACCTGAGGCTTTCCTCGACGCGTTCGTGCAGCTCGGCGCGGGTCCTGGCCAGCCCGTTGATCCGGACGCCGTAGGCGACATTCTCGAAAATCGTCTTGGGGAAGGGGTTCGATTTCTGGAACACCATCCCCACCCGGCGGCGGAGAGCGACGACGTCGGTGCCGGCGGCGTAGATGTCCCGCCCTTCGATGACGACTTTTCCCTCGACCCGCGTCCCGGCGATGATGTCGTTCATCCGGTTCAAGGTTCGGAGGAACGTGCTCTTGCCGCAGCCGGACGGACCGATGAAGGCCGTCACCAGGTGCGTCGGGATCTGGATCGTGATGTCCTCGAGCGCCCGCTTCGGGCCGTAGAAGAAGTCCAGGCGTTCGACGTCGATCGCGACGGGCAGGTTCGCGGGCGCCGTCCCCGAAGGACGTGCGGGAGTTGGCAGCGGCGGGTTAGTGGTCTGCAGAACCGTCATACCAGCCCGACCACACTATCGGTCGGCGATTTCCCGGCGATTTCGCTGATGTAAATTCCGCGTAAACGGGAAAGACGCGGTCGGTCGTCCGCAGTCCGCGGTCCGCTGTCCGGCCACTGGCTATGTAGCCTACGGGCTGCGGGCTGCGGGCTGCGGCTACGCGCCGACCCCGGCGGCCTCGCTTTCGGCCAGGAAGGCGCCAATCTGGCGGCGGAGCTCATCCTGAATCACGTCAATCCGCCGCCGGGCGTCGAGCATGCGGAAGCCGAACTCGTCGGCCATGGACGCATACTCCCGGAGCAGCGCCCGCTGGTACGCCCGGAAGCTTTCGTAGATGTCGTCACCCAGCTTGAGGTCCATTCCCGATTCCCAGTAGTCCATGCCGCGCGACTGCAGGACCCTTCTAATCAAGGTCTTCTCGTCGAGCTTCAGGTAGAAGACGAGATGCGGCGCGATGGCAAACCCGTAAAGGTTCCGGATCCACTGCCGGTCGACCCCGCGGACGCCCGCGCGGGCCATCGCGGTATAGATGTAGCGGTCCGACAGCACGATGAACCCGGCCTTGAGAGCGGGGACGATTTCCTTTTCCAGCCGATCGGCGAAGTCGGTCGCGTAGAGCAGGACGAAGGTGAGCTTGTTGAGCGTGTTGCTCGCCTTCGCCAGGTTGATGGTCGGCTGCATCAGTTCCGACCGCGTCCAGCCGGTTTCGATGACCCCGTATCCCTGGACTTCCAGCCATTCGCGCAGCAGACGGATCTGCGTGGATCGGCCGACACCGTCCGTCCCTTCGATCGCGATGATCTTGCCGGGGTAGCCGTCGATGGGCAGGTAGGGAATCCCGTAACCGTAGTAGCTGCCGGGCCGGGCTCCGCCCGCCGCTCCATCTTCAGGCGAGGTCATCGAGCGGTTCGTCATCGGGCTGTATCTCCAGGTGTTGCGACACCAGCTTGCGGAAAATCCGCTGCTGCTCCGTGATGCTGCCGACCGCGTCGACCACCCTCAGGCCGAATTCTTCAACGAGCCGGTCGTACTCCTCCAGCACATTGCCCTGAAAGAGGCGGAAGCTGTCGACCAGCGAATTGCTCCAGCCCATGTCCATGCCGGCCTCGTAGAACTTCAGCTTCACCCGGCGGGCGAGCAGGCGATCGGTCGACACTTCAATTGGTACCCGGAAATAGACCGCGAGATCCGGCCGCACCGCAAAACTGTACAGCTCGCGCACCCACCGCCGATCGACACCCCGCGTCGCATCGCGCGCGAACGCCGTATAGGCGTAGCGATCGGCCAGCACGATCATGCCGGCCTTGAGCGGTGGAATGATGTTGTAGAGGAGCCGATCCGCGAAGTCGGTGGCGTGCAGCAGGCTGAACGTCATCGGCGTCAGCGCGTTCTTCTTCTTGCCGGTCTTGGTCGCCGCCTTGACCAGCGCCGACGAATTCCATTCGGTCACCAGTACTGGGTGACCGGCTGCGCTAAGCCACTTTGCCAGCAGCGCCAGCTGCGTCGTCTTTCCCGACCCGTCGATGCCTTCCACCACGAACAGCTTGCCCGGGTACTCGTGCGGCGTGGTCAGGTTGCTGAGCATTCGCGAACGGTTCCTTGTGATCGCTGACGGCGACTTCGAAGCGGATCGGTTTGCCGAGCACGCGCTCGAGCGGCGCGACGTGCCGGTGCGCGGCCCAGACCTCGAGCTCCGCGTCGCCGGCGGTGCGGAGCCGTACGAGATAGTCGTCCGCGCGGGGATAGAGGTCGATTCCTGCGAGGGCCTGCGAGTGGCTGCGGTCGAGCCCCTCGGCGAGCCGGACCATCGCCGCCAAGGCTTTGACCGCTCGTCGTTTCGAGCCCTTGAGATCGCCGTAGCCGCCGTGCGATTTCTTGGGCGTGCCCTGCCGGTGATAGCGCGCAATCAAAGCGATCATCTCGATCTCCTGGGGATCGAACCCGCGTAGATCGCCGTTCTTGATCAAGTAATACGAATGCCGGTTGTGCCGCTCGTAGCTGATATGCACGCCGACGTCGTGCAGCAGCGCGCCGAATTCCAGCCAGTCGCGTTCGCGATCGCCGAGCCCGTGCACGCTGCGGGTCTGGTCGAAGATCGCGAGCGCCAGGCGCGACACTTGCTGTGCGTGTTCGGGCCAGTAGCCGCACCGCTCGCCGAGCTCCATCACGCTTCTCCGTCGCACGTCCGGGTAGCGTTCGACCTTGCGGATGCGCGCGCTGTTGCGGTGGATGTAATCGAGGACGAGACCCTCGCGCAGCGCGAGATCGCAGAGCGTGAACTCGTCGGCGTTCAGGCGGCGGACGATGGTGTCGAGCAGTACCGATCCGGCCACCGAAAGGTCGGCGCGCCGCGGGTCGAGGCCGGGAACGGCTAATCGGTCTTCGAGCGTGAGGCTCGTCAACTTCTTGCGCAGCCGGTGAAGGGCCTTCGCACTGACACGCTGATTGCGCAGCTCCTCGACCGGGACGTGCTTCTCGGCGGCCAGTGAACCAAGGCTCAGGATAGTCCCGGAGGTGCCGATGACTCGGTCGTAGCCGCGCTGCGCGACCTGATCGAGATAGGTGCCCATCTCGCGATTGAGATGCTTGACGAGGCGCCGTTCGTCGCGACCCGACAGCGGATCGGATTTCACGAAGCGTTCGGTCAGGCGGATCACGCCGACTTTGAAGCTCCTGCCGAGCGTCATTTGCCTCGCGCTTCCGAGGGTGACCTCGACGCTGCCGCCGCCGATATCAATCACCACTCCCGTCGACCCGCCGATGTCGACGCCGTACCCGGCCGCCAGGTGGATCAGGCGAGCTTCTTCCGTGCCGGAGATGACCTTGATCCTGATCCCTGTCAGACGGTCCACCTCGGCAATGAAGTCGCCACCGTTGTCGGCTTCCCGGGTGGCACTGGTTGCGGCGGCCACGATCTCGTCGACCTTGTGCGAGTCTGCGAGACGCTTGAACTTCGCCAGTGTCTGAAGCGCCGCCGCCATCGCGGTGGGTGTGATGCTCCGGCCGTCGAGGCCGCCGGCCCCGAGCCGGACCATATCCTTCTCGCGATCGATGACTTCGAACGAAAGATCCGGCCGGACTCTCACCACGATCATGTGGATGGAGTTCGTGCCGATGTCGATGGCCGCTAGGCGCATGCGGAAGAATTGGGCGGCTGAAAGGAGGTTGCGAAGGAGCGGACGGGCCGCGTCACACGGTCGTTATATACTGCCCAAGCGGTCATCGCTTCCCATGTCATCTACGTCGCAAAACGGTCGTCATCCTACCACGATCCGACCTAAACCCCCGGTAACTACGATGTTACTGTTACGCCGCGCACGCGAGCTCGAGCGGCAGTTGCCCGCGGCCATGGCCGGGGACGACGTGGGAGTGCACCAGGCCCGGGTCGCGTCGCGGCGTCTCAGGGAGGCGGTTCCCGTCCTGGCGGCGGATACGAAAATCCGAAAGAAGGCCGAGCGCAAGATCAGGCGCGTCACGCAGGCGCTCGGCACTGTCCGCGAAATGGACGTCACGGTACAGATTCTGGATGAGTTCGCGCGCGGTCCCGGCATCCCACGGGATGCGCTCGAAGACGTCCGCGCCCACGTGATCGCTGAACGCGATCGACGCCGCGAAACGATGCTCGACCGGCTCCGCCGGGTGAACACCGGAAAGCTTAGCCGGCGTCTCGAGGAGGTTTCGATCATGATCCCGGGGGCCACCCTGGGTGAGTGGCGGGGAACCCTGGTCGCCCGGGTCGGCCAGCGAGCGAGAAGGCTGCGCAGCGCAATTCAAAATGCCGGTCAGGTCTATGCGGCCGAGCAACTCCACTTCGTCCGAATCGCCGTCAAGAAACTGCGGTACGCACTGGAGCTGGTTGCCGACTCACGGCTGGCGGCGGTTCGACCCATGGTGAACACGCTGAAGCGTGCGCAGGAGACGCTGGGCCGTCTTCACGACTTGCAGGTGATCGAGCAGCACGTGGCCGCTGTGCAGGCGCTGCCACCGACACGCCGCGGCGCCGACGCGAACGAACTGAACGTAATCGCGCGGATGCTCGCCGACGAATGCCGGCACATTCACGCGCGCTATGTGAAGCAAGGGCCGGCACTGCTCGAACTTGTCGATGGCTGTACGTCGAGCGTCGTGCCCACTTTGAGGAGGCGGCGATCGCTCAAGATGGTGTCGCCCCCGCCCACGCGTCATGCGGCGGCGAGGCGAGCCTGATCGTGGCCGTCCTGGAGCTGTACCTCATTCGTCACGGGGTCGCCGCCGAACGCGGGCCGGATTATCCGGACGACTCGAAGCGTCCGCTGACCAGCAAAGGGATCGCCGCACTCCGGCGTGAAGCGAAAGCGCTCAACTCACTCGGGGTCACCTTCGACCTCATCATTACCAGCCCCTTGACCCGGACTCGCCAGACGGCTGATGTGTTTGCCGAGCACCTCGAGGGAAAGCCCACCGTGACCCAGAGTGACGCACTCGCACCCGCGGGCACACCGGCGGGGGTGATGCAGGAGATTGCCAAACACTCCAGGAAGGCGCGGATCGCGCTGGTCGGCCACGAGCCCAATATCGGCGAGCTGGCAGCGCGCCTGATTGGGGCCCGATCGCCCATCGAGTTCAAGAAAGGCGCAATCTGCCGTATCGATTTCGATGGACTGCCGCCGAAGGTGCTGGGCCAGCTCCGCTGGTTCGTGCCACCTCGTGTACTCCGAAAAACCGGCTGACGACTGAGCCCCGGGCTTGCATTCAATGACGGTCATGGCGACCGTCAACGGCCTGATCCTGTCAAACATCGAGGCTGTGCGCTCACGGCTGGCGCTGGTGCGTGACGGCGACCGTGACGCGATTCACGATGCCCGGGTTGCGACGCGCCGGCTGCGCGCCGTGTTACCACTTTTAGGTGTCGGCGCGGCAATAGCGGTAGTCGAACAGGCAACGCCGATGTTGCGAGGGTTGGGGCGTGCCCTGGGCCGCGCCCGTGAAGAAGACGAGGCGGTGCGGCTGATCGACGAGATCGAGCGGCGATCGCCTGCCGCTGCGGCAGCCGCCGCCACGTTGCGCGCACGGTTGCTCCCCCGGCAGATGCGGCGACGACGCCGGTTGATCAAAACGATCGAGTCACTCGATCTTGACGTATTGGATCGCCTCAGGGATGCCGCTCGCCCGTCAGGTTTTTCGAGGCCGTGGGCGGCGGACCCGGCACGGTCCGCTTTGCGAGGGGCTGTTGGTCGTCGTACCGGGGTCGCCGAGCGCAAGGTGCATCACGCCGGCGGCGTGTATTTTCCCAACCGTGCGCACCGGGCGCGCATCGCCATCAAGAAGCTCAGGTACCTGGCCGAATTGATGGACAAGAACGATCGCGTGCGCAAGCCGGCTGTCCGCGCCCTCAAGAACGCACAGGAAATGCTGGGCAGTATCCACGATCGCGAGATGCTGCTCGGGCGACTCTCTCAGGTGATGGAGGAAGAAGAAGTCCAGGGCGCCCGTGAGCTCGCGCGCGTGCTGGAAGCCGAATCCCGCGCGCTCTTCGAAAACTACCGGGCGATGCGTCCGGCGGTGCTGTCGGCCTGCGCAGACCTGGCGTTGTGGGCGCAACGATCGAGCGCGTCGCGCCCGCGTCGCCGTCTTCTGGCGGTCGGCGCCGTCGCGCTGCCGTCGGCGGCGATGCTGCTCGCGAGCCGGGCGCGGCGCGCGGTCGGGCACACCGTTGCCCCGCACCCGATTGGCCGATCCGATGTGAGGGATTCGAGAGCTATCCCAGAAGTTCGTCACGCACTCGACGTCCGGTGACACGCGCGGCCTCAGTGTCGAACCCGGCGCAGGCCTGCACCGCATCACCGATGCGCCGGTAAAGCGCGACAAAGCCCTTTTCGTCGACTACGGTACGATCGCCCGCGACTTCGAGTGCATGCCGCAGCTCGTGTGCGATCGTCGCGATCAGCTGATCGCGCTGCAGCGTTGCCCGGACCTGCACGCGAAGATAGCGTTGATCGCCGGCGACGCCAGCCAGCAGGATCCGCCCGGACACGTCCGGCGGCAGACCGAACGACGCTTCGACGTACACGATCACGTCCGTCGCGTGCACGTCGTTGATCAGCTGCGCGAAGGTGCGCGACCGCCGGACGCCTTCGTCTATCAGTTGACCGACACGCGGCGTTGCCGCGCGGACCCGGCGGGTTTCCGCCGCCAGCAGGCTGGCGGCCAGCGTCGCCGGTGAAGGCGCCACGACCTTGACGGGTGGCGTGGACGCGGGCGACGGTCCCCCGGCAACCGCTCCCGCAAACGCAAGCGACAGGAACCACAACATCGGGCCCTCCAGACCAGGAAGATCTGTGTGAGCCCCTCATCCCGAGGGTGCAATCGCCGGCCTCCACCGAACGATCCGAACGCTTAGACGGGTTGTGAACGGCTAAGTTGTGCGGTGCGATGAATTTAGGAGTGACGACCGCGGTGATGAACCGCTATCGGTGTGCGGCTCCGGAACAGCGGGACGGCCAGGGTGTTCGATTCCGCAAATCTACCCACGGCCCGCGGCCGCGCTCTCCCGGAAACGGGCCGCGGACCGCGGTCTGCGGACTGCGTTCTCAGACGACGACCCCCGACTGGATGCGGGCGCCCTTGGGGACGATGATGATGCCGTTGCGGATGTAGTAGCCGTCCCCGTCCGCCTCCTGCACGCCCGACTCGTTCACCAGCCGTACGCCGTTGCCAATGCGCGCGTTCTTGTCCACGATCACCCGGTCCAGCACCACGTCGCGCCCGATGCCGAGCGGGATGCTGTTCGACTCCAGCTCCTCTTCGTAGAAGTCGGCTCCCAGAAGAATGGAACGAGTGATCGTCGACCCCGGGTGCACGTGCGTGCGAATGCCGATCACTGACTCGCGAACCGAGCACGCATCGAGGTAACAGCCCTCGGCGATGATGGACGAATCGATGCGGCAGTCGTAGCTTCGCGTGCCGGGCAGGAAGCGCGGGTGGGTGTAGATCGGCGAGCGCGGATCAAAGAAGTTGAACGCCGGGCCGCGACGGGTCAGCTGGATGTTCGCGTCGTAGAACGCGTCGATCGTTCCGACGTCCGCCCAGTAGCCTCGGAACACGTAAGGGTGCACGCGGTACTTCCCCAGGGCTTTCGGGATGATCTCCTTGCCGAAGTCGATGCCCGGCTGCGTGAGCGTCTCGAGGAGCACGTCGCGCGAGAACACGTAGATGCCCATCGAGGCGACGAACGGCTTCTCCGCGGACGTGCCGCCGACGACGGCCCCGCGCGGCGCGCTGTTGCCGATCTCGGCGAGCCTCGCCGCATCGGGCTTCTCCTCGAACCCGACGATCTGACCGTCGAGGTCGAACAGGAAGATGCCCATTTGCGTTGCGTCGGCCGGTGTGACCGGTTGTGCCGCGATGGTGATGTCGGCGCTTCCTTCGATGTGAGACTCGATCAGATCGTTGAAATCCATCCGGTACAGGTGATCGCCGGCGAGGATCAGGTAGTTGTCGGCGTCGTACCCGGCGAAATGCCTCGCCGCCCGGCGCACCGCGTCCGCCGTCCCCTGAAACCAGTTGGAGCTCTCAGGTGTCTGCTCGGCCGCCAGGATTTCGACGAAGCCATCCGAGAACACGTCGAGGCGGTAGGTCTGCGCGATATGGCGGTTCAACGACGCGGAGTTGAACTGCGTGAGCACGAACATGCGCTTCAGCCCGGCATGCAGGCAGTTGCTGATCGGGATGTCGATCAGGCGGTATTTCCCGCCGATCGGCACCGCCGGCTTCGACCGCATGTGTGTCAAGGGGAACAGCCTGGCTCCCCGGCCGCCACCTAGGATCAGGGTCAGGACGTCATTCATCGCCCGGGAATTCTACTGTGGCCGTCCCGGGGCAGCGGTTTTACGCACAAATCGTTCCTTCTTGGGCATTTGACCGGCGTTTCGCCTGGGCTTTGGTCGATTGTTTACAGACTGTTTACAGCGGCCGGGGCCTCCGATCGCGTAGAAACTGTCTGAGAGGTTGGACCGAACCGATGTTTACGAAGGAACTGAAGCAGGCAGGCCACAGCAGGCGATTCACCATTCAGGAAGCACCAGGCGAGGGCTGGGAGGTCCGTGAGGAGGCCGACAGCCGCCTCGTAAAAGTCGTGCAACTCCGCGACTGGCACCGTGTCGAACGGGCGCGCATGCGCATCGACGCGGAGGTGTCGAAGCTGGAGGACGGCGGCTGGGCTTAATCAATCCTCTGATCAATCAACGAAGCGGTAGCCCAGCCCGACCACAGTTTCGATCTGCGTGCCCACAGTGCCGAGCTTGGCACGCAGACGGCCGACATGAACGTCGACCGAACGGGTCTCGATGAACCGGTCGTAGCCCCAGACCCGTTCCAGCAGCCGATCGCGTGACAGCACACGGTTCTTGTTTTCCACGAGAAAGCGCAGGAGCTCGAATTCCCGCCTGGTCAGACGGACCGGCTCGCCGTCTACCGACACGGCGACGGCGTCGAAGTCCGCCACGAGCCGCTCACCCCGATAGACCGACCCTTTAGCGGCAAATGACTGGCGGCGCCGCAGCACCGCACGCACCCGCGCCGACAGCTCCCGGAGGCTGAAGGGCTTGGTCACATAATCGTCCGCCCCGAGGTCCAGCCCGGTCACCCTGTCGGATTCGGCCGTGCGGGCCGTCAGCATGATGACCGGCAGATGGGCCGTTTCAGGCCGTGCTCTGAGGATTCGGCACACTTCGGTGCCGCTCACTACGGGCAGGTTGAGGTCCAGGATGATCAGGTCCGGCGGGCGCTCCGCGATTGATCGGAGGGCCTGGTCGCCGCTGCCGACAATCGACGCCTGGATTTCCCCCGACCGCTCGAGGGTGTGCTTGATCAGCGCCGCGATGTCGTGTTCGTCCTCCACCACCAGCACCCGCGTCGTCCCACCCGCTGTGCCATTGGCGTGCTCTGCCGGTGCATGCGGCGCACCGTTGAGCTCTCGAGCCCTGTTTGTCATCGGAAGAGCGTAGAAACAGCAGGTTTCGAGCCGGTGTCGGAGACGTTAATTGTGAGTTACGAAGGGGATAACAGGGGTTGACGGCAGCATGTCCAGGGGCGGCTGCCGGGCGGTGTCATACACGGCCCGCAGGTCCGCCATCATCCGCGAATAACCGTGGTGCTGCTCAATGTGGTGCCGCGCGGCGTCGGCGAGCCTGGCGGCGAGGGAGGGGCACGACAGAAGCGCCTGGAGCCGCGAGGCGAGCGCACCCACATCGCCGACAGGGATCACGAAACCGGTGACCCCGTCCTCGACGTATTCGGCCGGTCCGCCGGAGTCAGTGACGATAACGGCCGCACCACTGGCCTGGGCCTCCAGGATGACGTTTCCCGCTGCCTCCAGTTGTGGGGCATGGACGAACACATCGGCGGCGCCGAAGTAATCGCCGATCTGTTCGCGCGAAACGTGACCCTCGAATCTGATCTGCGGCGCGACGCCGCGTTCTTGCGCCCGGGTCTGCAGCGCGACACGCTCCTCGCCAGTGCCGCAGATGGCCAACGTGACCTCAGGCCGTCCCAGCGCCGCGACAGCGTCGACGATGAGGTCGAAGCCTTTCCGGCGCTGCAAGTTCCCCACGGCGAGTAGCAGAGGTCCTGAGATGCCGAGCCGGGCCTTGGCCACGCGGCGGTCGGCGGCGGGCCGGAAGCGGGCGAGATCGACGCCTTTGTCGATGATCTGGATCTTCCGGGGATCCGCGCCCGCCTGTGTCGCCGCGCGCTGCATGAACGACGTGGCGACCAGAATTCGCGCGGCATCGCGAAAGAGGTGCCTCAGCGCGACGACGTACGCGGCGTCAAGGCCCAGGCCGTAGCCGAGATCTCGCCGCACCAACACGTCGGTCCCGCGGACGCTGGTCACGAGCGGAATCCCGATCACGGATGCAGCGAGCGCACCGCCCAGCCCGGCAGGCCAGCCGAAGTGGCTGTGCACGACGTCGATGTGCTCGCGAGCGATCAACCGCGCCGCCGCCTCCTCGATCCGGAGGACGTGGAAGATCTCACCGGCATTCCTGGAGGCTCGCCACAACCGCGCAACCAGTGAAGTGTGTTGGACGCCGAGCCATGTAGGGCCGGCAACACCAGCCGCACTCCCGCGCGGAATGCCGACGAGTGGGACACCGTCAATCACCGTCCTTCCGCTGATTTCATCGGTCAGCACATACGGCCGCACGTTGAAATCACGTATCGCCCGGATCTCCTCGTCGACGAACGACTGCGCCGCCAGCGCGCCGCCCGCCCTGGCCGGGGGCGTGAGGAAGAGGACTTTCAATGGTGTACCGGGGGCAGTCATGTCGGAGCAGATCGTTCAGGCGACTTCCGGCGCGGCACTTCGCCGCGTTTTGAAGGCGTAGGCGTGCTGCGTCGCGCGCGGCGCGATCCGAAGCGCAAGGTTGACGACCTGCACTTTCCAGCCGGCGCCGGCGCCGGCGGCTTCACGGAAATGCGCCGCGGCGTCACCGACCGCTCCGGCCGCGAGATCCCGCTTGCCTCGTTCGGCGTGGATGTCGCCTTGCAACAACCGGAGCCTCGCCTCGAGCACGCGCCGCGCCCCGGGACCGAAATTGATCTTCGCCAGCAGCCTGCTGAACACCGCGGCGGCGCGCTCGAGCTCCTTCAGGCGATCCCCGGAGAGGTTCATGTCGTGGATGCGGCGGTAGACGAGCGGTTCTGTCGTGTACGAGAGACGTCCGCCTGCCGCAGCGACCCGTAACCACATGTCGAAATCCTGGCCTCGCCGCAGCGCTTCGTCGAAGAGTCCGGCGGCAATGAGCGCGGTCCGTTGCACGACGACCGAGGACGTCAGGACGGTACACCGCTGTGAGAGCAACGCATCGACCGTCGGCTCGCCTGTCGACGGGGCAGTGTCCATGAACAGCATGCCTCGAAGCGGACCGTCGCCGATCAGCCGGCCGTTCGCGTACACGAGAACCGGACCATCCTGCTGAGCGAGCAGCCGGACCTGACTCTCGAGCAGATGCGGGCACCACAGATCGTCGGCATCCAGGAAGGCAACCAGATCCGTGGACGCGTGCTGCACGCCGCGGTTGCGGGCGGCACCGGCACCCAGATTTTCCTGGCGCAGAAGCGTCAGCCGGTGTCTGTATGGGGTCACCGCGTCGTCGATCACCTCACGGTCCGGCGATCCGTCGTCAACGACGATGATTTGCGTTGGCCGCAAGGTTTGAGCAAAGACGGAGGCGAGGCACTCGGCGAGGTAGTGGGCGCGATAGACGGGAATGACAACAGCGATGCTTGGTGCAGTGAGACGCCGCATGAAATCTCCTGCCGGCGCTCCGATGCAAGCGGCTGGCCCTTAGCTCTGCTGTTACAGGTGTGTTGCGAACGTGAATGACGTGTAACGTGACGAGCGCGTGCGCGCAACGACAGCGGCCGAACCGCGGCAGCCGCGCGTCACGCTTTACGCCGCGTTGACGCGATGTAACAGCGCGCGAATTCTGGGGCCGCTCCGGGTGGGAGATTCGGTTCCGACTTTGAGTAGACCGAGAGCGAGAAGCGGGCGCCGCAGGGAAGCCGCGGCGCCGAGCGCCAGAGAGCGAATCAGCCGCGGTGCAGTTTTTCCATCCGGGCCGTGGCGACGCGTGCGAGCAACGAGCAGATCAGCACCATCGTCACCAGCACCAGCGCGCCTGCCCATGCCTGCCGGTGCCAGTCCTGGTAGGGTGCTGTGGCGTATATGAACACCTGTACGGTGAGGGTCGAGATTGGCTGCCGGACATCGGTGCTGAAGAACCGGTTGTTGAGGGCCGTAAACAGGAGTGGTGCGGTTTCGCCCGCGATGCGCGCCAGGGCCAGCAGGATGCCGGTGAGAATGTCGTTTAGGGCTGCCGGTACGACCACCGTGAACACCGCACGGGCGCGGGTCGCACCGAGCGCGAGGGCCCCTTCGCGCAGGGTCGCGGGCACGAGCAGGAGCAGTTCCTCCGTCGTGCGCATGATCAGCGGGATCATCATGACCCCCAATGCCAGGCCCCCGGCGAGCGCCGAGAATCGTCGCACGGGCAGGACCGCGATGCTGTAGATGAACACGCCGATGACGAT
>Ga0111538_10001885_pt1 | contig 29390 bp, 24 predicted proteins | sample SoiMethybrSBSTD1_FD_79669 | JGI IMG/M metagenome (GOLD analysis project Ga0111538, IMG submission 79669) | Bulk soil microbial communities from a Populus tree surrounding site in Tennessee, USA - Soil MetaG P. TD hybrid SBSTD1 (version 2)... | ecosystem: Environmental > Terrestrial > Soil >... | reverse complement strand
TCCGAGGAGCACCCCTTCGCCGATCTGCTCGACCCCGTAACCGAGCTGGTAACCGCGGTCCTCTCCCGCCCGTAGTTTCGCGATCTTGGACGTCTGCTATCGCCGGAGGCGGAGTAACGTCCAAGATCGCGGGAGACGGGGGTCAGTCGGCCAAGCGGAAGGCCAATCGGGTCCGCCACTTGTGCATGTCGGGCTCTACCGCCGGGTCGGTCTCGTAGAACTCGAGGCGGGCGCCCCACTTCTCGCCGCGCTCGCCCGGCTCGGCGTCCCAGCGCAGGCCCTGCTTCTCGGCCCAGGCGAGCAGGTCGGCCGTCGCCTGAACCAGCGTGTCCGGGTGCCCGACGTGCTCGACGGTGGCGTACCGCCCGGCCGGCAGCCAACCCGCCTTGACCTCCTCGTCGGACGCCGGGATCGCCGAGTGGTGCGGCACCGGCACGCCGGCTTCGATCTCGAGTTCCCCGTCCATGTCGATCGTGTAGTAGCGGAAGAACGGCGCGCCGGCGGGTTCGACGCCGCGGGCGGCCAGCCAGCCGAAGACCCGCGGATGTGCCTCGATGACCGGGCCGAAGGCCCCCATCGTGACGAAGCGGGTGATACCGATGTAGGGCTGTTCGGTTCGCGTCTCGATCGAGGGCTCCATGCCCACAAACTATCCCGCAAGGTGGGCGCTGATGGCGTCCCCCAGGCGCCGAAGGCCCGTGCGCAGGCGGTACTTCGCCGTCCCCTCCGGGATGCGCAGTTCGGCGGCCACCTGCCTATAGGTGAGCCCGTAGTAGTACGCCAGCGCGATCGCCTCCCGGTACAGCGGCGGCAGGTCGTGCACGGCCGCCCGCACGATCTTCGCGATCGTCGACGCCTCGACGTCCTCCTCGATGTTCGGCGCCGGCACCGCCTGCCCGGCCAGCAGCATCGTGTAGCGGTCGCGGGTGACCTGCTTGCGCCGCCAGTCGATGGCCCGCCGTCGCGAGATCATGCACAGCCACCCGCGCAGCGGCGCCTGGCCGGGGTCGTACCGCTCGGGATGCTGCCAGAGCTCGACGAACACGTCCTGCGTGACGTCCTCGGCCGCGGCATGGTCGTGCGTGATCCGCAGCGCGATGCCGTACACCGTCGGGGAGTGCGCGTCGTACGCGGCCGCCAGCGCGTCCGGGTGGCCGGCCGTCAGCGCCTCGCGCATCCTGGCGTCGTCTTCGCGGACCGGTCGCATCTCAGTCACACCCCAAGGTCGCGGCCACGGCGATGAAGTCGGCGGCGAAACGTTGGTCGCCGGTGACCCGGATTCCCGACGCGGCCGGGTCGCTCCGGCCGGCCATCAACCGGCAGAACCGCTCCGCGGGCAACGCGATGTCCGCGGCGGGCGCGGCGCCGTCGTACGCCGCCGACAAGGGGACGACATACGTGCCGCCGCCGGCGCCGGTCAGCTCCAACCGGACCGCCCGGCCCGGGTGGGCCCGGCGCGCCGCGTCCATCGCCGCGGGCAACAGGCCCAATCCGAACCCGACGATGCGCGCGATGTGTTCGGGCGGCGGCGACTGCGCCGGCCGCGCCAGCGTGCCGCGGATGTCCTCCGCGTGGATCCAGGTCTCGAAGGCCCGCTGGGTGAGCGCTTCCACCAGCGGACGGCGCGTCCCGTCGCCACCCGCCAGGCGGACCGGCCGGGACAGGACGGCGCTTCCCGCGTCGCCTATCGTCCGCAGCAACCCGTCGCTCTGCTGCCGCCACCGTCGGGTGATCCGTTCCGACGGGCGGACGCGGCGCCCGGACGCGCGCACCGGCCCGGCGCCGAGGTCGGCGGCGACGAGTCCGTCGCTGTCGGCCAGGTGGACGACCAGGTCGTGGACGGTGCGGTACTTCCCGCTGGGCAGGTACCACTCCTCGTCGGTCAACCCGCGGAGCAGTTCGTCGAAGGCCGCCACCTGGAGCGCGTACGGGTCGAGCGCGTCGCCGGCCGCGGGTTCGGCGGCGGGACGCGCGGCGAGCGCCGCGGCCAGCACCCGGTTGCGCAACGCGGCGGGTGGCGGGGCCGCGTTGGTGGTGCCGACGCGTTGTGCGGCCGCGATCAGGTGGTCGATCTCGTCGGCACAGGTGGTGCATCCGGCGGCGTGGGCCGCGACGGTGGCCGCCTCGGCGGGCGAACACGCGTCGAGCGCGTAGGCCCCGAGGAGGTCCACCGGATGCGGACGACGGACAGCAGCGGTGCGCATGGGCGTTGGCTCTCTCGTTGCGGCGTCGGCCATTACATTGCTTGTGCAAAAACCTAGCCACCGGGCGTGAGCCGTCTGTGAGTCCGGTGTGAGCCGATCCGCTCGCGGTCGTCTATGTGCTGGTGACGAGCCCGGCGTGCAGCGCCACGGGCGTCCCGATGTCGGAAAACAGACGCTCGGCGGCGTCGCGGTGGGCCGCGCCCACGGCGGCGTCGGAGGCCGCCATCGCGGCGATCAGATGGGTGCGGGCCGCGCCCATCCGGTAGCCGGTCTCGGTGTGCACGAGCAGCGCCCCGGACGCGTAGCCGAGCGCCGCCGGGTGCCGGCCCTCCCGCAACTCGACGGCGGCGAGCGCCGTCAACGCGTTGCCGGCGAGCATCCGGTAGCCGCGTTCGCGCGCGATGGCGAGCGCCGCGCGTGCCGCGTCGGTGGCCTCGCCGGCCGGCTCGGTGCCGGCCAGGCCGATCAGCGCCGCGCACTCCAGGTACCGGTTACCGATCTCGCGGGCCAGCATCGCGGCCCGCCGGTAGCCCTCGGCCGCCGCGGTCGTCTCGCCCCGTACCCGCTGGACGCCGGCGAGCGCGATCACCGCCTCGGCACGGTCGTACGGGCGGTCGCCGGACTCGGCGGTGCGGGCGAGCGCGCCGCTGGCCAGTTCCAGCGCCTCGCCGAGGCGGCCCGAGTCGCGGTGCGCCGTGGCGAGCATGCACATCGTGCTGCCCTCGGTTCGCCGGTCGCCGAGTTCGCGGTGCATGGCAAGGGCCCGGGTGAGCGCCGCCGTGGCGTCGGCGAGCCGGCCGAGCCGGTGGTAGGCATGCCCCAGGTTCGCGAGGTTGCGCGCCTCGCTGACCCGCGAGCCGATCTGCCGGTGCAGCGCGAGCGCCGCACCGAGGTTGTCGGCCGACAGCTGCAACTGCCCGCGGATCCCCTGCACCAGCGCCAGGTTCGCGAGCTGACCGGCCTCGCCGTTACGCAGCCCGTGCCTGCGGTTGAGCTCCAGCGCCTCGGCGTAGTGCTCGGCCGCCTCGTCGAGCCGGTCGCACTCCAGGTGGACGTTGCCGAGGTTGGCCAGCGCGGCCGACTCGCCGGCCGGCCACCCGGCGAGCCGGCTGCCGCCGCGGGCCGCGGCGAAGCTCGCGATCGCGTCGTCGTACCGGCCGGTCGCCAGCTGCAGCGTGCCCAGGCTCAGCCGGGCCGAGGCCTCGCCGAGCGCGTCGCCCTCGGCCAGCGCGGCGGTCAGGGCGGCCGCGCCGACCGCCTCCCAGTCGACCACGTGCATGCGCAGGTACAGGTAGCCGCGCAGGGAGTCGGCGAGCTGCCAGGCCGCCGGGCGCGGTCCGTGCTGCGCCGCGTGCCGGATCGCCGCGACCAGGCCGCGCAGTTCGGCGTCGAGCCAGGCGGCCGCGTCCATGTCGGACGAGAACACCGGCGTCGCCGGTCCCTCCACAGTGGACGGAAGCCGGAGGATGACGGGGTACAACAGCGTCGCGGCCGCGTCGGCACAGCGCCGGTAGTGGGCCATGAGGCGGTCGAGAGCCGCGGCACCGTCGTCACCGCCCTCGTCTCCGGCCGCGGAAAGTTCGGCCGCGAAGCGGCGCAGCAGGTCGTGCGCGCCGTACCGGCCGCCGGGCGCCTCGTCGAGCAGGCCCGCCGACGCGAGCCTGGCCAGTTCACGGGCCGCCGCGTCGGGCTCGAGGCCGGCCATCGCCGCCAGCGCCGGTGCGGTGACGTCCGGACCCGGCACCAGGCCGAACAGCCGGAACGCGGTGCGCGCCGGCTCCGGCAGCGCCGCGTACGAGTGCTCGAACGCCGCCCGGACGCCGGCCTCCGGGTCGCCGTCCGGTTCCAGCGCGGCGAGCGCGCCGTCGCCGGTCAGTTGGGCGCCATACGCGTCGAGGGTGAGACCACCGTCCCGGTCCAGGTTCGCCGCCGCGATCCGCAGCGCCAGGGGCAGGTGCCCGCACAGCGCGGCCAGCCGCGCGGCGGCGTCAGGTTCGGCCCCCACCCGGTCCTTGCCGAGCAGGGCGACGAGCAGGTCGTGCGCCTCGGCCGGCGTCAGCACCGCCATGGCGAGGCGCACCGCCCCGTCGCGCGCGACCAGACCGCCCAGCGGGTCGCGACTGGTGACGAGCGCCAGGCAGCCCGCGCCGCCGGGCAGCAGCGGCCGCACCTGGTCGGGGTGGCGGGCGTTGTCCAGCAACACGAGCACCCGGCGGTCGGCGAGCAGGCTGCGGTACAGGGCAGCCGCCGGTTCGAGCGTGGCCGGCACCTCGTCGGCCGGGACGCCGAGTGCGGGCAGGAACGCGGCGAGCACGTCGATCGGGCGCAGCGGCGGACCGGCGTCGTAGCCGCGCAGGTTCGCGTACAGCTGACCGTCCGGGAAGCGGTCGCGGATCTGGTGTGCCCAGTGCACGGCGAGCGCGGTCTTGCCGATACCGGCCGTGCCGGTGATCGTCGCGAGCACGAGGGCCGGCCGCGCACCGCGACTCCCGGCGAGCATCGTGCTCAACCGGTCGAGCTGCTGCTGGCGTCCGGTGAAGCCGGACACCGCCGCCGGCAGTTGGGCGGGGACGACGCGGGCCGGTGCGGCCGGCTCGTCACCGGTGCCGGTGGCCCGCTCGGCGATGATGGATCGGTGTAGATCCCGCAGTTCCGGGCCGGGCTCCAGGCCCAGATCCTCGGTGAGCGCCCGCCGGGCCGTCCGGTAGGCGGAAAGCGCCTCGGCGCGCCGGCCGGCGGCCCGCAGGGCACGCATCAGCAGTTCCCACAGCCGTTCCCGGAACGGGTGCTCGCCGACCAGCCGGTTCAGGTCGTCGACGACGTCGGCGTGCCGGCCGAGCGAGAGCAGCGTGGCGGCCCGCTCCTCCAGCGCAGCCAGCCGGCTCTGGCCCAACCGGTTGGCCCACAACGTCACCGTCGGGCTCGCCGGCACGTCGGCGAGGGGCTGACCGTGCCAGAGCGCCAGTCCCTCGTCGAGTTGCTCGAGCGCGGCCCGCGGCGAACCTTCCGCCAGCGCGCGGCGCCCGGCCACGACGCTGCGCTCGAACTCGACGGCGTCGATCTCGCCGGCCCCGACCACCAGTTCGTAGCCGTGGCCACGGGTGACGAGCCGGCCGGCGGCCGGATCGCCGAGCGCGCGCCGCAACCGCATGACGTAACCGCGCAGCGCGCTCTGCGCCTCCCTCGGCGGCTGGTCGCCCCAGAGCTCGGCGACCAACCGGTCGCTGCTGACCACCTGACCCGGCTCGGCCAGCAGCACGGCGAGCACCACGCGTTGCTGTGCGGCCCGGATCGGCGACCACGCGGTGCCGTCGCGCACCCGCAGCGGACCGAGCAGCCGGTATCGCACAGGACCTTCCCCGAGGTGACGGATCGACCGACCCCACGGTACGGCCCCGGTTGCCTCAGTGGAACAGCTTGGCGGCGTCGCGGGCGGCGGCGTGCGCGGCGCGGCGGCCGGGTTCGGCGTCGGCGATCGCGAGGTTGGGCCGGAAGGAGATCTCGGCGATGTCGTCGACACCCGCCCAGCGAAGCCAGTCGCTGAAGTAGGTGGCGTGGAAGTCGTTGCCGAACCCGGGCCCGCGCTCCGGCCCGTAGACGGCGCTCGTGTAGATGACGGCGGCCCGCTTGTTCTTCAGCAGGCCGGTGTAGCCGCGCTCCGGGTCGAAGCCGAAGACCAGGCCCGGCTGGCTGACCACGTCGATGAACTGCTTGAGGATGTACGGCACGCCGTGGTTCCACATCGGGACGCTGAACAGGTACCGATCGGCCGAGTCGAAGCGGTGGAACGTGTCGACGGCGGCGCGCCACGCGTCGCTCGTCGGGGTCTCGCCGGCGAAGACGGCCATCTTGGCCGCGGCGGCCTCGGGGCCGAACGCGGGCAGCGTGCCGTCCCAGAGATCGAAGTGCTCGACGTCGACGTCGGGGTGCACCTCCCGGAAGACGTCGAGGAACGTGTTGGCGATGGCGAGGGACTCCGACCGCTCGCCGCGCGGCGAGGCGGAGATGTGCAGGAGTTTCATCGTGTTCTCCTCTTCCATTTATGTGCGTGCGCACGCATATTCTGCACCGATGCGTGCGCGCGCACAAGAGTGGTACGGTGCCGTGATGGAGAACACGGGCGTCGGGGTGGCGGCGTGGGCGGCCCTGCTGCGGGTCCACGCGGCGCTGCTGCCCGCGCTCGACCAGGAGCTCCAGGCCGCGCACGGGCTGCCGATCACCTGGTACGACGTGTTGCTGGAGCTGAACGCGGCGCCGGAGCGGCGGCTCACCATGGGCGAGCTGGGCGCCGTCGCGGTGGTGAGCCGCTCCCGCGTGAGCCGGGTGGTCGACGAACTGGTGAAGGCAGGCCTCGTCGCCCGGGAGGCGAACCCCGACGATCGCCGCTCCGCGTTCGCGGCGATCACCCCCGCCGGGCGCCGGCGGCTGCGCAGCGCGGCACCCACCTACCTGGCCGGCATCCAGCGCCTGTTCGCCGATCGCATGACGACCAAAGAGGCCCAGACGGTAGCCGACGCCCTGGGAAAGGTCCTGTCCGGCTGAGCCCGCTTGATCGCGTTGATCTTGCAGTTGTGGTGCCAGAGTTCGCCCTGCCTTGCCCGACTTTGTGAGGCACCACAACTGCAAGATCGCGGCGATCTTGCCCGGACGCGGGTTACTCGGGTTCCGCTAGGCGGCGCTTCGCCTCGTCCCACGTCGGGGGCAGCGACCCCACCGGCGCGGACCAGAACCGGAACGCGGCATCGGCCATCGCTGGCCGGTACTTGCGCATCGCGGAGCGATGCGGCTCGGCGGCGACCAGCGCGCGCACCGCGGCATCGTCGCGCCAGGCGCTCAGCGTGAGGAACTCGCGCCGCAACGGGTGCGCCGAAAGGGTGACGCCGTAGGCGCCGTCGGCGGCGCGGACCTGGCGGCGGATGCGCATCGAGTCGCGGAAGAACGGCAACACGTCGCGCCAGCGGCGCAGCGTGAACCGGGACGCCATGAACACGGCGGTCGCGGACGGATCGGCGGGCCGCTCGACGGTGGCCCAGGGCAGCGTTGGCATCTCGATTTCCTCTCAACTTGACACTGACAAGATGCCTCGCGAAGCAGCATCTTGTCAATGGCAAGATGGTCGTTAGACTGTGTGACGTGAGCGACGCGGAACGGTCCCGGCCCTACCACCACGGGGATCTGCGCCGGGCCCTGATCGACGCGGCGCTGGAGATGGTCGCGGAGCACGGGCCGGCCGCGCTGAGCCTGCGCGAAGTGGCGCGGCGGGCCGGCGTCTCGCACGCCGCGCCCACCCACCACTTCCGCAACAAGGCGGGCCTGCTCACCGCGATCGCGGCCGACGGGTACCGCCTGCTCGCCCGCGCGCTGGAGGACGCCGGCGCGAACGCGGACGACGGTTCTACGCCGTTCCGGGAGCAGGGCGTCGCCTACGTGGTGTTCGCCATGGAGCACCCGGCCCACTTCGCGGTGATGCGCGCTCCTTACCTACTGGACGCCGACGACGCGGGCCTCGCCGCCGCCCGCGACAGTGCCGGCGAGCAACTTCGCGCCGGCGCGGTCACGTTGCCCGGCACCGCCGACGCGACCACTCCGCTCGCCGCGTGGTCGCTCGTGCACGGCCTGGCGAGCCTGCTGCTGGAGGGAAACATCAGGCTCGCCGCCGGCGACGACGTCGCGTCGCTCGCCCGCGCCGTCACCGGTCATCTAGGGCGGACCGGCGTCGACCGATGAGGTCGACTACGGTCTGTCCATGCGGGCCAACTGGAAAGCCGCCGTGGCCGGGTGGCACCTGATCGTCGGCGCCGCCTGTGTGGTGGCGTTCGTCGCGCTGGCCCGGTACTTCGTGCTCACCGTGAACGGGCAGAAGTTCGACTTCGTCGCGCTCACCGGCAACTCCATCGGCCGGGCCCGCATCGACGAGATGGTCAACACCGTCCTCGACGGCATGTCGTTGCTGTCGCTGGCCATCGCCACAGCGGTGCTCGCGTTCATCGCGCTGATCCGCCGCAGGCGCGGGCTGGCGCTGATGGTACTGCTGCTGATCACCGGCGCCAACGCCACTACGCAGGCGCTGAAGGCCTTCATCACCCGGCCGAACCTGGGCGTCGACATCGAGCGGGCCGCGGCCGGCAACAGCCTGCCCAGCGGCCACACCACGATCGCCGCGTCGGTGGCGGTGGCGCTGGTGCTCGTGCTGCCGCCGCGCACCCGGGCGGTGGGCGGGTTCCTGGCGGCGGGGTACGCGGCGGTCGCCGGCGTCGCCACGCTCTCGGCGGGCTGGCACCGCCCGAGCGACGCGGTCGCGGCACTGCTCGTGGTAGGTGGCTGGACGGCCGCCGTCAGCTTCGTTCTCGTGCTGTCGCAGCGCAAGCAGGACTTCGTCCTGCAGCGCGACGCCCACCCGGTCGCGACGATCGTCCTAGTGCTGGCCGGCATCGTCCTGCTGGCCGTGGCCGCCGTCGCCTTCGAACTCACCGACCAGGTGCACGACCTCGACCCGGACGAGCTGAGCCGGCGCCGGCTGTTCGCCGCGTACGCGGGCGGCGCCGCGGGCGTAGCCGGCACGGCCGCCCTGCTCGTCGGGCTGATCCTCGCGACCATCCATCGGGTCGTCCCGCACCGCGGCCGCAGCACTGCCATCTCCGGTGACATGCCGCCCTCCGACGATGTCACGGTTCGGCTGGCCGACGGCGAGGCGCCGACCGTCCGGCTGTCCGATCAGGACGCGACTGTCAAGCTGCCGCCCGACGGGCCCCGCGCTACGGCGTGAGACGCCGGTACGGCTGGTCCTCGCCGGCGCGGTAGAGGCGCACATCTGCCCGCTCCTCGGGCGCCAGCGCGAGCGGGAACTCGCGCCGCTCCCCCGGCCGCAACGTGAATCCCGCCGACTGCCGCACCGCGCCGCCGATCCGGACCTCGTACCGGAACCGGGTCTCGGCCCGCTCACGGCTGTGCACGAGCACCGTCCCGGACGGCTCGATCGCGAACTCGGTGTAGTACGAGTCCGGCGTCCGGGTCGCCGCCACGAGTTGCACGACGAGCAGCGCGGTCAGCGCCAACGCCGGCAGCGCCGCCCACCAGTGCCGCAACGCCCGGACGCCCGGCACCCGCGCCGGTTCGGGCACCCGCGCCGGTTGCGGTCCGTGCGGTGGTTGCGGTCCGCGCGGTGGTTGCGGTCCGCGCCGACGGGCCAGCGCCGCCGCGACGGCCAAAGGCACGCAGACGGCGACGAGCAGCCACCCGACGACGGCCGGCTCGAACCGGAGACCGGCGGCGGCGACCACGAATCCGACGGCGGCGGTGGCCGCGATCGAGAGCGGTACCACCAGGGTCGCCGCCAACACACCGTCGCGTCCGGTGGCGCGCCGCATCGCCAGCACCGCCAACTGTCCGGGCAGATACAACGCCAGCACCGCACCGGCGGCGAAGCGCGCCGGGCCGCCGACGAACGACACGACGGTGGCGCACGCCGCCGCTCCCGCACCGAGCCCGGCCGGCCAGTGCCACGCCGCGACCGGTGCACGCCCAGCCACCCGCGTCACCCGTTCGGCCACGGGTCTCAACGTACCGTTCTGTCACCGCCCGGGTGCGTGAGATAGGCAGCCAGCAACGCGGCGGCCACCGCCGCCGCCAGCAACCCACCGGACATTCCCGTCCCGCTGCCCGACACCAGTCCCGCCGTCACCGCAAGCACCAGCGAGAGCGCGCAGAACGCCGCGGTCAGCAGGGTGAGCGCCCGGAACCGGTGCTCGGTGCGCAACCGTGACTGGGCGAGAATCACCACCGTCCACGGCAGCACACCCAGCAGCAGCAGCCGGAGCGACATCGCCGCGCCGCCCGCGTAGGCCGCGCCGTACAGGCTGAGGACCACCCCGGGAGCGAGCGCACCGATCGCGACGGCCGGCGCCAGCAACAGCGCCGAGAACCGCCGGCTGCGCGCGGCGAGCGCGCCGGCCGACGTCGACGTGCCCTGGCTCAATGAAATGTTCCCCACCACCGACGGCACGAGGTACGCGATCTGGGCGATGCTCCACGCCACGTAGAAGAACGCGTTCTCGCGCACGCCGAGCACGCTGACGGCGAGCAGCGGCAACGCGAACTGCGGCGCGCCGCTCAGCAACGCACCGGGAAAGCTCTTGGCCGCGAACGCCGCCGTCTCGCGCACGGCTGGATCGCGGCGGTAGCCGGCGATCGGGCGGTACCCGGCCGTCACCCGGTAACCGGGCACCAAGCGGGGCAGCGCGAGCAGCGTCACCAGCACGGTCGCCGCCACCGGCAGCGTCACGGCCAGGTACAACGCCCGCGGATCACCGGCCGGCAGCCACGGAAGGACCGCCACCTTCAGCACCCCGGCCGCGGCGTTGCGGAGCAGTACCGTTCCGGCGCGGCGCCGCGCGGCGAGCAGGTTGTCGACGAGCACCCCCGCGCCGGCGCCGATCCCGGCGAGCGCGAACAGAACCACGTCGGGCCACCAGGACCGCAGGTTCGGCGCCAGTGCGGGCGACACGAGCGGCGCCGCGGCGGCGTACAGGGTGGCCGCGGCGAGCGAGGTCGCCGCGGAGAAGGCGAGGCTCGTGTTCAGCCGCGCCGTGACCCGGTCCGACCCGCCGAAGCGGAGCATCGCGTACGGCAGCCCGAACCCGGTGAGGTAGCTGAGAAACGAGTTGGCGGCGAAGAGACCGGCGGCGGCGCCGAGCACTGCGGGCTCGACCCGACGGGCGGCCACGACCCAGAACACAAGCCCGGTGACGGCCGAGACGCCGGTGCTCGCCAGCATCAGGTACGACTGCCGGTACAGCGGATCGGCCCAGTGCCGGGCCAGCCACCGCCGCCCCGTCACCAGTCGCGACGTCACGGGGGTGCGGGGATCGTGGCGCGGTCCATGATGCCGGTGGCGATGTCGTAGATGCCGGTGGCCGGCATGGGTCTGGTGCGGGACGGGTCGGCGCCCGGGCCGTGCCGGAAGTAGATGCCGTACGCGCTCGGCGCCTCCGGCCGGTAGCCGTGGGTGGCCCGGTCCGGATACTCCTTGGTGCGGAAGAACGTCGGCGAGATGTAGCTCGGGTGGAACACCACCGCCTCGTCGGCCACCAGGATGTCGGTGCCGTAGCGGTCGTCGTCGAAGGCGATCCCGTACCGCTCCTCCTCCGCGCGGGTGAGGAACGAGCCGGGCGCGCCGCGCAGCGCGCCGCGGATGTCGGCCCGGATCCGGTCGTTGGCGTACCAGAACCGGGCGAACGTGCTGTCGACGAACACCAGGTAGTCACGCCCGAGCCGCCACGGTTTCAGCGTGGCGAACAGGTCGAAGCTGCGGGCGATGTCGGTCATCCCGTGGTCGGAGAACAGGAGCATGTGCGCGTCCGGTTGGCCGTCGAGGCGGCGCCAGGCCGCATCGCAGAACGCCGCGACGCGGTCCAGGTCGGGCCGCAGTTTCGCGACGTTCGCGCCGTGCCGGTGGCCGTGCCCGTCGACGCTCGGGTCGTAGTAGAAGGCGACGTCGTACCGGTCGAACACGCGGTCCAGGTCGCGCACCTGGGTGGCGAGGTCGTAGCCGTGGTCGAGGTAGCGGAAGAAGAACGTCAGACCGCGCGCCAGCGCCGCGTCACCCATGTTCGGTACCGGCAGGTCGACCGGTGGGAACCGGCGGTAGTCCATGTCGTGCCGGGCGAAGTGGTGCGCGAACTGCAGCGGGATGCGCAGCTTGTGCGCCGCCGGCAGGCCGGCCTTGCGGGCGAAGCGGAACAGCACGAGGCGCGCCATGTTCACCGGGGTGAGCAGCAGCCGCGAGTCCACCACCGCCTTCGCCAGCGCGCCCTGCGGCCGGTCGCGGCGGTAGTACTCGGTCCAGACGCCCGTGTGCTGCGGCGGCTGCCCGGTCACCAGGCAGGGCAGGATCGTCGAGCTGTAGCCGAGCACCGTCTCCAGTGGACGGCGCTCGGGCCAGTAGCCCGGCATGAAGTCGACCTCCTGCGCGTATCGCCACGCGAACGCGTCGGAGAAGTACAGCAGGAGCTTCATGCGGATCCGCCCTTCCTCGTCACCAGCACCTGCGGGCAGGCGCGCCAGTCCCGCAGCAACCGCTGCGCGTCCACTGTGGACAGCGCATCGACATGCAGGGCCCGCTGCCAGAGGCGCACCACCGGGTCGATCCGCAGGTCGATCTCGGGCCACCGTCCGGTCACCGCCAGCCGGGCCGCCCAGTAGAGCCGGTGGCGCCGGTGCCGCTCCCGGCGTGCGAGGCGGGCCAGCCCCTCGTCGGCCGGGTCGTCGACGCCGGTGTAGCGCGAGATCAGCCGGCCCAGGCCGTCGACCAGATGCCGACGCGCGGCGGCCGGGTCGGTCGGCGGCGGCGCGCCCGGCGCGGCGCAGCCGAGGCGCTTGCGCAGCACGGCCTTCATCGCCGCGACGACCTCGGCCGGCGCGGCCGACGGCGGATCGCGCTCGAGTTCCGCGAGCCGCTCGGTGTAGCTGGGCCGGTAGCGCTTCTCCGCCACGAGGTACGCCTCCGCGAGCGCCTCGTACGACTTCGCCACCGCCCGTTCGGCCAACGTCTCGCCCACAGCCAGTTTCACGTGCTCCATGAGCCGGTTCGCGAGCACCCGCACGCCCTCCCACGCCGGCAGGTCGGCGGGCTCGGTCGGCGGCACCACGGTCCGCGGGTCGATCGAGCCGGCGACCACGACCCCGTTGGCGCGCGCCTCGTAGAACGCGAACGTGAGGTAGCGCCGCAGCGGGCCGAGCGGCACCTGCCCGCCGTCGACGCCGGCGCCCCGGTGCCGGGCGATGACCCGCTCGATTCCGGCGATCAGGCGGGGATCGGTGCGCCGGGTCAGCACCATCAGGTCGATGTCGCTGACGAGCCGGTCGCCGGTCCAGATCTCCTCGCCGCGCGCGGCCGACCCGCTCACGACGACGCCGAGCACGTGCCGGGACACCGGTGCGCGCTCCAGGTCGGCGAGGAAAGCGTCGACCCGCTCCTTCACCGCGGGGTTCACCCGAGCACCTCGTACAGCACGACGTGGCCGTTGTCGTAGGCGCGCCGGAACGGGCCGGCGTCGAACTTGGTGAGCGCGCGCGTGGTGAGTTGCGTGTCGACGTAGGCGCCGGGCTCGGCCTCGTTGAAGTAGAAGCCGGTGAGCGGGAACCGGTCGGCGGAGCGCAGATCGACGGCGATCCACTCCAGCCGGGCCTTCCGGACCTCGCCGAGCACCGCGGGCGTGACCTCCTGCGGCGCGATGACCGTCCACACGGGAAAGCCGTTCTCCTCGTACGTCACCGGTGTCTGAGCGCCGTGGCTACCGAGGGTCACGGCGAGCGTGTGGTCGCCGGTGATCCGGTGGTGCGGCCCGTGGGTCGCGCGTAGCCACCGGGCCGCCGCGACGACGTCGGGAGTCATCGAGCGCGGGTCGGCCGACGGCACGTACGGGCCCGGAAACCGGATGTGCTCGCCCGAGCGGGCCACGCCGCTGCCGACGAACACCACGAGAACCAGCGCCGCGCTGAGGGCCTTCACGCCGGCCCGGCCCCGCGTGAGCCGTGCGAGCGCGACCGCACACACCGGTGCCAGCCCGATGAACGCGAACTCCCAGAACCGCTTGACCACCTGGTCGCCGCGCAGGGCCACCAGGGGCAGCGAAAGGAAGTACACGGCGCCGAGGCCGACGAGCACACACGCGTCGACCCGGCGGATGGCGCGCCGGATCGCGAAGGCGCCCCAGCAGAAGAACGCGAACAGGATCACGACTGCCGCGAGGCTCGCGGCCCGCTCGTACAGGGGTACCGGCAGGAAGCCGCCGAACAGCCGGCGCGGCCCGGATCCCGAACCGCTCAGGAACTCGGGCACCGAGGTCAGGTTCGACGAGACGTACGGGCCGACGTAGGTCGGCGTGTACCCGGCCGCCGCCAACAGCCAGCCGGCCGTCAGCGCGGCGGTGGCGGCGCACAGCGCCACGAGCGGCAGCGGCGGCCGGCGCCGGACCGCGAACCGGGCCAGCACGATCGTCACCAGCAACCCGGCCAGCAGGTACGACGAGCCGTGGTGGGTCACCACGACGAGCGCACTCAGCACGAGCGCGGCCGCCGCGACGGCCCACCGTTGCTCGGTGTCGTCGAGCCGCACGGCGAGCAGCAGCACCACGGCCACCAGCGGAGCGGCGAGCGACTCGTAGGCGAACTGCGCGTCGAAGAACGCGAACGCCGGGTTCGCGGCGAACACCACGACGGCGAGCAGCGCCACCAGCGCCGGCGACGGCGCCCATGCGGCGCGGGCGAACCGCTCGGCGAGCAGGAACACCGCCAGGCACCCGGCGCCGCGGATCGCGGGAATCAGCACGTTGCCCGCCGCGAACACGTCGCTCCCGGTGACCGCCGACAGGGCGGCGGTCGCGGTGTGCAGGCCCGGGTAGTCCGAGACCACGCGGTTGAGCGGGTTGCCGGCGAACAAGCGGGCACCGGCCCGCAACGCGTCGACGGCATACAGGTGCGCCTGCTCGTCGAAGAAGTTGAAGTAGTGCGGCGCGCGGAGGAGCTTCGGCAGTGACAACACAAGCACCACAGCGGTGCTCAGCAGGACGGCGGCGCGGCGCTTGACGGCAGCGAGCACGTAGACGATCGCTGTGGTGGCGAGTGCGAGCGCCACCGCGAGCCAATACCATTCGTGCGCGCGTCCGGCGTGGCTGTACGCCGCCACGAAGGCCAGACCGGCGAGCGGGAACCCGCTGGTGGCCAGGATGAGCAGCGGGGCGCGTCGGCCCGGCGGCGCCGCGGGAACCGCCAGCGCCGCCGGTACCTTCACGGCGACACTCATGCGATCGCTCCGCTGCGCTCCGCGATGCGTTCGCACGGCGCTGAGTTGATGATTCGCTCGCTCCGCTCGCTCATGCGACCGCAGCGTTCCTTTCCGAGAGCACCTCCGCGTAGACCCGCTCGATGCGACCGACCACTGTGGACGTCTCGAACACACGTGCGCGCTCGGCGGCGGCCTTGCCCATGACCTCCAACCCGGCACGGTCACCGAGAAGGCGGCCGACCGCGGCGGCGAGGGCGGCCGGATCACCGGGCGGCACCAGCAACCCCGTGGAGCCGTCGACGACGAGGTCCGGGATGCCGCCGATGCGGGAGGCCACCACCGGCCGCCCGAACGCGAGCGCCTCCAGCACCACCGTCGGGCAGGGCTCGGGCCAGATCGGCGGGACGACGACGAGCGCGGCGGAGCGGTATCTCGTCCACAGTGGATCGCCGGTGAGCCGGCCGGCGAACTCGATGCCGGGCAGGCCGCCCGGTGGGCCGTCGGTGCCCACCACCACGAGCCGGCCGAGCCCGGCCGGCACCGTCCGCCAGGCCCGCAGCAACGTCGCGAGGCCCTTGTGCCGGTCCGTTGGCCCGACGAACAGCACCTCGTCGGTCCCGGGTGGGGTCGCCGGATCGACAGGCAGGTCGAGGAAGTTCGGGACCACGTCGATCGGGCCGGGGTGCGCCTGCAGGTGCCGGCGGGCCACGTGCGTGGACACCGCGAGGAACCGGTCGACGCGGCCGGCCAGGCGCGGCACCGTGCGCCCGAGCGCCGCGCCGAGCACGCACCGCTTGAGCGTGCCCTGCTCGGCACCCGGGCAGGTGACGCAGCGCAGCCCCCGTCCGGACCGGCACTCGTGGCCGCCGCGCAGCAGGTTCTTCTTCGGGCAGCGCAGCCCGTGGTCGTGCAGCGTCACCACCACGGGGCGACGCCCGGCCGCGGCGACGGCCGAGAACTGGCACCAGCCGTGGGCGTGCACCACGTCCGGGGTGTACCTGTCGATCGCGGCGGCCAGCGCGCGCCGGAAGCCGGGGTGCGGCCACGGCGGGTGGAAGGCCCGGCCGGGCTGCTGGTACAGCGCCGACGGGCCGATCCCGGTGGGCACCAGATGCACCGGGACGCCGTCATCGTCCACTGTGGATGCACGTGACCCACCGGCCACGACCGCGACCTCGTGCCCCGTGCGGCGCAGTTCCCTGCCCAGCCGCCGGACGTGCGCCTCCAACCCACCCGGTGCGGGCGGGTAGAAGTCGGAGGCGAGCAGGACCCTCATCGCGGCACCCGGATCGCGGCGGCCTTCTCGTAGACCGCCTCGTACCGCTCGAGGATGGCCGGCAGCGCGTACTCGCCGAGATCCACGTCGACGCGGTCGCCGGCGAGCCGGCGCACGGCGGCCGCGACCTCGGCCGGCCGGGCCGGATCGGCGGCGAGCACCGCGCCCGGAAAGCGTTCGCTCCACGCGGCGAGCGCGGTGTCGCCGCTGGTGACCACCGGCGTGCCGGCGGCCAGCGACTCCAGCACCGTGTAGGAGAAGGCCTCCGCTGCCGAGAGGTTGACGTGCACCGCCGCGTCGCGCACCACGGCACGCACCTCCGCGTCGGGCAACCGATCGGCGGTCAGCCGCACCCGGTCGGCGACGCCGAGCCGGGCGGCCAACCGCAGCACGTCGCCACGCTCCGGGCCGTCGCCGACGATGTGCAGCCGGAAGCCGGGCAGCTCCGCGAGCGCCCGGACGACCGCATGGACCCGCTTGTAGTGCGCCAGCCGGCTCACGACGGCGATCGTGGGCGGCCCGTCGGCGTCGCGGGACGCGGCTGGTTGCGGTCCGGGGTCGATCCCGTTCGGAATCACCTCCGGCGCCACGCCGAAATGCCCGCGCACCAGCCGGGCCTCGTCGTCGGACACGGCGGTCACGGCGGCGGCGGCCCGCACGACGCGGGTCGCCAGCGCGCGGTACGCCGGGTGGATCAGCCGCGCCGCGACGGTGTGGCCGCGGCCGTGGTAATGCGTGGTGAGTACATACGGCCGCCGGCCGGCGGCCCAGACCGAGGCGGCGACGGTCGAGTGCAGATTGTGGACGTGGCAGACGTCGGGACGCAGGCGCCGCAGCACCGGCACGATCCGCGTCGACCACTCGAACTGTCCGCCCCGGCTCGGCAGGCGCATCACGCGGTAGGGACCGTCCTCGACGGAGAAGGCGGCTGCGCCGCCATAGGTGACCACCAGCACGTCGGCGCCGCGGCGGGTGAACCCTTCGGCGAGCTGGCGGCACAGCGTCTCCACGCCACCGACCCGGGGCGGGAAGCCGCGCGTCACCAGCAACAGCCTCATGCGCGCTGCTTCGCCCGTCCACTTGCGACAGTGGTGGCGACGGCCCGGCGGCCGCCCGCGGCGGCCAACCGCCCACCGAACGCCGCGGCGGTCACCAGCAGCCCGCCCGCGCTCGCCAGTGCCCGCGCGCCGGCCAGCCGATCGCGGCGCCGAACGCCGACCGCGGCGTAGCGGGCGATCGCCGGCACCAGCGTGCGGCGCGCGTAGCTGCGGTCGAAACCCATCGCCGCCGGGCCGTACCGGATGCGGACGTCGGCCTTGGAGATGCCCTCGGCGACACAGCGCTGCCACAGGTACGTCCACGTGGTTCTGGCGGCGGGAACGAAGTGCCGCACCACCGCCGCCGGGGTGTACCAGATGCTGTCGCCGCCGTAGCGGCGGCGCATCTGCACCGCCAGCGCGATCTCCTCGTTGGAGTGGTTCTTCGGCTTGGGGCCGCTCGGGCCGAACTCGATCGGGAAACCACCGACGTCCAGCAGCGCCCCGCGCCGGGCGGCCATGTTGCAGGCGATCGGACGAGTGATCGGTTGTGCGCCGGTCGGGTGGCCGCGGTAGGTGCAGCCGACCACCCAGAACAGTTCGGGCGGCAGGACCGGGGTGATGCCCTCCCAACGCGGCAGAATGCGCCCGCCGGCGGCGACGACGTGCGGATCGTCGAAGGGCTTTTCGAGCTCGTCCAGCCAGTCGGGTTCGGCCGTTGCGTCGTCGTCGATGAAAGCCACCAGGTCACCGGACGCGGCCGCGACGCCGGCGTTGCGCGCCGCGGACACGCCGCGCCCCGGGCTCAGAATCAACTCGACGTCGCGCGGCTGGATCGCGCGCAGCTTCTCGAGCAGCGGCGGGTTGGCGTCGACCACCACGATGATTTCGTGCGGATCGTTGGCACGCAGACTCTCGACGCACTCGAGGAGCAGTGCGAGCCGCCGGTCGGTGTGCGTACACACCACCACCGAAACCGTTCGTGCCGCCACGCCAACCCCCGTCGCCGCGCGCTGTCGCATCTCACGCTACCGCCGGTGGCGGTTGTGCGCTCCCGGTGTTCCAGGTGTGACTGATGGGTCCGGGAAAGCCAGCGGGCCCGCCGCGCTTGTGCGCGACGGGCCCGCCGGATCCGGTTCGGTTACGCGACGCGGAAGCAGCCCCCGCAGGTCCCCTTGCCGAAGTCCGGGTTGGTGACCAGTACCGTGCGGGTACCCGTACCGGTGGTCGCCGCCACGCTCACCGTCGCGGTGATGGTGTTGGCGTCCACGACCTGGACGTCGGTCAGCGTCACGCCGGTGCTCAGGCTCACCGTCGCGCCGGGCACGAAGTTCGTGCCGGTGATCGTGACCTGGGCGCTGCCGCCGCGGTTCACCACGCTGGGCGTGATGCCGGTGACGGTCGGAGCGGCGCTCACCGCGAACGCGGTGGTGCTGTAGCCCTTGCCGCCGTCGGCGTTGATGACGGTGACGGTCCGGTCGCCGGCGGCGGCCGCACCGGCCACCGACAGCGTCGCGACGATGGTGTTCTCGTCGACCCGGTTCTGCGAGACCACCGCGACACCGGTGCCGGCGAAGGAAACCCGGGCACCCTCGCTGAAGTTGGCTCCGGTCACGGTGACGGTGGTCAGCGCGCCACCACCGAGCACGGCGGGCGAGACCTCGCCGACCACCGGGCCGGCCGACACCGAGAAGCATCCGGTGCAGGTGGTGCTGCCGGCGTCGGCGGGGTTGGTGATGACCAGGTCGCGCGGGCCCGGCGCCGCCGCACCGGCGGTGGACAGGCCGACGCTCAGGTGGCCCGCGTCGAGCACCGTGACCGACGTGACGGCCACGCCGCTCGCCGGCACCGTCACCTTGACGCCGGGAGCGAAGTTGGCCCCGGTCACCGTGATGGTGCGCTGCGCACCCGGGCCGATCTGGTTCGGGCTGACGTCGGTCACCTGCGGACCCGGCACCACCGTGAAGCAGGCGGCGCAGGCGATGCTGCGGCCGTCGGTGAGGCTGACCGTCACGTCCCGCGCACCCGGGTCGGCGTTGCCGGCGACCACGACGTGGGCGATGAGCGTGCTGGCGTCGACGACGGTCGTGAACTTCACGGTGACGCCGGCGCCGAACGAGGTCAGCGCGCCCGGCGTGAAGCCGGTGCCGGCGATGGTGACGCTCTGGCCGAACGCACCACCGTTGGCGCCCTGGCCGCGGGTGGCCGGGCTGACCGCGGAGACGGTCAGCGGAGCCCGCTCCGTGAGCGACGCGGTGGTGCTGACCGACCCGATGGCGGCGGTCAGGACCTCTGTGCCCGGCGTGGTCGACGCGGTGACCGTCGCCGTGTAGATGCCGAACCCGCGGTCGGTGACGGCCGAGATCGCGACGTCGCCGTTGGTGGACAGGACGAGCGCCTGACCGGCCGTCGGGTTGCCGTGCGCGTCGGTCGCGGTGACCGTCGCATCCACAGTGGACATGCCGTCGGCCACGACGCTGGGTGCCGAGAGGGTGAACGTGAGTGCGGCCACCGGGCCGGCCACCTGGGTCAGCAGCGCGCTACCGGTGACGCTGCCGTTGGTCGCGGTGATCGTCTGGGTACCGGCCACAGTGGACGCGGTCAGCGTCGCCGTGTAGGTGCCGTCGCCGTTGTTCTGCACGGCGCCGAGCTGCGCGCCGCCATCGGTCGACAGCGTGACGGTGTCGTTGGTGCGGGCATTGCCGTACTGGTCGGCGACGTGCACGGTGACCGTCGTGGTCGCGGCGCCGTCGGCGACGATCGACGGCTGGCCGAGGCCGACGGTGACTACCGGCGCGGCCGGGTTCACCTGCAGCGCCGCGGTGCCGGTGGCGCCCGGGCGGGTCGCCGTGACGGTGTGCGCGCCGGCAACCGTCGCCGTGCAGGAGTTCGCCGTGCACGAGCCGTTCGGCGAGATGCTGAACGTGGTGCCGGACGTCATGTCGCCGAGGTTGTTGCCGCTGGCGTCACGGCCCTGCGCGGTGAAGCTGCGGCTCGCACCGGCGTCCATTGTGGACGTCGACGGCGAGAGCACCAGCGACGCCAGCGCACCCGGCTGCACCGCGATCGGCGACTGGGTGCTGGACAGCGCACCGGAGGTGGCCGTCACACCCTGGTTGCCGGCCGTGCGCAGGGTCACGCCGCCGGTGAAGACGTGTGTGCCGGCGTCGGCCCCGGTGAACGTGTAGTTCGCCGGCAGGGTGGCGGCGGCGTCGGTCGAGGTGAAGCTGACGGTGCCGGTGAAGCCGGTCGCCAGGTTCCCGTAGGCGTCCTGGACGGTCACCGTCGCCGACGCGGCCGAGCCGGCCGTGGTCGGGGTCGCGATGCCGGTCAGCGCCAGGCTCGCGGCGCTCGCGGCCACGACGCTCGTCGACGCGGTGCCGGTGATCGACGACGTCGCCTTGTCGGTGGCGGCGAGGTTGCGCGCGCCGGCGGTCTTGAACACGACGCCGGTGAACGTGTGGACGCCGTTGTCGGCCGCGGTGAACGTGTAGTCGGCCGGCTTGGTGGCCGCCGCGTCGGTGGAGCTGAACGCGACCGCGCCCCGGTATCCGGTGGCCACGTTGCCGTACTGGTCGCGCGCGGTCACCGTCGCCGACTGCGAGGCGCCCGCGGTGGAGGTCGCCGGCAGCGTCATCGTCAGCTGCGAGGCGCTGCCGGGGTTCTGGGTCAGCGTGCCGAAGTTGGTGCCGCCCACGCCGCGGGTCACGCCGCTGACGGTGACCGCACCGCTCGCGCCGTCGAGGTACATGTTGCCGCTGGCGACCGGCGTGCTGGCCGTCGGGCGGGCGCCGAGCCGGCCGCTGCTGCCGGAGTTGAGGCCGATGGTCACGACGCTTCCGCTGTTCGACGTGTCGCAGACGTAGAACGTGAGCGCGGTCGTGCCCGGCGTCACGTTGATTCCGCTGCGGCTGGCGCCGCTGCACGACGCCGACGCGGAGATCGACGGCCGGTTGGTCGTGCTCGGACCGGTCAGGTTCACCGCGACCGTCGACGAGGTCCGGAACTCGAACCCGGCGGGCGCCATGACGGAGAAGCGTCCCAGCGAGATCTCACCGGCGTTGGCCTCGTCGACGACGATGGCGCCGAGGTTGGTGTACGTGGCCGACGGGCCCGCGTTCGCGGCTGTGAACGCGGTGCCGCCGCTGGCGGGCGTCACCGTGGTGGCGGCGAACGCCGGCGCCGCGCCGACACCGGCGACGAGCGCACCCGACGCGGCGGCGGCGAGCACCCGTAGCGCGCGTCCGAAGGTGGTGGACCGTTTCTGCACTGAGCTGTTCCTCTCGGGGTTCTCCTGCTGCGGCTGCTGCTGTTCCTGTGGCTCGGCGGTGTGCCGCCCGGCTGCCGTCCGATCGGGTGCCGTGTCCCCGGTCGGCCGCGCGGATCGCTTCGAGCGGATCGCTCCCAGCGGGCGGCGACGTTCGGTCATGCCGGGTCCCCACTCCGTGGTGACCCGCCCTGGCCGGGCGGTCTGAGCCTGACGATGACCTCGCTCCGCTCGGTCATGCGCCGGCCCACAACCGGGCCGGGCCGGCCGACCAGTCGTGACGCGCCTTCGACGTCGCGGGGCGGCGGAAGCGCTCGCGGGCGATGGTCCGCAGGACCCGCAGGCCGTCCTTGACGGCGTTGAGGTTGCTCTCGCCGTGCAGCCGGTCGCGCTCGAAGCTCGGCACCTCGGCGACGGTCAGGCCGGCGCGGGCCACCCGCACGTTGATGATGGTTTCGATCTCGAACCCGTCGCCCCACCGCAGGTCGGGCCGGCCCGGGGTGTGCGCACCCGGTTCCAGACCCAGCGTCGGCAGGCAGCGCCGCCAGAACGCGTTGTATCCGTAGCAGAGGTCGGTGTACCTGGTGCCGTTGAGGGTGTTGGCGAACACGTTCAGCGCGTGGTTTCCGGCGCGCCTGACGCGCGTGATGTCGCTGCTTCCACCGCCGGCGACGAAACGCGAGCCCTTGGCGAAGTCGGCGCCCGCCAGGAGCGCCTCGACGAACGCGGGAATCTCACGGGGGTCGGTGGACCCGTCGGCGTCGATCATCACGATGATGTCGCCGCTGCACACGGCGAATCCGCAGGCGAGCGCGTTTCCCTTGCCGCGACGGGTCTGATGCACCACCCGCACGTCCGGACGCAGCCGCCGGGCCACCGCCACCGTGTCGTCGGTGGAGTTGCCGTCGACGAGAACGACCTCGTGGACGTCCGCGGGCAGCAGTGCGAAGACGTGCGGAAGGTTGCGTGCCTCGTTCAGCGTCGGGATGACCACGCTCACTCGCGGAGCGACGTCGGGTTCGACGGCGGTACGAGGGCAGGGTGAAGCCACGACGGGTGCGAGCACGGGCGTTCTCCAAGCGTCGACGAATCGGGCTCGGTTTCGCCACTCGCTCCCTGCCGGGCCTGGGGCCCGGCGCGGTCGGTTCACCCGATCGCGACCGGACCCCTACGGGCGACCAGAACCGCCCGGCAGATCAACGCATCCCGTCAGCCCCCGTTGGGCTGTGAGAACACTCTGCGACCCGGACGGCAACTCGACTGTCCGGTGATCGGGTGATTACTCGCGCCAGCCGACCATCTCCACGTTGCGGGCAAGCTCCACCCGCAACCCGAGCAGCACCTCGGCCGCACCGCCGGGCTGCACCTCGAAGCGCCACGTCAGCACGCCGAGTTCGGTGCGATCCTGCGGCGCCGGATGCAGATGCAACTCGCGTACCGCGATGTTCTCGTCGCGCGAGACCGGAAGCTGGTCCAGCACCGTGATCCGGGCCGGTGCCGGCGTGTGGTTCGTCACCAGCACCCGGTATTCGACGTCGCGCCGGCGGGTCGCGCCGAGCGTCGCCTTGGCCGCCCGCCGGGCGACGAGCATGCGCTCCACCCGGATCCGGTCGTCGACGCCGAGCGCGAGCTCGATCTCCTCCCCTGGCGCCCACGTCTCGATCGCGGCCCTGCCCACGAAGTCGCCGCCGCTGAACACCGACGCCGGCCCGGCCGGCAGCGTGTGCGCCGACCGGTTGACGACGGTCGCCCGCAGGTGCGCCTCGGGTGCCTGCACCGGCGCGGTCACGTAGTCCAGGGCTGCCTCCAGCGCGATGACGGCGACGGTGGCACGGTGCGCGGTGCCGTCGGCCGGCACGGCGACGGCACGGGTGGTGCGGTAGGTGGCCGCCGAGACGCCCTGCTCGACGGTGGCCGTCGCGGTCTGGATGGGAGGTGGCGGCACCGCCGCCCGGGCCATCGCGGAGGCCTGGCCGACCGGGCCGCCGGACACGGGCGGCGACGCGGCAGCCGGCATCGGCGCGCCGTATGCCGCCGGCGCGTAGGGCACCGGCCGGAAGCGGTCCAGGTACCAGGGATCCAGCTCGGGGATCGACGCCGTGCCGGACGGCCGGGCGGTGGACAGCAGCAGCTCGGTCTCCGGCCAGTCCTCCCCCGTGTGCTGGGTCACCAGGCCGAACCAGGTGAGCGCGAGTCGCTGGCCGTCGACCCGGATGTCGTACACCGACTGCCATCCGGCCCCACCGACCATGTAGGACAGTTCAAGGTGGACGGTGCCGGCATCGGTCACTTCGAGGTCCACCGCGGCGGCCATCCGGTCGGGCAGGTCCGGCGCGTGCGGCTGGTCGAGCGTCCGGTCCAGCGCCGCGAGGTCGTCGGCCAGCAGCTGCCGCCGTTCGGCGTCGGCCCGGCGGCGCGCGTTGGCCGCGGTCATCTGCTCGTCGAGCGCCGACGCGATGCCGGCAACCGCCGCCGGATCGGTCTCGCCGGTCGCGAGCGCGCGGGCGAAGGCGACGCTCGACCGCTGGCTCAGTGCCGCAAGGAAGTCGACGTGCCGCTGGTGCACGGCGTTCGCGTCGTCGAGCGCCGCGATGTCGGCGGCGAGCGCGCGGCGCCGGTCGCGCTTGGCGGCCTCGTCCGGGTCGGGCGAGCGGCTGTGGCTGCGGCGCACCACGTCGACGCCGAGCACCATGGCCGGCCCCTGCCCGCCGACGCGCACCGAGTCGGCCTGCAGGTGCAGGGGCAGCGGTTCGATGAAAACCCGGTGTCGGCCCGGCGTCAGGTCGATCGAGCCGCGCCGGGTGATCCGGGCGAGGTCGGGGAAGACGGTCACCGACACGATGGGCGCGTCCACTGTGGAGGGCTGCCCGGTTCCGCTGGTCACGCCAAGACTTTAGTACCGCGAGCCACGCCCGGGCCGTGGTGCTCCGGTGTTGTGGATCGTGGACTCCCGAGGCGCCTATGGGCGCCACCGGAGTCCACGATCCACGACGGGCCCGGTCGGGGGCGGGCCGCGGGACCGCATCGTGGGACACGCGGCGCGCAACGTGACGGTGATTCGGGTAGGTTTGCATCCGTGACTCTGGATCCGCGCCCCCGGCCGACGCGTCGGCCTGCGCGGCGACGGCTGCCACTGCTCACCGCGTTGGTGCTGCTCACGATGGCCGCTGGCCTGTGGGCCTGGCTCTGCGCCCCGGCCGCGCCGGCGTCCGCCACGGTCGCGGCGCCGCGCCTGCACATCGCCGCCGTCCGGGTCGACGAGGCGGCTGCGGCCGCCCGAGCCGCGAGCACCGAGACTGCTGCCCAGGGCGCCCCCGCCATCGGCGGCCACCACGCCTCGGCCCACTCGCTCCCGGTCACCGCCCCGGTCACCGCCGCGGTCACCGCCCCGGCGACGCATGCGGAGCCGGCCCTCCAGGGCGTCACCACCACGGTCACGCTCACGAGCGACCTGCTGCCGGCCGCCGCCGGACCGCGGGCGCCGCCCGTCAGTTCCTGACGCACTCTCCCACGCACCACCGGATCGCCCCGTGCCGCGCGACGTCGCGCCCGAAGCGGGCTCGCTACCCCTATCCGCAAAACGCGTACCAGGGAAGTTGGTCATGGAAGACGCCTTGATGTCCGGAATCCCCGAGGCCCTGACGATCTGGCTCGCGCTGCTCGGCGCCAGCCTCACCGCCTTCGGCGTGCTCGCCGCGATCGCCGGCCGAGCCCGGCGCCGTCCGCGCGCCGGCCGGCCCGACGCAGCGCCGCCCGCGCACGCCCCCCGCATCGCCATCACCCGGCTCGCGCTGGCCCTCGCGAAGGAACCGCCGGCCGCGCCGACACCGCGCCCGTCGCCGTCCGAGGCCGAGGACGAGTTGCGCTTCGCCGAGGAGATCGCCACGGCCGCCGCCCGCGCGGCGGTGACCGCCGACCGGCGGCATGCCGCGTGGCTGAGTGCACACCGCGCCGTCGACGCCGCGTGGCTGGCGTACGAGGCCGCCGACCGGACGGCCCGCCGGGCGATCCGCGCCGCGGCGTTCCCCGCACCGGCAACGCCGCTCACCCCCGCCGAGTACGCCGACCGCGAGCGTCACCTGCACCGGGCCGCGCAGGCCGCGCACGCGCGCGGGGAGCTGTCCACCGATCAGCTCATCGACGCGATGTCTCACCGCAACGGCTTCGACCCGACGCTGCATCCCTTCGAACAGGACGCGACACTGCGCCGCGTCGCCCGGGACCGACTGCTGCGGGTGTATCTGACCGCGTCGGATCTGGAGCGCACCGCGTGGCGCGAGGCGGATCTGGCGATGGCGGCCAAGCAGAGCCTGGCCCGGGAGGCGATGATGGCGGCCCGCCAGATACAACACTCGTACCACCCGGCGCAAACCATCACTCTGTTCGCGCCCGAGCCGCAGTTGGCAATGCGGTAGGCGGGACTACAGCACCGATCCAGCGATGCTCATGTGGCACGACTGCCTGCCGATGGGAGGGTAGACCCCTCACCTCCGGCTGGAGTGCCATGTACCAGACCTACAATCCGCTCCTCGACGCGCTCAAGCGGCGCGGCGCGGATGAAGCGGCACTGGAGCGGGCGTCGCGCGAGGCCGAGCAGACCGGTCGGTCGCTGCGCGCCGTCCTCATCAACGACAACATCGTCACCGAGGACCAGCTCACCGAGGCGTCGGCGGAAGCCAACGGGTTCACGTTCGTCGACCTGGTGGGTTACCCGATCGACCCGAACGCCATCAACGCGATCCCGCTGCCGCTGGTTCTGCGGCACCGGGTGCTCGGCCTCAGCGTGGACGAGCACGAGATCGTCGTCGGAATCACCGACCCCGACGACATCATGGCCCTCGACGACGTCCGCGCCGCCACCGGCCTGCAGGTGCGCCCGGTCGTGGTGGCGCGCAGCGAGCTTCGCAAAATCATCGAACGGCTGCGCCGCGAGGAGAGCGACCTCGGCGACCTCGCGGCGAGCCTGCGCTCCACCGAGCAGGCGTCCGTTTCCAACCTCGCCCAGGCCGACGAGGACGCTCCGATCGTCCGCTACGTCAACTCCCTGATCGAACAGGCAATCCAGAACCGCGCGTCCGACCTGCACCTCGAGCCCACCGAGCACGACCTGCGGATGCGCTACCGCATCGACGGCGTGCTGCACGAGATCGACAGGGTGCCCAAGGACGTGACCGGCGCGCTGGTGTCCCGCCTCAAGATCATGTCCAACGTGGACATCACGGAGCGGCGGGTCCCGCAGAACGGCCGCATCACCGTGCAGCTCGGCCAGCGAAAGGTCGACCTGCGGCTCGCGACGCTGCCGACGGTATGGGGCGAGAAGGTCGTGCTCCGGGTGCTCGACACCGGCGGCATCGACCTGCAGCTGCGCAAGCTCGGGTTCACCGACCGGAACTACTGGCGCTTCTCGACGTCGTTCAAGAAGCCGCACGGGATGGTGCTGGTGACCGGGCCCACCGGCTCGGGCAAGTCCACCACGCTGTACGCGACGCTCGCCGAGATCAGTGAACCCACCGTCAACATCATCACCGTCGAGGACCCGGTCGAGTACCGGCTGCCGGGAATCAACCAGGTGCAGGTCGACGCGAAGGCGGGCATGACCTTCGCGGCCGTGCTTCCCGCGATCCTGCGCTCGGACCCCGACGTCGTGCTGATCGGTGAGGTTCGGGACCGGGTCACCGCCCAGTTGGCGGTCGAGGCCTCGCTCACCGGCCACCTCGTCCTGTCCACGCTGCACACCAACGACGCGCCCAGCGCCGTCACCCGGCTCATCGAAATGGGCATCGAGCCGTTCCTCGTCGGGTCCTCATTGGACGGCGTACTGGCGCAACGGCTCTGCCGGCGGCTGTGCGACTGGTGCAAGGAGCAGTACGAGCCCACCGAGCAGGAGCTGATGGCGTCCCGGTGGCCGGAGCGCGACCTCGGCGTGCCGCGCTCGCTGTGGAAGCCGGTCGGCTGCCGCACCTGCTCCAACACCGGTTACCGGGGACGGCTCGCGTTGCACGAGGTGATGCCGGTGACGGAGTCGATCGAGCGGCTGGCGGTGCAGCGCTCGTCGGCCAACGACATCCACCGGGTGGCGCTGGCCGAGGGCATGCACGATCTGCGCGTCGACGGGCTGTACAAGGCCTCGGAAGGCCAGACGTCGATCCAGGAGGTCATCCGCGTCGCGATCTGAGTCGCTATCCAGGTGCGAACACGGCTAAACCAGGGAGTGTTCCGGCCGACATAGGGGACGTGGAGCTAGTTCAGACGCGGGATGAGCCGATCGCGGCACCCCACCACGGCGACGAGCGGGCATCGCTGGACACGATGCTCGTCTCGATGATCCACGCCGGCGGCTCCGATCTGCACCTGACCGTCGGCGCTCCGCCCGTGGTGCGGGTGAACGGGCAGATGCGTTACCTCGCCGACTACCCGCCGCTCGAACCGGCCGACACCGCGATGCTGGTGCGGGCGGCGGTCAGCGAGGACCAGTGGTCGTTCTTCGAGGAGAGCCACGAGCTGGACTTCGCGTACAGCGTCGACGGGCTCTCGCGGTTCCGGGTGAACATCTACATCCAGCGCGGCTCGTGCGGCGCGGCGTTCCGGGCCATCCCGCACGACATCAAGCCGCTCGAGGAGCTGGGCGTGCCGGACTCGGTGTCCCGGTTCGCGCAACTGCACCGCGGCCTCGTGCTCGTCACCGGGCCCACCGGCTCCGGAAAGACCACCACGCTCGCCGCCCTCCTGGACCTCGCCAATCGCACCCGCTCCGCGCACATCATCACCATCGAGGACCCCATCGAGTTCCTCCACCACCACAAGCAGTGTCTGGTGAACCAGCGCGAGGTCGGCGCCGACACCGAGTCGTTCGCCACCGCGCTCAAGCACGCGCTGCGGCAGGACCCGGACATCATCCTCGTCGGTGAGCTGCGCGACCTGGAAACCACCTCGACAGCGCTCACCGCCGCCGAGACCGGTCACCTGGTGCTCGCGACGCTGCACACGCAGAGCGCCGCGCAGACGGTCGACCGCATCATCGACATCTTCCCGCCACACCAGCAGCACCAGGTGCGCGCGCAACTGGCGTCGGCGTTGCAAGGAGTGGTGACACAGGCGCTGGCGCCCCGGGCCGACGGCCGGGGCCGAACGGTCGTCACCGAAATCATGTTCGCCACCGCCGCGATCCGGAACCTGATCCGCGAGGGCAAGAACCACCAGATCCCGTCGTTCATGCAGTCCGGCGGCCGCGAGGGCATGCTCTCGTTCGACCAGCACCTGGCCGAGCGGGTGCGAAACGGCCTGCTGACGTACGAGCAGGGCCTCGGGATGTGCCACGCACCCGAGGACTACACCCGCCTGGCCGGAAGGAACTGACCGCCATGCCGGCCACCAAGGAATTCACCTATGAGACCGTCGGCGCCGCCGGCAAGCGGGTCAAGGGCAAGATCGAGGCCAGCAACGAGGCGACGGCGGCACTGCAGCTGAAGCAGCAGGGCATCATCCCACTGTCCATCTCGGACTCGAGCTCGGTCCTCCAACGGGAGTTGAGCATCCCGGGGCTTTCGGGGCGGACCACACTCAAGGACCTCGCGGTCTTCTCCCGCCAGTTCGCCACGATGAGCGCCGCCGGCATGTCGCTGCTGCGGGCGCTCGGGGTGCTCGAGGAGCAGACCGAGGCGTCGTCGTTGAAGAAGGCGATCAACGAGGTGCGGCTCGACGTCGAGGCCGGCATGCCGCTCTCGGCCGCGATGGACAAGCACGATCGCGTGTTCCCCACGCTCATGGTGGCGATGGTGAAGTCCGGTGAGACCGGTGGTTTCCTCGACGACGCGCTGGAACG
>Ga0111538_10001883_pt1 | contig 29402 bp, 22 predicted proteins | sample SoiMethybrSBSTD1_FD_79669 | JGI IMG/M metagenome (GOLD analysis project Ga0111538, IMG submission 79669) | Bulk soil microbial communities from a Populus tree surrounding site in Tennessee, USA - Soil MetaG P. TD hybrid SBSTD1 (version 2)... | ecosystem: Environmental > Terrestrial > Soil >... | reverse complement strand
GGCGTCGAACCCGGCGACGAACGTGGTGATGGTGGCGGCCGCGGTCGCGCCTTCGGGCGTGTTCGGGTCCATCTCCCGGGCGAGCGCCACGAGGATCGCGCGGCGTTCCCTGTACGTCAGGCGCGTGTCGCACGCGATGATCTGCAACTGGATGGGTAGCTCGGCGGCGGCGCGCTGGATATTCGCGGCGTGCGTCCTGGTCGCCATCTGGACGCGCCGGTCGCGGGTCGCCGCCAGGAACGTCGCCTTCTGAAAGCGCGCCGGGTCCTGGCCCGAGAAGCGCGTGAGCTCGTCGGAGACGTCGAAGCGGCCGAGGAACTGAACGGGCAGGGGGAGGTCCATGAAGTTCGTGCAGTAGTTGCTGCGACAGCTATCACGCGTATCGACCAGGTAGCGCGACACCTCGGGAATCACCTGCCGCGTCTCGGGCGGGGCCAAGCCCTGGTCCAGAGCCGACGGGGGCGGCGCCGGCGGCCCGCGGCCCTTGAGCAGGTTCTTGACCGATGCCTGCAGCGACGGGACGGCCATCGGCGCGTCGCGCATCGGAAACCAGGGGAACTGGCTGAGGCCGCTGACGCGCTTGTCCTTGAAGGCGACCGAGCCGTCAGGGGCGATGCGCGCCGTGAAGCCGCTGGTCTCGTACAGCAGATCGCCGGTGCCGTCCTTCGCGTCCTTGAGATCGATCCGTTGCGGCTCGCCCACGCGCTGGGGCGCGGGCGGCTGGATCAACGGCGGCGCCTGCGGGACGGCTTGCGTGTCCCCGCCCGCCTCCGCGGCGAGGAGCCCGGCCAATGCGGCAACCAGTGAGATCAAAGTCGACCTCCCTCCCTGGTCGGATGGAGCGACCAGGACGCTCTAAGGTTGCCTAACGGCTTTCGGTCGCGCCAGCGGTACCCAGATAGCGCTCGGGATCGACCAAGAAGGCGTCCCGGCAAGCGATCGAGTGGAAGAAGAACACGGTGCCGTGGCGGTCGATCGCGCCCGCGGCGTCGGCGCGCTTGAGCTCGCGGCCACAGACCGGATCGGTCGCGGTCGCGAGCTCGATTTCGTCACGATCCCCGAAGCTGACCCGGCCTTCGTCGAGAGAGTCCGTCATGCGCGCCTCTCACTCAACTTGGCCACGGATCTGGTGGGCGCAAAGCGGCTGCTTATATTCGCCCACGCATGAGCCACGAGGGCCTTCACGAGCCGGCCGAGCTGCTGGGCGAGGGGACGCGGAACCTGCATCGGGCTCTGGTTTCACTGATCGAGGAGCTGGAGGCGATCGACTGGTATCAGCAGCGCGCCGATGCATGCAGCGATCCGGCGTTGAAGGCCGTGCTGCTGCACAACCGCAACGAAGAGGTCGAGCACGGGACGATGACCCTCGAGTGGCTGCGCCGGAACGACGCGACGTTCGACAAGTTTCTGCGCCGCTATCTGTTCAAGGACGCCGACATCATCGCGATCGAAGAGGCCGCCGACGAGGAGGAGGCGGTCGAGCCGTCAGTCGAGAAGCAAGACCAGAAAAATGACGGGTCGCTCGGCATCCGCAGCCTGCGCGGGCCGGTTTGAAGATGGATCTCCTGAAGCGGGAGCTGGCGCCGATCCTGCCGCCGGCGTTTGCCGCCATCGACGGCGAAGCGGCGCGCGTGCTGAAGCTGAATCTGGCCGGGCGGCGCATCGTCGACTTCCGCGGCCCCCACGGCTGGGAGCTGGCGGCCGTCAACACCGGCCGGATGGCGAAGCTGTCAGAGGAGCTGGACCCGGCGGTTCACGTCGGCGTCCGGCAGGCGCAGCCGCTGGTCGAGCTGCGCGTGCCGATCCGGCTGCCGATCGCCGAGCTGGACTCGATCGCGCGCGGCGCGCCCGATCCCGATCTGCGCCCGGTCGTCGCCGCCGCGGAGAAGCTCGCCCACGTCGAGGACTCGGCGATCTTCAACGGCCTGCCGGCCGCCGGCATCGAGGGCATCATCCCCGCCAGCCCGCACCACGTGCACAAGCTGCCGCCCGACGTGACACACCTGCCGCGCGCGATCCTGACCGCGCGCGAGACCCTGCGGCAGGCGGGGGTCAGCGGGCCTTACGCGCTCGTGCTGGACGCCGCCTACACCGCGCAGGTGCTCGCGGCGGCCGAGGACGGCTATCCACTGGCGAAGCGGCTGACCGATCAGGTGCTGGACGGGCCGCTGATCCGCGCCGAGGCGATCGAAGGCGGCGTGCTCCTGTCGGTGCGCGGCGGCGATTACGAGCTGACGGTCGGGCAGGATCTGTCGATCGGCTACGCCGCGCACGATCCCCACGTCGTCGAGCTCTACCTGACCGAGTCGTTCACGTTCCGCGTGCTCGAAGCGGTGGCAGCGGTCCGGATGGCCCGATAGGCCCGTTCGGGGATCCCAGCGCGGCGCGCAGCTCGGTGGGAATGCGCGCGACCCGGCCTTCCGCGTCGATGCACGCGTGCACCGTGTGCCCGTCGACCAGCGACTCGCCGTCGGGCACGCGCCTGATCTCGTAGGCGAAGCGCGCGGAGGCGCCGCGCACCTCGGTGATCGCGGCGTGGATCGCCAGCTCGTCGTCGTAGCGGGCCGGCCGCCGGTAGCGCACGTGCGCCTCGACCACAGGCAGCATCAGCCGGTGCGTCTCCTCGAACGCGCGGTAGCGCGCCCCCGACAGACGCAGCAATTCGTTGCGCGCGATCTCGAAGAAGCGCAGGTAGTTCCCGTAATAGACCACCCCCATCTGATCCGTGTCGCCGTAGATCACGCGGTAGCGCGCGACCTCACGCAGCTCAGCCAGACTTGCCATCGTGCGCGCACCTTAACCGGAAGCCTGCGATGCGCGCGCGCGCTTTTTTCTTCCCCCTCTTTTCGGGCGTGTGAATAGGATGGTCGCCATGTCCCCTCCTACAGCTTCCCTTGGTGGCGATGGCGCGATCGCGGCGCCCGTGGTCGATGCGCCGATCGCATACAAGAACCCGTTCCTCTGGGTTCCATCGAGCTACCTCACGATGGGGCTCATCTACATCACGGTGGGCGCCGTCGCGAACATCATGTTCAAGAACATGGGTATGCCGAACGACCAGGCAGCGTTCTGGTCGTCGATCCTCGGCTTCCCGTACACGTTCAAGTTCCTCTGGGCACCCGCGCTGGAGCTCTACAAGACCAAGAAGTTTTTCGTCGTTCTGATGCAGTTCGCGATCGCCGCCGCGCTGGTCGGTGTCGCGGCCGGGCTCCGGCTGCCCGGAACCACCTGGATCTTTCCGGCCCTCACTCTCATCGCGATCACCGCCGTGCTGGGCGCGACGCAGGACATCGGCACCGATGGTGTCTACGTCACCACGCTGCCGCCCGGCGACCAGGCCAAGTACCTCGGCTTCCAGAGCATGTGCTGGAACGGCGGCGCGCTGCTCGCCAAGGGGCCCTTCGTCATCATCAGCGGCACGCTGCATGACAGCACGGGGAGCTGGGCGACGGCCTGGATGATCGTCATGCTGGCGCTGGGAGCGTCGGTGTTCCTGGCCGGCCTCTATCACAGCCGCATGCTCCCGACGGGCGCCAAGGCCGTCGAGTCCAGCACCTTCGGCGACGCGATGAAGACGTTCGGCCACGCGTTCGTTTCCTTCTTCCAGAAGAAGGACGTCCTCCGCATGATCGCCTTCGCGTTCCTTTACCGGTTCGGCTACGGCCTGCTCGACAAGATGGGCCCGCTGTTCCTGATCGATTCTCGCGCGAACCACGGGCTCGGGCTCTCGAACCAGGCCGTCGGCGGCGTCTACGGAACCTTCGGCAGCGGCGCCTTCATCATCGGGTCGCTGCTGGGCGGCTTCATCGTGTCGCGCGCGGGTCTCAAGAAGACGCTGTTGCTGCTCTGTCTGTGCATCAACGTCCCGAACGCGACGTTCCTGTTCCTCAGCCAGGTGATGCCGACCGACATGTCGATCATCACCGCGGTCGTGATCATCGAGCAGCTCGGCTGGGGCATCGGCGCCGTCGGTCACATGATCTACATGATGCAGCAGATCGCGCCCGGCCCTTACAAGACCGCGCACTACACCTTCGCCACCGCGCTGATGGGCGCGTGCATGATGAGCACGGGCGCGGTCAGCGGCTACATCCAGAAGGCGGTCGGTTACCAGTGGTTCTTCGTGATCGTGCTGATCGCCGCGGCGCCGTCGCTGCTCGCCACGATCCTGGCGCCGTTCCACAACCCCGACGTCACCAAGCAGCCCGCCAAGGCGTAGTCGCTCCGCGCCGCAGGCGCGGCGTTGCGACTATTGTTTTTTTCAGGTAGCCGCACTCTCGCGCTGCGCGCGAGAGTGGCTAGCGTCGATCGGCGCCGTCACACCCGGGGCGGGCTCTTTTCCAGCTCCTCGGCGATGATGTCCTCGCACAGATACACGCATTCGTCGCAGATGTAGACGGTCGGACCGGCGATGAGCCTCGCGACCTCGGTCTTGAGCTTGCCGCAGAACGAACAATGCATGTCGTCGGGCGGCTTCTTCTCGGCCGTCACATCCTCCTCGTCCGGCAGCGTTTGAGCCGGCAGGTCGGCAGTCGTTCGTTCCGGTTGCTTCGGCCACTCCAGCGGTGGCTGCGGGCCGATGATCTCGCGCGACCGCACCACGCACTCGTTGCAGATGAACACGCGTGGACCGGAGATCAGCTTGCGCACCTCGCGCCGTCGCTTGCCGCAGAACGAACAGTGGAAGTCGTCGCCGTCGTCCATCGTGCCCCTCAGTACGAGAGCGTACCCGAGATCACCAGGCGGGCCTTGCCGCCGATCTGCACGCGCTCGCCGGCGAGCGCGCATGACACCTCGCCGCCGCGCCGGCTCACCTGGCGCGCGCGCAGCGCCTGCTTGCCCAGCCGGGCGCCCCAGTACGGCGCCAGCGTGCAATACGCCGAGCCGGTCACCGGATCCTCGTTGACGCCGTAGGTCGGCGCGAAGTAGCGCGCCACGAAGTCGACGGGCCGCGCCTCGTCGGCGCCCGCCGCGGTGATGCCGATGGCGGTGGGAAGCCGCGACAGCGCCCCGAAGTCGGGCGCGAACGCGCGCACGGCGGCGGCGCTGTCCAGCACGGCGTAGAGCGAGCGCGCGCGCACGACCTCGCGCGGCTGCAGGCGCAACGCCTCCGCGACGCGCGCGGTCGTCTCGGCGTCGGCGGGCGCGGCGGGGTAGGCGGGGAAGTCGAGCAGGAAGTCGTCGTCGCGCCGCCGCACCGGGAGCAGGCCGCTGCGCGTCCGGAACGTCACCTCGCTGCGCGCCGGCTCCAGCGCGGTCATCAGCACGAACGCGGACGCCAGCGTCGCGTGCCCGCACAGCTCGACCTCGGTGGTCGGGGTGAACCAGCGCAGGCTGAACGCTTCGCCCTGCGGGTGAAAGAACGCCGTCTCCGACAGGTTGTTCTCGGCGGCGATGTCCTGCATCAGCGCCTCCGGGATCGGCGCCTCCAGCGGACAGACGGCGGCCGGGTTACCCGCGAACGGCCGTTCGGTGAACGCGTCGACCTGGTAGATGGGGAGCGTCGGCACGCCCGGAGGCTAGCGGAATGCGCCGGCGGAGGCGAGGGGCCCGGCGGGGGCGCCGCGTCTACCGCCAGTGGAAGCCGCGGCCAGCGCCGCCGGTCGGCTTGGTCGTCGTGGTCGTCGTGATGTTCTGCCGCCAGACGGTGACGACGTTGTTCCAGCCGTTGCAGGCCTTGAAGCCGTGCGCCGCGTTCGGGTAGTCGGCGGGGGCGCAGCGCGCCTGCCCCGAGCACGAAGCGTAGGTGGTCCCGAACGGGTTGACGTAGGGCGGGCTCGTCTGCGTCCCGCCGACGCGGCCCTTGGGCGGGTTCACGCTGTACTTCGCGCCAGTGCAGTAGAAGCCGGGCGCGACGGTCGGGTCGGTGCCATGCGCGCCGAGCGTGAAAACGTTGCCGAAAAACGCCCCTTCCTGGTTCGGGTAATCGGGATCCTGCCCCCAGCCGACGACCGGGTTCTGGGCGACGATCCAGAGCGGGATGTGCAGGCCGGCGGTGTTCACGTGCGCGAGCAGGCAGGCCGAGACGATCTCCTGGCAGTTCGCGTCGCAGGCGCCGGTCTCCCACTGCGGGGCGAGGCCGAGCAGGCCATTGAACGTGTAGCTGCCCTTGATGATCGACGTGTTGGCGGGCAACGCGCAGCGCACGAGGTACGCGACCTGGGTGCGACCCGCCGCGGTGGTCATCAGGCCGTTCGTCACCGAGAGCCCATTGGTGACCGACAGGCCATTGGTGACCGACAGGCCATTGGTGACCGACAGGCCATTGGTGACCGACAGGCCATTGGTGACCGACAGCCCGTTGGTCGTGTTGAGGCCGTTTTCGGTGACGACCGCCTCGTCCTCCTGCACGCCCACATCGCCCTCCATCTCGGCGCAGCCGAAGGTGACGGAAGCGAGGGCCAGGGGGAGCCACTGCCTGCACCGGGTTCGCATCACATACGGAGCGATGCAATAGGTATGCTAGGTCACAAAATAAAATGAGCCAATGAAACCGCGGCCCATAGATATGGAGCGACCCGCGCTTGTTGCCGCGTGGACGTCAGGTCCGTTGCCAGCGCATCAACAGCTCCGTTACGATGCGGCGGGCCCACGACGCCCTCCGTCGGAGGTTTCGATGAAAACGACGCACGCTCTCACCCTCGCTCGCTGGCTGTTCCTGCTCGCGGGCGGCGCCATGCTCGGTTGCTCGGGGGGGAGCAGCGGCACCCCGGACGCGTCGACGGCGGGCGCCGCCGGGAGCGGGACGGCAGGCGCCGCGGGTACGGGCACGGCAGGCGGCGGCGCCGCCGGCACCGTCGGTAGCGGCGGCGGTGGCAGCGCCGGCACCGGTGCCGTCGGTGGCCAGAGCGGCACCGTCGGTGGCGGCGGCAGCGCCGTCGCCGGCACCGGCGGCAGCGGCGTGGCGGGCACGGGCATCGCGGGCGCGGCGGCAGGAGGCTCGGGGGGCGGCGGCACGGCCGGCGGCGGTCGCGGTGGTACGGGCGGCGGCGCCGCTGGAACATCCGGTGGCGGCGGCAGCGGCGGCGCGGCCGGCCGCGGCGGCACCGGCGGCGGAAGCGGCGGGAGCGCCGCGCGCTACACCTGCCCGACGGGCTCCTTCACGGCGCCCAATCCGTCGAGCATCACGCTGACCAAGGTGGCGGGCGTGCCGCCGTTCGACAGCTTCAACAACAACGGCAACAACTTCGGAAACATCGAGGGCACGGTCTGGTTCGGCGACTCGCTCTACGTCTCGGAGCTCGCCAACGGCAACGGCGCGGTGCCGGCCCGCATCCTCCGCGTGCCGACGACCGGCGCCGTGTCGATTGCGCACCCCACCTCCGGCAGCAACGGCCTCGCCATCGACCTGATGGGGCGGCTGATCGGCGCCAGCCACACCGCGGGCGCCGTCGTCGCGTTCAACCTCACCAACATGACGTCGACGCCGATCGTGTCGGGTTACATGGGGAATCGCCTCAACACACCCAACGATCTCACCGTGCGCAGCGACGGGACGATCTACTTCAGCGATCCCGACTTTCAGGCGCCGACCCCGCGCCCGCAGGCGATGACCCGCGTCTACCGCCTGCCGCCCGGCGCGACGGAGCCGATGGTCGTCGACGCGACGCTGTCGAACCCGAACGGCATCACGCTGTCACTCGACGAGGCCTTCCTGTACGTGACGTCCGGCCAGGGCCTGATGCGGTATCCGGTCAACGCCGACGGCAGCACCGGAACGCGCACGCAGATCGCGCAGAGCGCGGTCTCGAACGGCGACGGGATGGGAATCGATTGCTCCGGCACCCTCTACGTCACGTCGGGCAACCGGCTCTATCTGATCAATCCGACCGGCACGGGGACGTCGCTGGGTTCGATCACCGTCAACGCCCAGAGCGCGACCAACGTCGCGTTCGGCGGCGCGAACCACCAGACCCTCTACGTGAGCGGCCTCGGCAACGGGATGGGCGGCGGCGCGACGATGGGTCTCTTCCGCGCCGACATGCCGCTGCCCGGCATGCCGTTCTGATTAGCTCTGTGGTATCAAAGGGCGGTTTCGGTGCCGTGGCCAAGTGGTAAGGCAAAGGTCTGCAAAACCTTCATTCCCCGGTTCAAATCCGGGCGGCACCTCCAGAAATTCGACAGGGCAAGATTTCGCGGGATTATCCCGGCGCCGCTGCTGTAGGATACGACCCGATATCGATTCCATAGCCTGAGACGCCCCCTAGTAGAAGGAGTCTGACAATGCACGTACGCAAGACTTTCTTGTCGGCGCCCGTGGCCTGTTTCGGCCTGGCGCTCCTCGTGGCGAGCTGCGCGACGCCGTCCCCAACTGGGACTCCTGGTAGTGGGGGCGCCGGCGGGACAGGTAATCCCAGTTGCACGGGCAGCCAGATGAGCTGCAGCGGCATCTGCATCGACGTGACCACCTCGACGGCGAACTGCGGCATGTGCGGCAAGGCTTGCGGAATGAACCAGACCTGCCAGAGCGGGACGTGCCAGTGCAGCCCGGGGCTCCTCAATTGCAACAACGCCTGCGTCGCCAACGACGTCAACCACTGTGGCAGTTGCACCGTGACCTGCACCGGAACACAGGTGTGCGCGAACAACGCGTGCTCGAGCAGCGGCTGCCCCACCGGCCAGATGCAATGCACGGCCGGCTCGTGCGCGGACACCACCACCGATCGGAACAACTGTGGAACCTGCGGCAACGTCTGCGCGGGAGGGTCGACATGCACGGCCAGCCAGTGCATCTGCCCGGCCTCGGCGCAGCCGCCATGCGGTGGGACCTGCTGCGTGAGTGGCCAGACCTGCGTGAACAACGCGTGCACGACGACGGCCGGCAACGGCGGGATGGGGGGCACGGGTGGCAGCACCGGCGGCCGCGGGGGAACGACGGGCGCCGGCGGCGTGGCGGGCACCGGCGGCAGCGCGGCCGGCACGGGTGGCAGCACCGGCGGGCGCGGCGGAACGACGGGGGCAGGGGGCACGGCTGGCGGTACGGCCGGCACCACTGGCCTCGGCGGCGCACGGAGCTGCTCGATCATGCCGCCGCCGGGTGCGGTGATGGGCGACGTCATCTCCGACTTCGAAGAGGGCTACGGCGTCATGATCAAGCAGGGCGGCCGGACGGGCTACTGGTCGACGTACAACAACAGCGCCGACCCGCAGAACCAGACCCCGGCAAAGCCGGCGACTGCGATGTCCGACATGATCGCGGTGACCCCCGGGGGCGTCTGCGCCAACAATGGGTTCGCGTCATCGGCGACTGGACAGGACAACTACGTCGGATTTGGGGCGAAATTCCACCCGAACATGCCGAACACCACTTCGAACGTGGGTGACGCGTACGACGTCAGCGCGTGGGACGGGATCACCTTCCGTGCGAAGACTGGCGGCGGCCCGGCCACGCAGCCCGTGTTCGTCGAGGTTTTGACGAAGGACACTCAGCCGACCACGGCGGGTGGGACCGTGCCAGACACGGCGGACCGCCAGAAGACGGACCTCTACAACAACCGCGGCTTCATGGCGACCATCACGTCGACCAATCAGCAGTTCTTCGTGCCCTTCGGCGCGCTGATCCCGCGCTCGCTGCCCGCGCAGAGCTCCGCCGGGTGTGCGCCAGGTACGACGGTCATGTGTCAGGCGCCGAAGTTCATTCCGGCAAACGCGCTGGCGCTCCAGTTCTCGTGGTACGGCCCGATGGACACGCCGGGATTCCTGCGGCCCAGTCCGGTGGGTAGCTACAACGTCGTCATCGACGACGTCGCGTTCTACAAGCGCTCCCAGCTGCCGTCGGGGATGAGCGACCTGCCGGCGCTGCCGAACAGCGGCGGCGCGCACCCATTGACGGACAACCCGACCATCAACAGCCGCTGCACGAAGCCGATGGGTGCGAACCCCCGGCTGCTCGCGCTCGCGTACGACAACTGGAAGAAGCGTTTCGTCCGGGCGGGCAACCCCGGCCAGAAGGTGATACGCCCCGAAAACGGCGACGACACCGTCTCGGAAGGTATCGCCTACGGCATGCTGATCGCGGTCTACTTCGACGACAAGCCGCTGTTCGACGGCCTCTTCCAGTACTGGAACGCCCACGTCGCGACCAACGGTCTGATGACCTGGTGTATCCCCGCAGGCGCCAACAGCTGTTCGGCGTCCGGCGGAACCGCGACTGATGCCGACGAAGACGCGGCGTTCGCGATGCTGATGGCCTCGAAGCAATGGCCGAGCGGCGGCTACGGCGGGATGGCCACGACGCTGATCAACGCCGTCATGAGCACGGATCTGTCGGGCAGCTACATCAAGGCGGGCAGCAACTACTCCGCCTCGCAGATCACGAACCCGTCGTACTTCGCGCCGGCGTTCTACCGGGCCTTCGGCTGGACTGGACCGGCAGACAACTCGTACACGCTCCTCAACGCGTCGCTGCAGGGCCGCACGAATGGCCTGGTTCCCGCCTGGTGCACCGGAGGGTCGTGCAACGGGCCGGCGTCGAACGGCGGGGCGGACGACATGAGGTACCAGTACGATTCGCACAGGACCCCGTGGCGCATCGTCCTCGACTACTGCTGGAACGGAACGGCGGCTGCGAAGACCTATGTGGACAAGACCAGCAGCTTCTTCTCAGGAAAAGGGGCGAACGGCGTCGGACGCATCTTCGACATCTACGAGCTGTCGGGCACGGAGACCAGCAACGCAGCCGTCAACTCGGGCTCGGCGATCGGCACCGCCGCTACCGGTGCCATGGCGAACACGCAGTACTCGGCCTTCATGAACAGCGGGTTCCAGCTGGTGCTCGACCTCCTGAACCGCGGTGAGATCGGCGATCGCCTGCCCGCGGACACGAACATGCCGACCGTCAAGAGCGGGTATTCCTACTTCAACGCCACCGTCGGCCTCCTGATGCTGCTGACGCTGACCGGCGCCTTCCAAGCATGGTAAGCCGGGGAGCGCTCGCGATGCGGTCGGGTTGCATTGCGTTGGTCGTCGCTGGATTGGCCGCCGTTGGCTGCAAGTCCAGCGGCGGCTCGCCCGCCGACGGCGGCGATACCGGGACGGGGGCCAACTGTCCGGCGGCCGACGATCTCATCTCGAACTTCGACGTCGACAACTCGCTCGCTCCGGTCGGTGGTCGTCAGGGCGGCTGGTATACGTACGGCGACGAGATGGGATCGTTCGCCAACAGCGGCAGCGGCTACAACATCGCTGTCGACGAAGGCAACCCGAATTGCACGCCGATGGGCGCGTTGCACGTCAAGGGTACGGGCTTCTCGCTGTGGGGCGCCGCGACGGGCGTCGATTGGAAGCCACGACCGGCCGGCGAAGACGGCGGCTACGGCGACAAGATGACCTACGACGCGAGCGCCTACCGCGGCGTCGCGTTCTGGGCAAAGGCGTCGGCACCGCTGGACGGCGTGCAGGTCGCCTTCCCGGACCTTTACACGGACGGCGCGGCGCCTGCCCACGAGATGCCCGATCCCACCGGCGGGGCCACCCCGGTCTGCACGGATTGTCGGTGCATCTACAACCCGTCTTCTGGGCTCAACTGCAGCCCGTACCTGGTGCAGTTCGGAAAGAAAGGCGATGCGGCGGCGGACGTCGCGTTTGCTGGCTATGCCAGCTACCAGCTCGACACCACCTGGAAGCGGTTCCAGATCTTCTTCGTCGACACGAAGCAGGATCCCGGCAACCTCGGCTACCGCCCCCCCGGCGACCGCCTGACCGCCGACAAGCTGACCGCGATGGCGATCCAGATCAACGCCGACTACTCGACCGGATCGGCGCAGGCGCGCAACTTCGAAATCTGGCTCGACGACGTCAGTTTCATAAAGTAAATCGCGTCTTTACCTGGGTCTTGTCCCCGGGCTCGGGGCTGGATATCGTGCCGCCATGACAAACCAAACGGCGGTTCGAAAAACCGGAATTACGGTTGTGGTGATGGCGGCGGGGCTTCTGTTCGCGACGGCGCGCGCCGACGCCCAGCTGGGTGGCCTGATGGACAAAGCGAAGGGCGCCGCGACCAGCGCGGGCAAGGAAAAGGCCGAGAAGGACGTGAACGCCAAGCTGCTGGCCGAGGGGCGCAAGAACCAGTGCAGCTTCAAGACCGACAGCGATCAGCTGATGCCGGGCTGCGACGCCAAGATCAAGAAGCTGGCCGACGCTCTGGTCGACGCGAAGAAGACCCTGCAGATGGCGGGCGTCAAGTCCTACAAGTTCGAGGTCTCGGGACACACCGACTCGAGCGGCAAGGCCGATCACAACAAAGAGCTGTCGGGCAAGCGCGCGGCGGTGATGGTCAAGGAGCTGGTCGCGCGCGGCATCTCGCCGGGCGAGATCATCTCGGTGGGCATGGGCTCCGACAAGCCGCTGGTCACCCCCGACAACACGCCGGCCAAGAAAGCCAAGAACCGGCGCTACGAGATCCAGGTCAGGCTGTAAGGCCGGACCGGGTTCCAGCCCGCGGGAGGTCCATCGCCTCCCGCGGCACCATCGTCACATCTTCTGTTCGGTGACCTGCTCGGCGCCTTCGACGGCGACGACGAGCACCGCGCACTGATCGGCCGCGAGCGATCGGGGCCGGAAATGCGCGGACGCGAATGACACGACCGCTGATGGGCGGCTGACCAGCGCGCCCGGCAGCTTCATGTTTTCGCCGGCGGCGCAGTCGATCAGCCAGACCGCGACCGGGCGCTGATATGCCGCGCGGCCCCAGCGCTCGATCGCGCGCTGGGCCTCCGACGCGGTCAGCTTGCCCGCCTGCAGATCCTCCGCGAAGGCGCGGATGTCGGTCTGGTGGCTCGGCGTCAGCAGCGGCGCGGGCAGGTTCGCGGCACGCCGATCGGCGGTCAGCCGCGCGAGGAACGCGTCGTCGGCCTGTCCGTTCGTGGCGCGGCTGAGCGCGACGGGGACGCCGGGCTCGTCGGGCCACGGGTGCCCCGCGCAGCCGGCGACGAGCGCCGCCGACAGCAAGGCGGCGCGAATGCGTGCGTTTCTCTCGAGCACGCTCCAGATCCTACCAGCACCGGCAAATTTCCTGCTCGGCGTGCGAATCTCTGGGATGGTGTCCGGGGTGACGAGCGAGGCGAAACCAAAGGGGAACGGCCCGCTCAAGGTCGTGTTCGCGCTCGGCTACGTGATGCAGGGACTGGCGAACCCGTTCCAGGGGATCACGTACCAGCCATTCCTTCGCCACCTGCAGCACTACGGCCTCGGCGAGGCTGCGATCCAGCGGCTGTTCGGGAACTTCTACCTGGCGTGGACCTTCAAGCCGGTCATCGGCTTTCTGATCGACGCGTACGGCCGGACGCGCACGATCTTGATCGCGCTGCTGGGCATCGCGGCGGTCGGCTATCTCCTGGCGCCATTGCTCGACGTCGGACCGATGGTGTTCGTCGGGCTGATGCTCGCGGTGACGGTCGTGATGGCCGGGACCGACGTCGCCATCGATCGCGCGACCGTGATCGCCGGCGACGAGGAGGCGAGAGCCACAGGCCGATCGAAGGCGACGGCGATCGGCCTCAACCAGGCGATCTGTTGGCTCGCGATCTTGGGAACGGGAACCGTGGCCGCGATCCTGGGCGGCTACGCCGCCGAGGGTGTGCCGCTCAATCGGCTGCTCATCGCGCTCGCGGGCGTGCCCGTCCTGGTGCTGCTGTTCGTGCTGAGGCTGCCGAAGGATGCCGGCGTCACCGTTCCGCTGACGCGCTCGATCGGGCGGTTCTGGGTGGGACTGAACTCGGGCTCCGTCCTCGGCATCATGCTCTTCATCTTCCTGTTTCACTTCCAGCCCCAGCTGGGGACGATCTTCAACAACTATCAGATCGAGACGCTGCGCTTCTCGCGGGCGCAGCTCGGCTACAGCCTCGCCGCCGGCAATGCGGGCTTTTTCGTGGGCGTGTTGCTGTTCATGTGGAAGGGCGTGCGCTGGCAGGAGCGCTTCGGGATGCGGAAACTGTTCCGCGTCTACATCGTCGTGGGGGCCGTCGTCGGTCTGACTCAATACCTGCTGCTGGAGCCTCGGTTCACCTCGATCACGGACGCGCTGTCCTCGGCGCTCCCCTTCGTGAGCCGCGACACCGTGCGGCTCGGTTTTCTCTGCGCCAATATCGGGTTCGTCGCGGCCGGCGATCAGCTGATCCGCATGAGCACATTCAGCGTCGCCGGGGCGGTGATCCCCGTCGGTGCCGCAGGCAGCCTGTTCGCGGGTTTCATGGCGGTCATGAACCTCGGCTACACGTTCAGCTACAAGAGCGGTGCGTGGCTTTACGAGGACGGCATGTCGGTCGGGATGCTGCGCGCGGTGCAGAAGGCGGTGTTCGGGCTGGGTGGCGGGCCGGCCGACAAGCTATCGATGAACATGCTGGTGCTGTTGGCCTCGCTCGCGTACTTCGCCAGCTTCCTTGCGGTGCATCTGTTACCTGGGCGCGAAGCGACAGCCGCCGCCGCTGGCGCGACGGCGCCACCCGGTCCGGAGCGCTGGCTCGCGCTTCCGGTGGGCCGCCGGCGGGCCGTCAACCTGGGCGTGTTGGTCCTGGGTGCTGTGCTGGCCGCCGCGCTGCTGTTTGGCGCGAAGGTCGACCCGGTGCCGTGCACGATGGCGATCGGCCTGGGCGCGTGCCTGCTGCGCAAGGCGCTACTGGACGCGCTGTTGCGCCATCGACGCGCGGCCGCCTGAGTCGGTATTGATCCGTCGTCGACACTTCTGGAATGGTACATAGACGCCAAGAGCGTCCGCCATCGTGAAGATCGCAACCTGGAACGTGAACGGCATCCGCGCGCGCCAAGACGAGGTCGCCTCGTTCGTGACGCGCGAGCAGCCCGACGTGTTGTGCCTGCAGGAGATCAAGGCGACGCGCGACCACATCCCGAAGACCGTGTGCGATCTGCCGGACCACTGGTGTTACTGGCACGGGACGAAGGGCTACTCGGGCGTCGCGCTGATCGTACGCAAGGAGATCGAGGCGGACAGGCCGATGTACATCCATCCCGACTTCGACGTCGAGACACGCATCGCGAGCGTGCGCGTGGCGGGTACGCTGGTGGCGTCGATCTACGTCCCGAACGGCGGCAAGGACTTCGCGGGCAAGGTCCGCTTCCTGGAGGCGATGGCCGCGTACGTGGCGGCGCTGCGCGCCACCGGCGATCGCGTCGTGCTGTGCGGCGACATCAACATCGCGCGCACCGAGGCGGACGTGCATCCGAAGGAACGCGACAACCGCCTCGTGGGACAGCGTTCGGACGAGCGCGCGCTTTTCGAACGCATCCTGGACGCCGGCGATCTGCACGACGTCGGCCGCGAGCAGGATCCGACCAACGACGCCCTGTTCACCTGGTGGGCGCCGTGGCGCAACATGCGCCAGCGCAACATCGGGTGGCGCCTCGACTACGTGCTGGCGAGCAGCGCGCTCGCCGCGCGGACCTCGCGCTGCGTTTCGATGCGCGAATATGGCACCAGCGATCACGCGCCCGTCGTGGCGACGTTCGGCAACCCCTCGTCGCCGTCATGATCATCGTCTCCGACTTCGACGGTACGCTGACGCTGGACGACGTCACGACCTACATCTGGGACAAGTATCTGCCTTACGACTGGCGGACCAAGCTCCTGCCCCCGACCTACGAGGGGCGGTGGACGCCGCTCGAGATGATCGCGCACGGCTACGGCGACATCCGCGTGCCGCCCAAGGAGCTGCTCGCCGAGATCCACGACAACATCCGGATGCGGCCAGGCGTGGAGGCGCTGGCGACCTTCTGCCGCGGCCGCGGCTGGCACTTCGCCGTGGTCAGCCACGGGCTCTCCTTTTACATAGAAGCGTTGCTGCCGTCGTGGATCCCGTTCACGTCGTTCGTCGGCACGTTCAACGAGTGGAGCTGGCGCGTCGCGCTGCCGACGACGATGGCGCTGGTGCCCGGGGAGGACTTCAAGAGCCGCGTGGTGGCCGATCTGCGCGCGCGCCACCCCGGCCGTCAGGTGGCCTACATCGGCGACGGGCGGCTCGACTTGGCGGCGGCGCTCACCTGCGATCGAATCTTCGCGGTCGCGGGCAGCAGCCTGGCCGATCTGGCGAGCGTCGCCGGGCGCACCGTCGAGGAATTCGAGCTGCTGGACGAGGTCGCCGCCTCCTTGTAGTGGCGCAATCCGGTGCTACCATGCGCCGCATGGCAAACCCCACCGCGACGTTCTCGACCTCCATGGGTGACATCCAGGTCGAGCTTTTCACCGACCAGATGCCGATCACCGCCGGGAACTTCATCAAGCTCGCGAAGAGCGGGTTTTACGACGGGCTCCACTTCCACCGCGTGATCGACAAGTTCATGGTGCAGTTCGGCTGCCCGCACAGCAAGGATCCGAACAGCCCGCGCGCCGGCACCGGTGACAGCCCGTTCGGGCGGATCGCCGACGAACATTTGCCGAACGCCAAGATTTCCAATTCGCGCGGGACGCTGTCGATGGCGAACGCCGGCCCCAACAGCGGCAGCTGCCAGTTCTTCATGAACGTCGTCGACAACCCTTATCTCGACTGGTTCACGCCCGGGCAGTCCAAGCACCCGGTGTTCGGCAAGGTGACCGGGGGGATGGACGTCGTCGACGCCATCTCGAAGGCGCCGCGCGGCCCGGGCGACCGGCCGAAGACGCCGATCAAGATGAACAAGATCACCGTCAGCGACGGCTGATCTCGACCACTGCACACAGCCGATGGGGGCGCGTTCGAGCTCGGCACCGCGGACGTTGGTCATAGGCGACGTCCACGGTTGTCTGGACGAGCTGCGCGCGCTGGTTGCGGCGGCGGGCGTCACCGAGGACGACGATGTGGTGTTCGTCGGCGACCTGGTGTCGAAGGGCCCGGATTCGGCGGGTGTCGTCGCGTGGGCGCGCGAACGGGGCGCCGCCGCCGTCCTCGGCAACCACGACGATCACGTATTGGAGGCGCGCGCGGGGGATCCCCACGGGAAGGACGAGCGCCTGAAGGTGGCTGCCTCGCTGAGCAAGGCCGACGCCGCCTGGCTGGCAGCGCTGCCGCTGTGGGTGCGGCTTGCCCCTGGGGGGAAGCCGCACGTCGTCGTACACGGCGGCATGGTCCCGGGCGTGCCGGTCGAGAAGCAGGCGCGCGAGAACCTGTTGCACATGCGCAGCATCACCGCCGACGGCCAGCCGTCGAAGCGCATCGAGGGTGTTCCGTGGGGCGCGCTGTGGACCGGACCCGAGCACGCCGTGTTCGGCCACGACGCCGTCCGCGGCCTGCAGACGCACGCGCACGCGACCGGCCTCGACACGGGCTGCGTCTACGGCCGCGAGCTGACCGGCCTCCTCTTGCCCGCGCACAAGGTGGTCTCCGTGCCGGCGCGGCGCGCCTACGCCGAGATCAAGACGAAAACGAAGACGAGGTGAAGCCGGCGCGCGGCGCTGACGGCCGCCATTCCCGCGACCGGCGCCGTCGACCGTCCGGAAAAGAAAACGGCCGGCCCGCGCGAGGCGGACCGGCCGTCGGTGGTGTCGCGGGGTGGAGTTAGTTGACGCTGACCGCGAACTTCTGGTTGGTGCCGCCGGTGCAATCATAGATTTGCAGTCGGGCGCCATCCGCCCCGCTGTAGCCCTGGACATCCAGGCAGCGGTTCGACGCCACGTTCTTGAAGTTGAACGTGTCGGTGGTGCCCGAGACCAGCGTCGCGGTCCAGGCCTGGGCGGCGCCGCCGTTGCAGTCCTGGACCTCCATCACGGTCGAGTTCCCGGTGCCGTTGTAGGCCGGGCCGATGCACTTGTTGGTGTTGATCGTCATCGCGATCTTCCAGTTCGTGCCGCTGGCGAGGATGGCGAACTTCTGCGCGGTGTTGGTGTTGTTCCCCCACTGCTGGACCGCGGTGCCGTTGTTGGTGGAGGCGTAGGCCACGTCCACCGACTTGCCGGACACGTGCTTCGGCGTCAGCCGGTAGGCGTACGACGGGTTGAACAAGATCGTCGTGCTGGACGTTCCGCCCGACGAGGTGTTCGGGTTGCGCCAAACCGTGATCGGCTCGCCGTTCTGGAACACGTAGCCGTTCACGTTGGCGGTCTTGTAACCGTCCGCGACCTGCCCGCTGTTACCGGCCGACCAGGCACCCACGAAGTTGGAGTTGCTGTTGCACGTGCCGCCGTATTGGTTCTTGTACGGCAGGTTGGAGCCGGCCTGGCCCACGCCGAGCCGACCTTTCACCGTGCCGTCCGCGAACCCGGCGCCCTCGCAGTAGTAGGCGACGGGCCCGGTGACGCCGGTCATGCCCATCTCCGTCAGGCTTCCGGTCTCGATGATGTTGCCGAAGAACGTACCTTCCTGCTTCGGGTAGTTCACCAGGTCGAGCCCCCAGCCGATCTGCGGGGCCTCCGAGGTCATCCAGATCGGGATGTGCACGCCGGCGGTGTTCACGTGGGCCATCAGGCAGGCCGACACCAGGTTCTGGCAGGTGCGAAAGTTCGGGCCGTGCACGCCGCCGTTCTTCCACGCGGGGCAGAGACCCATGCCGCCCTCGAAGGTGTACGAGGCGCCGTACTGGTCCTGCTTGGTCAGCGTGTCGCCCGCCGCCAGCGCGCACCGGATCAGGTACTTGACGGTCTGGCGACCGCCGTCGGTGGTCATGAGACCGTTGACGCCGGACAGGCCGTTGACGCCGGACAGGCCGTTGAGCGTCGACAGGCCGTTGACGCCGGACAGGCCGTTGACGCCGGACAGGCCGTTGACGCCGGACAGGCCGTTGACGCCGGACAGGCCGTTGATGCCGGACAGGCCGTTGATGCCCGAGATGCCGTACTGCTCGGCGAGCTCTGCATCATCCGACTGCTCGGCGCAACCGACCAGGCCGATGAAGGTTCCCAGCGCGATTGCCACCCGAACCGTTCCTTTTTTGGTCTCGATCATCCGTGATTTTTTCTCCCCTTGTGGCGGCCCAGCCGACTCAGTGAGTCCCGTTGGCTTTGCGTCGCCCGATCGCTCGGGTTTTGCCTTTTTCGCAAGGTGCCCGTTCCCGGGACACTCTATGCCTTGTTAAAGCAGTAACCGGGCCAACAGTTTAGAAATTAAAAGAATGCAATTACAGATAGTTATGTAGTCGGTCACCATGCTGTTGTTGCGTGAGCAGCAACAGAGGCCAAGGCCAGGCAACAGTCGGACTCCCAGCCACTGCGAGGCGCCGACGCGCGCCAAAGAGACGGGACCTGGGAGGGTCAGCCCGCGCGCGAGATCGAGCCGCCGGCCTGCCAGAGCGCCTGCGTCTGGCGCAGGCGGCGTTCCATCACGTTCGGGATCTTGTCGGCCAGCGCGAGCGCCTCATCGAGCACGCGTCGGGCCCGATCGACGTCACCCCGCCGGCCGAGCGCCAGCGCCGTCATCTCGGCGACCTCGATCGGCTCCTGCTCGATCGACGCGGCCCGAGAGCGGGCGTCCAGCTCCGTCCATTCGGCCTCGGTCGCCTCGCGCGTGCACAGGTCCACGAGGCGCAGCAAAACCTGCTCGGGCGGGAACAGCTGGCTCTCCGCGTCGCCGGCGCGTTCGGCCGCGGCCTGCATCGCCGTCAGCTCGTCGACCAGCTTGCGCGCTTCCTGATCGCGCCCGAGGTAGGCGAGGAGCCGCGCCTCCAGCAGCCGCGCGGCGGGCCGCTTGTAGGGTGACAGGCCCTTCGCTTCGATCTCCACCGCGTGCTGGACGTGCGGCCAGGCCGCGTCGGCATCGCCCGCCTGATACAGGAGCTCGCCGAGGTTGAACTCACCCCCGAACGTGGCGACGACGAGGCCGATCTCGCGCGCGATCTTGATGCCGTGGCGCGTGTCTTCCAGCGCGCGATCGAGGTTGCGCCGTGCGAGCCAGAGCGTCCGGGTGTTGAGGTAAGCGGCCATCAGGTGCATCTGGTCGCCGTGCTCCCGCGTCAGTGACATCACGGTCTCGAAGACCTGCTCCGCTTCCGCCACCTTGCCCCGGTAGGGGAGCAGATCCGCGAGCAGCAGCAGACAGATGACCCGGATCTCGTAGGCCTGATCGCCGAGCGGATCCGCCACCGCGAGCGCCTCACGGAGCTTCTCGGCTGCCCGGTCAGGCTCCTGGGCTCGCCACAACGCGCGTCCTTGGCCGACCAGCAGCGACGCCCGAAGGAAATCGTTCCGCACGTCGAGCTTCTCGAGCAACGCGGCGGCCTCGGTGACCAGCTCGGCGGACCGGTGGTACTCGGCCATCCACTCGACCGCGGTGGCCATCTCCATGACGATCTCGACCTCGGCTTCTCGGTCCTCCAGTCCCCGGGCGACCGCCAGCGCGACGGTCAGGTCGTCGACCGCGTCGTGGCGGCTCATCCGGTAACGCATCAGCGCGCGGCCGCGAAGAGCGACCATGCGTTGCCGCCGGTCGTCCTCGACGAGCTGGCTCAAGGCGCGGCTGTAAAGCGACTCCGCCTCGACGTAGCGATGGCGCTGCCGCGCGCGATCGGCGAGGTCCAGGTATGCGGGCGCCGCCTCGCCTCGATAGCCCGCGCCTGCGGCATGAGACGCTAGCCGCGCCAGGCGGACGGCGTCGTCGATGCCGGTCGCCGCGCGAAAGAAGCGGAAGGCCGCCGCGTGGATCTCGCTGCGCAGCTTGTCCGACACGGATTTCTCCACCGACGCGCGGAGCAGGGTGTGTCGGAAAGCGGCGCGCCCGCCCCGCTGACGCTTGAACAGACCCATGCTCACCAGCTGCCGGGTCGCCACGTGCGGGTCCAGGCGCAGGTCGGGATCGCCCTGTCCGGCCTGCGCGTTTCGCTCCAGCTCCGACATCACGCCGTCGACTTCGTCCTCGATGAAGTCACTGCCCAGCAGCGCGCACAGCCGCGCGTGCGCGATCAGCTCGGGCGGCAGGCCGCTGATCTCGCGTTCGGCGAGTCAGTCGGTGACGGCGAGGTCGGGCAGGCGCGCCAGCTCGTCGGTGGCGATGAAAAAGATGCCGGTCTTGGGATCGGGCCGGACGATGCCATCGCGCTTGAGGCCGCGTATGAGCTCGGACAACAAGAATGGGTTGCCGTGCGTCCCCGCCACCAGCGTCTCGAGCGCGGCGGCCGGGATGTGCTCGAGCGGGAACAGGAGCCGCCGCGCCAGCTCGGTCGAGGCCTCGGACGCCAGCGGCCCGAGCTCGAGGCGCATGTGGTCGCCGCAGCGATCCCCCCAGCCGGGCTTCATCTGCGCGAGGGACGGCCGCGCGGCCACGCAAATCCACAGCGGCGCGTCGGCCTCACGCATGGTCGCGTACTCGAGCGCCTCCAGGGTGGCGTCATCGGCGTGGTGCGCGTCGTCGAGGATCACCACCAGCGGTCGGTCCTGCGCCCGCAGCCGAAGCGCCTGACCGACGCTGCGGCTGACCGTCGCGCGCAGAACGCCGGGCGCGGCCGCCAGCGTGCGCAGCTCCGGTTCGTCGGGCGCCATCCAGCCGAGGGTGAGCGCCGCCGCCGGCCACAGCTGGGGACCGAGCTCGGCGAGCAGCGCCTCGCCGCGGTCCGCCGGTTTCTCGGCGGGCAGCGCGAAGCAGCGACCGAGCAACGCACGCAGGTTGCCGTCCGCGTCGCCCTCGATCGGCTCGCGTACCCGCAGCTCGACGACGTTCGCGTCGCGGTTGGCGCGCTTGGCTTCCTCGACCAGCGCCGCGCACAGATGCGACTTGCCCATGCCGCCGTCGGCGACGATCGTCGCCAGGCCGCTGCGTCGCTCGGACACCGCCGCCCGCAGCGACCCGAGCAGGCGGCTCATCTCCTCGCCCCGGCCGTAAATCGGCGCCTGCGACGCGCGCACCACCGTCAGCGCGTCGTCCTCCCGCGGCGGCGGCAGCGCCGCGAGCAGGCCCGTGCTGCCGACCGCTTCGCCGCGGCGCTCGGGCATCAGCTCGGCGGCGGTCGCGGTCAGGAACAGGCCTTCGCCCGCCATTGCCTCGAGCTGCTTCTGGAGCCTGGCGAACGCCGCGCTCACGTAACGGTCACCGCCGTCGGGCTTCTTGCGCACCGCGACCGCGGCCAGGTCGACGATGACGCTGCGGCACGCCTTGCGCGCAAGCAGACCATCCGCCATGCGGATCGCGCGCGCGATCGGGTTCTCGCTCGCCTTGTCGGTGAACAGACCGACGCCGCCGCCCCGCCCGACCTCGGCCAGGTGGCCGCCCCCCGCCGCCAGCGCCTTCATCAACACGTCGACGCCGATGCCGTGGACGGCGAGGACCGCCATCGGCCGGCGCGCGGCTGCAGCGACGACCGCCTTCGCGTCTGCGGGTGGGGGCGCCGCCGGCGCGGGTGCGGCCGGCACGCCGACGCCGGTGGTGCCGGTCAGCGCCTCCCGGAACGCGGCCGCGAGCTCCGCGGTCGACGCGAACCGGCGCACCGGATCCTTGGCCAGGCAGCGGAGAATCACGTCTTCCAGCGCGCGCGGGGGGCCCGCGACGTAACGAGAGGGGCGGGGCGCGCGCCGGTTGGCGAGCGCCTGCTGGACCTCGGCGGCGTTGCCCCAGAACGGCGGCCGCCCGGCCAGCATCTCGTAGAAGATCGCCCCGATCGCGTAGATGTCGGCGCGCTGGTCGACGGGCGCCGACGAGTCGAGCTGCTCGGGCGCCATGTATTCGGGCGTGCCCATGAAGGTGCCGACCGTCGTGTCCTGCTGGGGCGTGCCCGCGGGCGGCTTGACCAGCCCGAAGTCGAAGATGCGCGTGACGGGCGGCAGATCCGCCGAGAAGACGTTCTCCGGTTTCAGATCGCGGTGGACGAGGTCGAGCGCGTGCACCGCCTGCAGTGCCGTCAACAGCGACAGGCCGCGCCGGCCGATCTCGTCGATCGGCATTCCGTTCTCGAGCTCGCCCAGTCGGTCGGCGAGGGTCGGCAGCGGGACGAACTCCATCGCGACACAGGGCCGGCCGTCGGCGAGCACGGGCGTGTCGTAGAGCGCGGGCGCATGGATGCCTGCGAGCTGGCGCAGGACCTCACCTTCCAGCTCCAGCCGCATGATCGCGTCCGGGTCGTCGTTCGGGATCTTGACCGCGACCCGTCGACCGTCTGCGATGTGCGTCGCGAGGACGACCTCACCGAACCCGCCGCGACCCAGTAGCCGCTCGACGACGTAGCCCGGGACGGCTGGGAGGGTCGGTGGCGGCGGCGCGGCTGCGTCCGCGTCCTCGGCGGCCTGGGCGGGTTTGGGCGCCACTTCCGTGGCGCAGGCGGGGTGCACCGCCTGCCAACGCCTGCCGCACTTGGGGCATCTGGGCCAAACGCGCTGCATCAGCGTGACGCTACCATCGGCAGAAACGGGCAAAAATGTGGTTTTGGACTCGGAGCTTCCACAAAAGGAAAAGGCCGGTCCGCGTGAGCGGACCGGCCTGTTGCGGGGCTGCGGGGCGCGGGGGCTAGTTCGCCAGGGCGCCGAACAGCTGGTTGCCGGCGCCGGTGCAGACTCCGATCTCCATCTGGGTGCCGTTGGCCGAGTTCGGCATGTTCAGGCACAGGCCCGGAGCGGCGACGTTCTTGAGCATGAAGACGCCCGAGCCGGCCGCGGTCTCGCCCGTGATCCAGTGCTGCTTGTTGTTGCCGGGGCCGCAGTCCTGAATCTCGAGCTTCGTACCGGCGGTCAGCGCGTTGGCCTTCGGCCCGACGCACTTGTTGTTGTTTGCCTTCATGGTCAGCTTCACGTTGCCCTTGCCCGCGTCCTTGAGGACCAGCTTCTGCGCTTCCTGGCCATAGCTGTCGTACGCCTGGACCGCCGTGCCGTTGTTCGTCGAGCCGTAGGCGACGTCGATCCCCTTGGTCGGCGCGCTCTGCGGGGCCAGGCGGTAGGGCTTGCCCGGGTCGATGGTGGCGGGCCCGACAGCCATGAACGTCCACTTCGCGCAGTCGGCCGTGTCCTGACCACTGACGGTCGTGACCAGGGTGCCGTTGTTGGTCGACCAGTTGGTCCAGAACACGCTGCTCGAGCCCGACAGCTTCAGGGGCGAGTAGCCCGGGTCGGTCTGGACGTAGCTGATCGGGAAGCCCTGGCTGACGTACGGCTTCTGCACCATGTTCGAGCCGTTCACGTCCAGCGACATGCCGCTCGACTTGTTGATGATCTTGTAGACGCCCGTCGAGACCTGCGAGATCGTCCAGGTCTGCCCCGGTGCGCCGGTGTAGTCGCGGACCTCGACGTTGGCGCCGGCGGTCGTGCTGCCGTTGACCACGCCGAGGCACTTGGTGTTGCCGCCGTTCTTGTTGCAGATCTTGAACAGCATCGTCGGCTCGAAGTTCCGGTAGACGGTCACCGGGTGGTTCCAGCGGTGGCCCGCCGAGTACGGCGCTTGCGGGGCCGGATCGGCGCACGACGAGAAGCCCTCGTTCTGTCCGAGGCAGCCGGCGCTGGCGTTCTGCGTGTTCACGCAGTACGACGGCACGTTCTGCTGGCTGGCGTTATCCCACTGCCAGCCGTACGGCGCGTTCATGATGTTGCTGTTGTTGCCGAACGGGCTGCCGAGGCGGCCCTTGGCGTCGCCCGCGCCCATGTTCTTGCCCGTGCAGTAGTTGCCGGGGATGTTCTGGGCGAACAAGTTGCCGAAGTACGTGCCCTCCTGGAACGGGAAGTTCGGGCTCGTCCCCCAGCCGATGCCATTGTCCGGCCCGACCAGCCAGATGCCGACGTGGAGGCCGGAGTTGTTCACGTGCGCGAGCAGCGCGCTGGACAGCTTCTCCTGGCAGTCGATGTCGCAGGTGCCGAACTCGACTTCGGGGGCCACGCCCAGGGCGCCCTGGAACGTGTACGGGACGCCGTACTGGTCATTCTTGGTCAGGCTGTGCCCCTGCGGGTACGCGATCTTGACCATGTAGTTCACGAACTGGCGGCCACCCTCGGTGGTCATCATGCCGCTCGTGGACGACAGGCCGGCGCTCGTCGACAGGCCGTTGAACGAGAAGCCGTTGAACGACATGCCGTTGAACGACATGCCGTTGAAGTTCATGCCATTGAACGACATGCCGTTGAAGTTCATGCCGTTGTAGCTGAACCCGTTGAACGAGAAGCCGTTGAACGAGAAGCCATTGAACGCCATGCCGTTGAAGTTGAACCCGTTCTCGCTCTGCAGCGCCGCCGCGCTATCGAGCTCGAGCTGGTCATCTTGTTCGGCACATCCAATCATCCCGACGATGGCTCCCAGGGAGAGCCCGGCGGTGATGCCCAACCGGAGTGTTCGTTTGACGGAGGCGTTCATCTTGATTTTCCCCTTTTCGGTAGCCCGGCCGACTACGAGAGTCCCGATGGCTTTGCGTCGCCCGATCGCTCGGGTTTTGCCGTTGTCACAAGGTTTCGAGATACCCACATGCAATAACCAAAGCAGTAATCAAGCCAACGGTTTTTAATGACACTTAAGCGTATTTTCAATGGGTTACAGACCAGGGTGGGGGCGGTGTTGTTGAGTTCGGGGCAACGTCGATGTTCGCGAGGCAACAGCCGACATGTCGGGCCGTACGCGAGCGGCACCGCTCACGGTTTCAGAGCGCGCCGGCGGCCATCAAGGCGGCGGCGATGACGCCCATCAGCGACTCGCCGGCCATGCCGCCGGCCGCCACCGTCAACACCACGGACTCGTTCAGGCCCGGGCGCACGCGGCGCGCGATCATCACCGCCATGGCGCCCACGAAGATCGCCAGCGAATACGAACCGGGAACGAGCATCCCCATTCCGATCGCGGCCGGCGAGGGGACGAAGCGGCCGATGCGCGTTCGGGCGCAGAGCGTGAGGATGACGCCGGTCGCGATGCCCATGCCGCCCGCCAGCGCCGCGTAGGGCGGAAGCGCCGCCGTCCCGCCCCGGACCGCCTCCGCCATCGCCTTCCACGACTGCGCGGACGCCACCGGTAATGCTTCCGTTCCTATGCCGTAGCTCCTGACGAGGAGGAAGTAGACCGGCACAACGACGGCCGCGCCGAGCAGGCAGCCCACCAGCTGGGCGCCGACCTGCGCGCGCGTCGACGCGCCGACACGCTCCCCGGTCCGGAAGGCGTACAAGGTTCCGCTGGCCTGTGCCGAGGCGCCGGAGGAGGCCCAACCCGTCACCATCGAGCCGACGGCGCCGGCGCCCGCGAAGGCGAGCTGGGTGAGCATCCCGACCGGCCCGATCGGGGCCACGTCGGTTTCTCCGGTGGCGCGCGCCGACACATTCGTGAGCACGAGGGCCAGCACCACGGCGATCAGGGTGACCGCCGGGCTGATTCCGAAAACGATCCGACCGGCGAGCACCAGCGTCACGACGCTGACGAGAAACAGCGACCCGAGCAGGCGCGAGCCCACCGGTCGATCCGCGGCGCCCGCCGCAAGGCCCGCGTTCGGCGGCCCGGCGGCCCGGCCCCGGGCGAGGGCGCCGAGGTCGCGGAGCGACCGGCGCAGGGCCCCGGGATCCAGGAGCAGGGGCAGGAAGCTTCCCGCCGCCAGCAGCCCGAGAGCCGGCCAGGCCAGCCACGCGGTGAACGCGCCGAACCCCGCTTCGCGAACGATGCCGGCGTTGAGCAGCCGGGGCGCCAGCACCCCCCACGCGATCCCGCCCCCGAGCAGCACGCTGACGCCGCCCCTGGGCCCAATGAAAGCGCCAACCGACGCGAGCAGGGGACTCCAGCTCATTCCGATCGTCAGGCTGGCGACCGCGACGCCGGCGATCGCGCCGCCGAAGGGGGTCGCCTGGGGAATGAACCTGGGCGATCCCTCGCGGAACCAGGTGATGGCCATCGCCACCGCAGCGGTTCCGGCCAGCAACCAGGCCCGCCGCATCGCCGCCTCACGCCCGCTGTGGATGGTGTCGATCAATTCAGCGGTGGCGCGGCCGGTGGGAAACGGCAGCGCGTCCTCGACGATCAGCTTCCGACGCAGGACGATGGCGGCCGCGATGCCCAGCAGACCGGTCGCGGCGCCCCACACCGCCATCGCCCACCCGGGCGGCACCATGCCCATCATATCGAGGGCGGCCACTGGCCCCGGCAACCCCACCACGAAGCTCATGATCGCCGCCGATGCCGCGGTCGTCTGGGTGATGTTGTTCTCCAGCGGCCCGTAGCGTCGGCGCGCCAGCTTCTTGACGCTGGAGAAGATCACGAACCCGAGCAGCGCCGCCATGATGCTCATGCCATCGATGAAGCCGGTCTTGAGCGCCGTGTAGACGTTGCCCGCCGCCAGCACGATGCCGATCGCGCACCCGGCGACGAGCGCGCGCACCGTGGCTTCGGGCCGGGTGGGTTCGGCGGTGGGCCGCTGTTCAACATCCGGCTCGGTCGTCGACATCGACGGAAGCTTATCGACAGGTTGTGTTGGAACGTGACGTCAGGCGCCGGGCGCGACGGCGGCCCAGGAGCGCCCGGCGTCGTCCGGCGCCACGGTCGGCGCCGTCGGCTGCGGCACCCCGTCTTCATAGACGACCGTATTGGGCTGCGTGGCGGTGACGCGCGCGCCCGGCGTGATGATACCGACCAGGTTGAGCGGATCGCACGCCGACAGCCGGACAATCTCTCCGCGCTTGGGCTCGCGTCGCGCCGCGCGCAGCGCCTCGACGGCATCGGGCATCGCGAACTGCTCGCCCACGAAGCCGCCGACGAAGCGGCCGCCGCGCAGCTCGCCGCTCATCTCGAGGCGGCGGTAGATGCGCACGAGATCGCGCCACGGCGGCGCCTGCGTCTCGCGCGCCAGCAGATCGCGAAACACGACGCCGTAGCGCTTGACGTACTGGCGCGCCAGCGCTTCGTGACGGGTCTCGTCGGCCAGGCGCCGTTCGGGGCTGTCTTCGGGCAGCGCCGGTTGCGCGCCGGCGGATCGGAGCAGCGACCACCGGCCCGCGCCTACGGCGCCGCCGCCCGTGCGCCGGTGCCAGCGGGCGTGCCAGCGCGCGCGCGCACCGCCGCGGGACTGCGTGGCGGAGATCAGCGCGCGCAGGCCCGAGAACCCGTCTCCGGTCACCCGCCCGGCGGATACGAGCTCGCCCAGCGCGTCTTCGACCTCGGCGCGCAGGCGGCGCGTTCCCGCAATGACTTCGTCGAGGAAGCTGGCGCCGGCGCGCGCGAGGAACGCGACCGCGTCGCGCGCGGCAGGCGACAGCGCCTCGTCGGACAAATCGGCGTCGGGCGCCAGCAGCCACGGCAGGTCGGCGCGGCGCACGAGCGCGATCGGCGCCGCGCGGCTCGGCGTGCCGCCGGCGGGCCGGGCGGCGAGGCGTCCCCAGCTGACGCCGCCCGAGAGGCAAAGCGCGTCGAGCCACGCCGGGTCGTAGCCCACCACGCGCGCCGGCAGGATGGCGCGCTCCCAGGCCCCGGCCGCCGCTTCGAATCCCTGCAGATCGGCGATCACGCGCGCGAGGCCGGGCTGGCCGTGGAGCTGGCTTCCGGGCCGCACGTGTTGCCAGCCGAACAGGAAGCGGAGACAGTCGGCGGCGCTGACCGGTTCGATCGCGCGGCGCAGGCCATCGAGCATGTGCCGGTTGATGCGGGCGAGCAGCCGGCGATCGCACCATTGCGTCGCTTGGTCGGCCGCGTCGACGATGAAGCGGCCGCGCAGCGCCGACCCTTCCATCTCGAGACGCGCGAGCGCGGCGTCGGCGTCGGATGACCGAACGCCCAGGCGCGCCGCGATCGCCTCGGCCGTCGTCGGCCCCATGAGGGCGAGATGGCCGCGCACGATCTCGGCGAGCGCGCTGTCGGCGTCGGGCGGCGCCGCCCGACGCGAGGGCGGCTCGACCACGTCAGGGGTGAACCGGCGATCGGGCCACACCGCCGCCACGATCGAGCGCCGCTCGGCGGCGACCCAGTGCAAGGGCACGCCCGTCAGGCGGGCGGCGCGCCGATCGGCGACCAGCGCCTCGAACAGATCGGCCCAGCCGCGCTCGCGCCCGATCGCCTCGGGCAGCGCGCCGACGTCCAGCAGCAGATCGTGAAGTTCGTCGGCGTCGCGCGGATCCGGCTGCGCCTCGGCGACCACCGCCTCGACCGCGGCGGGATCGAGCCCACCGATGCGCTCGACGACGGTGGCGGGCAGGCCGCGGCGGAGCGCCACCGCGCGCGTGCGGCGCTCCTCCAGCGGCGCGTCGTCGAGGAACGCGTACGGGTTGGCGTTCAGGATCTCGTGCGCGAACACCGACGGCTCCGGGCGCTCGCTGCCCGACGCGGCGATGCGGCCATCGGCGAGCGCCTCGAGCACCGCGCGCAGGCCCGCGGCGTCCATCGCCTCGACCAGGCAATCGCGCACGGTCTCGCGCACGAGCGGGTGGTCCGGCACCTCGATCGCGCCGCCGCCGTGATTGTCCTGGCAGGCGGTCTGTCCGGGAAACACCGCCGCGATCAGATCCTGGGCGCGCATCCGCTGCAGGGCAGGGGGGACGCGCTTGCCGCCCCGGCTGCGCAGCAGCGCCAGCGAGCGCACCGCGTTCCAGCGCCAGCGCGTCTCGAACATCGGCGCCTGGAGCGCCG
>Ga0111538_10001882_pt1 | contig 29403 bp, 25 predicted proteins | sample SoiMethybrSBSTD1_FD_79669 | JGI IMG/M metagenome (GOLD analysis project Ga0111538, IMG submission 79669) | Bulk soil microbial communities from a Populus tree surrounding site in Tennessee, USA - Soil MetaG P. TD hybrid SBSTD1 (version 2)... | ecosystem: Environmental > Terrestrial > Soil >... | reverse complement strand
GCTCGGCAAGCGGGTCCAGCCGGAACTGGACAGGCGCGGCTGGGCGACGGTCGCGCCGACGCTCGTGCAGACGCTGGAGCTCGGGAGCCGGTTCCCGGTGACCCCCGATGTCGTGTTGCACCGGGAACCGACCCCCGAGTGGTTCGCCGGCGTCGGTGGCCGCAAGGGCGGCCTGCCGCCGGCGGCCCGCCGGATCCTCACCGGCGTGCCGGAAACGAGGTACGCCGCCGGATACATCGACGGCGTGCTGGTCGCCACCGGCCGCGGCGTGCTGACCGACGGGTGGCTCGGCATTTCCGTGGTGGGCGTCGAGCCGGCGCACCGCCGCCGGGGCTGGGCCGCCCGGATCACCTCGGCGCTGGCCGAGTGGGCGGCGGCCGCCGGTGCGCGGTGGGCGTACCTGCAGGTCGAGGAGGCCAACACGGCGGCGGTGCGGCTGTACGAGGGGCTCGGTTTCCGCACCGCGCACCGGTACGTCCTGCGGCGCGCGCCCTAGCGCTCGGGCTGGGCCTCGGGCCCGAGCTAGCGCTCGGGCTGGGCCTCGGGCCCGAGCTAGCGCTCGGGCTGGGCCTCGATGGCCCGCTGCAGCGCGCGGGAGACCTGCCCGAACTCGCGGGCGTCGTGGGTGCTGAACAGGGTCAGCTCGCGGCCCCGGTAGCGGGCCAGCAGGTGCTGGACCGGCGGGAACCGGTGGGCGCTGACGAACGCCACCACCACCGGCACCACCAGCAGCACCGCGGCCAGCGCGAACGCGACGGGCGACCGGAAGACGGCCACCACCGGAACCGCGATCGGCGCCTGCGCCACCGCGATCAGGCTGCTGATCAGCACGCTGGGGTGGGACGGGCCGCGGACCACGCCCAGTTCGGTCAGCTCCGCGATGGCGTAGCGGCTCGGGCCGCGGTGGAAGTAGTGGTTGGTGACCGTCACGTCGGCGTCGCGGTAGAACCAGATCACGCTGCGGCGTGGCGGTGGTGCGGCCGACCCGGGAGCCGGCGAGACGTACTGGGCACTCATGATGCCTCCTGGCGCGAGTGCGAGCGGTTGGCCCGCGGCGGCGGAGGCACTGGTTGGCGCTTCAGCCGCGGTCTGAGCAGGGAAGACTCGCGTGCGCCACGCCGGTGGGGCGCTTTGGTGATGCAAGAGGGGTAGGAGATCCCCAGTCCAATTACGCATCACCAATCTGACAGATGCAAGTGCAATTGAACGGTCGTTAGTTGCAGCATTTGAAGCTACCCTGCGGCGCACCAATGCACTTCAGTAAAGATCAAGAGGCTTGCGATATGGTGATGCACGATGGCGACTTCGCCCAGCCCAACCATGCTCCGCCGCCAATTGGGCGCCGAACTTCGGCGGTTGCGCGAGCGTGCGCAACGCACGGTCAGCGACGTTGCAACGGAGCTTGGCTGGTCGGAGTCCAAGCTGAGTCGCATCGAAACCGCGAACACAAGCATCAGAAATCCTGATCTCCAACGCCTGCTCGGCATCTACAAGGTGCCGGAGCAGGAAGCATCGCGGCTGGCGGCGTTCGCCAACCTGGCCCGCCAGCGGGCCTGGTGGGAGGGTTACGGCGACGCCCTGCTCGACCCGTACAAGACCTGGCTCGGCTTCGAGGCCGAGGCGAAGTCGATCTACACGTACGACGCGATCATCCTGCCCGGCCTGCTGCAGACCAACGAGTACGCAAGCGCGATCATCCGGGCCGTCTCGGTCGGGGAACGCGCGGACGTCGTGGAGCAGCGGGTCGCCGTCAGAATGGCGCGGCAGGCGGTCCTCACCCGGGTGCCGCCGGTCGAGTTGATCTCAGTCATCGACGAGGCGGTGCTCCGGCGCCCGGTCGGCGGCCCCGACGTCATGCGTCGGCAACTGATGCGGCTCCTCGAGGTCAGCGAGCAGCCGGCGATCACCATCCAGGTGCTCCCGTTCTCCGTGGGCGCGCACCGCGGTATCGACGGGTCGTTCAGCATCCTCGAATTTCCCACCGGCCTGGACGACCCGCTCGCATACTGCGACGGGATGACGGGCGGCGTCTTCCGGAGCAAGTCGGATGACCTCCGGCGCTACTGGTCGAGCCTGGAAGCCCTCCGCGCGGTCGCGCTCGGCCCCGCGGAGTCCACCGAATTCATCAACGGGGTCATGCGCGAGTACGCATGACCCGCTTCCTGAATGGATCCAACACAATGTCGTGGAAGAAGAGCACGCGCAGCGGGGCCAACGGCTGCGTCGAGGTCAACCTCGCCCTGCCCCAGGTGGGCGTCCGGGACTCCAAGGACCCGGTCAGTCCCGTGATCAGCTTTGCGCCCGAGTCATGGCGGGCGTTCGTCGAGCACGTGCGCGCCGGGCGCTTCGACCTCCCGGCCGGTCGCTGACCGGCGCAACACCCCACCGTTGTCCACCGCGGCGACCCCCGCAAGCCGTGCGGGGGTCGACCAATGCGCGGCTACCGGCGGGCGACCTTGCGGGGCTTCGCCGTGGCCTGCTCCGCGTAGCGCTTCCAGGCCTGCGATTTCCAGTCCTTGCCCAGCGTCATGACGACACCCATGCCCAGACCGGCCGCCACGATCGAGATGCCGAGGTACCACCAGATCTGCCGGAAGAACAGCCCGGCACCCTCCGCGAACGGCTCGTCGCCGACCAGGAACGGCCCGATCAGCACGCTGGCCAGGCACGCCGTGCCTACGCCGAAGGCGAGATCTGTCAATACCCGTGGGACCGGGCGGCGCCGCACCCAGTACACCGTGGTGGCGAACACCACGATGCCGATCACCGCGAGCGCGATCAGCCCGATCCGGATCTCCTTGTCGTCGTTGCCGTCGGCCCAGATCTTCGCGGCGACCCGCCCCGCGACGTTGACCACGAACAACACCACCGCCAGGAGCCCCACTGGCAGCCATCGTTCTTTCATGCCTTGCTCTCTACCTCGTCGCCACCCGGCGCGCCAGAGTCGCGACGTGATTGTTGCTCGTTCTCCGCGCTCGACGGCTCGTCCGTGGTCGGCGCCTCCCTGGCCGGGGCCGCGCGCGGCCGGAACGTGGTGAGGATCAGCCGGTAGCCGGCGACCGCGAAGGCGATGCTGCCGACCAGCATCGTGCCGATCCCGACCCAGTTGTTTTCGGTCAGCACCAGGTCGCCCTCGGACGAGCGGCTCGCGGCGACCAGCATCACCACGACCCACACCAGGGCCGGACCGACGGTCGCAAGCCGCCGGCCGGTGACCACGTACGTGAAGTACACGAGCGCGATGTTGCCGACGACCGCGGCCAGCAGCGACACCGGTAGCCGGGTCGAACCCCAGGACAGCGGCGAGAGGAACGCCTCGTACGCCGCCGACACGGCAGCCAGCAGGAGCGCGATCACGAACCCGAGAATCCGGCCGGTCAGGTCGAGCCACCGCGGGACCGACCGCGGCTGCGGGGGCTTGAGGTCCGGCTCGGCGCTCATGACATCGGTCATCGCTCAGCCGGTGGACCGGGACACGGCCGGCACCGCCGGCACGTCGAGGCCGGCGAACAGGTCGCTCTCGTACTTGTTCGGGCCGTCGCCTGGGCCGCGCGGGCCGGCCGCGAGCTGGTAGTACTCGATGCCCATGAACTCGGCGCCGAAATTGTTCGCCACCGACAGCATCCAGTAGTTGGCCGGGATCTGGGTGGCGTGCGCCCGGACCGCGGTGACCTTCTGCTCCGCGAACTCGCGCGCGTCGACGCAGGCCGCGATGTCCTCGTCCGGAGTGCCGAAGGGCAGCTCGTCGGCGCTTTTCACGTTCTTGAACGGGTTGTGGGCGCTGTCGGCGAACTGCTCGATGCCGGCCACCAGGGTGCTCAGCGGCACCGCCGTCCAGTAGATCTTGGCCGGTCCGATCCCCTCGGCCGCGGCCAGCTCGGCGGCCCGCATCGCGACGCGGTGCGCCTGGATGTGGTCGGGATGCCCGTAGAAGCCGTTCGGGTCGTACGTGACGAGCACCTGCGGCCGGGTCTCCCGGATCACGTCGACGAGCAGCCGCGCGGCCTCGTCCAGGTCGGCCCGCCAGAACGCGCGGGGGTGGTCGTTCGTGGGCAGGCCCATCATCCCGGAGTCGCGGAAGCGGCCGGCGCCGCCGAGGAACCGGTGATCGGCGACGCCCAGCGCGGCGCACGCGGCCGCCAGCTCGCCGATGCGGTAGCCACCGAGCTGGTCGGCCTGATCGGCGGCCAGCCGCGCCAGCGCCGGTACGTGGATCTCACCCTCTTCGCCGAGCGTGCAGGTGACAAGCGTCACTCTGGCGCCGGCGGCCGCGTACAGAGCCATGGTCGCGCCGGTCCCGATCGCCTCGTCGTCGGGATGGGCGTGGACGAAGAGAATGCTGCGACCGGCCTCGACGCTCGGATCGGCGCCGGCCGCGGGTACGGGAGGAGGCACGACCGAAACTCTACGTTGCGATCCGCATGACAACCGGCCGGCGCACGGGTCACCATTCCCGGGTGGACTATCCGGAACTGGCTGCCCGTACCCGCCGCTTCTCCTACGGTGCGCCCCGCGCGGTGTCCGTGTCCGCCGACGGCGACCGGGTGATCTTCCTGCGGTCGACCGGTCCCGAGGACCCCGTGGACCGGCTGTGGGTGTACGACGTCGGAACCGGCATCGAGCGGCTGGTCGGCGACCCCGACTCGCTCGCCGCCGACACCGAGGAGCTGCCCGCCGAGGAGCGCGCGCTGCGCGAGCGGCTGCGGCTCTCCGCCGCCGGCATCGGCTCGTACGCGCTCGACGCCGCGGCCGCGGTCGCCGTGTTCTCGCTGGCCGGGCACCTCTACCGGGCCGATCTGCGCACCGGCGAGGTGGTCCGGGTGCCGACGACCGGCCCGGTGGTCGATCCCCGACTGGACCCGGGCGGCCGGCGCATCGCCTACGTCACCGGCGGCAAGCTGTACGTGATCACGCCCGAGGGCGGCGACGCGCTGCTGGCCGGCGAGGAGGGCGTCACCTGGGGCCTGGCCGAGTTCGTCGCGGCCGAGGAGTTCCACCGCTACCGGGGCTACTGGTGGGCGCCCGACGGCCGCACGATCCTGGCGGCACGCGTCGACGAGGCCCGCGTCCCCCGCTGGCAGCTGCACGACCCGGCGGCGCCGAACATGGCGCCGACCTCGGTCGCCTATCCGCACGCCGGCGCCTCGAACGCCGAGGTGACGCTGCACGTGCTGGATCTCGACGGCGGCTGGGTCGACGTGCACTGGGACCGCGAGACGTACCCGTACCTGGTGGCGGTCTCGTGGTCGGACACCGGCGGCCCGCTGATCGCCGTGCTTCGCCGGCTGCAGCAGCACGGCCTCGTGCTCGCCGTCGACGCGCGCACCGGCGAGACGCAGGTGCACGCCGAACTCGCCGACCCGCGCTGGGTCGAGCCGATCAGCGGCACGCCGGCGTACCTGCCGGACGGCCGGGTGCTGGTCGGCGGCGAACTGGCCCACGAGGGGTTCGACGCGCGCTGCCTGTTCGCCGACGGCAGCCTGCTCACCCCGCCGAACCTGTACGTGCGACGGGTCTGCGGCCGGTCCCGCAACGACCTGATCGTCGAGGGCGGCGACGGGGAGCCGAGCGAGCAGCACGTGTACCGGGTGCCGCTGCGTCCGAGCGGCACGGCCGAGGCGCGCCGGGTCACGCTGAACGCGGGTTGGCACACGGCGGCCGTCGGCGGCGAAACGATGGTGATCGCGGCGCAGTCGCTGGAGCACGGCGGCGGCCGGTTCACGGTGTACCGGTCCGGGGTCGCGGCCGGCTCGCTGGTTTCGCACGCGGCGCAGCCGCCTTACGCGCCGCGCCCGGTGCTCGAGCGGGTCACCGACCGGCGGCTGCCCACCGGCGTGCTGTACCCGCGCACCCATGTGGCCGGCCGCAAGCTGCCGGTGCTCGTCGACATCTACGGCGGACCCGGCCACCAGGAGGTGGTGGCCGTGCGCGGGCGCTGGCAGGAGCGGCAGTGGTGGGCCGACGCCGGGTTCGCGGTCGCGGTGATCGACAACCGCGGGACGCCGGGCGTCTCGCCGAGCTTCGACAAGGCGATCCACCGGCGCTTCGCCGACGTGATCCTCACCGACCAGGTGGAGGCGCTGCGGGCGCTCGCCGACAAGCACCCCGACCTGGACCTCGGCCGGGTCGCGATCCGGGGTTGGTCGTTCGGCGGCTGGCTCTCCGCGCTGGCCACGCTGCGCCGGCCCGACGTCTACCACTGCGCGGTGGTCGGCGCGCCGGTCACCGACTGGACGCTGTACGACACTGCCTACACCGAGCGGTACCTGGGCCTGCCGGCCGAGGCACCGGAGGTGTACGCGCACAACTCGCTGCTGGAGGCGGCCGCGGAACCGCCGAGCTCGCCCGACGACGCTCGACCCATGCTGCTCATCCACGGCATGGTCGACGACAACGTGGTGTCGGCCCACTCGCTGCGGCTGTCCGCGGCGCTGCTGGGCGCCGGCCGGCCACACGCGTTCATCCCGCTGACCGGGGCCACCCACATGGCCGCCGGTGGGCTGGCCGAGAAGCTGCTGCGCCTGGAGCTCGACTTCATCCGTCGCAACCTGGGGTAGGCGGCGGATCGGTGTCGGGCTGTCGCTCCGGCACACCTATACCTGTCGGCGCCATACGGCGATCTTGCAGTTCGGCGGTCGGATCCCGCCGTATTTGCGGTGGTTCGCCCGTCGACACAACTGCAAGATCGCGGAGCCCGTGCCGCTGCGCGATGTGGCGGCGGCGGGTCGGCGCCGCCCCCGAGTGAGTCGATCTTGCAGTTGCGTTGCCCGTTTGGTCGCGCCATAGAGACATTTTTCGGCCGCCCCGACTGCATGATCGACGTATATGCGCAGCGAACAACACCACGTGCGCCGCCTCGCAGCAGCAGTAGGGCAAGATCGGCGGAACTGAGCCGGTTTCCGCTCCGTACCTCCTCCAGAAGGTTGGTCGTCCCCTCACCAACCCCGCCTGGGGAGGAGCTCCATGGGCAAGAGGCCCGTCATCATTCCAACGGTCGCGATCGCGGTGGTCGCCGTGGCGACGGCGACGGCAACAGCGTTCGCCGACACCACCGACACTCCGTCGACCGGAAGCCTGCCGGCCGCCACTGGGGCACAGACGCTCGTCGCGCCGCAGACGCTTTCGGCCATGCAGCGCGACTTCGGCCTCACCGCCGACCAGGCCCGGGCCCGGGTGCGCAAGGAGCGCTGGGCGCAGCAGACCGACCGCGCGCTCAGGCGCACGCTGGGCGCCGACTACAGCGGTGGCTGGCTGAACGCGACCGGTGATCAGCTCACCGTCGCGGTGACCACCGCGGCCGCCGCCGACAAGGTGCGCGCCACCGGCGCCGAGGCGAAGGTGGTCGCGCGCAGCGCCGGCGCCCTCGACGCCGTGAAGGCCCGTCTCGACCGGGCCGCCGCTCGCTCGACGGCTGCGATCTCCGGCCTGTACGTCGACGTTTCGGCGAACACGGTGACGGTCGTCGCGCGTCCAGGTAAGGAGGCCGCCGCCGGCGCGGCGGTGGCCGGGTCCGGCGTTGCCCGCGACGCGGTCAAGGTGATCACCTTGGCCGAGGCGCCCAAGCCGCTGTTCGACCTGCGCGGTGGCGACGCGTACTTCATCAACAACCAGTTCCGGTGCTCGATCGGCTTCTCGGTGCAGGGCGGGTTCGTCACCGCCGGCCATTGCGGCGCGGTCGGCGACACCACCGCCGGCTCCAACCGGGTCGCCCAGGGCACCGTGCGTGCCTCGGTGTTCCCCGGCGACGGCGACTTCGGCTTCGTGCAGACCAACAACCAGTGGACGCCGACGGCAACGGTCGCGACCAGCAACCAGGGCGTGATCCCGGTCGCGGGTTCGCAGGAGGCTCCGGTCGGCGCCTCGGTGTGCCGCACCGGCTCGACCACGGGCACCCACTGCGGCACCATCCAGGCGAAGAACGCCACTGTGAACTACCCCGAGGGCACGGTCACCGGGTTGACCCGCACGAACGTCTGCGCCGAGGGTGGCGACTCGGGCGGCTCCTGGATCTCGGGCGACCAGGCGCAGGGCGTGACGAGCGGCGGCTCCGGCGACTGCACGAGGGGCGGCACGACGTTCTTCCAGCCGGTCAACGAGATCCTGCAGCGCGCCAACGTCGCGCTGGTGACCAGCGGCGGCAACCAGCCCCCGCCGGACGACCCCGGCGACCCCGGCGACCCGGGCGACCCGGGCACGCCGCCGGCCGCCGACTGCGCCGGGCACGAGTTCTCGGTGCAGGGTGCGATCGCCCGCGCCGGCGGTTCGCAGCGCACCAACGCGTTCCGCGCGAACGCCGGCACGCACACGTTCTGCATCCAGAGCCCGGCGGGCGCCGACTTCAACGTCGCGTTGCAGCAGTGGAACGGGCGGCAGTTCGTGACCCGCAAGGCCGCGACCGGCACGGCGCAGGTCGAGACCGTGACGTTCGACGGAACGGCGGGCGTCTACCGCTATCTGGTGACGTCGAGGTCCGGCTCCGGCAGCTACACGCTGGCCGTCGACATCCCGTAGTTCCCCGGAAGGCGAGGGGCGCCGGTGTACCCGATAGGGTGCACCGGCGCTTCGCGTTCCGCCTAGGTTGGGACCTATGACGCACTTCGACGCGGCCACGGCCGCCGTGGAAGCAGCGCTCGCCGCGGGGGCCCGTTACGCCGATGCCCGTGCGATGGAGCGCCGAGACGAATCGATGACCGCCCGCAACGGAACCGTGACGGCGTTGCTGGAGAACGAGGACGCGGGGATCGGCGTCCGGGCCCTGGTCGGGTCGTCCTGGGGGTACTACGCGATGCCGGACCTCACACCTCGGGCCGCCCGCGCGGCCGGCGAGCGGGCCGCGGAGATCGCCGCCGCGAGCGGGTCCGTGCCGGGGCCGGCCGTCGACCTGGTGCCGGTCGAGGCGCAGGTCGGCTCGTGGTCGAGCCGCTGCGACGAGGACCCGCTCGCGGTCCCGCTGTCGGAGAAGGGTGACCTGCTCACGTCGGTCACGGAGACCGCGCACCGGGCCGGCGCCGACGTCGCGAACGCCGTCTACCAGGTGTGGGCCGCGACCACGTGGCTGGTCTCGTCGGCCGGGCACCGCATCGAGCAGCGGGTGAGCAAGTCCGGGGCGGGAATGTCGGCCACCGCGATCGGCCCGGACGAGACGCAGCGCCGCTCCTACCCGTCCGTGCGCGGCCAGTACGGCACCCGCGGCTGGGAACTGGTCCGCGAACTGGACCTGCCGGCGAACGCCGAGCGGATCGCCGAGGAGTCCCGGGCCCTGCTGACGGCGCCGCTGTGCCCGGCCGGCGAGACCACGCTGATCCTCGGTGGCGATCAGATGATGATGCAGATCCACGAATCCGTGGGGCACGCGATCGAACTGGACCGCATCCTCGGCTGGGAGGCGGCGATGGCCGGCACCTCCTGGCTGGACCTGCGCAAGCTCGGCTCGCTGCGGTACGGGTCGGAGCTCATGAACATCGTGATCGATCCGACGATCGAGGGCGCGCTCGGTTCCTTCGGCTACGACGACGAGGGCACGCCCGCGCAGCGCCGTGACGCGGTGCGCGACGGGATCTGGGTCGGCGTGCTCGCCGGCCGCGACTCGGCAGCCGTCGCCGGCCTCGACTACGGCGGCAGCGTCCGGGCCGACGGCTGGGCCCGGATCCCGATGGTGCGGATGACCAACGTCGGGCTGGAACCGGGTCCGCACAGCACCGAGGAGATCATCGGCAGCACCGACGACGGCGTCTACATGGAGACGAACCGGTCCTGGTCGATCGACGACAAGCGGCTGAACTTCCAGTTCGGCTGCGAGATCGGCTGGGAGGTGAAGAACGGCAAGCGCGGCCGGATGATCCGCAACCCGACGTACACCGGGATCGGCCCGACGTTCTGGCAGTCGATGGACATGCTCTCCCGCGACGTGGTCGCGTACGGCACCCCGAACTGCGGCAAGGGACAGCCCGGCCAGGTCGGCCATACCGGTCATCCGGCGGCGCCGGCCCGGTTCCAGAACGTGCGCGTGGGGGTGCGGGCATGAACGTCGTGGACAACCTCGCCGCTCGGGCGCTGGAACTGGCCAAGGCCGAACTCGGCCCGGCTGCCGAGATCGAGGTGCTCGCCGAGCGGGAGCGGGCCGCCCTTACCCGCTTCGCCAACTCCTACATCCACCAGAACGTCGCCGACGAGTCGGCCCGGGTCACGCTGCGGGTGCATCACGACGGCCGGACCGCCGCCGCGAACACCAGCCGGGTCGACGACGGCGGCCTGCGGGCGCTCGCGACCCGCGTCGCCGCGGCCGCCCGCCTGTTGCCCGCCGACCGGCTGTGGCCCGGCCTCGCGCCGCCGGCGTCGGCCACCGGCCACGGCCCTGTCGATCAGGCCACCGCCGAGGCGACGCCGGCCGAGCGCGCCGAGCGGGTCAAGGCGTTCGTGACGGCGGCCGACGGGCTGGCCGCCGCCGGCTACTGCGGCACCACGCACGTCGAGAGCGCCTTCGCCAACTCGGCCGGCCACCACCTCGCAGGCGCCTACACCGAGGCGGCCTTCGACGGGGTCGCCCGGGCGACCGCGGGGTCGACGCCGGCCGACGGGGTGTCCCGGTTCGCCTCGAGCCGGATCGGCGACATCGACGGCGCGGCGCTGGGCACCCGCGCGGCCGGCAAGGCGCGCAGCAGCGTCGACGCGGCCTACCTGCCGCCCGGCGAGTACGAGGTGGTGTTGGAGCCCGAGGCGGTCGCCGATCTGCTCGCCGTTCTCGGTATGTACTGCTTCAACGGCAAGATGTTCGTGGAGCACCAGACGTATGCCAAGCCGGGCGAGGCGCAATTCGACCCGGTGCTGTCCATCGTGGACGATCCGTCGGCCGCCGGCCGTCCGTTCGACAGTGAGGGCACCCCGAAGCGCCCGCTCGACCTGGTGCGCGACGGCGTGACCACCGCCGTGACGCACAGCCGCCGCACCGCCGCGGAGGCCGGGGCGGAGTCGACGGGGCACGCCAGCCTCGGCAGCGACGTGTGGGGGCCGATCGGCACCCACCTGACGATCGACGCTGCGTCGGATGGCGCACAGAGCCCCGCCGCGGACGTCGCCGCCATGGTCGAGGGGGTGCAGCGGGGGCTGCTCGTCACCGACATCTGGTACACACGGGTGCTCGACCCCCGTCCCCTGATCATGACCGGCCTGACCCGCAACGGCGTCTGGCTGATCGAGAACGGCGAGGTCGCCGGCCCCGTGCGGAACCTGCGGTTCACCCAGGGCTACCCGCAGGCGCTCGGGCCGGGGCGGGTGCTGGGCATCGGCCGGTGCGCCGTCACCCAGCCGACCCACGGGTTCGGCTACCAGTCGTACCGGGCGCCCGCGCTCCGGCTGGCGTCGTGGCGGTTCACCGGGGGCGCCGAGGGGTGATCGCGGCCGTTTGACGCAGCGCCTCTTCGTCACATCCGGCCACCCATCGCGGCCGGTCGACCCGTTCGGGCGTAACGTATCCACGTCTGCACCACTCATTGGTCCGCTCAGGAGCTAGAAGATGACGACCACGGCAACGAGGCCGGGAGGGGCGCGGCCGCGCGCCGAAATCGCGGCGAAGACATTGCGCTCCGACCGTTGGTGGGTATACCCGCTCGGCATCGGCGCGATCCTTGCATTCTTCGTGGTCTACTCCACGATTCGCATCTTCATGAACAAGTACTACTTCGTTGAAGACTATGGATACCTGACGCCGCTCTACTCGCCCTGTCTGAGCGATTCCTGCGTGCCCGGTTCCTCGCACTTCGGCACGCCGTTCGGCGAGTTCCCGGCCTGGTTGCCGCTGGGCCTGGCCGCGTTCCCGATCGTCGCCGGTTTCCGCGTCACCTGCTACTACTACCGCAAGGCGTACTACCGATCGTTCTGGCTCTCCCCGCCCGCGTGCGCGGTGGCCGAGCCGCACAAGAAGTACACCGGCGAGACGCGGTTCCCGCTCATTTTTCAGAACTTCCACCGCTACTTCTTCTACCTCGCCGCCGTGGTGCTGGCCATCAACCTCTACGACGCGATCCACGCGCACCTGCCGGCGAGCGGCGGTTTCGGCATTGGCGTCGGCAACATCGTCATCTGGGTGAACTGGCTCATGTTGGCCGGTTACACGCTGAGCTGCCACGCCTGCCGGCACGTCGTCGGCGGGCGGCTCAAGCATTTCTCGAAGCACCCGTTGCGGTACCGGTTCTGGACGTTCGTTTCCAAGCTGAACGCCCGCCACGGCACGTTCGCGATGATCTCGTTGTTCACGGTGATCGCCACCGACGCCTACATCATGGCGGTCTCGGCGGGCTGGCTCACCGATCTGCGGATCTACAACTGACGGCGAGGGCGTGATGACGAACATCGAGCGGTACGCGTACGACGTCGTCGTGATCGGCGCCGGCGGCGCCGGCCTGCGGGCGGCGATCGAGGCGCGGCTGGCCGGTAAGAAGACGGCGATCATCTCCAAGTCCCTGTTCGGCAAGGCCCACACGGTGATGGCCGAGGGCGGGGCCGCGGCGGCGATGGGCAACGTGAACTCCCGCGACAACTGGATGGTCCACTTCCGGGACACCATGCGCGGCGGCAAGTTCCTGAACAACTTCCGGATGGCCGAACTGCACGCCAAGGAGGCCCCGGACCGGATCTGGGAGCTGGAGACCTACGGCGCCCTGTTCGACCGCACCCGCGAGGGCAAGATCTCGCAGCGCAACTTCGGCGGGCACGAGTACCCGCGGCTGGCGCACGTCGGCGACCGCACCGGCCTGGAGCTGATCCGCACGCTGCAGCAGAAGATCGTCTCGCTGCAGCAGGAGGACTACGCGGAGACCGGCGACTACGAGGCCCGCCTGCGGGTGTTCGCCGAGACCACGATCACCGAGGTGTTCGTGGAGCACGGCCGGATCGCGGGGTGCTTCGGCTACTTCCGCGAGTCGGGCAACTTCGTGCACTTCGACACGCCGGCGATCGTGCTGGCCACCGGCGGCGTCGGCAAGTCGTACAAGGTCACCTCGAACTCGTGGGAGTACACCGGCGACGGGCACGCGCTCGCGCTGCGCGCCGGGGCGACGCTGATCAACATGGAGTTCCTTCAGTTCCACCCGACCGGCATGGTCTGGCCGCCGTCGGTGAAGGGCATCCTGGTCACCGAGAGCGTCCGCGGCGACGGCGGCGTGCTGCGCAACACGACGGGCAAGCGGTTCATGTTCGACTACGTCCCCGACGTCTTCCGCAAGCAGTACGCGGAGACGGAGGAGGAGGCCGACCGCTGGTACGACGACCCGGACAACAACCGCCGCCCGCCGGAACTGCTCCCCCGCGACGAGGTGGCCCGGGCCATCAACACCGAGGTCAAGGAGGGCCGGGGCACCGAGGCCGGCGGCGTGCTGCTCGACATCGCCAGCCGGCTGCCCGCCGAGCAGGTCCGCAAGCGGCTGCCGTCGATGTACCACCAGTTCAAGGAGCTGGCCGACGTCGACATCACCAAGCAGCCGATGGAGGTCGGGCCCACCTGCCACTACGTGATGGGCGGGGTCGAGGTCGACGCCGACACCGGCGAGGCGGCCGTGCCGGGTCTGTTCGCGGCCGGCGAGGTCTCCGGCGGCATGCACGGCTCCAACCGGCTTGGCGGCAACTCGCTGTCCGACCTGCTGGTGTTCGGCAAGCGCGCCGGCGAGTACGCGGCGAAGTTCGCCGCGGCGAACCCGCACGTGCGCGTCTCCGCCCCGGCGATCGACGCCGCTGTCGAGACCGCGCTCGCGCCGCTGACCCGCGGCGAGGCCGGCGAGAACCCGTACGCGCTGCACGCCGACCTCCAGCAGGTCATGGGTGACCTGGTCGGCATCATCCGGCGCCAGGGCGAGCTGGAGGAGTCGCTGGGCCGGCTCGCCGAGCTCAAGGAGCGGGTCAAGAAGGTCGGCGTCGGCGGCGGCCGGCGCTACAACCCGGGCTGGCACCTCGCGCTGGACCTGCGCAACATGGTGATCGTCTCGGAGTGCACGGCGAAGGCCGCGCTGGAGCGCGAGGAGTCGCGCGGCGGCCACACCCGGGAGGACTTCCCCGCGATGAGCGCGCAGTGGCGGCAGATCAACCTGGTCTGCTCCTACGACGGCGAAGACGTGCATCTCGAGCACAAGCCGGTCCCGACGATGCGGCCGGAGCTGCTCGAGCTGTTCGAGGTGTCCGAGCTGAAGAAGTACATGACCGACGACGAGCTGGCGGGTCTCGCCGAGGACGGTGGGGAGTAGATGGGTACCAAGCGCCAGTTCCGGGTCTGGCGGGGCGACGAGTCCGGCGGCAAGCTCGAGGACTTCCAGGTGGAGGTCAACGAGGGCGAGGTCGTGCTCGACATCATCCACCGGTTGCAGGCCACCCAGGCGCCCGACCTCGCGGTCCGCTGGAACTGCAAGGCCGGCAAGTGCGGCTCGTGCTCCATGGAGATCAATGGCAAGCCGCGCCTGGGCTGCATGACGCGCATGTCGACGTTCGGCGACGACGAGGTGGTCACCGTCACCCCGATCCGGACCTTCCCGGTGATCCGGGACCTGGTGACCGACGTGTCGTTCAACTACCAGAAGGCCCGCGAACTACCGGCGTTCGCCCCTCCGGTGGGTGTCGCGCCCGGCGAGTACCGGATGCAGCAGATCGACGTCGAGCGCTCGCAGGAGTTCCGCAAGTGCATCGAGTGCTTCCTCTGCCAGAACGTCTGCCACGTCATCCGTGACCACGAGGAGAACAAGCCGGCGTTCGCCGGCCCGCGCTTCTTCATCCGGGCCGCGGAGCTGGACATGCACCCGCTCGACGCGCGCGACGACCGCAAGGAGATGGCGCAGAAGGAACAGGGCGTCGGATACTGCAACATTACGAAGTGCTGTACCGAGGTCTGCCCCGAGCACATCAAGATCACGGACAACGCGATCATCCCCATGAAGGAGCGCGTCGTGGACCGTCGATTCGATCCGATCGTGCGGCTCGGCCGCAAGATCTTCCGCCGCGACCAGCTCGACGACCCGGCCTCGTGGGCGGGTGCGGGCACACCGGCGCACGCACCGGCGATGTCGGGCGCCAGCGTGCCGGGTGGTGAGGAGGCGGCGGCAGCCGGAGTCCAGGCGTCGGAGACGGCCCAGTGGCACCACCAGACGCCGTTGCCGCAGGGCCCGCCGGTGGGCCCGGACGGGCGCCTGTCGGTGTCCGAGATCGCGATGGACCGCTCGGGCGCCGCGTCGCCGTACGGCGACGACATCACGTTCCCGCTCCCGGCCGAGGACCTCTCCTACCGGCACCCGGAGTAACGCGCGCGCAACGGGACCGCCTCGGGCGGTCCCGTTGCGCTTTCGGGTCAGCTTCGCGGCGCCAAGGGGCTCAGCAGCGGTTGCAGCGCCGCGACGATAGGTGCGTCGGCGGGCAGCCACGGGACGTCGTCGAGTTCGCCAGCCGCGAGCCAGCGCAGCGCCGAGTGCTCGATGGGCTGCGGGCGGGCCTCGCCGACAAGACGCGCCAGATACACGCGCAGCAACGACGTGCCTCCGGCGAGTGGCACGTCGACGCCGACCTGCTCGCCAACCTCGATGCGCACGCCGAGTTCCTCCTCGCATTCGCGCACGAGCGCGTCGGCATCGGTCTCCCCCGGTTCGGCCTTCCCGCCCGGAAACTCCCATCCACCGGCCATTTCCGGCGGTTCGGCGCGCTCGCACGCGAGCACGCGACCATCGACCACGATGGCCGCACCGACGATGAGACGGGGATCGGTCCGTTCTGTGCACACGGGCGTCAAGAGTGCCAGATAAAGGCGAGCAACTGGGTGCACCTCTAGTCCCGTAGGTCACCAGACGGGGGAATTGTGGGCGTGGACACGCCGCCCATGATTCGACAAGGATGTCTCAGAAGCGAATGGTGAAGGTCAGGCGTCGAATAGGTCACAAGCCGGTAATGGCGCCGAGAGCGAGGTGGCGGATGCGGGTACGTCGTGGCGGCAAGGGACACCGGGACTATCTCACCGACGCATTCGCACTGCTGCAGGGCTGGACCCGCGAAGGGCACGAGATCCGCCGGACGCTCCTCCTCGACGACAGCCAGCATGTCGCGCTCACCGAGAGTATGAAGGTCGCGGCCGACGCCCTGCAGTTGCGGGCCGAGGCGCGCCGGCTCGACGGCCACACCCAGATCCGCGTGTGCACTCCCGAAGGCGACAACCTCTCGGCCGGCGAGGTCGCCCTTGCCGCCCGCATCGAGGACCTCTACCGGCGCATCACCGGCGCCGTCGCCTGATCGCTTCAGTCGATCGGGATCCGGTAGACGAGTTCGTACCTGTCGCCGGGAATCGTGATGTCCGCCGTCTCCACCGGAACGCCGGCGGCGTAGTACGTCCGCTCGATCACGAAAACCAGCGGCGCGCGGGCCGGTAACCGCAACTCCTTGGCCTCCACGGCGATCGCCGGGCGGGCGGTGATCCGCTCGACGGACTCGTCGATGCGCACCCCGATCAGGTCCATCCGGGCCACCACGCCGACCGCCGCGCCGTCCTCCGGCCACTCGACGGGCGTCCCGCCGGTGACGGCGAGCGGCTCGCGCGAGTGCGAGAGCTGGATCGGCTCGCCGTCGGCGAGGAAGACGTACCGCGTCGACATCACGGGGTCGCCGGCCCGGATGCCGAGCCGCCGCGCGATGTCCATGTCGGCCACCACGCGTTCGGATCGGTGCCGCCAGGCGCCATGCTGACCGGCCCGATCCGCGTCGCGGGCGAACGGCGACGTAGACCCGTCCGCCGCGCGTTGGCCGCGCCCGTGGGCGTGCCGCACGAGCCGCTGGACCGACCTGACGAACGTGCCCGAGCCGCGCCGGCCCTCGACTATCCCTTCGCCCTTGAGGACGCTCATCGCCCACTTCGCGACCGTCCGGGATACGCCGTACTGCGCCATCAGCTTCGTTTCCGATGGCAGTTTGGCCCCCGGTTCGAGGTCGCCGCTGAGGATCGCCGCGCGCAGATCGCCGGCGATCCGCAGGTATGCGGGCGTTTCGGGCACTGCGCACCCCCCAACTTTCCGGCGGACACCCAGTGGATCACGAGCGTGGGGCAGTGAGTCAACATCGCTGCACGTCAACCTGCGTCGTTGCCGGCGGAAAGTTAGTGTATTAACTTGATGGATGGCCCTCCCCGTTCGAAAAGTGCGTGAACCGTGGACTACCAGGAAGCCATCCGAGAGAAGGAGCGGCACCAACCGAAGCACCGCACCTGGTGGCAGCGCTGGCGGCGCCGGCCGCCCCGGTGCCGGGCCTGCGGCGAGGTGTGGCCGTGCCCGCGACATCAATGGGTGCGGGGGCGCATCCTCCAACTGCTGCGCGACGAGCTACAGGGAAACGCCGGCTCCCACTGGTGAGCTACCCGCGATCTTGGACTCCGGTCGGGCCCTGAGCCCCGACCGGAGTCCAAGATCGCGGAAGGGGGCTCAGACGTTGAAACGGAACTCGACCACGTCGCCGTCGCGCATGACGTAGTCCTTGCCCTCCATGCGCACCTTGCCCGCCGCCTTCGCCGCGTTCATCGACCCGGCCGCGATCAGGTCGTCGTATGCCACCACCTCGGCCTTGATGAAGCCGCGCTGGAAGTCGGTGTGGATGACGCCGGCCGCCTCGGGTGCGGTGGCGCCGACCGGGATCGTCCAGGCCCGGGACTCCTTCGGCCCGGCCGTCAGGTAGGTCTGCAGCCCGAGCGTCCGGAAGCCCACCTTGATGAGCTGGTGCAGCCCCGGTTCGGGCTGGCCGATCGACTCCAGCAGCTCGCGCGCCTCGTCCTCGGGCAGGTCGATCAGCTCGGACTCCACCTTCGCGTCGAGGAAGATGGCCTCCGCCGGCGCGACGAGCGCGCGCATCTCGTCGAGGAACGCCGGATCGGCGAGCTCCGCCTCGTCGACGTTGAACACGTAGAGAAACGGCTTCGTCGTCAGCAGCGTCAGCTCGCGCAGCGCCGCCACGTCGATACCGGCCGACGCGGCGCCGGCGTACAGCGTCGTGCCACCGTCGAGAAGTGCCGCAGCCGCGGCCGCCGCGGCCGCGACCGGCGCGCGGTCCTTGCGGACCCTCGCCTCCTTCTCCAACCGCGGGACGGCCTTCTCCAGCGTCTGCAGGTCGGCCAGGATCAGCTCGGTGTTGATCGTTTCGATGTCGTCGCCGGGCGAGACCTTGCCGTCGACGTGCACGACGTTCGGGTCGGAGAACGCCCGCACCACCTGACAGATTGCCGACGCCTCACGGATGTTGGCGAGGAACGCGTTGCCCCGGCCCTGCCCCTTCGACGCCCCACGCACCAGGCCGGCGATGTCGACGAACGACACCGCGGCCGGCACCGTCTTCGCGGAGGAGAACAGCTCCGCGAGCCGGTTCAGCCGCGGATCCGGCAGGCCGACGACGCCGACGTTGGGTTCGATCGTGGCGAACGGGTAGTTCGCGGCCAGCACGTCGTTCTTGGTCAGCGCGTTGAACAGGGTGCTCTTGCCGACGTTGGGCAGGCCGACGATGCCGATGGTGAGACTCACGCCAAACGAGTCTACGGAGCCCGTCGGGGTGGATTCGCGCGCCTACGCTCTGATGACATGCGCCGGATGCTCCTGCTCGCCACCGTGGCGGTCCTTGCCACGCTCACGGCGTGCGGGGATCCCGCGCCGGCGCCGAAGCCCGCGTGCGCCGAGCAGAAGGCCGCCGACAAGGCCGCGGTCCGCACCACCCGCTGGGACCCGCCGGCGCAACTCGCCGCCCTCGGTGAGTACGTCGAGATCCACTGGCAGGCCCGCGCGCTGGGCGACCCGTGCTCCCGCGCGCCGGGCCCGACCGACTGGTCCTACCAGGGCGTGGTCAAGCTGCGTCCGGAAGACGCCCGCGCGCTGGCCGCCCAGCCGGGCTGGCAGCCGGCGACGCCGGAGATCTGGCCGGCGCTGGACGAATTCGCGCCGCCGGCAGCCGACTGGCAGCGGGCCGACGGCGACCAGGCCCCCACGATCTACCTCGACGCCGCCAGCGCGGTTGCCCTGTTCGCGATCACCACGAGCTGACCCGCACCGCGCCAGATCTTGGATTCCGGTGGTAGCCCTGGCTACCACGGAATCCAAGATCGCGGGGGACGAGGCACAGTCGCGTCCGAATACCGCCAGCCACCGGGACACGGAACCGGCAGGATCGATGCCATGGAACTGGACTTCGAGCGGTGCTACCGGGCGGTCGCCAGCCGTGACGAGCGGTTCGACGGCTTCTTCGTCCTCGCCGTGACCACGACCGGCATCTACTGCCGGCCGTCCTGCCCGGCGCTCACGCCGAAGCCGGGCAACGTGCGGTTCCTGCCGTCGGCGGCCGCCGCCCAGCGGGCCGGTTTCCGGGCCTGCCTGCGGTGCCGCCCGGACGCGGCGCCCGGCTCACCGGAGTGGAACGTCCGCGCCGACGTCGTGGCCCGCGCGATCCGCCTGATCGCCGACGGCGTCGTCGACCGCGACGGCGTGCCGGGGCTGGCCGACCGGCTCGGCTACACCGAACGGCACCTCAACCGCATGCTCGTCACGGAATTGGGCGCCGGCCCGATCGCGCTGGCCCGCGCGCAGCGCGCGCAGACCGCGCGGGTGCTGATCGAGACGACGTCGCTCGGCCTCGCCGAGGTGGCGTTCGCCGCCGGCTTCGGCAGCGTGCGCCAGTTCAACGACACGGTCCGGGAGATCTACGGCCGCGCGCCGGGCCAGTTGCGCCGCACCACCGGCCGCGCCGAAGGACCCGAGGAACGGGCCGCCGGCACGCTGACGCTGCGCCTGCCGTACCGGTCGCCGCTGCATGCCGACTCGCTGCTCGACTTCCTCGGCGCGCGGGCGATCCCGGGTGTCGAGGAGCGCGTCGAGGGCACCTACCGGCGCACGCTCACGCTGCCGTACGGCGCCGCCACGGCCGCGCTCACACCGGGTCCGCGCGGGCCGCACGGCTACATCGCCGCCGAACTCACGCTCGCCGACGTGCGCGACCTGGCGCCGATGGTCACCCGCTGCCGCCGGCTCTTCGACCTCGCCGCCGACCCGCAGGCCGTCGACGAGGTGCTCGCCGCCGACCCGGCGCTGGCCGAGTCCGTCCGGAAGGAGCCGGGCGTGCGCGTCCCCGGCGCCGTCGACGGCTTCGAAATCGCGGTGCGTGCCGTGGTCGGCCAGCAGGTCTCGGTGCCGGCCGCGCGCAAGGTGCTCGGCAAGCTGGTGACGGCCGCCGGCCGCGCCGGATTCCCGGACGCCGCCGCCTTGCTCGCGCTGCCCGACGAGGCGTTCGCGATGCCCGCGGCGCGCCGGGCCACACTGCGCGGGCTGGCGACCGCCGTGGTCGAGGGACTTCGACTCGACGGGGGAAGCGACCGGGCCGAGGCGCGCGCCGCGCTGCTGGAGCTGCCCGGAATCGGGCCCTGGACGGCCGACTACATTGCCTTGCGGGCGCTCGGCGACCCGGACGTGTTCCTGCCCACCGACCTCGGGATCCGCCGGGGCGCCGCGGCGCTCGGCCTGCCCGACGATCCGAAGAAGCTGGCCGCGCACGCCGAACGGTGGCGGCCCTGGCGCTCCTACGCCACGATCCGCCTGTGGAGGCACGCATGAGCGAGCGCAGCGAGCGAATGATCAACTCAGCGCCGTGCGGATGCAGCGGCGAGCGAAGCGAGGCGATTGCATGAGTACGCCGTACGTGTCCACTGTCGACACTCCCGCCGGCCCGTTCACGATCGTCGCCGACGACGACGCGGTGCTCGCCAGCGGCTGGACGTCCACTGTGGACGACCTGCTGTCGTTCGTCCCGATTTCGCCGCGGCCGCAACCCCGCGCGGACCTTGGCGTGGTCACGAAGGCCACGCTGGCCTACCACGACGGCGACCTCACCGCGATCGACGGGATCCCGGTGCGCCAGGCCGGCGGCCCGTTCCTGGCCCACGCCTGGGACGTGCTGCGGACGGTACCGGCCGGCGAGCCGGTGACCTACACCGAGTTCGCGGAGCTGGCCGGACGCCCGGCCGCGGTGCGCGCCGCGGCGATGGCGTGCGCCCGCAACGCCGCGGCGCTGTTCGTGCCGTGCCACCGCGTGCTCCGGCTGGACGGGTCGCTGGGCGGCTTCCGGTGGGGCCTCGACGTGAAGCGCTGGCTCCTGGCCCACGAGGCGGCCGCCTGATTTCGCCGGTCTTGGACGTTCGCCATCGCTCCGGCGAGGGCAAACGTCCAAGATCGCGGAAAAATCGGGCGAGCGGCCGGCACGTCCGCGCCTAGCATTCCTCCATGACGGATACGCAGCGGCTCGATGCGCCGCCACGGATCCCCGAGCGCCCCTCGCTGGACGGGCTCGCGGAGAAGTGGTCGCGCCGGTGGCAGGAGGAGGGAACGTACACGTTCGACCGGTCGGTGGACCGGGCGGGCGTATACGCGATCGACAGTCCTCCGCCCACCGTATCGGGCGAACTGCACGCCGGAAGCGTCTTCTCCTATACGCACACCGACCTGATCGCGCGCTACCAGCGGATGCGCGGCAGGGCGGTGTTCTACCCGATGGGCTGGGACGACAACGGCCTGCCCACCGAGCGCCGGGTGCAGTACTACTTCAACGTCCGGTGCGACCCGACCCGCCCGTACGACCCGGACTTCGTGGGCGAGCGCGGGCGCACGGGCGACCCGCTGCCGATCTCCCGGCGCAACTTCACCGAGCTGTGCGAGCGGCTCACGGCCGCCGACGAGCGCGCCTACGAGGAGCTGTTCCGCCTGCTGGGCCTCTCGGTGGACTGGTCGTACACGTACACCACGATCGGGGAGGTGGCGCGGGCCACCGCGCAGCGGGCGTTCCTGCGCAACCTCGGCCGCGGGGAGGCGTACCTCGCCGAGGCGCCGACGTTGTGGGACACCACGTTCGGCACCGCCGTGGCGCAGGCCGAGCTCGAAGACCGGGAGCAGTCCGGCGCCATGCACCGGGTGCGGTTCGGGCCGTACACAGTGGACACCTCGCGCCCGGAGCTGTTGCCGGCCTGCGTGGCGCTGGTGTGCCACCCCGACGACGCGCGGTACAAGAACGCCGTGGGCACCACTGTGCGAACCCCGCTGTTCGACGTGCCGGTGCCGGTGCACGCCCACCGGCTCGCCGACCCGGAAAAGGGCACCGGCCTCGTGATGGTGTGCACGTTCGGCGACCTGACCGACGTCACCTGGTGGCGCGACCTCGCGCTGCCGGCCCGCGTCGTGCTCGGCCGCGACGGCAGGTTCCTGCCGTCGCCACCCTCCGATGTGGACGGTGAGAGCTACGCGCCGTTCGCCGGCCTGACGGTGCGGGCGGCCCGGCGGGCGATGGTGGAGCGGCTGCGGGCAGCCGGGGCGCTCGTCGGCGAGCCGGAGCCGATCCGGCACCCGGTGAAGTTCTACGAGAAGGGCGAACTGCCGCTGGAGATCGTGACGTCCCGGCAGTGGTACATCCGCAACGGCGGGCGCGACGCCGACCTGCGCGAGCGCCTGCTTGCCCGTGGCCGCGAACTGGCCTGGTAGCCGGGGCACATGCGGCACCGGTACGAGCACTGGGTCGGCGGCCTCACCGGCGACTGGCTGATCAGCCGTCAACGCTTCTTCGGCGTGCCGTTCCCGGTGTGGTACCCGATCGGCGCCGACGGCACGGTCGACCACGACGCGCCGTTGCTCCCGGACGAGTCCCGACTGCCGATCGACCCGCAGAGCGACGTGCCGGCCGGCTACACCGAGGCGCAGCGCGGCCGGCCGGGCGGGTTCGCCGCCGACCCGGACGTGATGGACACCTGGGCGACGTCGTCGCTGACGCCGCAGATCGCCGGCGGCTGGGAGCGCGACGCCGACCTGTTCGCGCGGGTGTTCCCGTTCGACCACCGGCCGCAGGCCCACGAAATCATCCGCACCTGGCTGTTCTCGACGGTGGTGCGGGCGCACTTCGAGCACGGCCTCGTGCCGTGGCGCCACGCCATCATCTCGGGCTGGATCACCGACAAGAACAAGGGCAAGTTCTCCAAGAGCCTTGCGACGGACGCGGCCACGACCCCCACCGGCTTGCTGGAGCGGTACGGCACCGACGCGGTGCGGTACTGGTCGGCGCAGGGCCGCCTGGGCACCGATCTCGCCTTCGACGAGGCGCAGATGCGCATCGGGCGGCGCCTGGCGACCAAGCTGCTGAACGCGTCGAAGTTCGTGCTCGGTTTCGGGGCGCCGGCGGCCGAACGGGTGACCGAGCCGCTCGACCGTTCGATGCTCGCTGAACTGTCCACTGTGGTCGAGGCCGCGACGGCGGCGTTCGACCGCTACGACCACACCGGCGCGCTCGACGTCACCGAGCGGTTCTTCTGGTCCTTCTGCGACGACTACATCGAACTGGTGAAGGAGCGGGCCTACAGCGGCGACGACTCGGCCCGGGTGGCGCTGCGCACGGCATTGTCGGTGCTGCTGCGGCTCTTCGCCCCGGTGCTGCCGTTCGTCACCGAGGAGGTGTGGTCCTGGTGGCGATCCGGCTCGGTGCATCGCGCGAGGTGGCCGGAACCACTCGCGATCGAAGGCGACCGCGCGCTGTCGGCGTTGACGTCGGCGGCGCTCGGCCAGATCCGCAAGTTCAAGTCTGATCGCCGGATGTCGATGCGCGCGGAGCTCGCGTCTGCGGAGATCCGCGGGTCAGCGGCCGATCTCGACGTGCTGGCGGCCGGTTTGCCCGACCTGAGGGCTGCCGGGCGCGTCGCCGAAGTGATCCTCGAACGTAGCGAGCCCGACTCATCCGTTCCGACAATCGGGATAGTGGTCACCTGCGCCCCCTGAGGCGTCCCCGTACGATCTTTCATAGACGCCCGGATCCTGGCAGACTTTAGTCACGCTATGGATCCGGGCTCTTGACCCACGGTGATGCTCGTCAGGCTCCAAGGGAGCGAGGGACATTGATGTCCGGCGGACGGTGGAGTGACCGCACCCGCAGCGCGCTGGTCTTTGTCGGATTGGTGCTGGTCACCCTCGGGGTACTGGCGACCATCCGGTTCCAGAGCGACGCGGGCGCGGCCGCGCTCGTGGCCGGCGGCCTCGCGGTCGGCCTCGCCGGCATGGCGGGCTCGCTGTCCTTCGCGGCGCGCACGACGGCGAGTTCCGAGGCGCGGCTGTCGGCCGCCGCCGAGGCGCAGCAGGCCGGCGACATCGAGGGCGCGCTGGACCGCTTCGTGCAGGCGCTCCGGCTGTACGCGCCGGAGAACGCCGAGTACCACGAGGCCGCCACGCAGGCGATGTACCAGGCGGCCGGCCGGGCCAACGAGCAACTGCGACCGCTCTACGGCTTCCTGCTCAGCCCGCTCTCGATGTCCGGTTCGCTGGTGCTCGTCGACATCCGCGGCGGCACCGGGTTCTCGCTGACCCGCATGCAGTCCACGTACCAGACGCTGCTCGTCGGGCCGCCGGCGGTCTTCGACGGCGTGCTCGTGGTGCTGAACGCCAACCCGAAGAGCTCCACAGTGGACGCCGTGGAGCAGCTGGGCGTCGCGTTGGACCGGCCGGTGGTGGCGGTCGGCTGGCGCACCGGCGACTCGATCGACGTGCTGCTCGGCGGCATCGAGCGGATCCGCGAGGGGGTCGGCCAGCGGCAGGCCCGCGAGCTGCCGGCTGGCGTGGGAGCGCAGGCGGCCGGCGGTGCGGTAGCGGTCGGTCGTGGGAGCGGGGCCGCGGTGGGTACCGGCGGCCGGGCCGGCGTGGGTGCCGGCGTCGGCGGAAGCCAGGACGTGAGCACCGGCGTGGGCGTGGGCGCCGGAGTCGGCGCCGGACGCGCCGTGGGTGTCGGTGGGCCGGGCGGGCCCGGCGGCGGCTGGAGCGGCGGCCCCGGCGTGAGCGGGCCGGGCAGCCCCGGCGTGGGCGGGCCGGGCAGCCCCGGCGTGGGCGGGCCGGGCAGCCCCGGCGTGAGCGGGCCGGGCAGCCCCGGCGTGAGCGGGCCGGGCAGCCCCGGCGTGAGCGGGCCGGGCAGCCCCGGCGTGAGCGGGCCGGGCAATCGAGACGAGGCGGGGCGCGGCGGGCCGGGCAATCGAGTCGAGGCGGAGCGCGGCGGCCCCGGCGGTCGGGGCGAGGCTCCGCGCGGGCCGGGCGGCGCCAGCGACACCGGCCAGGGAGGCGGGCCGGGCCAGGACCTCGGCGCCGGCTACGGCGGTCCGGCCGTCGGCACCGCGGCGCCCGTCGCACCGGCACAGCCCGGGCCGGCGATCGGCGGAGTTCCCGTGGTGCCGCCCGACGACCGGCCGACGGTCGACCAGCCGGCGATCACCAGTGACCCGTCCCGCCAGGTCATCGTGCCCGCGCAGCCGCAACCGGGCGGGCGTACCCCGTCGGTTGGTGAGGCGCCGGCGGTCGGCTCCGCGGCCGTCCCCCGGCAGGCGCAACCCACGACGCAACCGCGACCGACGCCGCCGCAGCAACCGGCGATCGCGCGGCCCTCCTACGACGACAGCGCGGCCTGGCGCCGCGCGACCGAACTGCACTGGCAGGGCCAGCTACAGGACGCCGAGGCCGCGTACCGCGAGATCATCGCCGACCGCAACAGCGTGCTCGGGCCGGAGCACCCTGACACGCTCGCCGCCCGCGACCAGCACGCCACGGTGCTGCGCGACCTGGACCGGCTGGGCGAGGCGCTGGTGGAGTGCGAAGACGTGCTGGCGGCGCGCACCCGCTCGTTGGGGCAGGACCACCCGGACTCGCTGACCAGCCGCAGCCACCTCGCGACGATCTACCACCAGCTCGGCGAGCTGACCCAGGCGGAGGCCGAGCACACGCGGGTGCTGCACGCCCGCACCCGGGTGCTCGGGCCGACCCATCAGGAGACGCTGATCAGCCGCAGCAACCTCGCCAAGGTGCACCAGGATCTCGGTGAGCTGGACCGGGCCGTCGACGAGCACCGCCAGGTACTGGAGGCGCGGGCCCGGCTGCTCGGACCGGAGCACCGCGACACGCTGATGAGCCGCTCGCTGCTGGCCTCGGCGCTGCACCAGGCCGGGCGGCTGGAGGAGGCGGAGGCTCAGCACCGGCGGGTGCTGCGCAGCCGGCTGCGGCTGCTCGGGCCGGTGCACCTGGACACGGCGGTGTCCCGGCACCGGCTGGCGAGCGTCCTGCACGACATCGGCCGGCTGAACGAGGCGATCGCCGAGTATCGGGCCGCGTACGACATCTACTCCGAGCTGCTGGGAGCGGGCAGCCCGTTCGCCCGGGCCGCCGCGTCCGACCTGGCGATGGCCGAGCGGGCCGCCAACCGCCGCTGACCCACGCCTTCCCGGATCTTGGACGCCCGTCGGTGCCAGGGCACCGACAGGCGTCCAAGTTCTCGGCGCTAGAAGTCGCCGCCGAAGTCGCCGCCGCCGAAGTCGCCGCCGAAGTCGCCGTAGCCGTCGTCGCTGCCGCCGGCGACGGCGTCGCCGCCGTCGCCGGACAGCTCGTCGCCGGTCACCTCGTAGCCGCCGTCGCCCAGACCGGCATCGCCGAGCGCGTAGCCGGGATCGGCCCACATCGGGCTGAACAAGGCGTCGAAGATCAGCACCGAGCCGAGCCCCCACGCGCCGGCCACGAGCGCCGTGCGCCACCACGGCTCGGAGTACCAGCCGCGGGGCACCGGCCGGCCGGCGACGTGGCCGCCCGGATGGAAGTACGGCGTCTGCGGGCCGGGGTCGGGGCCCGCGGCGTAGCGGTGGCCCTGGACGTCGACCACGCGGTCCTTGGTCACCTCCCCTGACGAAGGCGGTGGCAGGTCCGGCCCAGGATCGAACCCGAGCGCCTGCCGAGCGGCCCGGATGTACTGCAGGCCCTCCAGCGCCGTCTCGCGGGCCAGCGCGAACTGCCGTGCGGTCGACGCCGACGCGAGCGCCGATCCGGCGGCGTTGTACCGCTCCGACGCGTCGGCCAGCGCCTGCCGGACGACGGGCGGCTGATCCGCGCCGCCGGGCAGATTGGTCAGCTGGCCGCCGAGCCGCTCGTACCAGCGCTGCGCCTCCGCACGAGCGTCGGCGAGCGCGTTCGCGGCCGCTCGGCGCCGGCCCACCGTCAGGTAGATCAGCGCGCCCACGACCACCAGCAGCAAGACGGCGACGAGAACCCATTCCATGACGCGGGCGATACCCTCCGGCGGATTGTCGTACCCACCCGGCATGCTGTCGATCGTGGACGTTCTGTTGCTGTTCGTCGGTATCGCGATCGGCGTCGCGTTGGGCTGGTTCGCGGCCCGCTCCCGGGCCGGCACCGAGATCGCCCGGCTGGACGCCACGCTCCAGGCCACCCGCGAGGGAGAGGCGCGGCTGGAGCAGTCGCTGCGCACGCTCACCTACGAGGCCACCGACCAGACGCACGCCGCCGTCGCGGACGCGGTGGCGCCGCTGCAGGACGCGCTGGCCCGCTACGAGCTGCGGGTCGCCCAGCTTGAGCGGGACCGGGTGGGCGCCTACGAGGGGCTGCGCGAGCAGGTGCGGACGATGTCCGAGGTGTCCGGGCAGCTCCGGGTCGAGACCAGCCAGCTGGTCGCCGCGCTGCGGGCGCCGCAGGTGCGCGGGCGGTGGGGCGAGCACCAGCTGCGCCGGATCGTCGAGGCGGCCGGCATGCTCGAGCACTGCGACTTCTCCGAGCAGGTCAGCGCCGTCACCGACATGGGCGGGGTCCGGCCCGACCTGGTGGTGCGGCTGCACGGCGGCCGCCAGGTGGTCGTCGACGCGAAGGTGCCGTTCGAGGGGTACCTCGCCGCCATGGAGGCCGACGACGATGCCGCCCGCGCCGCTCAGCTCACCCGCCACGCCCGCCAGCTGAAGGCGCACGTCGACCAGCTGGCGGCGAAGTCGTACTGGACCGCGTTCGACCCGGCGCCCGAGTTCGTCGTGCTGTTCGTCCCGGCCGACCCGTTCCTCGACGCCGCCCTCAAGCGGGAGCCGAGCCTGCTGGAGTACGCGTTCGCCCGCAACGTCGTGCTGGCCACGCCGTCGACGTTGGTGGCGCTGCTGCGCACCGTCGCGTACGCCTGGCGCCAGGAGGCCCTGGCCCGCAACGCCCTCACGGTGCACCAGCTCGCCCGCGAGCTGTACGCGCGGCTGTCCACCATGGGCGAGCACTTCGCGAAGGTGGGCACGTCGCTCGGGTCGGCGGTCACGGCGTACAACCGGGCGGTCGGTTCGATGGAGGCGCGCGTGCTGGTCAGCGCCCGCCGGCTGGCCGAGCTCGGGGTCTCCGCCGACGAGCTGACGGTGCCCACCCAGGTCGAGGTGGCGCCGCGGGCGCTACAGGCACCCGAACTCGTCGACAGTGAGTACCAGGCGCTGCTCGGTGAATGACTCAGAGCTCCACCGAGGCCGCGCGCGCCGCGGCGGCGGCTTTCAGGTCGCGCTTGAGCTCCTGCGGCAGCGAGAACGTCAGCCGCTCCTGGGCGGTGGTCACCTCGGCGACGTCGGTGAAGCCGCGCCCGGCCAGCCAGTCGAGCACGTCCATGACCAGCTCGTCGGGCACCGAGGCACCGGAGGTCAGGCCCACCGTCGTGGCGTCGGCGACCCAGGCCGGGTCGATCTCGTGCGCGAAGTCCACCAGGTACCCGGCCCGCGCGCCGGCGTCCACGGCCACCTCGACCAGCCGCACGGAGTTCGAGGAGTTGCGCGAGCCCACCACGATCACCACGTCGCAGTCCGGGGCGATCTCCTTGACCACCTGCTGGCGGTTCTGCGTCGCGTAGCAGATGTCGTCGCTCGGTGGCGACTGCAGCAGCGGCAGCCGGGTCTTCAATCGGGCGACCGTCTCCATCGTCTCGTCGACCGAGAGCGTCGTCTGGGAGAGCCAGACCACCTTGCTGGGGTCGCGGACCTGGACCTTGTCGACGCCGTCCGGCCCGTCGACGAGCTGGATGTGCGCAGGCGCCTCCCCGCTGGTGCCGACGACCTCCTCGTGCCCCTCGTGCCCGATGAGCAGGATGTCGTAGTCGTCGGCCGCGAACCGGCGCGCCTCCACGTGCACCTTGGTCACCAGCGGGCAGGTGGCGTCGATCGCGCGCAGCGCGCGGGCCTTGGCCTGTTCGTGCACCTCCGGCGCCACGCCGTGCGCCGAGAACACCACGATCGCGCCCTCGGGCACCTCGTCGTTCTCCTCGACGAAGATCGCCCCGCGCTCCCGCAGCGTGTTGACGACGTGCTTGTTGTGCACGATCTCCTTGCGCACGTACACCGGCGGGCCGTACAGGTCCAGCGCCTTCTCGACCGTCTGCACGGCCCTGTCGACACCGGCGCAGTAGCCGCGCGGCTTGGCGAGCAGAACACGCTTCCGAGGGGACGTCACGCAGGCCATGGTACCGAGAGCCGCCCGGCGCGCGCCCTCCAAGATCATGTAGTTAGGGTGATGACATGACGGAGCCGACCGCCGAGCAGCCCTGGCCGGTGCGGGTCGTCAGCCAGAAGATCGG
>Ga0111538_10001881_pt1 | contig 29433 bp, 29 predicted proteins | sample SoiMethybrSBSTD1_FD_79669 | JGI IMG/M metagenome (GOLD analysis project Ga0111538, IMG submission 79669) | Bulk soil microbial communities from a Populus tree surrounding site in Tennessee, USA - Soil MetaG P. TD hybrid SBSTD1 (version 2)... | ecosystem: Environmental > Terrestrial > Soil >... | reverse complement strand
GCGCTACAGCAATTGTTCGATGTTGGAAGCGATCCAAATCTGCGAAGAAATCGCCGGCACGACCCTCGATTACACCTATTCGGACACCAATCGTATTGGCGACCACATATGGTACGTCAGCGATACGAGGAAGTTCTCCAGTCATTATCCCGGCTGGGTCCAGGAATATGATATGGCTCGTTTGCTCCGAGACATATACGAGAAGAACGTTGACCGATGGGTATCCGGGAAGTCCGCGACCGGCAACGTTGCCTAAAATCTCGCGATAGATTGGTCCAGCCTGTTTAACTCATGCGTCTCGAAAGGATCGAGTGAAGGTTTCTGAATAGTTCTTGCAAACGCCAAAGCCTTAAAATGGCCGCTCTTGGCAAACGGCACGACTTCCTGATCGCTTCTGCTTTGAAATGATATGAAGCAAGCCGATCTGCATCTCACCTCTACAGGCTCCGAGAGATCTACGAAGAGCGAACGTGTCTGCGCTCGGCGCTGGAGGGCGTCAGATCTCGCTGTCGTCATCACTTCTTTAGTGCTGCTGACAGGCGCACTCGCCGCACTGTTCCTGCAAAGTCGGTTCGACTTTGGTCTGTTCACACCGGAACAGGTGACGATGTTGAGCATGGCGGATAGCACCTCCGCTCGGACTGCGCACCGTGCGGCCGTGTTGATGTTGGGACTTCTCTGTGTATTCGCGTCGCTGTTCATCCGTCGGCCTGTCGCGCCTGACAATCCAGTTCTGACGACTGTTCGTTCAATCGTCACCCACCTCAAAAGATCCGCCAGCTTTTTCCTTTTCATCGCCGGGGCGTTGGTTCTGCTTCTGAATTTGGAGTATGTAACGTTTCCCGGGCCAGTAGGCAGGGGATTGCGATTACTATTCCTGGTTACGTCGGCGCTGACCACCATCGTTCTATTGGTGTTGGCACGAAATCGAAAGACGTACGCGTTCCAGGCCGCGACCGGAATATTCACGGCGGCATATTGCCTTTTCCTGATTACACCAGGACTGTTGCGGCTTCCCACCTTGTCGGAACCTGTTTTAACCGCAGTGGAGCAGCACTACAACCTCCTGATTGCATCAGCCGATAGACTGGCTGCCGGACTCCAGCTGGGATCGCAGGTCAACCTTTACTATGGACTGATACCTTCGGTCCTGCTGGCGGCTTTTGAACGGAATTGGGGGCTTCTCGATTTCGGAGGGCACGTCCGGCTCGTTCAATTTTTCCAAATAGCCTTTCTTGCCGTGGCCATCCTCGTCTACTGGTTGTGGCGACCTTACAATCCATTGTTCGTGCTGTTCGGTGCGTTGCTTGTAGGACCCTGGTTAAGCACCAGCCATTTGTCTGTCTTCCATCCAAACCAAACTGGATGGCGAAGCCTTGGAATGGCAGTGGGAATTTTGGTCCTGCTTCTTGTTCAACGACAGCCATTGCGTCGAGCGGCATTCATTCTCGGTGCAGCGGCGATGTTCGTTCTGCTCTACAACACGGAAAGCGGCTTCTGCCTCTGCATCGGGTACGGTTTATTCCTGCTAACCCGCGCAATGAAGCTTACCGTCACTGGAGTTTTAGCACTCGCCGTCTGGGCCGCGGCCGGAGCGATGTTGTTGTTTCTGCCTGTGCCAGTCTTCTACCGCATTACGTTGGGTAGCTGGCCACCATTTCGCATCGAGCCATTGCTGCCCTACATTCGAAGATTCGGCGAAGGTTATGCCGGCCTTCCATTGTATTTTGACCCCCTTGCGCTTTTGATCGGGATCCACTGTGTATATCTGATCGCATCATCCGTGATGAAATGGCGGTTGCGGCACTTAGATTCTCGCGAAAGTATCAAGTTGGCGATATCGGCAAACCTCCTGGTCTGGTTCGCGTATTTCGCCAATCGGCCGCATCCCTGGAACCTATGGACGTTCCAATTCCTCTATGCATTTCTCTTCGCAGATGTCCTGGACTGGCATTCTCTCCGATCATTAACACGGAGGAACTTAACGCGCATCGTGCTGGATTGGAAAGTCGCTGCTTTCGCGTTCGTCGTATTGCCGGTGGTGCTGTCCAACAATTATTTCGCGTTGCGGGCAGCGATACATCCGGAGGGCCAGCCTGTCGTGCCCTCTACAATGAGAACGATCTCCGGAATCTCCATGCCGGAAGCATCGGCGAAATTACTGCAAGAAAAGGCAGACTTCCTGGTTCGTCAGGACGCCAGTACTTTGTTTATCAGCCGTCAGTCTTATTCGCTTTCGCTGCTTACTCAGCGCTTCAATCCTCTGCGAGCTCAGGATGTTTTCAGCGAAACGATCACGAACGCGGACTTCGAAGTACTCGTCGCAGATATCCGTGGGCTTTCGCCGCGCGTCATATTGTTTGATGCTCCCGATCCTGCATCCCGAATCCCCGAATACACTACGATCATCGGTTACACTCGGTTCTTTGATCGTCTGAAAGGTCGTTTGGCCGAGCGTTACCAGCATGTCGCAATCACAGACGGCTGGGAAGTGATGGAATTGCGGTAAACAGCGCACAGATGCGCAGATAGGGTGTTTTCAATGGGCGGTAGTCCAACAAAATTCACTGTGATTGTGCCGACAAGAGAGCGTGGGGATACGCTCGCGGCGACTTTGCGGACGATAGTCCGCCAGAACTACGACAACTTGGAGATTTTGGTCAGCGATAACTTCAGCCAGGACGGAACCGACCGGGTCGTACGACAAATTACGGACAGCCGCATTAAATACATAAACACCGGTCGCCGTGTGGCGATGTCGCACAATTGGGAATTTGCGTTATCCCACGTCAAAGATGGATGGGTCACCTATCTGGGAGACGACGACGGCCTGTTGCCGAATGCATTAACGACTGTCGATGAAATCATTCGTTCGACAGGGTGTAAAAGCCTTTCGTCGAAGTGGCATCACTACGCGTGGCCTAATTTCTCGGGCGTTGTTAAGCCCAATCAACTCACCGTGAATGTGGGCCAGGGGTTTGAGATTTGTGACGCGAAGGCAGCGCTGCAAAATGCGCTAAAGGGAAAAATAACGCAACTCGAGTTGCCCAATATCTACATAGGCGGCTTCGCGGAGTATGGAACGCTTCAGCAATGTCGCGATAGCAGTGGACGGTTTTTTTGCTCCAGAACCCCCGACGTTTATGCGGCGGTTGCCCTGGCATCGTCCCTCGATAGCTATGTCTATCTCAGGCAGCCCGTAAGTATTTGCGGCGCATCCTCGCACAGCATAGGAGCTTCTCAGTTCGGATGGTCAACAAATGGCACCGCGAGCGCCGTTTTTTCTTCTGAAAGTGTCAGCATGCCATTTCACGAAAAACTTGGAGAGCCGACCGTTCGGTCCGTTCAACTTCTCATTTACGAGGCCTACTTGCAGGCGTCTCATCTTCATAAGAACTCTGTTTCCGTGTCATTCGCGGAGCAATTGGCAATAAGTATGGCGAATGCCGGCGAGGAAACTCAGAGTGTTGAAAGCTATTGCAAGCAACTTGCGGACCGAGATGGACTGGATTTTTCATCCATTAAGGCAAGGAAAGATGAATTAGTACTGGAGAGGGACCGAAAGAGACCGATTGCAGAGAGAATCAAGGCGCCTCTCAATGGATTTAAAGCGGACGAATTCCAGGTTGAGGGAGACTTATTGGGGTTGAAGGACATCTTCGATGCAGCGATTGCATCTCAGAGTCTCTACTTCCAATCGACCGACAATGCAACGTGGAGAAGAAAGAAGATCCTCGAACACCTGTCAAAGAAAATATACCGTCGTTTGCCGTTCCTGCGTCCTGTCGGACAAACTCAATGAGCCCCCAGAATCGGCGCAGGGCGCTCTTGATCGGAGAATTCTATGTCCCAGTTCAGCGCAGGACAGACGACGCCGAGCCACTTTTCACTATGTTCGCCGCTGGTTTGCTCAACGTGGAATGTGACCACATTTTCCTGGAAGAACAGAATTTCAACATTCGGAATGTCGGAAGCGACGGTCACACTATAGAGCCCCTCATTTAATAAATTACCGGGGATTTCACACCGGCTGATGTAGTGGCCGACCCGTCTGGGCTTCTCGTGCCACTGATTGTTTGACGTATCTGCGGACGAGAATACGACGGTTCCATCAGGCATGAAAAGACGCAAGCCTGTGCGCACTCCGGGCGGCAATATCTGCAACGCCTCGTAATGAAGTTCAACCCAGACTCGTCGGCGTATATCCACAGCGGAGACCGAGCGGCCCTCGGCATCCACCACCCGGACCGCATGAAGGCGCATTTTGTTGTTACCCGGCCGCTCTGTTTCAGCCCAGACCTTCTCCGATCCTGTCTCGCCAAAGCTGAGAATATACTGGGATACGACTGCTTCGGAATTATCGATCAACGCCACCGAACCGTTCTGCAGCAGGATGCCCCTTGTACACAGACGCGTAATCATTGACATGTTGTGACTGACAAACAACACGGTACGGCCGCTGCTCCTCGAAATATCCTCCATCTTTCCTAAACACTTTTTCTGGAAAGCAATATCGCCGACCGCGAGCACTTCGTCCACAATCAGAATCTCCGGTTCCAGATGAGCAGCCACTGCAAAAGCCAATCGGACATGCATTCCACTGCTGTATCTTTTGACGGGGGTATCCAAATACTTCTCTACCTCAGAGAACGCGACGATCTCGTCGAACCTGCTTCGGATTTCGACTCTCGTCATTCCGAGAATGGCTCCATTCAGATAAATATTCTCTCTGCCAGTTAAGTCCGGATGGAAACCCGTTCCGATTTCCAGCAGGCTGGCGACTCGACCCCTCAGCCGGATGCGTCCGGAAGTTGGTTCTGTAATTCGGCTCAGAATCTTCAGGAGTGTGCTTTTGCCCGCACCATTGCGACCGATAATGCCGACTACTTCTGCCTGTTTGATGTCAAACGAGACGTCTTTCAATGCCCAGAACTCCTCCTGAGTCTGAAGCGAATTTCGCTGTCGGAGTGTTTGGAATGGATTCCGTAAGGCGTTTTCCAGAACGTGTCGCAATCCGTCGCGCGAGTCCCGCCTGTGGGCGATCACATAACGCTTGGAGAGTTTTTCAACTGAAATGATTGGTGGTGACATCAAGGTCCAAAGTCTATCGCAAAAATAGATTTACCCCGATATACCTCCTTTGAGGGTTAAGGCGACGGCGAACATTTTCAATATGCCATGAAGTAGAAATCTTTGGTCCGCTCATAGTCCCTCCGGAACCTTGCCTTGGTGTAGGGCTTTTCTCCCCTAAGCCATCGGCTCATCGTCGAGAGGCGCATTTCCAGATCCCCCACAATCGTGTTGAAAATGTCATCCGGTTCGACGCCGTAGAACGGAGTTGTGTTGGTTCCGGTTTCGAAGACGATTGGTGGACGGCAGCGGCGAATGGTGGCAAGACCGCCCCGGATAATCGGCAGTTCGGCGCCCTCGGCGTCGATTTTTATCAAGGCGATCTTCTCGTTCGCGGGCACTATTTCGTCAAGCCTTCGGACGGAGACCGTGAACTCTTCGTTGCCGGGATCCTTCAGATGGGTGCGATGTAGTTTCAGCCCGCTTTCTTCCGGGCTGTTTGGAAGGTAATGAAACGTGGCGGTCCCTGACTGATCACTAAGCGCTGTGCAATGTACACGTGCCGACGGATATTCTTGAGTGAGGGATTCGGCCAGGTGCGGGATCGGCTCGAATGCGTAATGGCGACCGCCCGGCGCGATGGCGAACATCTCACGAAGAAGCAATCCGCGGTGTGCTCCAATATCGAGAGCAGTGGAGTCCGATCCGAGCGTTCTCTTCATGATCTCGGTGAACTGCCGATTGTAGAGGTCATTGAGTTGAAAGACTGTCAGTGGCCGGAATGTCCGATAGACCTTGCGGGCAATCGAGTAAAGCCTCGTTCCCTTCATCGACTCTCTAAACGCCACAATGGTACCCCCTCTGGCAGAGGATCAGCAGGCCGTCGATTTTATCTGCAGATGCGATTGTAAACGCACATTTTTCACGCGCTTACTAATCAAACGAAAAACGGGGTCAGACTACTCTGGCACCGAAATGGGGATGAGAACGCCAAGGTTGAAATCGTTGCTCACCGTCCCTATCTTAGTGCCAGAGTAGTCTGACCCCGTTTCCGGTGTATCGTATCCTTCCCGAAAGAGGAACATAGGTCGATGAAATTGTGCATTGATACCGTAGCTAAGACGCTCACTGTCAGCGACGACGGACACGAACGAACATTGCCTCTGTATTCCGACGAAGCCTTTGACTACATTTCAGATCAATGGCTGAAGGTTGGCTGGAACCAGAAGTACGTCTACAGCTTTAGCTGGATGGGACGACCCATCATCCAATTACCCGAAGATATTGTCCGCATGCAGGAGGTTATCTACCGGGTGAAGCCAGACGTTATCGTCGAAACTGGAATCGCACACGGGGGCTCTCTTATTTTCTATGCCAGTCTCTTCAAGGCGATGGGCAAAGGCCGTGTTATTGGCGTCGATGTTGAAATCCGGCCACATAATCGCAAGGCGATCGAGATGCACGAAATGAAACCTCTTATCACGCTGATCGAGGGCAGTTCTGTCGATCCGGGAATCGTCTCCCAGGTCAAGGCTCTCATTAAGCCTGGAGAGCGCTGTCTCGTCATACTCGATTCCAACCATACTCGGGCACACGTTGCGGCTGAGCTTGAGGCCTACCATGAACTTGTTGCCAAAGACTCTTACATTGTCGCCACCGATGGCAGCATGAGGGATCTCTACGACGTGCCGCGAGGCGCCCCTTCCTGGAAGACCGACAATCCGTGTGAAGCAGCGAAGGACTTCTTGAAAACGCATCCGGAATTCGCCCTGGAGCAGCCCGCCTGGCCATTCAATGAGAGTACGTGGACCAAGAATCTAACGCATTGGCCCGACGCGTTTCTGCGTCGCACCTGAGCTTGACGTAAACGTATATATATTGAAGTATGAGTAGGTTGGCTCGGGTCCGGGCGTCCGGTCACGGCTAGAATATTCTTGACAAAGAGTCTCTCGCCTAGAGAATTGGGTTCTGGCCAACATAGCTGATCGTCACCCAATAATGGGGCTCCAAGGGCGGTAGCGCGGCTGCATCCTGCCTGCGCCTCACGGAAGTGAAAAGTAGCCCGCGCGTGATTCTGCGCAGATCAATACACCTGTATGGTTCACCGCATCGCACGACAACACGCGGCAGCGGTTGGTTCTTCTCAAGGATAAACTTTCATGCCAGAGCTCATCATCGAAGCCAACCGCAAAGAGCGTCAGTACTGGCGCGACCTTTGGACATACCGAGAGCTGTTCTATTTTCTCGCGTGGCGCGACTTACTCGTCCGATACAAACAGACGGTTGTAGGCGTCGCGTGGTCTTTCATTCGTCCGTTTCTAACGATGGTGGTCTTCACAATCGTCTTCGGAAAGCTGGGCAAAATGCCATCCGCTGGAGTTGCCTATCCTCTGTTGGTGTTCACCGGGATGCTTCCCTGGCAGTTCTTTTCCACTGCGATTTCAGAAAGCGGTAACAGCCTGATCAACAATTCCAATCTGATTTCGAAGGTGTATTTTCCGCGGCTCGTTGTCCCTGCCAGCAGCGTGCTCACGAGCCTGGTGGACTTCCTGATTTCTGCAGTATTTCTCGCGTTCCTGATGATCTGGTACAGCGCCATACCACCGGCACAAATCGTATTTCTTCCTGCTTTCATCCTATTTGGTCTTGCCATCTCACTCGGAGTTGGGGTGTGGACTGCGGCACTGATGGTGCGCTATCGCGATTTCCGCTTCATCGTTCCGTTTATAGTTCAATTCGGTCTCTACATTTCTCCCGTGGGATTCGTCAGCACAGTGGTTCCGGAAGGGTGGCGCCTGGTCTATTTTCTGAATCCTATTGTTGGTGTGATCGACGGGTTTCGCTGGTGCATTCTCGGAGGAATGCACGAATTGTATTTACCAGGTCTTGCGCTTTCCTTGACGACGGGAACAGTGATCACCCTTGGGGGGATTCGGTATTTCCGGGCCACTGAGAGCGAATTCGCCGATATCATCTGAAACAATCATCCCCACACGATTCTCCACATGTCCTCACCAATCATTTCCGTTGAAAACCTCTCCAAGCGATATCTCGTCGGCGCGGGCCGCGACTCTCGGGATGGAATGAGGCACGCTCTGGAATCGGTAATACGCAACCCGATCAAATGGTTGAAGCAGCAAGCGGGGCGCGGAGCGGAGAAGGAATTCTGGGCTCTCAAGGACCTTTCCTTCGAAGTCCATGAGGGACAAGTTATTGGGATCATCGGCCGAAACGGTGCCGGTAAAAGCACATTGCTCAAAATATTGAGCCGTATTACCAAGCCAACGTCGGGACGCATTCATCTCAGAGGGCGTGTTGCGAGTCTGCTGGAAGTCGGAACCGGCTTCCATCCTGAGCTCACGGGCCGCGAGAACATTTTCCTCAATGGCGCAATACTTGGGATGACAAGGGCTGAAATTGTACGGAAGTTCGACGAGATCGTCGCGTTTTCAGAAGTCGAGGAGCATCTTGACATGCCTGTCAAACGTTATAGCAGTGGCATGTACGTCCGGTTGGCGTTTGCCGTGGCCGCGCACCTCGAACCGGAGATACTCGTAGTCGACGAGGTCCTCGCAGTCGGAGACTCCGCTTTCCAAAAGAAATGCCTCGGAAAGATGGAGGACGTTTCGAAGAGGGGTCGCACAGTCCTTTTCGTCAGCCACAACATGGGCATGGTGACGCGCCTGTGCGAGCAATCCATTCTGTTGGAAAGAGGCCGAGTCGTAATGATGGGCTCCACGGAAACTGTCGTGCCACATTACCTTTCCAACGGTGCGAGCGTTGAGACCGAGCGGATTTGGACGAGTGAGGAGGATCGACCTGGAAACGATAAGGTTCGGCTTCGATCCGTGCGCGCGACAGATTCTGACGGCAAGACGCTTGGAGCCGTTGATATTCGCAAACCCGTTTACATCGAGATTGACTACGAGGTTCTACGAGACGTGCCTCGCGCACGAATCGGATTCAGACTTTCAACTCCTGATGGAACAGATGTGTTCACGTCAGCAGATATCACGAACGAGGAATGGCGTGATCGCCCCCGGAGTGTCGGTCGTTACGTAAGCCGATGTGAAATCCCAGGAAACCTGCTCAATCAAGGTGCTTATAGCGTTACCGTGGGTGGAGATAATCCCTATGTCGAGACTTTCTTTCTCGAACACGGTGTTATCCGACTCGAAGTGGAACAAACAGGTGGTCCCGGAAGCCATGATCGTGACAAATGGCAGGGCGTCATCTGCCCTGCCCTCAATTGGAACGTTCAAGCCTATAACGCTGTTTCTGCGCCGAGCCGCTAGACCAACTTGCTCCATCGGAAACGGCTCAAGTCCGCCAGAAGGTCAAACGGAGAATGACTCGCTCAGTTCAACATGCTGTCGTAACGATTCGATTGCCTGTTTACAACGGAGACAAACGTTAGCGTATCCAGAACTTCAGAGTTTGATCGCAAACATCTTCCGACCCCAGAGCAGACGTCAATGAAAGCAGTCATATTAGCCGGTGGTCTCGGCACCAGAATCTCCGAGGAATCGCATCTCAAACCAAAGCCGATGATCGAAATCGGCGGGAAGCCGATCCTGTGGCACATCATGAAGATTTACTCCCATTACGGGATCAATGACTTCGTGATTTGCTGCGGTTACCGGGGATACGTCATCAAGGAGTACTTCGCGAATTACTTTCTCCATATGTCCGATGTCACGTTCGACACGGCCAAGAACACGATGGAAGTGCATCATCGGTACGTCGAATCCTGGCGAGTCACTCTGGTCGATACAGGCCAGGAAACTTCCACCGGCGGTCGTCTGAAACGCGTACGCGGACACTTGGGTAACGAGACATTCTGTTTCACCTACGGTGATGGCGTTGCAGACGTCGATCTTGAGGCACTCTTAGCGTTTCACAGGGAGCACGGAAAACCAGTAACGGTGACGGCAATCCGTCCTCCCGGCCGTTTCGGTGCGTTGGGCCTCAACGGTCCAGCGGTGAGCCGCTTCGAGGAAAAACCGGCAGGCGACGGCTCCTGGATCAGCGGCGGATTTTTCGTGTTGGAGCCCAGCGTTATCGATCGCATCGACAATGACATGACTTCGTGGGAAGCAGAGCCTCTGGCAGGACTTGCAGCGGAAGGAAACGTCATGGCCTATAGACATTCCGGGTTCTGGCAAGCGATGGACACACTGCGCGACAAAAATCTGCTGGAGTCTCTCTGGGTCAGCGGCAAGCCACCCTGGAAAGTCTGGAAGTAGTGACCCGCTTAAGCGATATCTACCGCGGTCGCCGTGTCCTCGTGACCGGCCACACAGGTTTCAAGGGCAGCTGGCTCACTGCGTGGTTGAATCAGATGGAGGCGGAGGTTGCTGGGTTTGCCCTGGATCCTTCGACGGCACCCAATCATTGGGATTTGTTGTCGCTGCCGATCGCGGACATTCGCGCAGACATTCGGGATTTTTCCTCAGTTCAACGGACCGTTCGCGAACATCGTCCGGAGATCGTCTTTCACCTCTCGGCCCAACCCCTCGTTCGCCGATCCTACAAAGATCCCCTGGAAAGCTGGTCGACCAACGTCATCGGAACGGCCAACGTTCTCGAGGCCTGTCGGAGTGCCAGGGATCTGCGCGCCATCGTCGTCGTTACTACCGACAAGGTCTACGCCAACAACGAGTGCACGCGCGGCTATCGTGAAGACGACCGCCTGGGGGGTCACGATCCCTATAGTGCCTCCAAGGCGGCAGCCGAGCTCGTCGTTGACAGCTATCGGAAGTCTTTCTTCTCCGGCCAGGGCGAACCGCTGATCGCCACGGCGAGGGCGGGGAATGTGATCGGCGGAGGCGACTGGTCTGAAGATCGCCTTATTCCCGACATTCTTCGCGCGTTGAGTTGTGGTCATTCGCTTGAAATCCGTTCTCCAAAGGCGACGCGTCCATGGCAACACGTGCTGGAATGCACCGCGGCATACTTGTTGCTGGGACAACACCTTCTTGAAGGAAATCGCGATGCGGCGGGAGCCTGGAATTTTGGGCCGAACGCAGATGACAACCAGACGGTAGCCGCGATACTGGCGGAGCTTCGGAATTACTGGCCTGAACTGCAATGGCACGAATCCGAAGCGAAGCATCCTCACGAAGCAGGCCTCCTCTATCTCGACACAGCGAAGGCGAAATCCATGCTGGGCTGGAAACCCGTCTGGAACCTCACTACCGCGCTCGCCGCAACAGCAGATTGGTATCGCCAACAGGCTTCGACGAAAAATCCTCCGACTTACCAGCAGCTGTCTGGCTATCGCAAGGCCGCGGCGCTTGCGGGTTGTTCCTGGGCGGAATGAAGATTATCCCGACGCGGATTGCCGGCCTGTTCGTTCTTGAGGCCACCCCGTTTGAAGACAACCGAGGATCGTTTGCCCGCCTGTTCTGTAGTCAGGAACTGCGTGAGATTGTTGCTACACGAGCCATTGCGCAGATCAATTTGTCTCGGACCCGTGCTGTCGGCGCTGTGCGCGGATTGCACTACCAACGATCTCCGCACGCTGAAATGAAGTTTGTGCATTGTATAAAGGGCAGGGTGTGGGATCTGGCGTTGGACCTTCGCAGCGGTTCGGAGACTTACCTGCAATGGCATGGTGAAGAACTGTCTCCTCTCAATCGTCGAACAATGGTGATACCTGAAGGATGCGCCCACGGGTTTCAGGTTCTCGACCCGGACAGTGAGCTGCTTTATTTACACACTGCGTCTTACGAGGCTTCCGCTGAAGGCGGTGTTCAGCCGACAGACCCCATGCTGAATATCCCCTGGCCGCTGCCTGTCGCCGACCTCTCCACTCGTGATCGCAGTCACCCCTTGTTATCCTCAGCGTTTCCCGGACTCCGCGTATGAAGTGCCGTCACTGCGGTGCGAAGCTCGAGCACACATTTCTTGATCTGGGTTGTGCGCCGCCATCGAATGCCTACCTTACCCGCGCGGATTTGAGCGCTCCCGAACGCTTCTACCCACTCAAGCTCAAACTATGTACTCACTGCTGGCTGGTCCAGACAGAGGACTATGCCAGTGCCGGAGAATTGTTCTCGGCAGACTACGCGTATTTTTCTTCCACCTCGTCGAGCTGGCTCGACCACGCGAAGCGCTATACGGAGAGCATCGTTGAAAGGCTTGGCCTCACCACCGACAGTCTGGTTGTCGAAATCGCCAGTAACGATGGATACCTTCTAAAAAACTTCGTTGCCAGGAAAATCCCCTGTCTTGGTATTGAACCTACTGCGAGCACTGCAGCCGCAGCCGAAAAACTCGGTATTCCGGTCATGCGAGAATTTTTTGGCCAGCAATTGGCTCAACGTTTGGCGGCGGAAGGCAGATCCGCCGACCTGATTGCAGGCAACAACGTTTTCGCGCATGTTCCGGACCTCAATGATTTTGCTCTCGGATTGAAAGTGGCGCTTAAGGCGGGTGGCACTGTCACGCTGGAATTTCCTCATCTGCTGCAGCTGATTGAACAGGTACAGTTCGATACCGTTTACCACGAACACTTTTCTTATCTCTCTCTTTACACCGTTGATCGCATCTTCGCCGCTGCCGGTTTGAGGGTTACTGACGTTGAGCAATTGCCGACACACGGAGGGAGTCTTCGCGCCTACGGTTGTCATGCTGAAGATCCGCGTAAGGACAGCGAATGCGTGAAAGGGATCCTCGAGGCTGAGAGGCAATTTGGATTGCAGAAGGTCGAGACATACACGGGATTTCAAAGACGTGCGGATGCCGTCAAAGACGGGCTGCTCACTTTCCTCATAGAAACGAAGCGGCAGGGCAAGAGTGTCGCCGCTTATGGCGCAGCGGCGAAGGGGAATACCTTGTTGAATTATGCCGGCGTTAAGCCGGACCTTCTGCCCTACGTCTGCGATGCGGCCCCCTCAAAGCAGGACAAGTTTATGCCCGGCAGCCGGATCCCGATTCTTCACCCCGCGGTCCTGAAAGAACGCAGGCCGGACTACGTGCTGATCCTGCCCTGGAACATCTCCAGCGAAATCGTGCGGGAGCAAAGCCTGATCCGAGACTGGGGTGGACGCTTTGTAACGGCCGTTCCGGAGATACGCCTGCAATGAAGGTTCTGGTCACCGGCGCGACGGGCTTCATCGGTCAGCACGTCGTTTCTGCTTTGGTCCAGCGCGGTCACAACGTCATTGCTGTAGCCAGAAATGAGAATCGAGCGAAGGATCTCGCATGGCCCCAGACTGTCCGTTTTGTCGCGTGTGACATTCATAAGCCAGGTGTGGATGTAAGGAACATCTTCGGCCCGGCAGACGCTGTCATGCATCTGGCCTGGCCTGGTTTGCCGGACTACAAGGCGCTCCACCATTTCGAGGAAACGCTTCTTGCGGACTACCGGTTCCTGAAAGCTTTGGTTTCGGCAGGCTACCCGCACTTGCTCGTAACGGGAACCTGCTTCGAATATGGAATGCAGAGCGGACAGTTGGAGGAGTGGGCAGAAACCAGGCCTTCAAACCCCTACGGTCTTGCAAAAGATACGTTACGAAAGTTTCTGCAACGATTACGTGCGGAACATCCGTTTACCCTGCAGTGGGCACGCCTGTTCTACATGTACGGTAAAGGACAGAATCCTGCGAGCCTGTTCGCCCAGCTCGAACGCGCGTTAGAGCGCGGTGACGAGGAGTTTCCTATGTCCGGCGGCGAGCAACTTCGAGATTACCTGCCCGTCGAGCAAGTCGCTGCCGCACTGGTTCGACTTATTGAGCATCCCGCGTGCGATGGAATCATCAATATTTGCAGCGGGAAGCCCGTATCCGTCCGGAGGCTGGTCGAAGAGTTTCTGAAAGCAAAAGGTAAGAACATTCGGCTGAAGCTCGGACACTACCCGTACCCGGACTACGAACCGCTTGCGTTCTGGGGTGGAAGAACAAGACTGCAGCAGCTAGAAGTCGGGGAGTAAGCACTCCTCGCAATCCCTCCTCGCCATCCGCACCATTGACCACGGACCACCGACCACCGCACCACTGACAACTTTCCCATGTTTCTGGAAGCTGAGCTCATGCTCCCGTCGCCGCGAAAATCCTGGCGAGACGGGTTCGGCGACGATCGTCCAGCAGATCGGCGAGAGTGTATTTGTTAAGAGCCTCGAGAAACACGTTCAGAGCTTCGGCAAGAATCGGTTTGAGCTGGCATGCGGCGACGATAGGACACGTATTCGTCTTCGGATCAAAGCACTCGACAATCTGAAGATTGGTTTCCACCTGCTGCACAACGTCTCCAAGCCGAATCCGGTTCGGCTCCCGCGCAAGAGAAATCCCTCCAGCCCGGCCCGCCGTGACTTCCACGTACCCCTTGTCTTTCAGAGTCCGAACCACGCGAACCAGGTGATCATTGGAGATGCCGTAACTGCTGCTGATTTGCTTCGTGGTGGCGATATGACCGGTAGCCTGGGTTCCGAGGTAGAGCAAAACCCGCAAGGCATAGTCCGCATGGAGAGTCAGTTGCATGGCTGGAACTTATCATGGCGAACGCGGATACCTGGGCTATCCGCGTTCGCTTACGGTCTTTACTTCGTTGCAGGAGCCTGCACGATGGAGGGTTTCAGGGACCCCACCAGCGTCATCACTTCGCTTTTCTCTTTCGCAGGTACCTTCAGTTGATCCAGTTGCGCGGATAGATTCTCCGCAACCGCATTGAACGCCTCAGACGTGACCCCTCTGCCCTTGTGCGCCGCAACCATGTCCTGTCCGGTGTAGTTGCAGGGCCCTCCAACGCTCTTGCAGATGAAGGCCGTCAGCGTCGCCTTGTACTTCTTTGTGTTCTCAGGGCTGGACGCGGCATGCGCGAACCACGTGTTCACGCGCTTGTCCGCGAGGATGCGGTCAACAAGACCACTGGCTACAGCTTCAACAGCAGGCTGTCCGCCCAGGCGTTCATAGAGAGATTTCTCTGCTTTGGGGGCCTGCGCCCACAGAATCCCGGTCATCAGAATTGCTACAAGAGCACTTGAAGTGATCGATTTGTACATTACAAAATTTCCTTCGGATTGGTTTCGAGGCCTGGAATTTAAAAACGGCATGTAAGATACCGATTTAAAGACATGCCGTCAAGCTTCGGCTCGTGCAGAAAGAGGTGGGGCAGTTGGAATTTACACCGCTACCGACTCCAGGATAGCCGTCGACATCCCCACATCGATGACACGATCGAGCCGGAAGCCCGCCGCTCGAAGCATCTGGGAATACTCCTTCTCGGTCCGTTCCTTCCCGCCCAATAACGCCAACATTTGAAGATCCAGCATCTTCGGCCAGCTCGGTTTCGAATCTTCCGAGACAATACATTCGATCATCAGCATCTTCGCGCCGGGGGCAGCCGCCTTCCGAATGGCCGCGAGGATTTGGGCGGCCTCTTTGTCGCTCCAGTCGTGGATGACCTGCATGATCAGATAGCAATCGGCAGAAGGCAGTGGGTCCTCGAAGAAACTGCCTGGGCGCATCCGCAGCCGCTCCGATTCCATGCCCGCCGCCTGAGCTGCAGCCGTCACATGTGGCTGATCGAACAACACTCCGCGAGCTTGCGGAGCCGCATTCAGCACGGCGTCCAGCAAATGCCCGCGTCCGCCGCCAATGTCGGCTATCGTTCGAAAGCCCGAAAAGTCGTACGACTTCATGACGCCTGCAATCTGTCCAAACGCCTTCCCCATCATCGCCTCGTCAAAAAGCCGAGACGCTTCCGGATTCTCGCTGAGATATTTCCAATACCCGCCGGGCACGACTTTCTCTTGAGCACATTCTCCCGTCCGCAACGCATCTTCGTAAAACTCAAAGCCCCGCCAGTAGACAGGTAAACCAATCATGCGGACAAAGGAGCGCATGGATTGGGGATGATCCGACCGCAGTAGCCGCGACGTGGCCGAGTGTCCCCATGCCCCGTCTCGTGCCTCAAAGATTCCCTCCGCCGAGAGTACGCGCAAAGAGCGCGCCAGAGCTTCCGCGTTCGCCCCGGTGTCTCTCGCGAGTTCCTCCGCGGTTCGTGGTGATTCGCCCAAAGCATCGGCAATACCAAGTTCCGCCACCGCACGAAGACACCGTGGCAGGGCGTGACTCATCGAAATTCGCAACAGATCGTCAGCAGGATTGTTCATATTGGGGACGAATTATAGAGCACGTTGAGGTAAACAAACCGGGCGTTGCTCACGGACTGAATCCGCGAAATCCGTTTTAATCCGTGTAATCCGCGGTTGAACGTCCGTCAGAAATTCATCTCAAGATTGAGGTGGAAGAGGTTGCCGTTGCCTCCGACCGGATAGGGAACGGCGGTGTATCCCACAGGACTGTTGTACAGATGAATCCACTCGGCGTTGAGCCGCAGGCCACGATCCTTGACGAAGTACCAGTTGCCCCCGGCCCGCAGTTCGCCCGTATCGCCGTAGCGGCCACCAAAGATCTGCGCCCCGCTGACGTAGACCTGGAAAGTTTTGGGAATGATCATTGCTGAAGTTTGCAGCTGGTATCCGCTGTCGGTGATATTGGCGATGCCTTCGGTGTTGGTGCCACTGAAATTGGTCAGCCAACGCCGGTAGTACTCGCCCTCCACGGCGATGCCCTTGTATTTGACTCCGCCGTCGATACTCATCATCCGGTAATCCACCTTGTCCACATTGATGCCCGGACCGAAAAGGTCGCGCGTAAAAATGATGCTCCCGTCCGTCAACCGGATCTGAGTGTTCTCAACCCCTTCGGTGCCCGGCTGGCTCTGTTTGTCCTCGAGGCTGTGGGTGTAATGCCCCGCGAGCCTGGTGGCGACCTTCTGGTGATCGTCATAATCCCCAAAGGTTCCGTAGAGGCCGAATTCGCCTGTCGTCGGCAACCACTGAAGCATGTACGACTGGGTGCCAAACTTGTTGTCCAACTGTGTCGCGCTCACGCCAAGCGTGCTCAGGTTATTGGCAAACATCGCCATGTATTTGAGCTTGGTATGAATTTCACCCTTGACCCAGAATCCCGTCGTGTACGATCCCCGGAAGAACTCGTCGGAGGTGAGACGGTCGTCCACACCGAGCCAGTACGGGAACTGACCTTCGGTGCTCCGCGTGGACGGAAGCGATGTGATCCCGGCCCCGCCGGTTATGTGCCTGTTGAAGGTGTAGCTCAAGTTGCCGGCGCCGACGACTTGCGCCGGATCACCCTGCGAGGAGTTTGACGACCAGACGTAGAGGTAATAGCGGAACTTCGGCGTCATAAACCATCCCGAGAACGGTGCGAAGAATTTTTGCAACTGCACGTCCTGACGAAGCTTAATGGTCTGCGTAATGCCGAAGGCGTCGACGTAGGTTGGATCCAGGCTCAGCTGATTCAGATAGCGCGCGTAGCTGAAGAGCCGGAAATAGATTTCCCCCTTCTCCCCTGTGTACAGGAGAAATCCGGCGTTGGGGATATGTTCGAGCGGCTTCTCCTTCGTTTGCGGTGGCTGCGTCTGCGCCAGCTGGCCCGCAACGAACTCGCCGCTGCAGCCATCCGACACCCAAATGCCGGTGGCGTCATAGCCCCAGGTTTTTCCCAGGAGGCACGGCGTCTCGCCGAAAGATCTCACGAGCGCGACACCCGCGGACGTTTCGACCGTGCAATGATCCCGCGCGCCCGGCTTCGATTCGCAGGTAATTCTGTTCTGTCCGGCAGGGGCCTGGTTCCCCTGTGTCGATGTCCCAGCCGGCGCCGCCGCTGCCTGCTGAGCCGGACTCGGGCTAGTTTCAGCCTGACCATACGAATGTGTTGCGAGAACGACGGTCAGAACGACGGCAAGCGCCCCACGTTCAAACATTCGCACGCTCCTCTTCACCCGTCGGTCTCCTCTCGAAGTGGAAATCCACAAGAGCACGCAAGCCGCGGATTTGAATCGAGCGGCCTGCCTTCTTCAGAAATTGCAAATCAACTGTCCAACGGGAAGCCGACCGCTCATGCCGGCGGTGTAGGGGGAGTGAGTCACTTTAGGTACGTGAATTTGCCATCCCCGCCAAACCTTTCCATGTTCTCGACATGCAGTCAGAGGTCATGACAGTTTAGGAACGCGGGTTAGCAAACAGGTATCAAGCGATTCCGGTATTTTGATCTGCGGGATTGGTGTAGTGCGCAGTTTGTTGCGACCGTACGGGAGAGCGATCCGAGCCCGTTGCTCTTGTCCGTCGCAGCATTTAATATCGCGATGCGTTTCATGCCGTTAGGCCAATCAGAGATTCCGCCAACCCATAGAGGAGCGCCCGACTAATGACGTTGATGCCGATCCATGTCGCTGCCGGAGCAGTCGCGATCATTACAGGGTTTGTCGCGCTCTATGCTTTCAAGGGTGCATGGCTGCACCGGAAGGCCGGGATCATCTTTGTTTACGTCATGCTGTTCGTTGGGGGCAGCGGTGCAGTCATGGCGGCGCTGAGGGCGCAGAGATTCAATGTAGCGCAGGGTGTGCTGACCGTCTATCTCGTGACGACTGCTCTACTGACGGTTCGACCTCGGGTTCCGGCGGCTCGCTGGATACGCGGCGTTGCGCTACTGGTGGCGCTGATGGTTGGACTATACGAAATCACGCTCGGCTTCGAGGCGTTGGAGCGGCCGAGGCGCACTATCGACGGGGCGCCCGCGCCGCTGGTCTTTATCTTTGCCGCCGTGGCGCTGCTAGCAGCGTTTGGCGACGTGCGTGTGATCGTAGGGCGAGGCATTAAAGGCTCGGCGAGGATCACCCGCCACTTGTGGCGGATGTGCTTCGCGGCGTTTATCGCCACCGGTTCGTTCTTTCTGGGTCAGGGCAACAAAGTAATCCCGGAGCAGATACGCTTTATTCCCGTGTTGGCGATTCTGGCGCTGCTGCCGTTGGGCGTCATGATCTATTGGCTGCTGCGCGGCTTCCTTATGCGGCGCTCTTCCCGTCCTGATCCTGCGATTCAAGTGTGAGACAGACGGCCTCACGGGCCCGTGCAGCCGACGAGCGGTGTGGCTTCGTGACCGAATGTCGGTCGGGATCCTCTCGCCGCTCAGTTTTGTGCCGGCCTTTCGTAATGCTCCACCACAAACATTTCAATCGGCGCTCTGGTGGATTCCAGCCTTAATCCTAAGTCCTGGAGAAGTGCCGATAGTGTCGGACGCCCGGAAGCACCAGGCGCGGGGTTCTCGGGAGCGGGTTCTGACGACTGAAACATTTCCCAGGCAGGAGTGGCGATTTTGTAGAGATCGGTCAGGCCTGTACGGTCCAAAACGGGCCGGTCGGAAAACCGCTCCACTATCGCGGCCAGATCCGACATGTCGATGCCTCAGCGTGAAGCCCGAACCCTGGCGCTCCGGCGAAAGAGTGGCACGAGACGGAGTCCCCTCCACTGAATAAACGGAAGACTTGAGGCTTGTCGGTCGAAGTCGCCGTGCATTGCGTTTCGTTCATTGTCGACTTCTGGAGTTTTGTACCGTTTCGGCCGACGACCATGGCGTAAACGGGAACTTCCTTTGTCTCGCGGCGAATGCGAACCTTGAAGCGGTCCGCCAACAGAGTCTGTAACATGAGCCGGACTCTCTCCCTTTGGAGGCTGGGAGATGCGTTCGCGGGGATCCCATCTTTCTCCGCAATGGCATCGACGTCGTATGTTTCCAAAGCCATTCCTTGATCCATCGATTCTTGAAACTCGGGACTGACGGTAATTCGGCCGCTTGGCCCAGGAATTACGCCGTACGCTTCGAAGATAAGAGCCGTGATCCGAACACTTCTCGCGGAGAATCGACCACTCGGAAGGTACTGCAGCGCCGTTGTCTGCGTGACTTGTCTCGGGTCGTCCGAAGGCTTATTTGGTTTTACGGAAGCAACTTCAAAGGCGAGCTGTTCCGTCGCTTGCGATTGACCTTTCAGTTCGGAGGCATTCACAAACCCAACGAGGAATGTAATCGACAGGGCGGCTATCGCACCTGCGAGCAGAGCGATTTGTGGAACCAGATGGAGTTTGTGTCCTGTAGCGCGCGTCATGAATTCCTCGCTTTCACGGTCAGAAGTAGTGGCGAAAGTAATCGAGTGCTGTCACGACAAACTATAACGTCTAACGATATAGTATCAACAAGGCAACGAATTCCAAAGAAGTCGGGTTCTGGAATCGATCGCGGGGCTCGAATCGGCTTTGGTACATAACTATTACAATCGCCGCGCAGGCCGCCTGTTACGATTTTCTTCCTGCAGCAGACCACGGATCTTGCAACAGAGGAGGATCGTTGAGCCGCGCCATAAAAGCACAATCGCGTCCCTGGGAAATGCCCCTGTGGAAGCCTGTCAAAGGTAAAGAGCTCGTTTTAGTCTATCTCGTCACGATTCACGTCATGGCTGTTATTGGACTCATTCTTTATCCAATTCCGAGCATCCCGGTGTTCTTCACCGCTCTCGTATTCAACCTGCTGGGAGGACTGGGAACCACAGTTTGCAATCACCGGTACCTGGCACACCGCACACTCAAGCTCAACAAGATCGTTGAACATTTTCTGGTCTTCTGGACCGTCCTCAACGGGTCGGGTTCACCCGCGCACTGGGCCGCAAATCACCGGCTGCACCACGCGAAGACCGACACGAGGGAGGACGTTTCGAGTCCCACGCACGGCGGTTTCTGGTGGGCGCACTTGCGCTGGCTCTATCAGACTCCAGAGGCCGACGTGAAGCGCTGGGCGCCGGACCTGGACAAGCCTGAATACAACTTCTGGGGTCGTTTGGAGGCACCGATCGTTGTGCTCTCGATTTTTGCCGGGCTGGCATTCGGATGGGAAGCGTTCTTCTGGGTAGGTGCGATTCGTCTGGTTTATTCGCTGCACCTTCAGTGCTTCGTCAACAGCATCATGCACATGGGCAAACTCAACGAGAATGGCGATTTGGCCAAGAACTTGTGGTGGCTCGGGCCCCTGCAACTCTCGGCGTGGGGAGAGAACTGGCATGGAAATCACCACCGGTTCGCCAACTCGGCTCGGCTCGGCCTGAAATGGTGGCAGGTGGACATCGGCTGGTACTTCATCTGGACGCTCGAGAAGGTCGGGCTCGCCCGCGGAGTCAAACGTCCCAGCCAGATCCGCGGGCTTGTGGCGACACCGGAATCGCGGTAGCTTTCCTATACATGAAATGAATGAGGCCGCGTGCGCGGTTCTCATTCATGATTGTAGAACCTGACAACTCACACCATGCATCTCAGGAGCCGCCGAAAGTCGATCGCCTTCTTCATTGCGTTCGGCGCCTGTCTGGTCGCGATTGCCATTGCCCTCAATGTAGGTTGGATTCTCCTCAACTGGCGCCAGGTCGCGCTGATGGTATTCGGCATCATTTTCTTCACTGCGATCATCATCGGCATCGTTCTGAACACGATCTTCCTGGTGAGCGAAATACGCCGTAACGAAAAGCACGACGGCTTCATCAATGCAGTTACCCACGAGTTGAAGACGCCTATCGCGTCGATCCGGCTCTACCTCGAGACGCTGCAGACACGAGATGTCGATGAGACCCGCAGGAAGGAATTCTACTCCGTCATGCTGACGGATACCGACCGGCTGCTGCACACCGTCGAGCAAGTGCTCCAGGCCGGACGAACAGGGCAACGGCGCCGTCGAATCGAGCGCTCCGTGATCGATCTCGGTGCAGTCGTTCAGGAATGCATACAAACGATCCAAACGCAGCTCAACCAGTCCGGCGGCACCATTCAGTATTCCGAACGCTTCGACAACGGTTCACGCCCGCTTGTTGTGGGCGATCGCGACGAATTACGTGTGGCGGTGTCGAACCTGGTCGACAACGCCGTCAAGTACTCGCAGGAAACGCCCCGCGTTTCGGTCGAAATCGCGACATTGGATGAAAAGCGCCTTGCCGTCCGCGTCACGGACAAGGGTATCGGTATCCCGCGCGAACAGCTCAAGCGCATTTTCAAGCGATTCTATCGGATCCGCATGCGCGTCATGTCAGAGGTGAAGGGCTCAGGACTCGGGCTCTTCATTGTCCGCTCCGTCGTCGCACGGCATGGAGGCAGAGTTTTCGCCGAAAGCGGCGGCGAGGGGACGGGAAGCACGTTCACGATCGTGCTGCCCAAGGCCAGCGTTTAATGAGCACAGTGTTGATCGTGGAGGACGAGAAGCACCTGGCCGAGGGTCTCCGCTTCAACCTTGAGGCTGAAGGATACAATGTTGAGGTTTCGAGTGACGGCGAATCCGCGCTCGCGTTGCTCCTCTCGCCCGACTGTCGTTTCGACATGGTCGTCCTCGACGTGATGCTTCCCGGAAAGAGCGGTTTCGAAGTTGCAGCCGAGCTGCGCCACGCCGGCCAGTTCGTGCCACTATTGATGCTGACGGCCCGCGATCAGCCGCAAGACGTCCTGCGTGGCTTTGAGTCGGGTGCGGACGACTACCTGACGAAACCGTTCGAACTCGCGATTCTCATCGCACGGCTGCGGAGTCTTTTCCGGCGATACGAATGGCTTCGGCGCGATACCCCTGGCAATGCTTCGCCGGCGACTTCCCAAACGCCAGACCGAATCGACAATGAACTCCTCAAAGACTTTTCCTTTGCTGGGAAGACGATCGACTTCGCTCGATTGGAGCTGCACGCCGGCTCGCGAACCATCCGGCTCACGCTGATGGAAGCGGAGTTCCTGCGCCACTTGATCCAGCACGAGGGAAAGATCGTGGCACGCAAATCGCTGCTCGAAGACGTGTGGGGTCTTCGTGAAGACACGGACACGCGTGCGATCGACAATTTCGTCGTCCGCCTCAGAAAGTACGTTGAAGAAGTCCCCTCCAAGCCACGTCATCTGCTGACGGTCAGAGGACTCGGTTATCGCTTCGTCGCCGAACCCGGCGAGTGAGGTGTCCGCCTTGACTGCGCATGTAGGGGCAAGCCCGACATCGTTTGGACCCCTGTAGCGGTATGCTGCCAATTAACCGGCCCCAAAAACGCGGAATAGATCGAGGAGGAAATGTGGAATTTACATTCAAACCCGGAGATCGAGTCTGCTGGGTCAACGGGGTCTTCGATCCCGCCCAAAGAAATGTTCCTGGCACTGTTGTTGAAGTGCTGGAGAACGACGTGGACGTTGCGGAATTCACTCTGTACAAGATCGAGTTTCCATTCGGTACGTTCACCGTATATGGCGCGCAGATAAAATCGGCCCAGAAGTGACAAAGCGCCAATGCTAAGCCGGAGGTTTAGCCTTTCGGCTGGCGACTCCATACCAAAGGATGGAACTTTATACACGAGCACAATTCCCATGAAGGATTCTCTACGATAGTTTGAGAAACTCCCGACGGGTACAAAGGCGTACCGTCACGAAATCAGGATTTTCGGGCTCTAATGCGAAATCAGAGCCTTTTTTTGAGTGGCGCCCGACGTCGTTCATTCCATGAAAATGGGAACGAAGTCTGTTAATGCTTAGTCAGATACCAACAGCTTGACTTGCCGGGACGAGTGCTCTGCATTCGTCCCGCTGTTAGGGCGATCCCGCTACGAAAGTGCAGTATTTGCCCCGAAAAGATCAAAGCGTATAGCGCGGATATTCCTATGTGCGGAATGACAATCCTTAATCAAGGCGAAGGAGATCTGCCGCAATGAAGTTGCATGTTGTCCTGGGTACTTGTGCAATCACGGTTCTGATCCTGCTGTGGGCGGGTGCGCCCCTTCCGAGTATCCTCGCTGGAGTCTGCTCGGCTACTTATTTGACGTGGCGAAAGTATCGCAGGGAGCAGAGGAAGGCGCGCCGAAGCGAATTCCAAAGATTAGCTGCTAACTCTCCAAAAGGCGGCAACGGCGAATGGCCAGTGTCGAGGTTCCCGATTTGGAATTAGCTACGCCGCGCGCGCGCTCATCGCCCGCCGGGCGGTGTGGCGAGTTCGTTGACTCGGCGTTGAGCCCCTGGCTGGATCAGGCGCATGAACTCCGGCGCAGGGTAAAGTTGATTGGTCTTGATCGTCGAGGGAACGAACGGTTGCGGTTCAACAAAGACGAGATCCCCATTCGCGGTATCGGCCTTGAGCCAGATCACCTGGGACACTCCGCTGCCAAAGATGCCGGGCAGCGTCAGGAGACGTGCTTCGTAGGAGTCCGACTTCAATTGCGGGAGTGTGGCGAGGTGGTCCATCGCCGGTGCGATCGCTTCGAGGAACGGTCCGGAAACGTTAACCCCCCCTACACGCAACACCCCATTCGTCACATTGACATTCACGCCGGCGACGGGCTTCCCGTTGCTGAGGACGGCATAGTAAACAGAATTACTCGATACGGCGCGGTCAATAGCAGTGCCCGCGGCAACCTCCGTAGTGCTAAGGGTGTATATCGCGAGAGGTTGTTTGACTTCGAGGGAACTCGCCGGGATTTCCGGCCGTCCTCTCAACCCCAGGGTTCTGGCGCCGTCCATCGCCACGGTTCGGCCGTTTGGCGGGTCCTCGACATACCGCACGCCGGGACGATGGATCGTACTCGGAGCAGTTGGGAGTTGCTTACCCGTGGCGATAAAGATCGCGGCAATCGCGACGATAATGCCGAGCGTTTGTGTCATGACGTGCAACATAAAGATTCCTTCTCTTCTGATAACGGCGAACTCTCGAAATTGTAACGGAGCGTCTTCCTCGAACTGACCCACTACTCCCCGGACGGATGGTTTCAATACCTGCCAATCCCTGCAGTTCTGCGAGCGTTCTCGATGCGGACAGACTTAAGGTCTGACCCGAAATCAGGCACCCAAACCACATCAGACAGGGGGACATCACATTGCGGAAAAATCGAACATCCGTGCAATTCGGCCTTATGGAGGATGCCATTGTTTCTCTTTAAACGGCCGACGCATCAGCTCACATTGGCTCTGGTTTGGATATTGGGAGTACTGCCACTGATGGCCCAGCAGCAACCTGCAGTCGATCAGGAAGCGTTGCGCAAGGCGGCCCAGAATCCGATAGCCGACCTCATCAGTGTTCCGTTCCAGGACAACTGGAATTTCAACATCGACCCCTATAACCGCACACAGAACGTATTGAACATTCAGCCGGTGGTTCCCGTTAGTCTTGGACAGAACTGGAACCTTATTGTTCGATGGATTGCCCCCGTCGTCTTCCAGCCCGACGTTTCCACGACCGATCTCGGTTTCTACGGACTCAGCGACATGAACCCATCCTTCTTCTTCTCCCCGAAGAAGGGCAAAGTGACCTGGGGCCTGGGACCGACGTTCGTTTTGCCAACGGCAATGAACACCGAAAAGCTGGGTCAGGGGAAGTGGAGCATGGGACCCACAGGCGTCCTCATGGTGCAGCCGGGCAAGTGGACAATCGGCGTACTAGCCAACAACATCTGGTCCGTCGGGGGCCACAAAGACCGGGCGGAGGTTAACCAGATGCTGTTCCAGTATTTCATCAACTATAACCTCAAGCACGGCTATTACCTCACCACGTCGCCCATCAATACCTTTGATTGGGAGGCTCCTGAAGGAAGCAAATCCGTCATACCGGTGGGTGGTGGAATCGGCCGAATCATGAAATTGGGGCCGCAGCACGTCAACGTTTCCCTGCAGGGCTTCGGTAATGTGGAACATCCTCCAGGGGGAGCGACCTGGACTTTGCGTGTGTTTTTCGCTTTCCTGTATCCCAAGGGTTAGTGAGTCTGGCAGATGGGGTAAGTCGCAATCTATATCCCAGAGAACAGGTAGCGACACGAAGCAGGTACTCAACCGCAGAGGTGACTGCCGTAATTCTGCAGCTCTTCTGCGCGAGGATATGACCCCGTAATTACATCGCTCCGGCAGCGAATCTGACTCTCAACTTCAAGTACGAACACGAATACTCGGCGCACTCCCATACGCTCGGCAATACGATCGTCTTCGGCGGGGCCTGGACATGGCCCCATCCGAAGAAGCCTACGAAGTGAGCCCTGAGGCGTTTGTCAAGACGGTGCTCCGCTATACGGTTCACAGTCCCGATCCCGCGATCCAAAGTGGCTACATCTAGTCGTAGTTTCCGATGCAGAAACAGTTACCGAACCTCACTCGGGTAGGATCCGTGTGGCCCTCACCACTCCTTCGATGTGAATCTTCAAGTTGCCTAGAGTATCGAATTGATCGAAAGTAAACGTGCCGGAAAAAGTGTTGCCGCTGCGGTCGATCACAACGACTTCGTGGAGCGAGCCCGGGCCTTCCGGAGTGCCGTCGGGATTAAAGCTCAACACCCGATGAGTCAGACTGTACGTGGACGGGCCAGTCTTCTTCCAAACACCCAGACAGAAGTTGCCGGTCGCGGGCGGGCGCGAGGAATTCATGATTTCCGTGCCATCGCTATGCCATTGGGCGTATCCGTGATCGATAACGATGCCTTCAGGTGGGGTGCCGGGAAGATTCTTGGCAACAAGTTCAATCTCCCACATCCCCACGATGTCGGAACCCGCAGGCTGTGGCGCGGAATCTGCAGCCCTCAACGTGGACTTGCCGGGCGACAGCAAGTTCGCGTTGAGGGCGCCGATGCTCCCCGGCGTGTTTCCGCATCCTGCGTGCGCATTGGGAACAAAGGCCACGCTGAGTGCAAATGCGCCGAGCGTCGCTATCACCGTGTCTAACAATTTTTTCACTTTAGTATTCATATCGAGCCTCCTTGAGTCCCGGTTTTGATGGACGAGTTAATCCGGGGAGGCCTCGAAGGCGACGCCCGAATGCAAACCGGAAAAGTCTTCTTATAGGGAATGCGGGAAAAGCGCGGCCGGGAGATCAAGGATGGTAGTATCGGGGCGATCTCAAGGTATGGAACCGATCTCGCGTGCTCAAGTGACAGAACTCCTCCAGGCATGGAGCCGGGGGGACCGAACGGCGGAAGAGAAGCTGTGGCCGCTTGTGTACGCCGAGCTCAAGAGATTGGCCGAGCAAAGGATGCGGCAGGAACGCGACTCCCACACCCTCCAGACGAACGCTCTGGTTCACGAAGTTTACATTCGCCTGGTGGATTGGAAGGATGCGCAATGGCAGAACCGGGCACATTTCTTTGGAATGTGCGCCCGCATGATGCGTCAGATTCTCGTCGATCACGCACGCGCCCGAAATTACCAAAAACGGGGTGGCGGAGCTCTCCTGGTTACCGCGGATGACATTGCAACGGTATCGGAATCCAGGAGCGGCGAGATGCTTGCGCTTGATGACGCGCTAACACATTTGGGGATTCACTATCCGCGGCAAAGCAAGGTCGTTGAACTGCGGTTTTTCGGCGGCCTGTCCGTAGAGGAAGCGGCACTCGTACTCGAGGTTTCCGCTCCCACGGTCGTGCGAGACTGGGGCTTCGCGCGCGCCTGGCTATCGTCTTATATGAAGGGTGAGCTGAGGTGAGCCTTCGGCGTCACTGGAATTGGATGAGGGTCAAGTCGATTTCTCCATTCAGAACCTCGGTATAAACCAGGCTGCGGCCGTCTGGTGAGACTGTTAAGGAGTTCACCCGGCCTGTCGTCGCGCGAGTCGCGATGTCCACGGTCTTTCGGCTCGCATAATCGAAGAAGCGCAGTGCTACATATTCTTTAAACGAATTTTGGGCTGTGTAATAGATGCCCTCCGCCACGGGGGCGTAATACGCGGTTGGCCCGATGATATCGTTCACAAGCCGCTGGTCCAGGTTCGCTGTCGGATCTCCGGCCAGGGAACGAGCGAAAAGCCCCCATTGGTCATTTCTGATGAACAGCACCCGTCCATCGGAAGTCTCGCTGGCAGATTTACCTTCGAACCACCGCTCCATTTGGCTTTCCCCGGTCTCGGGGCTCTCCGCAGGTACTTGAAAGAGTATTAGATGAGCGCCGCCACCGATCCGCCGAGAGCAATACAGAGTCTTTCCATCGTGCGACCACGAGGGGATATTGCATCCCGGCACTTCGTGGGTGGCTTGCCGCGGAACTGGCTGGTCCTGAGTCGCGTCGATCACATGGATCTGCGGCTCGTCGGACCCGACCCGGGCAGAAAATGCGACGTGCCGATTATCGGGAGACCAGCGGGGCGTCAGGAGACTCTGGACTCCTAGGCGCGTCAATTGCCTCAGGTTGTTTCCGTCCGCATCCATCATCCACAATTCAGGATTGCCGCTGCGTTCGCTGACGAAAACGACATACTTACCATCTGAGGAATAGTCCGGACCAGTGCTGTCCATCCCGAAGCGGGGCAGAAGCACTGGTGGTCCGGCCGCCTGGCCGGCGGCTCGAAGAGGAATCCTCCGAATGCGTGACGCACGGGAATTGCGTTGCGCGGCGACGACGCGCGGATTTCCTCTGGCATCCACCCCAGCCATCGCCAGGCCCAGTAGCGGTGCGGTAGACACGTAGATTTGTTCGGCTGCCGCACCGGCTTCCCATTCCAGGATTCGTTCTCCCTCTAAGAACAACAGGCGCTTGTTGTCAGCCCAGACTGGAGAAGCGGGTGCTTTTCCGGCCACCGCAATCATCGGATCACCCACTGCTTCTGCGTCGGAACCGAGTCTCTGCACCAGCAGGGTGGAAGTGGTAGGAGATGACCATCGCACAAACGCCAAGAACCGTTTGTCGGGCGAAAACGCAGGCGAGGCATCTCCAATCACCCCGTCCGGGGGACTGACCAAAGTCCGAACTCTCCCATCGGCCAGCCGCATCAGGGACAATGTGGATCTGCCCGACTCGAGAGATTGCGAAGCGAACGCGATTTGTGTGCCATCCGGGGTCCATGCGAGGCCGAGGCTTGCGGAGGAGCCTGCGATGATGCGAATGTCCCGCAACTTGCGTTCCGGCCCTCCCTGCGCGGGAATGAGGATGATTTGACCAGTGAGGGCTCCCTGCTTCCGTACAAATGCAATCTGAGTCTGATCGGGCGACCAGGCAGGAGACACGTCGATGGTCTCTTCCGCGGTATCGTTGGTCAGTCGCCGTGGCGCATCCTGGCCATCCGACCGGCTTACATAGATGCTTCGGCGGCCCCCCTGATCTTGCCAGGAGAAGGCCACTTGCGCACCGTCACGCGAGACTGCGGGCGTCGTTTCGTCCCCCGAATACGTCGTGATGAAGGAGACATTCGAGGTTTTGGGCCATCGAGGCGTTGCTGTGCGGAGACCGAAGAACCATGACAGGGCCGCTGTCAGCATCACTACCGCGGCGAACGCACTGGTGATGGCAAGCCTGGAGCGTCTGGGCTGCGCTGCATCGAGCAGTTCCTGGCGAACCGCTGCTGCGTCCTGCGGACGGCGGGCGGGATCCTTTTCCAGCAGTGCAAGAATCAACGTGTTTAAACGGGCGGCTGCCTTATGACGGAGGTTGCTTGGCGGCTTAAGCGCAGTCTCCGTTCCCGTAGCGAGCATGCCGCCGAACGAAGCGCCCGGAAATGGGAGTTTCCCCGCTGTCATTTCGTACAACACAAGTCCGAGCGCGAATAGGTAT
>Ga0111538_10001879_pt1 | contig 29452 bp, 26 predicted proteins | sample SoiMethybrSBSTD1_FD_79669 | JGI IMG/M metagenome (GOLD analysis project Ga0111538, IMG submission 79669) | Bulk soil microbial communities from a Populus tree surrounding site in Tennessee, USA - Soil MetaG P. TD hybrid SBSTD1 (version 2)... | ecosystem: Environmental > Terrestrial > Soil >... | reverse complement strand
GAGCTCGCTGGCTAGGAGCGGCGCGCTCGACCGCTCGCGCGAGCGAGCCAGCTCGCGGAACGAGGGTGATCGCGGGTCGCCCCGCGATCACGCACCCGAATTTCCGGGCAGACTGTAGCTAGGGGGCCGCCGCGGCGAGCCAGTCGACCGCGTTGTGGACGAAGACGGCGAAGGTGGCCTGCATCGACCAGGCGGTGTCGGTCGGGCGAAAGCTGCAGGCGACCACCCGCCCGCCGGCGCCGCTCCGGCCCGCGATCACGGTATCGGTGCCGGCGGCGGCCAGCGACACCTCGCCGCGCGCCGGATTGACCGACAGGGCGGAGGCGGCATCGAGACGGGATTCGGCGATCGCGACGTCGCGCATGACCGCGTGCTCCCCTTCGATCCGGTCGACCGCGACGCCGGTGAGCTGGCGCCCGAGGCGGAAGGGGGCGTGCTCGCCGCTCGGGTGGAAGTAGAGCAGGCGGACCGGCGCCGGCGGCAGTCTGGCGGGCGTGTGGTCGTCGAGCACGATGACCGCGTCGCGCGGCACCGTGCCGCGCGCCACCTGGTCGTCGAACTCGCGCGGCGTGAGGCGGGTCAGGTCGACGTCGTCGCCGGCCAGGAGCGCCATCTCGACATACGGCACCGCGCCACCGCCGCCGGTCACCAGGAGCACGTGCGTCCGGCCGTGCGGCGGCGCGTCCGCATAGGTCGGCCGCGCAGGATTCGGCTTGTCGTGCGCGGCGCAGGCGGCGACCAGGACGGCGGCCGCGAGGCCGAGCGTGCGAGTCAGCATGCCGCCGACCTTAGCAGCGAGCGAGCCGCGCGGCGCTGCGCCGTGCAAGGTCCCTCGGCCAGGCCGGTCAGCGGCTGGCCTCGCCGAGGGCCAGGCGATCGCGTTCCGGGCCGAGGCGGACCAGGACGTCGTAGGCGGCGGCCTTGTAGAGCGCCGCGAGGGTGGGGAAGTTGAAGACGGTGCGCAGGAAGTACTCGATGGTGCCGCCGAAGTGCATGCAGGCCTGGCCGATGTGGATGAGCTCCTCGGCGGTCTCGCCGACGATGTGGACGCCGAGCACCTGGCGGCTCTCGCGGTCGCAGACCAGCTTGAGCATGCCGGTGGTGTCGCCGAGCAGGCGGCCGCGATCCTGGTGGGCATAGGATGCGCGGCCGACCACGTGGGGGCGCCCGCTCTGCGCCACCTGCTCCTCGGTCTGGCCGACCATCGACACGCTCGGGATGGTGTAGATGCCGTAGGGCAGGAGCGGGTAGGGCATGGTCGCCTCGAGCGACACCACGTCGGCGCGCTCGGCCGCCTGCTCTTCGAGCGGGAAGGCGGCGGCGACCGCGACCCGGCCCTGCTCCATGCCGGTCGAGGCGAGGGCGGGAAAGCCGACCACGTCGCCGGCGGCGAAGATGTGCGGCACGCTGGTGCGGAAGACGCCGTCCACCGTCGGGCGGCCGTGGCGGCCGAGGGCGACGCCGACCGCCTCGAGGCCGAGCCCGTCGGTGTTGGCCAGGCGGCCGCCGGAGAAGAGCAGCGCCTCCGACCGCACGCCGGCGCCCTGATCTGTCGTCACCTCGACCCGGCCGGGCGCGGTGACCCGGCAGGAGGTGACCTGGTGACCGAGGAGCGTGCGCATGCCGCGCTCGCGCAGCTCGCCGAGCAGGCGGTCGTGGATCTCGGCGTCGAGGAAGCCGAGCACCCGCGGGCGGCCGTCGATGAGCGTCACCTTGACCCCGAGCGCCTGGAAGATCGACGCGTACTCGGTGCCGATGACGCCGGCGCCGACCACGGTCAGGGTGCGCGGCAGGCTCTCCATCTCGAGGATGGTGTCGGACAGGTGGATGCCGGGCTGGCCGAAGGGGATGAACTCGGCGCGAGCCGCGCGGGAGCCGGTCGCGATCAGGATGAAATCGGCAGTGATCGAGGTCTCGCGGCCGCCCTCGCCGGTCACGATGACGCGGTGCGGGTCGACCAGGCGGGCGCTGCCGCGCAGGCAGGCGACGCCGTGCCGTTCGAGGTTGCCGCTCACCCGATCGGCGTGGGTCGAGCACATCTGGTCGCAAGCGCGGAGGAAGCTCTGCATCTTCATCGGCTCGCCCGGCGTGCCGCGAAACAGGTCGCCCAGCCGGCGCCGCGCGCCGCTGTACGACAGCGCCGCCTCGCGCAGCACCTTGGACGGCAGCCCGGCCCGCCGGCACTCGCCGCCGAGCACCGCGCTCTGCTCCACGATGGCCACCCGCTTGCCGAAGTAGGCCGCCTTGACCGCCGCCTTCTCGCCGGTCGGCCCCGAGCCTATGACCACGAGGTCGAAGTCGCGCCCCATCGGCCTGACTAGACCATATTCAAAGTTGTAGCGAGTTCGTTACAAGTTTCCAAAGTGAAGGACGTCGGGGTTTGTCCAAGGAGCAGTCCCTTCCTTATAGTGCGTCCATGTCGGACGACGCCGAGCTCATCGCCGCCGCGAAGCGGGGCGACCGCAAGGCCTTCTCCGACCTGGTCGTGAAGTACCAGAGGCGCGTGTACCTCGCAGCTCTCCACGTGACCGGAAACCACAGCGATGCCGACGACGTCGCGCAGGAGACGTTCGTGAAGGCCTACCGGCACATCGGTGGGTTCGACGGGCGCTCGGACATCTTCACCTGGCTCTACCGGATCGCGATCAACACGGCCCTGAACCACCTCCGCTCGCAGAAGCGCTCCGACAAGCTCCTGCGCGACCCGGACGGCGACGAGGGCGGGGTCGAGGGGCGCGTCGACTCGGCCCAGCGGACCCCGCGCGAGTGGGTCGAGATCGGCGACCGGCTCCGCCGTGTCCTCGAACAAGTATGCGAATTATCGCCGGTTTTGCGAGTAACACTGGTGCTCGCGACCGTCGAGCAACTACCTTACAAGAGGATTGCCGAGCTCATGGAAGTGCCCGAAGGGACCGTGGCCTGGCGCGTCAACGAGGCGCGTCGCCAGCTGCGCGACCGGATGAGCACCGAGGAGCAAGCCGGCGAAGAGACTCCATGAAGCGCCCGGATCCACCCAGCGACCGCGACATCGTGGACGCCTTCCGCGCCCTCGACGGGACGATTCCCGATGGCCATCTGGACGATTTTTCGTCTAGAGTCCTCGCCCGCTTGGACGAACCGGAGGCAAGGGACATGGATTCGAGGGAGCTGGCCCGAGGCTCGGGGCTCAGTCGGCCGGACGAGGCCGCGCTCGGCGCGGTCGCGGCTGCGACATCCGACACACCCGCGCGCGAACGTGACGAGAACTCCGGGCTGCACGAGATCAAGGCGCTCGCCTCCACCACACGGAGACGCATCTCGCAGAAGATCACATCCGAGACCGAGGCAGAAGAGTCCCTCCTGGTCGGCGCGACCTCGGGCAGCTTCCGCGCCGCTGCGCTCCCCGATCCGGCGCGCGAGAAGGCGGCGGCACCGGCCGAGCGCGCCGCCCTGCGCGGGCGCGAGCGGCTGGACGACGCCCGGCCCGTCGCGCGTCCCGCCTCCGCGGTCGACAGCCGGCCGCTTCCCGCGCGCGCCAGCTCGGCGCCGTTCTGGGTGCTGGGCGGCGTCGCCACCGCGGCGGCCGCCGCCGCGGTCGCGGTGTTCGTGTTCGGCGTCGGACGCAGCGGCAAGCAGAGCGACGAGTCGACCGGCGGCGATGTGGTCGCGCGGGCCGACCAGGCTTCGTCGCCCACGCCGAGCAGCGAGGCGACCGCCGCGGCCGGCGCGCCGGCCCAGGGTGATATGCGCTTCGCCGAACCGCCACCGGCCGAGCAGCCGGCGCCGGGCGCTGCGCCGGCCGCCGCCGCCACGCCCGCCATCGCCCGAGGCGACGCCGAAGAGGAGAAGGCGGCCGACGAGAGCGGCGACGGCGATGCCAAGGAGGGCGCGCTCAAGGGGCGCGCCAGCACCAGCTCCGCCGGCGGCAAGGGCGACGCGAGCAAGACCGAGCACGCCTCCGACAAGAGCGACCCGAAGGCGAAGAAGGAAGACAGGGAGAAGGAGAAGCGGGCGCCGCTCAGCAAGGAAGGCGGCGGCGGCAAGGATCTGAACGACGTCCTCGATCAGGTGACCGGCGGCGTCGAGGCGCCCGCCAAGGTCGAGGAAGAAGGCCCCAAGAAGCCGAGCAAGAAGGGGCTCGATCGCCGCGACGTCGCCAAGGCGATGAGCGCGGTGCGCTCGCAGGTGATGCGCTGCCGCGACAAGGAGCAGTTCGAGGGAACCGTGAGCGTGAAGTTCCACGTCGCGCCGTCCGGCCAGGTGACCTCGGCGGAGGCGACCGGCAGCAAGGCCGGGACGCCGACCGGTGCGTGTGTGGCGGCGGCAGTCAAGCGCGCCGTGTTCCCGGCCTTCGACGGGGCCCCCACCTCCTTCACGTATCCGTTCCTCCTGGCGGAGTGACGCGCCGGGTCGCACAGGAGGGGCGATTCTTCGAGGACTTTCGCCTCGGCGAGGTCCTGCGCCACCCGACCCCGCGCACCCTGCACGGCGGCGACCTCGCGCTCTACATCGGGCTCACCGGCGACGCCCGGCCGCTCGCCTCGTCCACCGACTTCGCCCAGTCGCTCGGTTTCGAGCGCGAGGTGGCCCACGACCTCCTGGTCTTCCACACCGTGTTCGGCAAGAGCGTCGGCCAGGTCTCGGCCAACGCGGTCGCCAACCTCGGCTACGCCGACGTCCGCTTCCTCCAGCCGGTCTACCCGGGCGACACGCTGCGCGCGGTGAGCGAGGTCATCGGGTTGCGCGAGGCGTCGAACCGCAAGGCCGGAGTCGTCTACGTCACCACCCGCGGCATCAACGGCCGCCACGAGGAAGTGCTGCGCTTCACCCGCTGGGTGCTGGTCGAGAAGCGCGACCCGCAGGCGCCGGTCGGCGAGACCCGGGTGCCGGAGCTGCCCGCCGAGGTGCCGGCCGCCGAGCTCGCGGCGCCGCCGCGCCTCATCCTCGACCGCTGGGACGACGTCAAGTGGGCCACCGGCGGCGACGCGCTGTGGGAGGACTACGCGGTCGGCCAGCGCATCGAGCACCCGGGCGGCATGACGCTCGAGGAGAGCGAGCACGCGATCGCCACCCGGCTCTACCAGAACGGCGCGCGCGTCCACTTCGACGGCCGCCGCATGGCGCAGTCGCGCTTCGGCAAGCGGCTGGTCTACGGCGGCCACGTCGTGAGCGTCGCCTACGCGCTCGCCCACCGCGGCCTCGAGAACGTCATGTGGATGGCGGCCTGGAACGCGGGCACCCACGTCCATCCGACCGCCGCCGGCGACACGCTCTATGCCTGGACCGAGGTCCTCGGCAAGGCCGAGCTGCCGCACGCGCCGCGCCTCGGCGCGCTGCGCCTGCGCCTGGTCGCGGTCGTGAACGAGGACCCCTTCGAGTCTCCCTTCCCGCTCCAGGTCGACCTGGCCAACGGCGGCAAAGGCTACGACCCGCGGGTCGTCCTCGACCTCGACTGGTGGGGCCTGGTCCCGCGCCGCGCCCCGTAGTCAGGCCGGCATGTCCGGGGCGCCGTGCAGGGTCAGCCGCGAGAACAGACGGCCGAGCTCGAGGACCGAGGCGTCGGGCAGCGGGCCGCAGGAGTCGTCGATCGACCAGGAGAAGAGCTGGTAGCTGACCTCGCGGCCCTGCGCTGCGTCGCGGACCAGGATGTCGACATGTGGCTTCTTCGCGCAGGAAGTCGAGCCGCCGGTGAAGCGAGCCGCGGTGAGCGCCTGGGTGAATGCGCGCTCCTCGTCGGCGGACATGCAGCCATCGTGCGACCAGGCGCCCACCTCGATGCGGAAGGCGCCCCCTTCGCGCAGGATGGCGCGGCTGGGGGAGTAGAGGGTGTAGCCGCGCGTGTCGGCGCCGACGCCGTTCGAGAGAGTCTCGAACAGGATGCGGCCGTCGCCGCAGCGGGCGGCGGCCGGACGAGCTGCCTGGGTCGGCTGCTGGTGCGCCGCCGGCGCGGCGGCGGTGCGAGGAGCCGGATCAGCCGAGCAGGCGGCGGCCGCGAGCGCCAGGGCGGCGGCGAGGATGGCATTTTTCATGTCGCATCCATACGCACACCGCCCGTCCCCGATCTGTCACTTCTTCGGCTTCTCGGCCCCGGCGTGGCAGGTCATGCACTTCACCTCCGCCTTGAAGCCATCCGCGCTGCGCGCAGCACAGTTCCGGACTGCCGCAGGCGGCAGTCCTCACTTCGAGGGGAGCCGCTTCGCACGCGCCTTCGGCGCGGCAGCTCCCCTCGAGCTCCCCATCATTTTTTCGGCTTCTCGGCCCCGGCGTGGCAGGTCATGCACTTCACCTCCGCCTTGAAGCCATCCTTCTTCAGCTTGCCGTTGATGGAGCCGACCATCTTCATCATGCCGCGCGCGATGTTCTTCTTGTCGATGTCGTCCTTCTCGAAGGCGTCCATGTCGTGGCAGAAGTCGCACTGGACCCCGAGCGCCTTCGAGATGAGCTTCATGTCCTTCTTGATCTCGGCGGTGTCGGTGCCGGCCGGGTAGACCTTGAGGTTCTTGCCGGGAGCGGCGATGGCGACCGGGCGCGGCGCGAGGAAGGCGGTGGCCCAGGCCAGCCCGGCCAGCGCGAGGACGACGAGGATGGAGCGGATCCTGATCATGGCGCCGGTTCCTCCTTGCCCTTGTGGCAGGTGAAGCAGGTCACCTCGGGCTTCTTCTTGAAGAAGTCGCGGTTGATGCCATCGGTGAGCGCGATCATCTTGCGCGCCGCCAGCTTCTTCTTGTTGGTGTCGGAGGCGAAGTCGCCCTTCACGTGGCAGGCCTCGCACTTGACCCCGAGGCCGCGCGAGACCTGCTTCTTCATGTAGTCGGTGACCTTGTCGGTGCTCCAGGTCTTCGGCAGCGCTTTCAGATTTTTCGGCTTGTCGTCGCCGCCGGCTGCGGCCTCGGCGTCGGCTCCGGGCGGGCTCCCCGCGCCGGCGTCGGCAGCCGCCGCCATCGCGCCGGCGTCGGCTTTCACGCCCGCCGCGGCGGCGGCGTCGGTCGATTTCGCCGCGCCGCCGGTACCGGCTGCGTCCTTCAAGGCGGCCGGGTCGGGCTTGGCGTTGTCCTTCTTGCACGCGGGGGCCGCCGCGCACAGCAAGGCGGCGACCGAGAGAGGAATGCAGAGGCGCGTCACCATCGGGCGCTAGGATAGCGCAGAGGTGCGACTCCGCCCATGAACGCAGCCCTCCACTTCGCGTCGCTCCTGCCGCGGCCAGTCCGCGCGCGCCTGGCCGGCGCCGCGCGCGGCGGCGACATCGATCACGCGCTCTGCCGCGCGTTCGAGGGCGACCTGGCCGCCCTGCTCAACCGCATGCGCAAGGGCGAGCTCGAGGAGCTGGCGCGCGCGATCGGCGCCGCCACCACCGGAGCGGTCGGTGCACTGCGCGCCCGCTTGTGGCGGGCCGGCGCCGCGCTCGAGGCCGGCGGCGAGGCGGAGCTCGGCCGCCCCTGGCAGCCGGTCCCGGCCGTGCTCGGCGGTCGCCTGGTATTGCTCGGGCCGGCGCGCGGCCTGGCGCCGCCCGCCGCTGCGCTGCCGAGGCCGGTGCCGCCGCCTCCTTTTGCGCGCGGGCAGGACGCGCCGCCCTGTCCCATCGAGGAGCCGGACTCCATCGAGGACCTCCTGGCCCGCGCCACCGGTCTCTGCGGCGTCCGGCTCGGCGCGCGCGGCCGCGACAAGGGGGCGTACGGCTCGCGCGTCGCCGCCCTGCTCGGGGTGCGCGAGCGCGGCGCCTCGGAGCCGGACTGGCGCGGCGAGGTCGAGGTCAAGACGGTGCCGGTCGTGCGCGATCCCGGCGGCCTCTGGCGGGTGTCGGAGGACCCGGCGGTGTCGATGGCGGACGTGGTGCCGGAGAGCAAGCTCGGCCGGGTCCTGTGGATCGCGCGAGTGGCCGACGCCGCCGACTCGCCGATCCTCTCCTGGTACTACCAGGAGTGGGACGCGGTGGTGGCCCGCCTGGCGCGCCGCTGCCTGCACACGCGGCCGAAGGGCCCGGCCGGAACGACCAGCCGCGGCTGGTACCTGCACAAGCGCTTCTTCGCCGGCTCCGGGTTCCTGGCCACGCTCAACGGCGCCTGGAGTCCGCCTCCATGCTGAAAGACGCGCTGCGCCTGGTCGGGCCGCCCGGCACCAACAAGGTGATGGCCGGCGAGCTCTCGCGCCTGGTCAAGCGCGGCCTGACCGGCTACCGGCTGCCCGAGCCGGCCAAGGCGGGACCCGGCGCGCTGGTCTATCCCTTCGAGCTGGCGGTCGCCCACCTGGCGGTCTGGTACGCGCGCACGCCGTCGCGCGTCCTGTGGGACCTCTACGAGAGCGAAGCGGCCCGCCTCGAGCCGCTCCACGACGAGATCCTCGCCGCCGCGGTCGCCGACAGCCGCGCCTGGTGCTGGGACGGCGCCTCGTTCAGCATCCGCGCCCGCAACCTCGGCGCCTTCGCCGCCGGCGAGCTCCAGGTGGTCGGGGCGGTGAAGAACGCGCTGGTGGCCGGCGCTGCGTCGCGCGGCCTGCGCCTCTCGGTCGATCCGGATCGCCCGGACATCCTGATCGCGCTGCGCATGCACGACCGCACCCTCACGGTCTCGATCGACCTGGCCGGCCAGGCGATGCACCAGCGCGGCTACCGGCGCGCCGCCGGCGTCGCCCCGCTGCGCGAGAACCTGGCCGCCGCGCTCGTCATGCTGGCCCGCTTCGACCCGCGCCGCGAGATCCTGGTCGATCCGATGGCCGGCTCCGGGACCATCGCGATCGAGGCGGCCCTGATGGGGCGCGGCGAGCCGCTGTGGAAGAACCTGCCGGCCGCCCACCGCCTGCCGGCCTTCGCCGGCTGGCCGGTCATGGGCGAGGCACTGTTCGCCGACACCGAACCGCTGGTCATCGCCAACGAGATCGACACCCCGACCATCGCCGCGGCGCGCGACAACGTGGCAGCTGCCGGGATGTCCGGGCGCGTGGTGGCGCTGCACGGCGACTTCCGCCAGCTCACCGCCGAGCGGATCGCGCGCATCGCCCGCGACAGCGGCAGGGAGGGGCAGGGCGGCGTCATCCTGTCGAACCCACCCTACGGCTCGCGCCTGGAGAAGACGAGCGATGTCGTGTCTCTCTACCGCGACCTCGGCGCCTGGTGCCGCCAGTTTCCCGGCTGGCGCGCCGCCTTCCTGGTCGCCAATCGCGACTTCGATCGCGCTTTCGGCGGCCGGCCTCGCATCGTCAAACCCCTGCCGAACGCCAACCAGCCGGCCCGCTTCTATCTCTACGACATCGGCTCCGGCGACGCGCTATAGTTCAGGTACCGATGTTCGACTGGATCGGTTCTCTCCGGATCCGCGAGCGCTCGTCGGCCCGCGTCGTGCTGTCGCTCTCGCGCACGACGCAGCTCGCCGGGCTCATCCTCGTGGTGATCGGATCCGTGGTGACGGCGCGCGCCTGGCCGGTCTCGGTGTGGCTCGCCTTCCTCCCCGGCCTCCTCGCCCTGTTCGGCGCCCTGCTCGCCACGCTGCGCCGCGAGCTGGTGGTCGACCGCGAGGCCGGCGTCCTCCGCCTCGATCAGAGCGCGTTCGGGCTGGCCAACCGGCAGGTGGTGCCGCTCTTCCACCTGCGGGCCGTGGTGGTCATGGCCCGGCCGCGCGCCGACATCGCCCGCGGCCTGCCGGCGGCGGCGCGCTACATCGCCTACCTCGACCGGCGCGTGGGCGAGGCGATCTTCCTCGACGAGGCCCGCCGCTGCGCCACCCTCTTGCGGATGGCGGAGGCGATCGCCGACGTCGCCGAGCTGCGGCTCGAGTACCAGGCCGAAGAGATCTAGTCGCGCGACTCGCCCTCGGGCGGGCGCGGGGTCGGGGAAGCCGCCGGCGGCCCCGCGTGCTCGTGCGGTACCGACTGCGCCTGCCCGTTGCTCTCGCCCGGCGGCCTTTCGCTGCCCGGCGGCAGATCGGGTCGGTTGCCGCGTCCGCGCCGCCGGCGCCGCCGGCGCCGCCGCTTCTGCCCGTTCGGTCCCGGCGCGCCGTTGCCGCCACCGCCACCACCACCACCGCCGCCCTGCTGCCCCTCGACCGAGAAGAAGTGAACGGGCGCCGACGGATCGAACTGGGCCGCGCCCTGGCCGCCCTCGCCGCCGCGCCGCTTGCGCCGCCGCCGCCGCCGCCGCTTCTTGCCGGCGCCCTCGGCGCCCGGCATGGCGCCGTCCTGCCCCGCCACCGCCGGCGGCACCGGCCCGCCGCCCGGCCGCTGCCCTCCCTGCGGGCGGCCGCCGACCGGCATCCCGCCGCTGGCGACGATCGAGCGGACCGGGCCCGGCCCGCCGGGACGGCCGCCGGGACCGCGGCCGCGGCGGCGGTTCTTGCCGCGCGCTCCGGGCGCGACGTCGTTGGGGGTCGCCGAGGCGACCGGCGTCATGTTGATGCGCATCGGCCCGCGCACGTACTCGACCAGCGGGCCGGAGCCACCGCCTCGTCCGCTCGGCGCGGGCGGCGGCGGCGTGCTGCCTCCTCCGCTCGCCGTCGGGGGCGGCGCGCCGGCCGGACGGACCAGCACCGGCGTGGTGAAGGCCGACTTGGGCGGCAGCGCGGCGCGGCGCTTGCGCCGGCGGCGACGCCGCTTGCGCTTGCCGGCGCCCGCGTCGAGCGCCTCGAGGTCCTGCTTCTTCTTGCGCGGCGGCTTGGGCACCCGCTTGCGGGCCAGGACGGTGATCTCCGAGTCCTCGGGGTCGATCCCCTCCTCGGCCAGCGCCGCCGCGGTCTTGTCGATGGCGAGGTCCTCGTCGTCTTCGTCCTCGTCGTCGTCGTCGTCCTCGTCGTCGTCGTCCTCGTACTCGTCGTCGTCCTCGAACTCGTCGCCTTCCTCGTCCTCGAGCTCGTCTTCCTCCGCGTCGTCCGCGTCTGCCTCGAGCTCCTCGTCGTCGCTTTCCTCGTCCTCGTAACTGGCCGGGCCCGGCGCCGGGACCACCACGGCGCCCGCCGCGCGGCGGTCCGCCTCCTGCTCCGCCATCAGGCGGGCCAGCTCGGCGTCCGCGTCCGGTTCCGGCTCGGGACCCGGCGTCACCGCTGCCGCCGGCACCGGCGCAGCCGCAGCCGCCGCCGGTGTCGACCCGTCGATGCGGATGAGGCGCGCGCGCACCTGACGCCGCTGCCGCGACGCCTGGTCCTCGTCCTCCTGGTCCTCCTCGCGCAGCCGCTGGATGACGCCGTCCTCCAGCATGCTCGCCTCGCGCGCCGCCGCCAGCGCCGCCTCCTTGGAGCGCAGGTCGTTGTCGCAGCGCCCGCACACGGGCGGGTCCTTCTCCCCGAGATAGGACAGGATGACCTGGCTGCGGCAGCCGGGGGTCCTGACGTAGTCGAGCAGCGCGTCCAGCCGCTGCCGGTCGGCGATCCGGCGGGCCTCGTACTGCTTGGCCTTCTCGTTGAGCTCGCGCTCGTCGGGCGGCGGCTCGGTCAACCCGAAGATGCCGCCCTCCTGCTCGACCACGAAGCCCTCGTCCTTGAGGAGCGACAGCACGGTCCGCGTGCGCGGCACGCCGACTCGCGCGCCGAGCGCCAGGTTGGCCAGGGTCGGCGGTTCGCCCTCGTCGTGCTCGCCCCAGGCCTCGAGCGCCTTGTACACCGCGCGCACCTGGCGCCGGGTCGGGTAGGTCCCCTTGAGGAAGAACTCCTGGATCGCGACGTCGTCGGGCGAGAACAGGAGCACGCAGCGGGCCGGCTTGTCGTCGCGGCCGCCGCGCCCGGCCTCCTGGGCGTACTGCTCCAGCGAGCCGGGCACGTGGTAGTGCATCACGTAGCGGATGTCGCGCTTGTCGACCCCGAGCCCGAACGCGTTGGTCGCGATCATGACGAGCTCGCTCTTGGGCGCCATGAAGCGCGCCTGCTCCTCGTCGCGCTCGTTCTTGTTCAGCCGCCCGTGGTAGCGGGCCACCGGGATGCCGTGGCGCGCCAGCGACTCGGTCAGCTCCTCCACCTTCTTGACGGTGGCGCAGTAGACGATGCCGGGGCGCGGCAGCTTCTTGAGCAGGGTGACCAGCGTGCGGTTCTTGTCGTCGTCGCCCGGCGACGCGATGACCTCGTAGTGGAGGTTCGGCCGGTCGAAGGTGGTGGAGACGATCTCGACCTCGCCGCCGGGCCGCGGCATCCCGAGCTGGTGGAGGATGTCCTCGCGCACGTGCGGCGGCGCGGTGGCGGTGGTGCCGAGCACCGGCGGCCGGCCCAGGTCCTCGAGCGCCTTGCGGATGACCAGGTAGGAGGGGCGGAAGTCGTGGCCCCACTGCGACACGCAGTGCGCCTCGTCGACCACGAAGAGAGACACGCCGACCTCGCTCGCCCCCTCCTTGAGGAAGGCGCGGAAGTCGGGGTCGGCCATCCGCTCCGGCGTGGTGAGCAGGAGCTTGCCGCCGGGAGAGCGGACCAGCGCCTCCATCTCGCGCTTCTGCCTGACGGTCAGGGTCGAATCGACCCGGCAGACCGCCACCCCGAGCGCCTTCATCTTGTCGAGCTGATCCTTGATGAGGGCGATGAGCGGCGAGACCACCACGGTGAGCCCGGGCAGGACCAGCGAGGGCAGCTGGTAGAGCAGCGACTTTCCGCTCCCGGTCGGCATCACCGCCAGGACGTCGCGCCCGGCCAGGATGTGCTCGAGCGCCTCGGGCTGCCCGGGCCGCAGGCTCTTGATGCCCATCCGCTGGCGGCCGATGTCGACCAGCTCGCGCAGCCGCTCCGAGTAGCCTTGCTCGCTCTTGCGCACCCGCGGCGCCGGCTTCGCGCTCGGCGCGGGCTCCGGCGGCGGCGGCGGTGGAGCCGGCGCGACCACCTCGACCTCCACCCGGGCGGCGCCGTCGTCGGCCGTCGAGGTGCGCTTCCGTGCGCGCTTCGGCTTCTCGGCGGCCGCCGGTTCGTCGGCGTCGGCCTTGCGCGCGCGCGCAGCTGGCGAAGCGGCGCGGGCGCGAACCGTCCCGCGCGCCGGCGGCTTTGCTTTGCTCGGTGGCGCGGCAGAAGTCTTCTTGCTCCTGCCCTCGCCCGAGCCCTTTCCAGTTTTCTTGGTGGTCACGACTGCGGTGTGTCTCGTTCCACAGCTTGCTGGCGCCTCCGCAGCGCGCGTGGGCCACGGAGCGGGAAACAGATACCAGTCGTAGCGAGTCTCGAGGCGCCGTGCCCCAGGGTCTCCGAAGTGCCGCTCTCGGCTCTCCTGGTAGACCGCTACTCGGCGAGTCTCTACCACTCTAGCACGACGGTGCGCTAGCCGTCTTTTTCAACTTTCTCGACACAGCTGTTGTACTCGTCTCTTTTTGCTTCAGTTCCGAACACTTGACCTTTCTTCGCCGAGAGCAATCGGCTACAAAGTGACTGCATGACTGCACCTCGCCCGGTGCTCGAGGCGGAGAACCGCCTGGTCCGTTTCAACGGCGAGCGCGACGCCATCCTCGAGGTCGTCGAACGCCGGGTCACCGGCGCCTACCTGGCGGCGGCCGAGCGGAGCCCCGACGCCTCACTCGAGTACGTCCTGAACGACGTCGCCTACGCCGAGATCCAGCGCTACGAGGCCTCGGGGGGCCAGAGAGGGAAGAAGTCGCTCGGCCGCTGGCGCGACCTGGCGAGCCGCCTCGGCCGGATGAGCGAGGCGGAGAAGCGGGCCGAGCTGGAGAAGCTGGTCGCTCACTACGCCCGCGACGTGGTCGGCAACTTCAATCCGCGGGTCTACCGGTTCGCCAACGACATCCTGCCTCCTGTCATGTCGGTCCTGTTCTCGCCGGTGTCGAGCCTCAAGGAGGGGCTGGCCGCCTTCGACTCGATGTCGCGCCGCATCCAGATCGACGGAGAGCTCGAGGCGGTCCGCACCGCCTGCGACCGCGGGACGCTGGTGGTGACGCCGACCCACAGCTCGAACATGGATTCGATCGTGCTCGGGTTCGCGCTCCGGGTCGCCCAGCTGCCGCCCTGCACCTACGGCGCCGGCAAGAACCTGTTCTCGAACCCCTTCATCAGCTACTTCATGCACAACCTGGGGGCCTACCGGGTCGATCGCCGGCTCAAGTTCGCCCTCTACAAGGACGTCCTCAAGGAGTACTCGACGGCGCTGCTCGAGCGCGGCTTCCACTCGCTGTTCTTCCCCGGCGGGACGCGCTGCCGGTCGAACGTGGTCGAGAGCCACCTCAAGCTGGGCCTGCTCGGCACCGGGCTGGCGGCCTACCGCAACAATCTCATGAACGCGCTCCCGCACCGGCGGATCTACGTGGTGCCGGCGACCATCAACTACCGCCTGGTCCTCGAGGCGGAGACCCTGATGGAGGACTACCTGGCCGAGACCGGCAAGTCCCGCTACATCATCGAGGACGACGAGTTCTCCCGGCTGGGGCGGATCGTCGAGTTCGTCAGGAAGATCCTGGTTCACGAGGGGTCGGTGGTGGTGCGCTTCGGCCGCCCGCTCGACGTCTTCGGCAACGACGTGGACGACCGCGGCGAGTCCATCGATGCGCGCGGCCGCGAGATCGACCCGGCGACCTACCTGACCGGCGAGGGCGGCGCGGTGACGGTCGATCACCAGCGAGAGTCGGTCTATACCCGGCAGCTCGGGGCGCGCATCGCCGGCGAGTTCCGCCGCGAGACCGTGCTCCTCTCGAGTCACCTGGTGTGCCGCGCGGTCTACGACGCGGTGGTGGAGCGGACCGGCACGCCTGACGTCTACCGCCTGCTCCGGTTGCCGACCTCGGCGGTGTCGGTGCCGCTCGAGGACGTCGCCGGCCGCGTCGACCGGCTGCGCGCCGCGGTGGCCGCGCACCCGGAGCTCGGCGTGGTCGACGACCGCGTGCGCGCCATGCCGGCGCGCGAGGTGATGGACGACGCCATCCGCGCGCTCACCAGCTATCACACCAAGCCGGTGGTGCAGCTGGCCGGCGAGCGGCTGCAGGTCGGGGCGATGAAGCTGCTCTACTACTACCGGAACCGCACTGCCCACGTCCCGGCGAGCGGGGAGCCGTCGTGAGGGCCCTGGGTGTGGTCGGCGCCGGCGGTTTCGGCACCGCGCTGGCCTCGGTGGTGGCGCGCGGCGGACACCCGGTGGTCCTGTGGTCGACCAGCCCGGACGTGGTCGAGGAGATCAACCGCGAGCGCAGCAACCGCGCCCGGCTGCCCGGCGTCGAGCTGGCGCCGTCCCTGCGCGCGACCGGCGATGCGCGCGAGCTGGCCGAGCAGGCGCGGCTCATCGTGGTCGCGGTGTCGTCGACCGACGTGCGCGACCGGGCAAGGCGTCTCGGCGGCGTGCTCGACGGGCGCCACATGCTGGTCCACGCCATCGGCGCGGCCGCCGGCCCCGACGACGCCCGGGTGAGCGAGGTCCTGGCCGCCGAGACCTCGGTCCGCCGGCTGGGCAGCCTGGCTGGTCCGGCGCTGCCGGCCGACCTGACCGCGGGCCGGTTCGCCGCCATGGTCTGCGCCTCCCCCTTCGACGAGGTCACCGCCGAGGCGCGGCGGTTTCTCAACCTGCCGCCGTCGCTCCGGCTCTACACCAGCCGCGATCTGCTCGGGGTGGAGGCGTCCGCCTCGCTGTCGGGCGCCTACACCGTGGCGATCGGGATGGCCGACAGCCTCGAGATGGGGCCGGGGCCGCGCGCGGTCCTGCTCACCCGGGTGGTGGCGGAGGGGCAGCGGCTGGTGGCGGCGATGGGCGGCGAGCCGAAGACCTTCGCCGGCCTCGCCGGGCTCGGCAACCTCCTGGTCAGGACCTCGGCGCAGGGCGGCGAGAACGCGCCCGGCTACCAGTTCGGCCGCGCGCTCGGGCGCGGCCAGCGGCCGGAGTCGGGGGCGCGGCTGCCCGATGCGGTGCGGGCGGCGGGCGCCGGCGCGCGTCTGGCCCGGCGGCTCCGGCAGCGGGCGCCCATCCTCGAGGCGGTCTCGCGCGTGCTGGACGGCGAGCTCGACGCGCGCGGCGCGGCGGCCCTGCTGTCGGACACGGTGGCGCTGGAGGAGTGATGCGCCTCGCGCTCTCGCTCCTGCTGCTCGCGCTGGTGGCGTGCGGCGGATCGCGGGCGCAGGGCGGCGCGGGCACGGGGGGAGAGACGCCGGCACCCGGGCGGCGCATCGCGATCTACTCGGAGGGCGGCGCCATCGTGGTCGACCGGCGCTGGATCGAGGTGCCGGCGGGCGACAGCCGGATCGAGCTCGGCGACCTCGCGGCCACCATCGTGCCGGCCTCGCTCACCATGCGCGCGATCGGCGCGCCGGGCGCGCTCGAGGTCCGCGAGCGCACGTTCGATCCCGGGCTGGCGCGCGCGCCGGCGGCGGCCGAGGCGGTCCTGGCCGATTCGATCGGCCACCAGGTCGAGATCCAGCGCCGGGGGGTCGTGCTGCGCGGCCGGCTGGCCGCCGTGCGCGGCGGAGAGATCGTGATCCAGCAGGGCGGCTCCATGCGCACGGTGCCCTGGCGCGACGCCGACGCGGTCGCGGTGGGCGGCCGGCGCCGGGGCGGCCGGCCCGGACTGGTCGCCCGGGTCTCGGCGCGGCGGGCCGGGCGCCACCTGATCGAGCTGGTCTACGCCGCCGACGGCCTGTCGTTCGCCGCCAGCTACGCCATCCGCCTGCACGGCAGCACCGCCGAGGTTCGCCCGGCGGCCGAGGTGCACAACGCCAGCGGCCTCGACCTCGGCGGCGCGCGCCTGGCGCTCTACTCGGGGCGGCTCGGCGCCAGCGCCGACGCCGAGCGGCCGGTCGCCTTCTGGACCGGCGCCGCGCTGCTGGCGGCCGAGCCGGGCCGCGCCGAGGCCCGCCAGCTCGCCTTCGCGCCGGCGCGGGTCGCCGCCCGCATGCAGTCGGTCTACCAGGGGGCGCTGCCCGACGGAGCCAACCCGCCGACCGAGCCGGCCTACGGCACCACCATGCAGCAGGCCGTCACCCGCCACCTCGTGCTCGGCGCCGGCGCCGGGCTTCCCGCGGTCCTGCCGCCCGGCGACGCGCTCGTCGAGATCGAGGACGGTGCGGCCGGACCCGAGCGGCTGCCGACCCGCCTGGCCGAGCGGGTGGTCGCCGGCGGCGAGGCCGGCTTCGAGCTCGACGCCGAGCGCCTGCTCCTGGGCGACCGGCGCCAGGTGCGCGTCGACAAGGCGCCGGACGGCCGCCAGCTCACCGAGGCCTACGAGCTCACCGTCCGCAACACCGGCCCGGCACCCGCCCGCGTCCGCATCATCGAGCCGCTCACCCGCTCGCGCCGCGTCACCATCGTCCGCACCGACCCGCCGCCCGACCGCCGGCGCGACCGCAAGCTCGAGTGGCTGGTCACCGTCCCGCCGCGCGGCGAAGCCAAGGTCACCTACGAAGCGACCTACCGCTTCTGATTGGATTTCCCCTAGGTGCGGACGAAGAGACAGACGTTCTTGCGGACGCCGGTCTTGGCGCCCTTGTGCAGGACCCGCCAGATGTGGCGCAGCCGCTCGTCCTTCACCTCGACCTCGTCGTCGTCGTCCTCGAACAGGTCCGAGCCCTCGTCGTCGTCCTCCTCGTCGAGCTCGGCCTCTTCTTCCTCCTCCTCCTCGTCCTCCTCCTCCTCGACGAAGAAGTCCTCCTTCAGGCTCTCGAGCACCAGGATGAGGGCGTGGAGCGAGCCGACCCGCACGCCGTCCACCTCGAGCACGTCCTCGAAGTCGATGGGCAGGTAGACCTCGGCCGACGCGTCGTTGGCGTCGAGCCGGTCGAAGAAGTCGGTCAGGACGTCGTCGTCGATGTCGCGATCGATGACGACCGCGTCGGCGTGGTCGTCGGCCGGCAGCGGTGGAGCGCCGACCTCGGACAGCGCCTTGCGGACCGCCTTGATCTGATCGACTTCGAGATGTTCCGAGAGACTTCCGAGCTCAAGGGTTGCCATGGGTTCACTCGAGAAGGGCGATCTAATCAGAGGCGAGGGTCTTGTCAAAGTGTCCGGCGCCTTTGCGGCAGGGTACGATCGCCGCCAGCCGATGCTCCCCAGCGCGCACGCAGAACGCGCCTCGCACCTGAGAGACCGGATCGACCGCCGTCGGACGTGGATTCGCGATGTTCTGAGCGCGGGGACATCCGGAACCGCCGCCTGCGCCGCGCTGTCCGACGAGTACGACGACCTCGTCGCCGAGCTGTGGCGCGATGCACAGCCACGCCTCGGCGACACTGTCTGGCGCGAGATGTGCTTGGTCGCCACCGGCGGCTGGGGCCGGCGGGAGGTCTGTCCTCATTCTGACATCGACTTCGTCCTGCTGGCCCCCCCCAAGCTGGCGGCCGCCGCGCGCTCGGCCGCCGACGAGCTCCTCTACCCGCTGTGGGACGCCGGCCTGCGGGTCGGCCACGCGGTCCGCCACGTCGCCGCCACCGCCGACCTCGCCCGCGGCGATCTGGCGACCGCCACCGCGCTGCTCGACGCGCGCCGGGTGATCGGCAGCCGGACGCTGTTCGACGAGCTGGTCGGCGCGACCCGGCGGGCCGTGGCGCCGGGCGGCAACCCGAACGCGTTCGTCGCCATGCTCGCCGCCGAGAGGGAGAAGCGCCACGATCGCTTCGGCGATTCGCTGTACCTCCTCGAGCCCAACCTCAAGCAGGGGATCGGCGCGCTGCGCGATCTCGCCACCGCCATCTGGGCAGCGCGCGCCCGCTGGTCGGTCGCCGGGCTCGGCGAGCTGGTCAGGGAGGGCAACCTGTCGGCGCGCCAGGCGGCGATCCTCGGCGAGGCGCTCGACTTCCTCCTCCGCCTCCGCTCGCTGGCCCAGCTCCACGCCGGGCGCGCCACCGATCAGCTCACCTTCGAGATCCAGGAGGCGGTGGCCCCGCTCATCTATCCGGACGCGACGCCGCCTCCCGGGGACATCCGCCCGGCGGTGGCGCCGGCGGTCGAGGCGCTCATGCGCCGCTACTACCTGCACGCGCGCGCGGTGGTGCGGGTCGCCGATCGCCTGCTCGAGGCGGCGCGGGTGCCGGACCGGAGGAGGCCGCGCATCCGCTCGGTCGACTCGAGCTTCCTCCTGTGGAACGGGAAGCTGGCGGCGACCGACCCGGCGGTGTTCCGCGACCAGCCGGCCGAGATGGTGCGCCTGTTCCGGGTCGCGCTCGCCGTCGAGGTGCCGATCTATCGCCACACCATCGAGCTGGTCGAGGAGAACCTGGCGGTCGGCGCCAGCCGGCTCACCGGCGATCCGGTGGCCTCACGCCACTTCCTCGATGCGCTGATCGATCTGCGCGACGACCGCCAGCCCTCGCTGCTCGAGGAGATGCACCAGGCCGGGGTCCTGAACGCGCTCATGCCCGAGTTCGCCCCCTGCACCTGCCGCGTCCAGCACGACCTCTATCACGTCTACACGGTCGACCAGCACCAGCTCTACGCGGTGGCCATGCTGAAGCGCACCATGCGCGGCGAGCTGGCGGCCGAGGCGCCGCTCGCCACCGAGGTCGCCAGGGCGATCGGCCCCAGCGTGCCGCTCTTCCTCGGCACGCTGCTCCACGACTGCGGCAAGCCGCTGGGCAAGGGACACGCCGAGAAGGGCGCGCTCCTGGCCGGAACCATCGCGCGCCGGCTCGGCATGAGCCCGGCCGAAAGCGACCGCACCGAGATGCTGGTCCGCCAGCACCTGACCATGTCGCACCTGTCGCAGCGGCGCGACCTCAACGACCCGGACGTCATCCAGCGCTTCGCCGAGCGGATCGGCCACGGCGACGAGCGCGCCCTCGGCGAGCTCTACCTCCTCACCCGCTGCGACACCGCGATGACCTCGCCCGGCAACCTCAGCGCCTGGAAGGACCAGCTCTTGGGCGAGCTCTTCACGCGCACGCGCGAGCTCTTCCGCGGCGCGGCGGCCGACGCCGGGGCGGCGAGCGTGTCGGCTCCGGTCCGCCAGCGGGTGCGCAGCCTGCTGCCGCCCGGCGCGACCGAGCTGGCCGAGCTGGCCGACCGGCTCGACGACCGGACCGTGCTCGCGCTCAGCCCGCGGCAGATCGCGCGCCACCTGGTCCTGGCCGCCCGGCGGCGCGAGGCGGCCGCGCCGGTCGACATCGAGGTGACCCCGTACCCGCTCAAGGGGCACACCGAGGTGGCGGTGGTGGCCGACGACAGCCTCGGCCTGCTCAGCCACATCGCCGGCGTGCTCGCCGCCCACCGGGTCAGCATCGACGCCGCGGTGGTCAGCACGGTGGACGACCTCGCGCTCGACCTCTTCTACGTGCGCGATCCCTACGGCAAGGTCATCGGCGCCGACGACACCCGCTGGGAGCTCATCCGGCGCGACCTCGGCGGGGTGCTGTCCGCCACCGGCGAGACCTCGACCGCGGTCATCGACCTCCTGGCGCGCCGGCGCAAGGGCTCCACCCTCAAGCGCTTCACCCCGGCGGTGCCGACCACCGTGAACGTGGTCGACGACGCGTCGCAGGACTTCACCGTGGTCGAGGTGCATTGCCGCGACGAGGTCGGCCTGCTCCACACCATCACCCGCACCATGACCGACCTCGGTCTCGACATCCACCTCGCCAAGGTGTCCACCGAGGGGGAGAAGGCGGCGGACGCCTTCTACGTCACCGATCGCGCCGGCGGCGGCAAGCTGCGCGATCCGGCGCGCATCGCCGAGCTCGAGGCGGCGCTCTTGCAGGCGCTCAGCGCAGACCCGTCATGAGCGCGGTCGATGCGCCGCCCGGGATCGCGTTCGCCGGCGTGGCGGCGGGCGAGTTCGTCGCCCGGCGGCGGCCGCGCCGCCTGGCCGGGCGGGTCATGCTGCTGGTGCTGGTGACCGGGGCGGTGACGCTGGCCATCGGCGTCCGCCGCGCGCCCAGCGCCTCGGCCGAGCTGCTCCTGGCGGTTCCGCTGGTCTGCTGGAGCGTGGCCGGGGTCGGCTACGCGGTGCGCCGCGCCCGCCTGCGCATCGATCGCGATGGGGTCAGGTGGGGGTGGAACGACATCGGATTTCGCGTCACCCGCGACCGGATGGAGCGCATCGATCTCTACCGCGACGCCATCGCGGTCCGGCAACGCCGGGGTTCCACCTGGTACCTGTCCGGCCACGACTGGGACCTGTTCCAGCGCATGCCCGGGGTGCTGCGCCGAGCCGGCCTGCCGGTCGAGACGCACGAGCGCCGCGCCCCCGTGGGGGCGCGCCTGCAGAGCTACGGGATCGTGCTGGATCTGCTCCTCCTGGCGGACGCCGCCGCATCGGTGTTCGCCCTCGGGGTCGCCCTCGGCCTGTAGTAACATCCCTGGCTGGCCGTGCCGGCCGCATCATGAAGGCACTCGCCCTCCTCCTCGCCGCGGCAACCACGCTGGTCTCCGGCTGCCTGCTCGACATCGACTTCGACGGCACGAAGTTCAGCTGCGATGACGGGAAGTGCCCCGACGGCTTCAGCTGCGTCGAGTCGACCTGCGTCGCCCAGAGCGCCGGCAACGACGGCGGCCCCGGCGCCGACGCCAGGGGACAGGCCGACGCCGCGGCGCCCGACGGCGGCGCACTGGCAACCTGCGACGAGCAGTTCGGCGGCGCCCTGTCGTACATGCTGTGCACCGAAGAGCCGACCACCTGCGAGTTCTTCGTCCACACCGACGTGGCCACGGCGTGCATGGACATCTGCCCGCTCTACGGCGGCGCCGAGTGCGTGAACTCCTTCGACGCCACCGAAGGGACCGAGTGCACGCGCGAGGAAGAGGGCCTGTGCACGGCGCTCCACACCGGCCAGCTCTGCATCTGCTCGAGGGGGTGAACGATCTGCGTATGCGCGCGCTGACCGCCGCGGCCGTGCTCCCCCTGCTGGTGGCCGGCTGTCTCGAGGCGCCGCCCCAGTCGTCGGCGCCGCCGCCGCCGCCGCCCGATGCCGACATCGACGGCGACGCAGGCACCGTGGCGCTCTGTGAAGCGTTCTTCGGCACGGCCCCCGACTACCTCCTGTGCGGCTGGGACGAGATCTCGTGCACCTTCTATCTGAGACTGCGCGACGGCATCGACTTCACCTGCGTCGAGGCGTGCGCGGAGTTCGGCACCGAGTGCCTGGACGGCTACGCCGATACCGATCAGGACGACCACTGCGAGATCGACACGCACGACGGCTGTGGCGGCGAGCACGAGGATCAGATCTGTGTTTGCCTGCTCCCCCAGACCTGATCGCGCCGGGAGCGGGTAAGATGCGCCGGCGGTGAGCGAGGGCGAGATCCAGCGATCCGAGGAGGAGCGCCACATCCTGGTGATGGTGAAGTGGCTGCTCTACCTCGTCTTCGTGGTGGTCGCCTATCTCATCGTGCGTGTGCTCGGCCCGGTCTTGACCCCGGTCCTGGCCGCCGCCGGGGTCGCCTACCTGCTCGACGGCGCGGTCGATCGGCTGGCGTCGCGCGGGTGGAACCGCACGGCGGTGGTGGGCGGCTTGCTCTTCGGGTTCCTCGCCCTGATCGCCGCGCTCGTGGTCCTGGTCGCGCCGCTGGTGGTGAAGGAGATCGAGGTCTTCATCGCCGCGCTGCCCGGGCTGGTCGAGCGCACCGCCCACTGGCTGGCCAGCGATTTCGGCATCGAGCTGCCGAGCGACTGGAAGGCGTTCCTCGAGGGGGAACAGGTCCGCTCCTTCCTCGAGAGCGCGGCGCTGCCGGCGTCGAAGATCGCGGCGGCGGCGCTCGGCGGTGCGCTCGGCTTCCTCGGCTGGCTGGCCGAGCTCCTCCTGGTCCCGGTCTTCGCCTTCTACTTCCTGGTCGACTGGGACCACATGGTCGCCCGGGTGCACGCGTTCTTCCCGCCGCGCCACCGGGCGCGGGTGGCCGAGATCGCCGGCGAGATCGACGCGGCGGTGTCGAGCTGGATCCGCGGCCAGCTCACCGTGATGGCGGTGCTCGCCGCGCTCTACGCCACGGCGTTCAAGATCGTCGGGCTGCACCTCGGCATCACCATCGGCGTGGTGGTCGGCCTGCTCACGGTCATCCCGTTCCTCGGCACCTTCGTCGGCGCCGGACTCGCGATCCTCATGGTGCTGCTCGACTGGCAGGGTGCCGGTCAGCTGGCCGCGGTCGGCGCCATCTTCCTCGTCCTCCACCTGCTCGAGGCGGCCGTCCTGACCCCGCGCCTGGTCGGCAAGCGGGTCGGGCTGGGCGAGGTCGGCGCGCTCTTCGCCGTGCTGGCCGGCGGCCAGCTGCTCGGCTTCGCCGGCGTCCTCCTAGCCGTCCCGCTCGCCGCCAGCGTCGCGGTGCTGATCCGCCGCGCGGTGCGCTACTACGAGGCCACCCCGTTCTTCACCGAAGGCGCCGAGCTGGTCCCGGCCCCGGCGCCCGCCGGGCGGCGCACGCGACCGCTCACCTCGCAGCCGCCGCCGGTCGCCGGGCGCCCAGTGCTCGATCCCATGCGCCCGGCCGAGCCCCGTCCCGATCCCGATTCCGATCCCGATCCCGATTCCGATCCCGATCCCGATCCCGATCCCGATCCCGATCGCCCGGTTCGCGCGATCCCTCCGAGGAAACGTCATGAGTGAATCCGAAGTCCATGTCTCCCTCGCGGACGACGTCCGCTGGATCGAGCTCCGGCGCCCCGAGTCGCGCAACGGCCTCACGGTCGAGACGAACCTCGCCATCATCGCCGCGCTCGCCGAGCCGGGCGCCCGCGTCGCGGTGATCGCCGGCTCGGGCGGCCACTTCTGCTCCGGCCTCGACCTCAAGTACGCCATGCGGATGGGGCCCGGCCTGGCGCAGAACGCCGAGAGCAACATGCGCGACGCCTTCCACGGCCTCATTCGCGCCATCCGCAACTTCGAGGGCCCGGTGGTCGCCGCGGTCGACGGCCCGGCGGTCGGTTTCGGCTGCGACATGGCCCTCGCCTGCGATCTTCGCCTGGTCAGCGAGCGGGCCCGCTTCGGCGAGGTCTTCGTCAAGCGGGGCCTGATGCCGGACGGCGGCGCCACCTGGTCGCTCCCCCGCCTGGTCGGCGTCGGCCGCGCGCTCGAGCTGATGCTCACCGGCGATCCGGTCGAGCCCGCCGAGGCGGTCCGCATCGGCCTGGCCAACCGGCTCCTCGCCACCGCCGACTTCGAGGCGGCCGCCCGCGCCTTCGCCGCCCGCCTGGCCAAGGGACCGCCCATCCCCTACCGCCACATCAAGCAGGCGGTCTACGCCGGGCTCGACTCCGACCTCGCCGCCGCGCTCGACCGCGAGGCGGCCGGTCAGCTCGAGTGTTTGAAATCGGCAGATTTCATGGAGGGCGCCGCCGCCTTCCTGCAGAAGCGCGAGCCGAGCTTCCGGGGCAAGTAGTAACCGACCTCCCGACCGTGACCGAGCTTGCCCTCGAGCGGCGGACGAGCGAGCATCGATCCGGGGGTGTGACCATCGAGTGGCGGACGAGACCGGTTCTGGCCGCGGCGCTGGTCGTGGCGAGCGCGTGCGGGCCGCGGGCGACGCGACCGGCGGGGGCAGACCGCCCGTTCGCCAAGGTCGCGCTGGTCTCGGTGGCGGCGCCGGGGGTGAAGGCCGCGGAGCTGAACTCGTTCCGGGGCGCGCTGGGCAGGGAGCTGGCGCTGTTTCCGGTGGCGACCGCGGAGATCGCAGCGAACCTGGTGGAGTGCGGCACGGATCCGTGTCTCGGGGTGGCGGCGGCGCGCCAGCGAGCGAACGCGGGCGTGCGGGTGTCGCTGGCGCGGACCGCCGAGCGGACACTGTCGGCGACGGTCCACTGCGTATCGCCGGCCGGGCACGTGGTGTGCGGCGGCGTGGTGGTGGAGGCGAGCCCGCCCGAGCTCGGGCGCGCCGTCGCCCAGCTCATCGCGACCCGCGGCGAGTTGCCGCAAGTCAGGCTGCGGCAACCGCTGGCGGTGGCGGCGACGGCGGGTGACGGTAGCTCGCGGTCGGAGGCGCGCGCGCTGGGGGCGGCGGTGTCGCGCGAGCTCGCGCTGCGAGGGATCACGGTGACGGCGGCTGACGGCAGCGGCGCAGGCGAGCTGCCGCGAGCGCTGGTTCGCCTGCGGCTGCGCGACGACGAGGGGTTGCGGATCGTCGAGATCGAGTACGTGATCGGCGACGGGCGGACGGTCGAGCGGCACCGCCTCGGTACCTACGACGCGCCCGAGCGGCTGGCGCCGCTGGTGGTGAGCCGGCTGGTGGCGGTGCCGGAGCCGCCGCCGGCTCCGCGCCAGCCCGCCAGCAATGCGGAGGTCACCATCAGCGCGCTGGACGCCGCCGGCGAGACGGCGCAGGCGATCGCGCAGGCGGTGAACGTGCTCAGGATGCTCTTGTGCGTGGCGGCGCTCGGGTGCAGGTGATCCGCCTGGTGGCGGTCGCCGCCGTCGCGAGCGGATGCATCGTGACGCCGGCGGTCGAGTGTCCGCGCACGGGTCGGGTGCAGAGGATCGTCATCGCGCAGCCGCGTTTCGTGGGGATGGAGGCGCGCGAGGCGCGTGGCATGCGAGCCCTGCTCCGCGCCAAGCTGCGAGAGGCGGACGTCGTCGTGCGCGAGCCGAAAGAGGCCGAGGGTGCGGTCCCCTGTCGCGAGGCATCGTGCGCGCCGCAGCTGGTGCGCGCCGACAGCGCCGATGCGGCGCTCTTGGTCCGTCTGGTGCGCGTCGCCCGCGGCTTCCTGGCCGAGCTCACGCTGGTGGACGCCACCGGCCAGGTCCTCGCCCTGCGCCGCTTCCCGGTCGCCGAGCGTTCGCAGACCGAGATGGAGGCCATCGTCGAAGACCTGCTGGTGCGCGCGCGCGAGCCGCAGCGCGTTTCGCCGCCACCGGGCGCGCCGCCGCGCTTCGATCGCTGGTACACCCTCCAGGGCAACGCTGCCGTGCAGATCGGCGGTGCCGACGCCGACTACGGCGGGGTGGTCTATCTCGGCTGGACGCGCGGCTCGCTCGACCCCGATCGCGATCGCCCGGCCATCGAGCAGTCGCCGTTCTGGGGCGTGGGGCTCGAGCTGCTGGCCAGCGCGTGCACCAGCGGGGAGGATGCCTGCCCTGGCCGCACCTCGCTCGGGCCGGCGGTCCGCGCCGGGATCGCCTGGGTGCAGCTGCCGCAGTCCCTCGCGCACATCTACGTCCAGGTGTCCGGCCTCCTCGCCCACCAGCACGGCCGCGAGGCCGGGATCCAGGGCGCGGGGGTCCGCGGCTCGGCTGGCTACAGCCTGCTCCCCCTGGCTGTCATCGGCGGCAACAGCTCGGACGCCCACATGCTGCTCCTGCTCCTGACCCACATCGAGGCCTCGTTCGAGGTCTACCGCCCGTCCGGCGGTTCGTTCGCCAGCGGCGTTGGCATCGCGTTCGGCTTCGGCTTCTGAGCCCCGAGCCCCCCGCCCGAGGCAGCGTCGCCGATCCAGTACGTCATGCGGATGGGGCAGCTCCGATCAGGGTGCCTCGGCACAGAATCCGTCCGGTGCCACATCGGCGACGGGAAAATCCGGGTCGCCGATGCAGCCGTGCGGATCGGGACAGTCATCACTGTCGCAGCAGCCGATGAGGCAAGCGAAGTACGGTTCGGCTTCGCGATCGACGTTCGCATTCACGCACTGGTACGGGGCCGGGCACAGGTCAGCCGGACCCGAGCACGGCATGAAATAGGGATCGAGCGATGCGCCGCTCTCGTCCGCGCATTCGACTCCGTCCCCACTGCCAGTCGCTTCGTCGTCCCCGCAGCCAGAAACGAGCATCAACACCGAACCGAGAACCAGCGCGGTCAGGTGGGCTCGCAGAACCCGGCGAAAGAGGCTCTTCACGGGTGGATAGGGAGATTCGGGAGATCTCTGGGTTCAGAACCAGAAAAAGCTCCCCCTCTCTCCCTCTCCCTGTGAAATCTGCTGGTGCTGGTGCTGGTGCGCGTCAGATGCGCTCGCAGAACTCGATGCGGCGGGGCACCTTGTAGGGCGCCAGGTTTCGCGCGCAGTGGTCGATGATCTCCTCGGCCTCGCAGTGCGAGGTGGCGACCACGCGGGCGACCACCATGGAGCCGGCGAAGGGATCCGACTCGAGGCGGGCCTGCGCGGCCTTCACCTTGGGGAAGGCCTCGAGACAGCCCTCGACCTCGCCGAGCGCGACCCGCTTGCCCTCGATCTTGACGACGTCGTCCTCGCGGCCGGTCAGGTAGAGGCGGCCGGAGCGGTCGAGCTTGCCGAGATCGCCGGTCCTGAACCAGCCGCCCTCGTCGCTCTCGCCGATGGCGATGTCGACCGGCTTGCCCTTGCCCTTGCCTTCCTGCTTGAAGGGGCCGATCGAGCGGGGCGAGAGCGCCGCGCTCTTGATCCAGATGCCGCCCTGCTTGGCGGTCTTGTCGGCCTTCTTGCCCTTACCGGGCGCGGAGAAGCGGACGTCGACCCCATCGAGCGGCTTGCCGACCGAGTCCGGGTTCTTTCCCGGGGTGTCGAGCGCGATGATCCCGGTCTCGGTGGTGTGATAGCAGGAGATGAGGCGCACGCCGTACTCGTCGACCATCGCCTGGGCGACGTCGGCCTCGAGCTTGGAGCCGCCGGACAGGAAGCGAGCGTTCTTGACCTTGAGGGCCTTGGCGGTCGGCAGCTTGACCAGCTCGCGGTACATGCTGGGCGTGCCGGGCAGGATGTCGATGGTGTGATCGCGCAGGAGCTTGGCCACCCGGCGGGCGGAGATCTCCTCCTCGAGGAACATGGTCGCGCCGGTGCGCAGGACGGGCAAGAGGCCCAGGTCCCAGCCGTAGGCGTGATAGAGCGGCACGGCGACCAGGACGCGCGACTCGGTGTCGACCTCGAGGTTGGCGACCGCGGTGTCCGCCGTCGCCTCGATGTTGCCAGCGGTGCGCAGGACGCCCTTCGGATCACCGAGCGAGTCGGCGGTGAAGAGGACCGCGTGCGACTTCACGCCGAAGTCGGGGTTGTTCTTCTTGAAGACGCTACAGGTCAGCAGCGTGCCCTGCAGGCGCCGGCGGATCTCGGGCGACTCCTCGCCCGGCGCGACCGGGATGATGGGGGCGGGCAGCTTGGGGCGCGGCTCCTCACCGGGGCCGAGCGGGGCGCCGCCCGACTGTTCGCTGCCGCGAGGCCGGGTGACCAGCGCGCGCAGCGGCGCGGCCGCCATGATGAGCTCGAGCTCGCGTGCGCCGGTGGTCGGGTCGATCGGCACCGGAGTGATGTCGAGCTTGGACAGCGCGAGGGACAGGATGACGAAGTCCGGAACGTTGCCGAGCATGAGGCCGACCCACGCACCCTTGCGCAGACCCATGGCCCGAAATTCCTGCGCTCGCCGGTCGACCCGATGAAGCAGGCCGCGCCACGACAGGTAGTTGTCGCGGTACACGAGAGCCTTGTTGTTGCCGCGGGCGTCGGCGGCGCGCTTGAGCCATTCGTAAAGCAGCGTCATGAGGGGGGAGGTACTCCGGGCAGTCGTCGGGGCTGCGGGACTTTAGCAGGCCCGATGCCACCCGGCAAGGAAGCAACTTGGCGATTTTGCACGGGTTGTGCGGGATGGCACCGTCGCCTCGCCGCCGGGGGGGCCCGAACTTGATCGATGTGGGGGGTGCACGCTATGCCCCTCGCGTGAAAGACCACGAACTCCGGGTGGTTCAGGAGCGGCTGGAAGCCCTGGCCGAGCGAGTCTCCGAGATAGGCCAGGCGCAAGATCAGTCGGACGATACGGTGGCGACCCTGGCGAGCGCCCTGTCGGACCTGGTCGGGCGGCTCAGGCGGCAGGACCGCATCATGAGCTTGAACTCGTTCGTCGCCTACGCGCTCTTCACGGTGCTGCTCGGGGCCGCCTTCCTGATGCTCCACCGGGGACGGGCCGGGGATCTCGAGCGCGAGCGCGATGAGGCGCAGCGCGCCCTGATCGCCGCCGAGGAGCGGGGGCAAGGCGCGGTCCGCGAGCTGGCGGCGCGCGAGTCGGCCGAGAAGGGCGCCGCGGAGATCTACGAGATGCTGCGCGACCACCGCTACAAGGAGGCGATCGCCGCCGGCAGCAAGCTCGACACCCTCAAGCTCACCCCGGCAGAGAAGGGCCTCTTCACCGACGCCATCGAGCGCGCGCGCGGCGACCTGGCGCATCAGGCCCTCGAGCGCGGCCGCGAGGCCTACGCGCGCGGCGAGCTCGACCGCGCGATGAAGGAGGCGCAGGCCGGGCTCGACCTGGCTCCCGCCACCGAGCACGCCGCCGCGCTCCACTACCTCATCGGCCTCAGCCTGAACAAGCAGAACAAGAACGCCGACGCGGCCGCCGCCATCGACCGCGCGCTCGCCGGCGGAGTCGAGAAGGAGGTCAAGGACGCCCGCTACGTCTACGCCACCGTGCTCGACAAGCTGTCGCGCAACGAGGACGCGCGCGCCGCCTACCGCGCCTTCGCGGCAGGCAACCCGAGGAGCCCCAACGCCCACTGGGCCCGCACCCGCGCCTGGCAGCTCAGCCAGCCCGCACAGCCCATCAAGCCCGCCGCCGCCGCCGCGAAGCCCGCCGCGCCGACGCCGGCGCCTGCCCCAGCAAATTGAACCGCCAAAGCCGCCAAAACCGCCAAACCAGAACTTGTTGGGTTCGCCTCGGCGCTCCGCGGCATACCCACCTCAAAAAAAGGGCGTCGCCGCTTCCGTCGTGGCTTCGCTGACCTTTGGCGGCTTTGGCGG